>Ga0187855_10000009_pt1 | contig 162694 bp, 145 predicted proteins | sample June2016WEW_8_10_2_FD_132969 | JGI IMG/M metagenome (GOLD analysis project Ga0187855, IMG submission 132969) | Peatland microbial communities from SPRUCE experiment site at the Marcell Experimental Forest, Minnesota, USA - June2016WEW_8_10 | ecosystem: Environmental > Terrestrial > Soil >... | reverse complement strand
CGTCAACGTCGTCTTGCCATGGTCAATGTGACCAATCGTCCCCACGTTGCAGTGCGGCTTTGTCCGTTCAAATTTTTCCTTTGCCATTGCTTTTTTCCTTTGTAGCGCCGGCGTCTCGCCGGCCACGATCTCAAATCACTACAGAATCGTCCTCTTCGCCGCCAATCTTTTCGTAGTACGCACCCAAAAACTGCTCTTTTTCAATCAATCCATCGGAAAGAATCCAACTTCCGAAGCGCTCGTATTCCGACTTAAATCGCGAGCGAAAATTCTCGAAACTTCGGTGCCAGGCCCAGAAATCTCTCACTCGATACTGCCGGGACTCAGGAGACTCGCACCGGGCATCGGTCAAGAGGTACCCTTCCGCCTCGTATAACAACTTTGTCCAAGTTCCACCTATACCGAAAACTGCTTCAAAGTCCGCCCGCCTGCCGTCCGCCACCCAAAAACCTGCGATCGATGACGAACCGCTGGTCGAGTAGTCACCTAGGCGCCGTTTTCCCCTGCGTCTTGGCGATGATCTCTTCCGCCACGTGACGCGGGGCCTCCTCATAACGCGCAAAATGCATTGAGTATTCGGCGCGTCCCTGGGTCGATGACCGCATATGCGTCGCGTACCCGAACATCTCCGCCAGTGGAACAATGGCTTTGATAACCTGCGAACCGGCGCGATGCTCCATGCCCTCGATCCGCCCGCGACGCGAGCTCAGGTCGCCCATGATGGTTCCCGCGTAATCTTCCGGCGTCACCACTTCGACCGCCATCACCGGCTCCAAAATCACCGGGCTCGCCTTGCGCGCCGCTTCCTTAAATGCCATCGAGCCTGCGATCTTGAACGCCATTTCGTTCGAATCGACATCGTGGTAACTGCCGTCGTAGAGCGTGGCCTTGATGTCGACCATCGGATAGCCGGCGAGAACGCCGCCTTCCATGGCCTCCTGCATGCCCTGGTCGATCGGCTTGATATATTCCTTTGGCACCGTGCCGCCCACGATTTCGTTGATGAATTCGTAGCCCTTGCCCGGCTCGTTCGGATCGAGGTATATCTTCGCGTGTCCGTACTGGCCGCGGCCGCCGGTCTGCCGGATGTACTTGCCTTCCGCTTCCGCGTGCTTGCGAATGGTCTCGCGATACGCCACCTGCGGCTTGCCGACGTTGGCCTCGACCTTGTACTCGCGCATCATGCGGTCGACGATGATCTCCAGATGCAACTCGCCCATGCCGCTGATGATCGTCTGTCCGCTGTCGGGATCGGTGTGAACTTTAAATGTCGGATCTTCCTGCGCCAATCGCGCCAGCGCCATGCCCATCTTTTCCTGATCGGCCTTGGTCTTCGGTTCGACTGCCACCGAAATTACCGGCACTGCAAACACGATCGACTCGAGCGTGATCGGGTGCTTCTCGTTGCAGATCGTGTCGCCCGTACTGACGTTTCTCAGGCCCACCACGGCGCAGATGTCCCCGGCGAGAATTTCCTGAATATCTTCCCGCTTATTGGCGTGCATCTTGAGCAGCCGCCCAATTCGCTCATGCTTCTGGGTGCGTGAGTTCAGCACCGACTCGCCGGACTTCAACTGTCCCGAATAAACCCGGATAAATGTCAACTGGCCGACATACGGGTCGGCCATGATCTTGAATGCGAGCGCTGAGAAAGGCTCGTTGTCGTCGGCTTTCCGCGTGATCGTCTTCCCGGTGTCGGGATCGAGGCCATGCGTCTCTTTCGTATCGAGCGGCGAGGGCAGGTAATCCACCACTGCATCAAGCAACGGCTGTACGCCTTTATTCTTGAACGCCGTCCCCACCACCACCGGAAACAACTTCAGCCCGATCGTAGACTTGCGCAGCGATTGCTTCAGCTCGTCCACCGAAATCGCTTCGCCTTCCAGAAACTTGTGCAGAATCTCGTCATCGTTCTCGGCGACGGTTTCGACCAGTTGCGTATGAAACGCCTCCGCTTTTTTCCGCAGGTCCGCGGGAATGTCGGTGGTCTCATACTCCGCGCCTATGGTCTCGTCTGCCCAGATGACGGCCTTCATGGCGACCACGTCCACCACGCCGCGAAACTTGTCTTCTTGTCCAATGGGAATTTGAATCGCCACCGGCTTGGCATTGAGGCGCTTGCGCAGAGTGTCGATGGCGCGCTCGAAATCCGCCCCCATCTTGTCGATCTTGTTAATGAAACAAATCCGCGGAACGCCGTACTTGTCCGCCTGCCGCCAGACTTTTTCCGACTGCGGCTGCACCCCGTGCACCGCGTCAAACACGGCGACGGCGCCGTCGAGCACGCGCAACGAGCGCTCCACCTCGGCCGTAAAGTCGACGTGGCCCGGCGTATCGATAATGTTGATACGGATGTCGCGCCAGGTGCAGGTCGTCGCCGCCGATGTAATCGTGATGCCGCGCTCCTGCTCCTGCTCCATCCAGTCCATAATGGCCGTGCCTTCATGCACCTCGCCGATACGGTGCGTCTTTCCCGTATAAAACAGGATGCGCTCCGTCGTCGTGGTCTTACCGGCATCGATGTGGGCCATGATGCCGATGTTCCTGCAACGCTCTAATGGGACTGTTCTGGGCACGACATTAACTCTTTCTGGGGCTCCGAAATCAGCTCTTAGCTCTTGGCCTTTAGCAAAACCTGGCTCCGTAAAGCTAAGAGCCAAGAGCTAAAGGCTAACGGCTGTCTTACCACCTGTAATGCGCGAACGCCTTGTTCGCTTCCGCCATGCGATGCACATCTTCTTTCTTCTTGATGGCAGCGCCTTTGCCGTTCGAGGCGTCGAGCAACTCGTTCGTCAACTTCTCGATCATTCCTTTTTCGCCGCGGCCGCGCGCATAGCTCACGATCCAACGGATCGCCAGCGACGTCCTGCGGTCCGGACCTACTTCGATCGGCACCTGATAGTTCGCGCCGCCCACGCGCCGCGTCTTCACTTCCAGCAACGGCTTGGCGTTTTCGACCGCCTTCGTGAACAGCTTCAGGGGTTCATCGCCGCCCTTTTCCTTCAGTTTCTCGAGCGACTTGTAAAAAATGCCCTCGGCAGTCGACTTCTTTCCCTGCCACATCATCGAGTTGATGAACTTCGTCACCAGGTCCGATCCATACACCGGATCCGCCTCGGTCTTCCGCTTTGGGGTGTGTCCTTTTCTTGGCATGCTTTTCAGCTCTCAGCTTTCATTCGCAGTGCTTCACTGGCCACTGGCAACCGATTTACGCTTTCTTCGCGCGTTTCGTGCCGTACTTCGAGCGCCCCTGGTTACGGCCCGCGACGCCGGTTGCGTCCAGCGTTCCGCGCACCACGTGATAACGAACGCCCGGCAGATCCTTCACACGACCCCCGCGGATCAGCACAATCGAGTGCTCCTGCAGGTTATGGCCGACGCCCGGGATATACGTCGTCACTTCAATTCCATTGGTCAGGCGAACGCGCGCCACTTTGCGCAGCGCCGAGTTCGGCTTTTTTGGCGTCTGGGTATACACGCGCGTGCACACGCCGCGCTTCTGCGGACACGATTGCAGAGCCGGACTCGCCGTCTTATACCGGGTCCGCTCGCGGCCAAACTTCACCAGCTGATTAAAAGTAGGCACTCTTGCCACTCCCGGACGCGGCACGCCGCGTCTCTCCCGCACACTTTTCGTAACCCACAATCCCGTAGAGACGGGGCTTGCCCCGCCTCCGCATATTTCTCTCACCCTGGAGGCGCACAAGAGACGCAAACTGCCCCCGTCTCCAGTCTGGCACGGGCATCGCGCCCAGCCATACTCTCCCCGCGCAGCATTACCATTGCCGAAGAGAATTCGTTCAGTTCCCGCTCAGGCTAAATCGCCGACGACGGTGACGCCACGCCTCACCCGACCAGCTTCACCCGACCAGGTTCGGAGGCGTTCCGTTTCGTCTGCTTTCCTCCCTGCATAGCCTCGCGTGACCCATACCGGGCGCAAAGGTTTTCGCAGGGCGTTTCAGCGAGGGCGTCCCCGATCCCAACTCCAACCGGGTACGTATTTCTTCAAAGCTCAGCCAAGATTTTCCCGGAGCCGGTCGCCAGCGCAGGTTGCGCATCCGACAGGACAGCCGTACACAGGCAAGCCAGACTTAACTCGCGGAACCGTATGATAATAACAACTACCTTGCACATCGTCAACCACTCTTCGAGGCATCGAAGAGGAGAGCAGGTTTCAGAGTTTCAAGGTTTCAAGGTTTGAAGGTCTCAGGGTCGCTGATGGAGAGCCGGGCGTCCCCGCCCGGCTGAACGGGCGAGTCGCTCCATTGGATCAAGGTCTCAGACGCCCGAGCGCCTTTGTCCTTGAAACTTTGAAACCCTGAAACCTTGAAACCTGGCACTATACCTTCTAAACTGACAGTTTTCCGCCTGACCACATTATTATGCTCGCGCCTGGCAAACGGACGCGAGGAGGGTTCATGCATCGTTGCGGTTCCGGTTTTCTACTTACGTTGGCCATCGCCTTCCTCGTCGCCCTCACCGGCTGCCTCGGCAAGGGCAGCACCAACCTCGGCAACGGAGGCGTGCAAAGCGTTACGCTGAGCCCCGCCAACATCTTCTCCCTTGTTGTGGGCGGCACTCAAGTCTTTAGCGCCAGCGGCAAGGACGCCTCCGGCAAGCCCGTTCTCAGCCTCAACATCCAATATGTTGTTGGAGTTCCGCCCGGTACGATCACCCCCCCGCCTCTCAGCATCAATGTCAATGGGAACGCTTGCGCCGGCACCTGGGACCAGACCGGTAGCCAGTGCAGTGGCGGTAATCCTGGAATCGCCACGGTAAACGCCGTCATCAACGGCGTCTACAGCCCGACCACTACCGTCTACGTCCACCAGCCCATCAATAGCATTGAGATTAAGAACGCCAACACCCAACCGCCTCAGTATGACTGCTTCTCGCAGGGTCAAACCTGGGTCTACGCGGCCACCGCCTACAACACTATCTCTGGGGACATCACCAGCACCGTCGGCCCCATGACCTGGTCGTCGAGCAATACCGGTGTAGTCACCACAACTCCCATCGCGTCCACAGGCCAGCCCAACGTGCTCAACCAGGTTGCGGTCACTGCCAAATCCCCCGGCATCACTAATCTTGTTGCCAGCGCCTCCGGGGTCAGCAGCAACCCTTATCCCTTCACGACCTGCCTGATCCAAGCCATCCACCTCCAGATCGGAGGTCAGAACCAGGCAGGAAACTCGATCACCGTAAACAATGGCGCCAGCATACCCATCACGGCCATCGCGGTCGATACGTTGTGCGGCATCGCCAATAACACCCCCCTGACTGCCGCGCCCCTCACCTGGAGCACGACCAATCCTGAAGCCGCGGCCTTCAGCGCCACCGCCAGCAGCGCGGTGACTAACAATGCCACCGCGCGCAACAATCTCGGCGGTACTACCCTCTTTGCTTCCTGCACGCCTCCGTCTTGCAATATCGGAGTTCTGCCGGGTCTCCCCATTTACGCCAGCGACTACAACGTCGCCGACCCTCCCAAATGCCAGCCGCCGAACGTGACGAACGCTTATCGCACGATCTCCGTTAACGTGACTTCCGCATCCAAAGTGCCCACCTACACCGCCTGGGCGGCGACCACCGACTGCGGGAACGCCCTCGGTTGCACCAGCGCTTTGTTCTCGGTGACCCCAGGAACCACTCCGTCCACCTCCATCACCTCCATCGCAAGCGTGCCCCGCACTCCCAATTCCATCATGTTTAACCATCTGGCCTCGTCGCGCCTCTACCTCGGAAGCGATCAGGGTCTGATGTATACGGATGTCGCCACCAAGGGCGGCTCGACCGTTTCTGAGGTCTCCAGCGTCTCGACACCCTGCAACGTTGCCTTGTGCGGCCGAGTGCTCACCATCTCCAACGATGGCAAACTGGTGGTCGTTTCCGACACCGTTTCCACCCCCAGCCAGGTCTACATCTACAACGGCAGCACCACCGGCGCCGTCCCCGTGGACCTCATCATCCCGGGCGAAACCGCTACCGCTGCCGCCTTCTCTCCCGATCAGCTGAAACTCTTCATCCTTACCAACACCGGCAATATGTACGTCTACTCCACGGTGGACGCTCTAACCTCGGTTCCGATCGCCACCTCAGCAACCGACGTCAAATTCTCCGCGGATGGCAGCTTCGCCTACATTGCGGGAATACCCGCGCCGGGAACTTCGATTTCCGGCTTCGCGACCTGCAACCCTCAACTTCCCCAGGGCAACCTGGGCTTTGTGACCACGCCCGGCGTCCCGACTCAGATTTTCCCGTCGCCCGATGCCCAGCACATAATCGCGATCGATTCGCCGAACATTGACATTTTCACGGCCTCCGACACGCAGATTCCTCTGCCGGATGGTCAGTTCACGTGTAATGATCCGTCCGTGACTTTCGGCGCAGTGCAGTCCCACAACCTTGGCCAGGGCAATTTCACCCCTATCTATGCGCAGCTCGTAGCCGACGGCGCCGCGGTTATTCTCGTCGCCAACAACATTCCCGCTGTACTTGTTTTCAACGTGGGTAGTGGGACCACGACTTCCGTCCCGCTCGTCGGCGGCAGCACCCCGCTCTCCGCCTCCGCTTCCACCGACGGAAGCCAGGTTTACGTCGCCGCCTGCGATCAGTATGACGGAACAACCTGCGCCGCCGGCTCCGTGCACATCGTTTGCACCAGTGCCTGCAGCAAAGGTCAGGGCGACTTCCTGCAAGTCCCCTACGCCAACATCAACGACAACAACAACCCCAACATGTGCAACAGCCAGGGGAGCAATGCCCCGCTCTGCCTCCCCAATTTAATTGCCATCAAGCCACAGTGATCAGACCGAGCTGGTGTGGGACCGGGCTAGTGTGGGGAGGGGCGCCCTCGTCCGTCCAAGCCGAGCGCAGCTCGCCTGCGCCTTGAACGCCGCCGCCATTCACAACCAGCGCCGCGCGCGCAACCGCGTACCCCTGATATTTTCGTCTTTGGATTTTGGCTGGCTCGTATGCGCCAGGAAGTGGCGCAAAACGAAACTAAACGGCTTTAGCTGTCAGCTGACCGCGGTCTCCTTCGGCCCTACATCTTTCCCCACACTATCCAGCACTCCATTGATAAACTGCACCGACTCCGGTGTCGAAAACTTGCGCGCAATTTCGAGCGCCTCATTGATCACCACCGCGTGCGGCGTCGCCGGATACCCCAGAAACTCGGCTACCGCTCCCCGCAGCACATTCCGGTCCACCGTCGCCATCCGGTCCATGCGCCAGTGCTGCGTGTGCTTCCCAATCAGCCCGTCGATCTCGACCAGCCGGTCACTGGCCACGCGAAACAGGTCGTCGGCAAACCCGCGTACCTCGTCCTCCACGTTTGTGCGCTCGGCCCAGAATGTCTTCCGGACCAACTCCGGCGTCTGCTTCCCCATGTCCGCCTGAAACAGCATCTGCAGAACCAGTTCCCGGGATTTGCGTCGAGTGCCCATTTGAGCCATCAGCCATCAGCCGTCAGTCATCAGGAAAACCATGAAACGGTTGAGGCTGAAACCAGTTTACAGGACAGTTGCGTAGCGGAAGATTGGAGGTCAGGAGCGGCGTTTTCGTTTCTTGGAACCAGGAATTGCCTTGCCTTTGCTGCCACCCGTGACCTTCGATCTGGAGCCGGTTTTCCTGAAGGCTGACGGCTGATGGCTGACAGCTTTCTTCAGATTAGCCATCTCCACCGCCGCCAGCGCCGCCTCCAATCCCTTGTTGCCCATCTTCAACCCGGCGCGATCAATCGCCTGCTCCAGCGTCTCGCACGTCAGCACTCCAAACGCATGCGGCACTCCAGTCTCCTGCGCCGACTGGCCGATCCCCCGAGTCACCTCGTTCACAAGCACGTCGTAATGCGGCGTGTCGCCGCGCAGCAGGCAGCCAATGCAGATGATCGCATCGTACCTCTTGGTTTCGGCGAGCGTCCGGGCAGCGGAAGGAATTTCAAACGATCCAGGAACGCGGACCAGCGCGATGTCGTCGTTCTCCGCGCCAGCGCGCCGCAGGCCATCGAGCGCTCCCTGCAGCAGCCGTTCGGTGATGAAGGAGTTGAAGCGCGAGACCACGATGGCAAAGCGCTTTCCCGCCGCGTTCAGTTGCCCTTCGATCGTGGCCCCAACCTCCTCGGGCCTGCCATGAATCGTGAGCACGATTTCCCCCGGCAACTCCAGCGAAAAGGTGCGCTCAGGGGACTTAAGCGCCGTAGAAGTGCTCACATCGGCCAGCAACCTGAACTTCCGCTTCTCCGCAATCTCAAACACCTCGTCCGGATTCGTGACCTCGATCACCAGCATCCGGTTCACATCTTTCAAGCGCTCGCGCACCTCGGCGGGATATTCCTTCGCCAGCGAGTTCAGGCTGAGCAGCGCGAGCGGCGCCGACAGGATCACCGACCGCCCATCTTCGCCGTCAACCGCGTCGAATCCAATTGCATGCAGAAACTCCGCGAGTACCCGCAGGTCGTTCGGGTCGCCCACATACCGCCCGATATGAAGAGATTTCAACATTTCAGCCCTCACCTTCCCTTGAACTGCGCCGGACGTTTTTCCAGAAACGCCGTCGTGCCTTCTTTTCTGTCCTCGGTGGCGCAGCAGACCCCGAAGAGCGTCGCCTCCAGATACAGTCCCTCGGCCAAAGTCATCTCCATGCCCTTGTTGACTGCTTCGATGGCGTACTGCACGGCCAGCGGAGCGTTCGCGATGATCTTTGCCGCAATCGCCTCCGCGCGCGGAATCAGTTGCGCCGCCGCCGTCACTTCATTCACCAAACCAATCCGATGCGCTTCCTGCGCCGTGATCATCTCCCCGCCCAGCACCATCTGCATCGCCAGGCCCTTGCCCACCAGCCGCGGCAACCGCTGCGTCCCGCCATATCCCGGAACCATCCCCAGGTGCACCTCAGGCTGCCCCAGCTTCGCGTTCTCGCTCGCCAGACGCATGGTGCAAGCCAGAGCCAGTTCGCATCCGCCGCCCAGCGCAAATCCATTAACGCAAACAATCACCGGCTTCCCCAGGTTCTCGATCAGGTCGAGCACCGCCTGCCCCCTGTGCGCATACTCCTTGGCGGAGACCGTATTCAGTTTTGCCAGTTCGCCAACGTCGGCGCCAGCGACGAAAGCCTTCTCGCCCGCTCCGGTTAAGATCGCCACCCGGATTGAGGCGTCAGATTTAATGTCGGTGAACGCCGCCCGCAGCTCTTCCATGGTGGCCATGTTGAGTGCGTTAAGCACCTTCGGCCGGTTGACGGTGACGTAAGCGATGGAGTTTTTCTTTTCGAGAAGTATGTTTTCGTAGGTCATAGACTCAATCTCTTGTTCCCATATGAACTTGGCTTTTCTCCGTGTCTCCGTGCCCCCGTGGTGAGCTCCTAGAACTTCCCCGCCACCGGCTTATTCGCATCCGAGTAATCATAAAACCCGCGCCCCGTCTTCCGCCCATACCACCCCGCCATCACCAGCCGCTTCAGCAGCGGAGGCGATGCGAACCGCCGCTCCTTGAACTCGTCATACATCACAAGCGTAATGTAATAGGTCGTATCGAGCCCGACGAAATCGAGCAAAGTAAACGGCCCCATCGGATACCCGCAGCCCAGCTTCATCGCGTTATCGATGTCTTCGATCGACCCCACGCCCTCTTCATAAGCCCGGATCGCATCCAGCATATACGGCACCAGCAGCCGGTTCACGATGAACCCCGTCTTGTCCGAAGTGCGCACCGGAACCTTGCCCAGCTTCTGCGCGAATGTGTAGGCCGCGTCGTACACCGCCGGAGCGGTGACAATCGTCTTCGCCACCTCCACCAGCTTCATCAGCGGCACAGGATTAAAAAAATGCATCCCGATAAGTCTTTCCGGGCGCTTAACCGCCGTCAAAAGCTCAGTGACGGAAATCGAAGAAGTATTCGAGGCAAAGATCGCGTCTTTTTTTACGATGCCATCGAGCGACGCATACATCTTCTTCTTCTCCTCAACGTTCTCGATGATGGCCTCAATGACGATGTCGCAATCCGCCAGGTCCGCTTTGTTAGTCGTGCCTTTGAGCCGCGCCCGAATCTCGTCCTTCTGCTGCGGAGTGATACCGCCTTTCTCGGGACCGCGCTCGGCAAACTTAGCCAGCGACTTCTCAATCCCGGCAAACCCCTTGTCAAGATACTTCTGCTCGACTTCAAGCACGGTAACGTCAAACCCAGCAGTGGCGCAGACCTGCGCGATGCCGGACCCCATCAAGCCACAACCTAGAACGCCGACTTTTTTGATTTCCATACGAGTCCTTTTTTTTCCACAGGGGGCACAGAGGAACACGGGGTAAACCAAGCCTTTCTCTGTGTTCCTCTGTGACCTCCGTGGTTAAGCTCTTTCTCCGCACAGCGAAGGGGCCTCAGTGGAAGCTCTCCACCACCATAGCAATCCCCTGTCCCCCTCCAATGCACGCCGTAGCCAGCCCGTACTTCTTCTTCCGCCGCCGCAACTCGTAGAGCAGCGTGATCACCAGTCGCGTCCCCGTCGCTCCCAGCGGATGCCCCAGCGCAATCGCTCCGCCATTCACGTTCACTTTTTCGCGATCGAGTCCCAATTCTTTTTCCACCGCCAGATACTGTGCCGCAAACGCCTCGTTCACTTCAATCAGATCGATGTAATCCAAAGTCAGCCCCGCCCTCTGCAACGCAATCTTCGTAGCCGGAACTGGACCGCTCCCCATGATCTTCGGATCGACGCCCGCAATCCCCCAATTAACAATCCGTCCCAGCGGACTCAGATTCCGTTTCTGCGCCTGCTCCAGCGACATCACCACCACCGCCGCCCCACCATCCACAATGCCGCTCGCATTCCCCGCCGTCACCGTCCCGTTCTTACCAAACGCAGCCCGTAGTTTAGCCAGCCCCTCGAGCGTAGTCTGCGGACGCCGGTGATCGTCCTCGGTCAGCATCTCCCCCGTCGCCTCGCCCTTCGAATTCCGCAGCGGCACTGGCGTCAGCTCTTCCTGCAAGCGCCCCGCCTTGTAAGCCGCATCGGCGGCCTGCTGTGAGCGCAGCGCGAATTCGTCCTGCGCCTGCCGCGTGATGCCCTGCTGCTCGGCGTACAGCTCCGCCGTATTCGCCATGTAGAGCCCGCAATAGGTATCGAGCAGCGCCACCATGAGCGAATCTTCGAGCTTTCCGCCCGCAGCCAACGTGAATCCATCGCGTCCCCGGATCGAAAACGGCGCCTGCGACATCGATTCCATCCCGCCCGCCAGCACCATCTTCGCTTCATCGGTCTGAATCATCTGCGCCGCGCTGACGATCGCCTGCATTCCTGACCCGCACAGCCGGTTCACCGTCAGCGCCGGAGTCTCAATCGGCAAACCCGCCCGCAACGCCGCGTGCCGCGCTCCATACAGCGCGTCGCCCGAAGTTTGCTGCGCGTTGCCAAACACGGCATGATCAAACTCTTTCACATCGATCCCCGCCCGCTCGATCGCCGCCTTCGCGGCCACCGCGCCCAGTTCCTGCGCCGTGTAATCTTTGATCTTCCCGCAATAGCGTCCAAAGGGCGTGCGCGCCCCACTGACAATAGCAATGTCCCCAGGCTTCAACATGAGTACCAACTTATATAGAAGAGTGCGCTGACCGAAAGCCAACTTGTGAGTTTAACAGAGCAGCTCTCAGCTATCAGCTCTAAGCTGTAGCCTAAGTTTCACGCGGCGACCTGTTAGCTGAGAAGTTGGGGTTTCATCGCTTCGAAGAAGTTTCGGAACGCAAGAAGAATCGCCAAGATATTCTCCGCGAACTCGGCGTAGGATTCTGCGTCCTCAGCGTTAAAGGTTTGCATTTTCTCGGCGTCTCGGCAGTGAAGCCTACGCCACCGCCGCCGACGCAGCAAACTGTGGCGCCTGACTCACAATCTTGCCCGCGCCCTGCGCTATCGCCAGTTCCAGCGCGTGATCGGCGCGGTTGGCCACTTCGGTCACAATGTCCACCGGATCGAAATGCTGCCGCATCACCGCCTGCGCCAGACCGGCGTTGAATTCGACTCCCTGGTTCTTACCCGGGAACCGTACTTCCACCAGCAGCCGCCGCAATTTCTCCACCGCCAGCAGCGCTTCTTTCTCGCCCGTGTCGCCGAGCGCCAGCGCGACCGTCGTCGCTTCATAGCGGAACGCCAAATCGTTGGTCCGGATGTTCGCCGAAATCCGCTGCCCGATCTGCTCCATCACCGCCGTCACCGCCGGCTCGCCATACTCCTTGATCAGCGCGCTGCGCCGTCCAAACTGCATCAGCAACACCGTCACCGCCGTCCCCTGTTGCAACCCGCGCCGGGTTTCCGCCTGCAGAAGATCCAGATACGAAGCCCGTTTCAGCAGCCCCGACTTCTCGTCCGTCACGGAAAGATTTTTCACCAGCCGCCGCAACCCGGCGTTATTGAGCGCGATCAACACCTGGTCGCTCAACGTCCGGATCACCAGCACCTCCGTAGGCTGCCACACGCGGCCGGCGTTCTGAGTCAGGATCAACACTCCGATCTGGTCTTTGTTATTGTCATTGCTATTGCCTTCGGTCAGCGGCAGAGCCAACAGCGATTCAATCTGCAACTCTTCGACCGCGGTGCGCACGTCCATTAACTCGGGAGCGTTGGTCGCATCGCCGATCATCACCGTGCCTCGCGCCACCGCCAGATCCTGCAGCGTTTCCACCAGGCTCACCAGCGCCGCCGCGCTCGCCGGAATCAGCCCCTCCACGTGGTATTCCTGCACGCTCGAAGGTGGCAGACCCGGTTTGCGCAAAGCCGCAATGCAACGCGCCGTCCGCCAGTTCGCGCCGATTTCGTGCGCCGCCGTTTTCAAAACTCCTTCCGCATTTCCCTGGCGATAGAGCGTGCGCGTGATTTCCGCCACTTTCGCCAGACTGCTGACGTCGGCCGCCTCGCTCGCCGCCGCCGCTGTCGCAGCCGCCGGCCCAGCCTGCTCGCCGCTCGCCGGTGCCGGTGCGGCCGGCACCGTCGTCGTTGCTGATTTCGCGTACTGGGGTTCAATGCCGGCCGCAATGTATAACTTCTGCAGCTCCTGGTTGCGCTCTTCCTCGCGCGGAAACAGTTCCTGAATGCGCTGCAAGCGTTCCATAGCCTTCGAGCGCATCCCGTACTGCACCAGGATCTCGGCTTGCAGCATCAGATCCTGCAGCGCGGCCGCTCCCAACGTCGGCTCTTGAACCCTGACTTCAACTTCCCTTTCTTCCTTCTTCACCGGGGTAAACCGCGATGCAATCACCTTGAAGCGCTGATCGTCGATCTTGCCCCGCAACGCCTCCAGCCGCTTCTGATGTCCCGGCTCGTACGGATCCACTTCCGCCGCCCGGTCCAGACACTCTCCCGCTTTCTGGTAATCGTGCTTCGCGCAATACAGATCAAACAGCTTAAGCAGCGCATGGGCGTAGTCGGTTTCACGGTTCGACGCATTGAACAGCTCCGCCAGAAACTCCAGCATTTCCGCCGACGGGCGGTGCGATGCCAGTAGTTCCTGCATGGTCGTGATGAACGATCGTCGTTCCCCACGCCGCCGCTGGAAAGCTTCCAGCTTCCGCGCCAGCGCCACCGCCTCCGCATCCAGTTCGGAATCAATCATCTTTCCGATCAGGCCGACCACCTGGTGCATGCGCGCCGGGTTCTGCTCGAACATCTGCCAGATCAGCGGTTCGCTCTCCACGCACCGGTCCGCGGATAGCAGCGCTTGCGCATACAGGTCGCGCAGGTCAAGCGCTGCATCTCCGGAATGCACCAGCGGCTCGAAAATGAAAATCGCTGCCCCCGCCTCGCCCCGCGACAGCAGGCTCTTGCCATAGGCCAATGCGATCTTTGAATCCGTCGGATTCTCCGTGTAGGCCCGCTCGAACCAGGGACTCGCGTTTCCACCCGAAGTTTCCATCAGTTGCGCCAATTGCAGAAATGACTGCGACGCCAGCACGTGCTCGCCCAGTTCTGCCGCCCATTCCGCCACCCGCAAATGGTTTTGCTGCGATGGCTCCAGGCTCACAATCCGCCGCAAAACCAGCAACCCCTCTTCTTTTCGTCCCTGCCGCTGCAAATCCTCCAGCGCATTTTCATACGTCCCGATCGCCAGCTTTTTGTTGGAATGCTCCAGCAGTTGTCCAAAGTGCACTTTCTGTTCCCACGTCGGGTTGGCATACCGCGCCAGCTTCTTATAGGTCAGGCTCGCTCGCGTCGCATCCTTGGACGCCACCTGCCGCTCAAACAACTCTCCCAGCAGCCGTACCGCCTGCGCCCCTCTATTTAGAGAGAGACAAAGGTCCGCCGCCACTTGCCGCACATTGTCGTTTTGCGGATCGCTTTCCAGGATTTGCAGGTATTCCGCCAGCGCGTCGGCCGTTTTCCCCTTCTGTAAAAGCTTCTCGGCCTTTTCTACGCGGCGGGCTACTTCGGCACGATTAGGATTTTCCGGCATGAGCGGTCTTAGGACACGGTTCTGAGGACAGAGAGTCCCGCCTTGATTTTAGGATTCACCCTCCGCACCGGCAACGCGCTACCCCGCTGCGCGATTACTAAAGTCATGCGTTCGGCGCGCTCTCCGGTCTTTCGCGGCGGTTGTTCGAGAAAGCTGGCATCATCCTTCGGCCAAAGGATCGCCCGATAAGTGCCGAATTGGGAAAAATCCCACCTGCCATCCCGAGTTATTTGACCGATTCTGCATTGATACCTCTCATCCTTCTGATATTCTGATCGAGTTTCGGGTCCCATCTGGGCGGCGGGACGACCCCTCAACTTCCCTATCCGTGCGACTTCCTGTCGCAATTAGTTCCTGGCCGCTCTGTTCCCCCGAACGAAGGAGCATCTGTGACTTCCACTCGAAAATTCACCATTCTTTCAGGCAGTGAACGCCAGCCCGTCCGTGGTGCCCGCCTCATCCACAATTCGCATGCCGACCAAACGATTGAAGTCTCCATACGGCTTCGCCCGAAATCGGAGGCCAAGCATAAAGAATTAAGAAGCGCCCTCGAAAAACCCGGCTTCAAGCACATGTCGCGCGTCGAGTTCGAGAATGCCTATGGCGCCGATCCCGCCGATCTCAACCAGATTAAGAAGTTCGCTCAGGAATTCGGCCTGAAGGTTCACGAGACCGGCACGGAACTCGCGCGCCGGACAGTGATGGTGTCAGGAGCCGTAAGCAGTCTCGAAAAGGCCTTCCACGTGGAACTGAAAGAGTACAGCCGCCCCAAGGGAAATTTCCGCGGCCGTGTCGGCGCCATCAGCGTGCCCGCCGAGTATGCGGACATCATCACGGGAGTGTTTGGGCTCGACAACCGGCCCCAGGCAGAACCGCATTTCAGGCGCCTGCCGTCGACCGGCGGGCTCGGGACCAAAGTCTCTACCAATACGTATGATCCCAATGAAGTAGCGCAAATCTATGACTACCCGCCCGGCGACGGAACCGGCCAGTGTATCGGGATCATTGAATTGGGTGGAGGCTTTCAGCTCGATGACCTGAGCAACTATTTCACCTCGCTCAATATCAAAGAGCCGCAAGTCATCTCCGTATCCGTCGATGGAGGCGCCAATAGTCCAACCAATCCGAACAGTGCTGACGCCGAAGTGATGCTCGACATTGAAGTCGCGGGCGCGATTGCTCCGGGTGCGAAGATCGTCGTCTATTTCACCCCGAACACAGATCAGGGTTTTCTGGACGCCATCACCACCGCCGTACACGACAGCACCAATCAGCCCTCGGTCATTTCCATAAGCTGGGGCTCGGCCGAGTCGCAATGGACTACTCAGGCACTCACCAACTTCAACGACGCCTTCCAATCGGCCGCGGCCATGGGCGTGACCGTCTGCGTCGCCTCCGGTGACAATGGTTCTTCCGACGGAGTCAACGACGGCAAAAACCACGTTGATTTCCCGGCTTCCAGTCCGTTCGCACTGGGTTGCGGCGGCACCACACTGCAAGCTTCGAACGATCAAATTGTCAACGAAACAGTGTGGAACGACCAGCCGAATGGGGGAGCGACTGGCGGTGGCGTGAGCGACGTGTTCCCGCTTCCGGCCTGGCAAAATGGCTTCGATGTTCCGGCACCCACAGTTCAGGGTGGCGGACGAGGCGTACCAGACGTCTCCGGCGATGCTGACCCCAACACCGGCTACAACATTCTCGTCGATGGCGAGAATGAAGTCGTCGGTGGCACCAGTGCGGTTGCTCCTTTATGGGCCGCGCTGGTAGCCCGAATCAATCAAAAGATCGGCAAACCGATCGGTTTCGTGAACCCGTTAATCTACGCGCAAGCCATAGAAGCATCGGGATTCCACGACATAGCCCAAGGCAACAACGGCGCCTTTAGCGCGGCCAAAGGATGGGATCCATGCACCGGACTTGGCAGTCCCGATGGAGTCCCGTTAGAGGCAGCGCTAACCGGAAAGCCCGCTGCATCGGCAACCGCATCCGCGCGGTCTGGCAGATCCAAAAGAACCGCCGCCTGACCCAACCCGGGGGCGAGCCCCGCTCGCCCCCAATTTTTTTCGCGATCCATCACGAAAGCGAATGTCTTTCTTGCGCTCGGCGAAGCCAGTAGCTAACTGCTCAACGCCGGGTAGGAACCGCTAATTTAGAATGTCCCATGTGAGCGAACCCCTCCGGATCGGGATTCTCGGCGACTTCAATCCCGAATTCCGCTCCCATCACGCGACCAACGATTCGCTCCAGCACGCGGCTCGGAAACTCCAGCTCAAAGTGGAATCAGCCTGGCTTCCGACGCCGTCGCTCCTCGAGCCCGGAGCCGCCTCCACTCTAGATTCCTTCGATGGTCTGTGGGCCTCGCCGGGCAGCCCCTACAAAAGTTTCGACGGCATGCTCAAAGGCATCGAGTTCGCCCGCGTCCACGACCGGCCATTTCTCGGCACCTGCGGAGGCTTTCAGTACGCGCTCATCGAGTGCGCCCGCAACGTGCTCGGCATTCACGACGCCACCACTGCCGAAGAAGATCCGCACGCTAAGAACATCGTCATCTATCCCGTCGCCTGCGCCGTTCCAAACCGCGAACCGAACGCGCCCAAGCTCTCCGGGAAAGTGAACCAGATCCGCCTGCGTCCCGGCTCCTATCTCGCGGCGTACTACGGAAAAGAAATCATTGAGGAAGAATTCTTCTGCAACTACGAACTGAACCCTGAGTTTGAATGGATGGCTATGGAAGCGGGCTTCCCGGTCGTGGCCCGCGGCTCCAAGGAAGAATGCCGCGCCATCGAATCGCCCGCGCACTTGTTTTTCATCGCGACGTTATTCCAACCGCAACTTTCGTCGCGCGAGGACAACCCGCATCCGCTGATCATGGCCTTCGTGCAGCAAGTCGCCGACTTTCGCCGTAAACGGCTCGACGACTCCATCCTCACCTGAAGGCCAGCTACTCAGTGAACAACGGGCGCCCCGCCCAAGCTCGGGGCGGGGCACTCGTCAGAGTCAGGATGGACGCGAAGCCCGGGAACGCCGGTGACCGCAGTCTGCCAGACCGAAGTCTGCCAGCCACCCCAGGCGTCACGCTCTACCGCGTTGCGGCCAGTACCGAAGCGCGCTTCTCCGGAGGCACAAACTGCCGTACGTCGTGTCCTGTATAGACCTGCCGTGGGCGCGCGATCTTCTGCTCCGGATCGACGACCAGCTCCTGCCATTGCGCCAGCCAGCCTGAGGTGCGCGGGATGGCAAACAGCACCGTAAACATCTCCGGTCTGAAGCCCATGGCCTGATAGATGATCCCCGAGTAAAAGTCCACGTTGGGATACAGTTTGCGCGTGACGAAATACTCATCCTCAAGAGCGATTCGCTCCAGTTCCAGCGCAATGTCAAGTTTGGGATTTCCGCCGGTGACTGCGAACACTTTCTCCGCCGTCCACTTGATGATTTTGGCGCGCGGATCGTAGTTCTTATAGACGCGGTGGCCAAAGCCCATCAGCTTGCCCTTCCCTTCCTTGATCTTCTTGATATAGGCGGGGACATTCGCCTTGGAGCCGATTTCATCGAGCATAAGGAGAACGGCTTCGTTGGCGCCGCCGTGCAGCGGTCCGGCCAAGGCCGCCGCCGCGGCTGCGGTTGACAGGTACGGATCGGTCTGGGCGCTGCCCACCGCCCGCATGGCGTTGGTGCTGCAGTTCTGCTCGTGGTCGGCATGCAGAATGAAAAGAATGTCCAACGCGCGGGCCAACACAGGATTGGCCACGTACTTCGGCTCCACCATCTTCCACAACATGTTCATGAAATTTTCCGGATAGTTGAGATCGTTGTCCGGATACACATACGGATAACCGAGACTGTGCCGATACGACATGGCCGCGATGGACGGCATCTTGCCAATCAGCCGTTTGATCTGGTGCAGCCGGTTGGCGGGATCTTGAATCTGCCTGGCCTCGGGATAGCTGGCCGACAAAGCTGCTACCGTGCTCACCAGCATCGCCATGGGATGGGCATCGTGGCGAAAACCCTCCATGAACTGTTTCGTGTTTTCGTGCAGCATGGTGTGATGGGTAATCTCGTTGACCCAGTTTTTCAGATCCGCTGGACTGGGCAGGTCGCCGAACAGCAGCAGGTAGGCAACCTCCAGGTAGGTGCAGTGTTCCGCCAGCACTTCGATGGGGTAGCCTCGGTAGCGAAGAATGCCCTTGTCGCCGTCAATAAAGGTGATGCTGCTGCGGCAGGACGCGGTATTCATGAACGCGGGATCGTACGTCATGAGCCCGAAATCCTCAGGCCCGGTCTTGATCTTCCGCAGATCCATGGCTCTGATCGTGCCGTTTTCAATCGGCAGCTCATAGCTTTTGGCGTTGCGATTATCGGTGATGGTGAGCGTGTTTGATGCCATTTGTGAATCCTCCTAGATGCGTTGCCCTTGGGGTCAATCGCGGGAAGCTGAGCAGGGCGTAAAACCCAAGCCCTCCCGATTACCATGAACTGCAGATGTCTCAAGCGTGCCGTGGGCATTTTCCGCTGTTCCGGGAAGTGTCGCTGTGACCATTCTCACCCCAATCAGTGATTAAAGTCACGCGCTCCTCCCTTACCCGTCCCGGCCGCCGTGTTTTGGGCCAGGACGTCAGGGTCTCGGTGGGAAGTTGGCGCGAGCCTACACCCCGAGGCCGGAGCCGAGCAGGCTGAAGAGCAAAATGGCGAGCACAATCAGAGTGAAAGCAACGTACATGCGGTCGCGTTCGATGCCAAATCCCACGATAGAGAAGGCGACGCGGGCGATGGGGGTGGCGATGAGGAGCAGCAATCCAAGTTGGATTAATCCTCGGCCCCGCCCATGGAAGGCGCTGTGGACGACTCCGGCAATGGTGCGGAATTCCGAGGGCTCGCCGCGAAAGATGCGGTAATCGGCGGGCTCGTGCCCATGATGGGCAAGGTAGACACACGCTCCCAGGAAAACGACGGCCGCCGAGAGCAGGACGCCCGAGCGGAGCAGGTTGCCGAGGATGACTTCGATACGGTGATCGTCCCACGATGGCGGCTGGGGTTGCTGCGGGTGCGGCTGTGGAGCGGGCGCATCGGAAGTGGGCATCAGATTTTTCCCCAGAATCCCTTGTAGAGCATTTGCAGGCCTAGAACCAGAATCACCACGCTGAAGACGAGGCGGAGCGATTTGGTTTCAGCTTTAACCAGGATGCGGGTACCGAGCAAGGACCCGCCCAGCACCCCTAGCATGACAGGCATAGCGAGGCCGGGATCGACGTATCCGCGGCTGAGGTAAATGCCGGCGCTGGCGGCGGCCGTTACACCGATCATGAAGTTGCTGGTGGTGGTGGAAACCTTGAAAGGGACCCGCATGGCCTGATCCATGGCGAGTACTTTGACGGCTCCGGAGCCGATGCCGAGCAATCCGGAGAGCGCGCCCGCGCCGAACATGAGGCTGAAGCCGGTGGGGACGTGTTGGACGTTGTAACTGCGCGGCCCTTCCAGGTCGGGGAAACTGCCATTCAACCGCAGACGAGTGGCGAGCGGATCCGGTGGCAGGTTGCGCTGGTCCAACGGGCGCGGCTTGCGGGAAAGATACGCCGAGTAGATCAGGACCGCGCCGAAGATGATGGCCAGGGCGCTTGTCGGGATCCGGGTAGCCAGGAAGGCTCCTATCAACGCGCCGAAGGTGGTAGCGATTTCCAGAAACATGCCGATGCGAATGTTGGAGAATCCTTCTTTCACATACGCCGCCGCGGCACCGGAGGAGGTCGCGATCACCGAGACCAGCGAGGCCCCGATGGCATAGCGGATATCCACGTGGAACAGGATGGTGAGCAAGGGCACGAGCACCACGCCGCCGCCGAGGCCGGTGAGCGATCCAAGAAGTCCCGCAACAAAGGAGACGATCGCGACCACGGCGGTGAATTCCAGGATGGTCATTGAAATTCTCTTAGCAGCCCACGGTGTAAGTAAGATTCGTATCTAAAGATTCGCATCAGGACACGCCTTTTACAGGTCTCGCAAAAACTCACGTTTCGTATCAGGGTATCGTTTCAGCGATACCGCAGGTTCTTCCGAATCAGACGCCCCTTTAGGGGCTGGCCTTCGACATCTGACTTATTCCGCAGCCTCTTATTAGGCCTGCCGCAAGGACATTGGCATCAACGCGCCCTCAGGCGCTGAACAGGTTCATAGGTTAACATTTCTTTTTTTGAATAGCATCGGAGCGCAACTGCTGGCGAAGGACGGAGTTTATATGCAGGTTTGCACTTCGTGGAGTTGATGTTTCGCGGGAAGCGGGGCGCGAAGTTTGTCTGCGCCGCGCCCAACCGGAGCGGAAAACGGCGGCCTCTACACCGTGAGATTGTAGTTCGAGATCGCGCGGACAAGGGGCTCCGCGCCACCTCCTACTGGTTTATCCAAACGATGCGGGCTTTTTTCACTGCGGCGTGCTGCTTCCTGAATTCGCGCGCGAAGGCGCCAAGAGAAACGGCCTCTGCCTGCGGGAAATCCGAAGGCGGACGCTCTCCCTGGGCGGAAGTGTAACTCGCAGAGGAGAGGACGCTCCGTTCCTGAGACATCGGCGCATAATCTGCGTGTCCCGGATGGTTCTGAAACTGGTAGACCATTGGTTGCGTGTTGAGACTGCCCCCGTTAATGTTGTTCTGCGCAAATGCCGCGGCGGTGGAAAGCAGGCAGAGTACGAGCAGTATCTTTTTCATGGCACTGTCTCCCGATTGCGGAGAAAGCGAGGGATCATCCGCGATCGAGGCTGCGGATGTGGGCTCCTCCACCCAGGATAAGAGCAAGCCCGCTACCAAACTTTGCCGGTGTGAAACGGCGGTTTACGCGGCTTGGCCAGGGGTAGGGGCAATTCTTTGCACAGTTGTGGAGAGCACAAGGAATTGGTGCGGCAAGGCACGGACACTGTAACACCCCTTTAGTAACCTCCCTCTTCATGACCCTTTAACAGTTCGCTGTTTACAATATTTATAGACAAATAAATTGTGGGGTGTCAGCAGTGGAAGGTGTAACCAGAACTCGCGAACGGCAGAAACTGATGATGGAATTGCTGGAGAGAAAAATAAGGCTGCGCGCACGCCAGCTTTACGATGAGCGCGGACAGGTCGAAGGCCAAGCGCTTGAAGACTGGGTGAGAGCCGAGTCGGAAGTTCTGCAATCGAGTATTCTTGCGCCGCTGTGGGCCACGCGCCAGGAACTGGCGTTGGTGGAAGTATAGAGTTGGCGGAAGTGCGCCGCTATCGCAGGCACTCACGAACTAGCCACTCACGAACTATGATCGGTAAGCGGTTTCGGCCGCCGTCCGCTGTAGAAATAAAGCAGATGACAGGCTAAGCACCGGACCCGCGATGCTGAAGAGCGCTCGGCCCCAGGCTGACCCGGCTGCCGGCGAGCTCCCAAAATACGCATCCAGCACAAATGCCATGGCGCAAGTCGCGCCGACCGGAATGAGCCACGATTTTGGAAAGCGTTTCAGGTTCGGAATTGCGGTGGGCAATAGCCACAGAAAGATGTACCACAGATTTCGATCATGCAGCGAAACATCGAAGTGGTAGCCGCCGCCGCGATGAAGAGCGAAACCAAACTGCAGCGGGCTCACATACCTTCCGGTAATCGACCATTGCAGGCCGACCATCACAGCAAAACCTAGCACCCAACTGCTCAGGATCCAGGCCGCGGCCGGGAAGCGCTTTCGATCATCCTTGCGATCGGGCCAGGTTGCGAGCCACCAGGCGGATGTAAACACGATGCTGAAGGGGATGAACGATTCTTTCGTCAGCGCTTCCAGCACGGCGATCACGGGCAGGACCCACAGTTCAAACTCCGACAAACTCCAGAGCAGTGCCACAAGGAAGAAGCCTTCGCCGGCGTCCACCAGCCCAACCAGGCGAAGATTCGGAACGGCAAAATTGACCAGATAGAGCAAAGCGCCAACCAGCCCAGCGTCGGAGCTGCCCAGCGCACGGTTCCCAAGAATGACGATGAGCACGCCGGTTCCGGCAGCGAAGAAAGAGTTGGCAACGAGAAGCCCGAACATGGCCGGGTCCCACGTTCCGACTCGTCCGCGCGCGAGCCAGTAGAAAGGTCTGGCAAGCCACGGAACCAGCACGCGGAAGCGCCGGTACCGCATGTCTCCGGCGTCGACGATAGCCGTTCCGGTCACGATGGATGCGTAGGTTTTGACGTCGGAGAGCCCCGCCGTCTGCCGCGGATCGAATCGGTTGAGGACCGGGTAGCCCAGGCCGCAAGCGATCAGGAAGAAAATGCAAAACAGCAACGCCACTCTGGCGGTCGCGACTTTCGCCCGGTTGTCATGCAGGCTCATCATTTGTCGGCCGTCCGTCCCTCTACCCGCCCAAACAAATCCGTCTTATCTCCCGGTGGCGAGCCTGGTGGCTAGGCGCTGCGGCAGGTTGGCGGCGATGATTTTTTCCTGGGCCATTCGGAGGTTGTAGGGCACGCGATAGAAACTCACGATCCAGGAGTCGGAATCGAACACGGCGAAGGCCGCGCGCCAGTCGCCATCGCGGGGCTGGCCAACGGAGCCGGGATTGATGAGATAGCGGCGATTTTTGCGGAGCGGCCAGTCCGAGGACTCGGGTTGGCCCACGGTGCGATAGCCGGGACGGTAGGCTTCGCTGACCGAGCCCGAAAGCACGAAGCCGCCCTGCAGGTGAGTGTGTCCGAAAAACGTGATGGGGGAGGGACTGGTGATAAGGGGTTCGATGGCGTCGCTGGCGCTGACCGTATATTCATCTTCGTCGAGCGACGAGCCGTGGACGAACTGGATGCCGGGAAGTTCGTCGATATGGACGGGACCCTGCGGCAGCGACCGGAGCCATTCGAGATTTTCGGGGGTGAGCTGGTCACGCGTCCAGAGAGTAGCGAGTCCGGCAATGGGGTTGAAGTCGTCGAGCTTCATCAGGCCGCAGACGGCTCGGTCGTGATTGCCGCGGACGAAAACGTGTCCCAGAGATTGTGCTTTGGCAATGACCTCGTTGGGATTGCCGCCGTAGCCGACGGTGTCTCCGAGATTGACGACAAGGTCATAGGCGGGAGCGGCGGCCAGACAGGCGTCCAGCGCTTCGAGGTTACTGTGAATATCGCTTAGAAGAAGGATGCGCACGGCAAAGGGAGGATTATAGCTTCTCTGGGGAGAAAACGACGAGGCCCGGAAGGCGACGGGGGGACGCGACGAAGAATCCGCAGTCTTGCCGATTCGTATCACCGCATCGCTTCACGACTTGCGGAAAAACTCGGGTTTTCGCATCAGAAACTCGGGTTTCGCATCAGGGCATCGCTTTAGCGATGCCGTAAGTTTTTCGCAATCAGACGCCCCTTTAGGGCCGGGGCGCGAAGCCGGACTTTTTCCGCAAGTTGTTTAGCGATGCCGTAAGCTCTTCGAAATCAGCCTGAGCTTGCGGTTCAGGCGATCTGAGCCGCGCGTCGGGTCAAGTTGCAGGCGAAGGCCGTCGTGAGTTTCCCGCAGCCAGATGAGCATCAGTGGATGATCGCGACGTCCGGAGTCACCGTCTTGCCGTCCAGGAAAAAGCTGACCGCGCCCTCCTCATCCGTGCGGTAGGTTTTCACACCGGCGTGTTGTAGTCGCTCCAGCACCTCGCGCCGGGGATGTCCGTAAACATTCCGCGCGCCGACAGAAATGACCGCATAGCGCGGATGAACTGTCGAGAGCAGATCGGCAGAAGTTCCGCTCGCGCTCCCATGATGCGCCACCTTCAGCAGCATCGCCTCCGGATGCTCTTCCACCACGCGCCGTTCCGCCGGACGTTCCGCGTCTCCCTCAAGCAAAGCAGTCGTCCCGCCATAAGTGGCCGTAAACACCAGGCAATCGTCGTTCGGCCGCATCAACCCGGTGATCTGGTCCCGTCCCGGAGCAAGCATGTGGAAATGCGCTCCCCCATAATCGAATTCATCGCCTTCTTTCTTGACCGAGACTTTCATCCCCGCTCTCTCCGCCTGCGCGACGATCGGCGCCAATTGGCCCACCGGCTTGTCGATACTCAGCCAGAGTTCTCGCGGATGAAAGTTTGCAATCACGGCGGGCATTCCGCCAAGGTGGTCAGCGTGAGGATGCGTAATCACGACTACGTCAAGACGATCGATGCCTCGATTCCAAAGATAAGAAGAGACCACCTGTTCGCCAAGATCAAAGTCCGAATGCATCCACAGCGGAAGGCCTCCGGCATCAATGAGCACGGCGCGGCCCTCGGGCGTGACCAGCAGAATGGAATCGCCTTGTCCGACGTCGATGGTAGTCATCTCCATCGCGCCGGCGCGAAGATGAGGGCGAGAGGGGACAAAGGCAATCCAGCCCGCAACGCCGAAGAGCAACCCCACGGAAGCGAAAGCGGCCAGGCGCGTGCGACGGAGCCTTGCCGCCAGCATGGCAAGCGCCAGCGCGGCGATCGAGACCAGGATCATCGCGACCGTAGGCATAGCCACCCGCAGGTCGGCGATTGATGTTCCCCCGATCTTCATTCCGACGCCCTTCATCCCTACGCCCTGCGCGCCGCCCAGCCAGTGCACCGTCCCAGCGATACCCTCGAGCGCGAGCCCGGAAATCCAAACCGCGGGCTTGGCCAGCGCGGTCGAGATGTATCCCAAGCCAACGGCGGCGGCGGCAGCGGGCATCAGCACCTGGGTAAGCGGAATCACCGCCAGGTTGGCCGGCATCCCCATGGTGGTCGCGCGATGAAAGTGGTACGCCATGAGCAGCGCCAGTCCCGCCTGCATCAGCGCCGAGATGAAAATCAATCCGCCCACTCCGATCACGACGCGCATAAAGATAGCGGGCAGTGCCAGGCCGAAGCGGTCGCCGATGAATCGCTTCAACCGCGATCCGATCAGCCGCAGATCGAGACGGAACTGCGCGACTTCGGGCGCAACATGCAAATCGTAGCTGGCAGCTCGTAACAGACGACAACCGCGCGCGTAGGGCAAAGTTGTCCGTTCCAGAATCGGCGAGCCGATGCCCGCGATAATAAAGACCGCAAGAAACGTCAGCTGAAAGCTGGCGCCAAACAGGGCACGGGGATCGACGATCAGAACTCCCAGCGCCGCCGCGCCGATCGCGTTCATCATATTGCGTTCGCGATACAGCAGGCGCGCGCCTAAATAAGTCGCCAGCATCAGCGAGGCGCGCCACACCGGTGGACCGACCCCCACCACAAACGCATACGCGAACGAGACCACGACCGTGGTGATGGCCGCCACCGCGGGATCCACGTGAAACTGGCGCAGCACCCAAAAAACGGCAAACGCCAGTATGCTCAGGTTCATTCCGGAAACAACCAGCACGTGATAGGTGCCCGAGCGCTGGTACTCGGTGCGGGTCGCATTGCGCAGAAACGATTCTTCGCCAAGAACCATGGCATCCATAAGCGAGGCCTGCGGCGCGGGCCAAAGCTGGTGAATTTTGGCAATGATGCTGGCGTGAACCCGCATCCGCCAGAATTCAATCCGGCTGCCCGAAAACCCGGGAAGCCGCTCAATATCCGTTGCCTCCGCCGACCCCAGCACGCTGATCCCGTTGTCGCGCAGATAGCCTTCATAATCGAAGGCTCCAGGATTGCGGTAATTGCGAGCCGGATGCAACTTCGCAGGAATGCGAAGCCGCGTGCCATAAGTCAGAGTAGGCAAGGCAGGTGTGGGGACGGGGCTCTGCCCCGTCCCGCTTTCAGCTTCGGCAGAATCAAAGCCGGGCGAGAGTCTGTCCTGAGCTTGCCGAAGGGACGCCTGGCTCTCCACCGCTCCGGGATCCTCCACCTTCTCGTAAATCGTCAGCCGCACCCCAGCCCGCACCGGCCAGCTCTCGCCCTGGCTCGCGATCTCTTCCGTCTCCACGTCAATGGATTCCCGAATCGATCGCGGCCCCGCGTCACGTGCATGTCCCTCTCGCATCACGCGCGCCGTGAGCGTGACGGCGGGTCCATCTGCCAGGGCAAGAATCCGACCGTCATCCCGCTGAAGTTCGTGCGGCGGCTGACCGCGAATCTGAATCAGAAAAGCGCCCAGCAGAACCCACGTGCCCAAAGAGAGCGCCTTGGCCAGCCAAGCCCGCCTCGCAAGAAACCAAGACGCCGCGAAAACGAAGGCCACTACCGCGATCACCCACCACGACGGCGGCCGCCAGGCGCGTACGCCCATCCACAGACCAAGCGAAAATGCCAACGCCGCCCAGAACAACGGCTGCCGTGGCGGCTTCTGATCGCGTGTCATTCTCTAGCTCGATGTGCTCGCTGACCACCGGGCTAAGACGAGCGGGGCCCCGGCGCGTGCATTGCCTGTGCCAGGGCCATCGGCCAAAACCACCCGTCTTCCAGGAGGAACTTGGGCGACACGTAAAAGCGGTCAGCGCGCCAGCAGCATCACCGATTCGATGTGAAACGTCTCCGGGAACAGATCGAATAAATGTGCTTCCTCGATGTGGTAGCCGGCCGCCAGGAGGGGAACCAGGTCCCGAGCCAGCGTCGCCGGATCGCACGAAACATATCGGACGCGAGGCGCTCCAAGGTCCACCAACGATCGAATGACCGCCTTGCCGGCGCCGGTGCGGGGAGGGTCCAGTACGACCAAGTCAGTTCTCTTTCGCACCGGCCGGCTTCTCAGGTAGTCGTTCCTCAAGTAATCCTCGGTTCGCGCGCCGACCGCTTTCACGTTCGCAGGCACATTCTCCACAAAGTCGGCATGCGATGTCTGTGATGCCTCTACACCAAAAATGTGATGAAAACTCGGAGCCAAAGCCGCCGAAAACAACCCCACTCCGGCATACAGGTCAAGCGCGACGTCTCCGCGCGCATTGCCGGTCACGACCGAAACCAGTTCGTCCACCAGATAACGATTCACCTGGAAGAACGCCCCCGCGCTGACCTGATATTCGTGCTTCTTGGTTCGATAGCGAATTGCCGTCGCCCCCGATTGCGCCAACGCTTTCGGATCGATCAGCGCTTCATCTTCTATTCCCTCCTCCGAAGATCGGCGCTGCGAAGATTCGCGCCCCGAAGCCCGGCCCTGAGAAGATCGCCGCCGCGAAGCGAAAAACGTCACCCCGCTGATTTCCGGCAACTCGCGCTCCAGCGTCTCCGCCCAGCGCAACAGATTTCCAGTGTCAGCCTCGCGCCCGCAGAATGCCCAGGCCAGCAAGCGTTCATCCGCCGCGTCTGCAAACAGCTCAATCTCCTCAACTGCCGCCGGGCAGTTCAATCCGCCGAGCTCAGCCAGTCGCCCCATCACCCGATTGATCAGCGGCGAGCTGATCGGACATTCGCCGACCGGAAGAAATTCGTGCGAGCCCATCCGGAAGTACCCCAGCGCGAATCCGGGGTCCCCAGAACGGCTGGTTTTGCCGGTCTGGGGTGGGAATTCCGCCGCAGTCTGCACCCGCAACCGCGTCCGGTTGCGGTAGTTCCACGGAGGAGAAGCATGCAGGCGAATCTCAGTTTTTAGCTCAATTTTCGCAATCCGCTGCAGCGTCTCGCGCAGAATTACAGCCTTGAACTCCTGTTGCCGCTCGTAAGGAATGTGCTGGTAATGGCACCCGCCGCATTGCCGGAAGTACGGACAGCGGGCTTCGACGCGATCTGGCGACGCTTCGATCAACTGCACAACCGAGCCGCGCGCGAACCCCGGCTTCTCTTGCCGGATCTCGGCCTCAACCCGCTCCCCCGGCAGCACAAACGGCACAAACACGGCCATGCTGCGCCCGTCCGCGCCAGCCGCTGTCCGCGCCAGCCCGTCACCGCCGTAAATCAGCTTTTCGATGGAAAGAAGCAAGCCGTAAGTGTAGCGCGGGCACTCCTGCCCGCGAGTTCCCGACAAGCCTTCTCCGACACCGCAAGGCGAACAGGAGTGTCCGCCCCACACCATCTCAGTGCATATAAAACAAACTCAACCGCGGCACGCCGCACCGCTCCAGCAGCCGTTTGTGCACATATTGCTTGTGCAGCTGTTCAATCTGCGCGGCCGTCATGTTCCGCCGGTAAGGAGCAATGTCCCGATCCGCCTCCGCGCGAACATTCACCAGATCGTCATCCGGAGTCGCCGCCATCAGCACCGCGAACAACTTTTCCTCCAGCACGGTCAGCCGACGCTCCAGATCCTCCAGCCGCGGCAGCTTGCCAGAACGTTCGATACCCTCCGCCATCTCACGCAGCGAACCGGCTTCTTCTCGCGCCAGTATCCCAGTCGCAAATCCCGCGCGCTCCGGCAGTTTCGCTTTTTCCAGCCGCTCGGCATTCTCCCGCAAGAACGCCGCAATTTGCGCCGCGTCGAATCCGGGGTCCCGCTGAACTTTCCCTTCACTGGCCGCGCCGACCGCCGCTTCTTTCATATCTTCCGCCGCCGCCAGCACGGCCTGCGAGCAGTACGCCAGGCTATTCACCTTCTTCGATTTCGACGGACGCTGATCGTACTTGTCAAACGCGTCATCCACCCCGCGAAGCACGGCCTCCAAAGGCACGCCCGCGCTTTTCCAAGTCTCAATCAAAACCCAATCAAGCGTCGAAAGCAGCAGATGAGTCCCCCGCCGCCGCAAATAGTGTTCTTCGATTTCCGTGAAGTAATTGAAGTAATTTTCCACGACAGGTCTGGAGGGGCCAAAGGTCAGACGTCAGATTGCAGAGGTGAGCCCTGCCTAAACTCTGCAACCTGACCTCTGACCTCTCACCTCGTTTTAGCCGCCGCCGGCTTCTTCGCAGATTTCGCCGCGCCCTCGCGGCGGAGGGAGGACGACTGGTTCCGATCCCATATGATGCGCAGCCCCTCCAGGGTGAGCAGTTCGTCCACATCCTTAATGAAGTGTGAAGCCGTGCCAATCAGCGATCCCAATCCGCCCGTCGCAATCACGCGCGTCTCCGCACCCATCTCATTCACCAGTCGCTCCAGGATGCCGTCGACCAGCCCGAGATAGCCGTAGTAAAGCCCCGACTGCAAACTGCCCACCGTATTCGATCCGATCACCCGCGTCGGCTTGCGAATCTCCACTCGCGGCAGCCGCGCCGTGCGCTGAAACAACGCGTCCGCCGAAATCCCAATCCCCGGACAAATCACGCCGCCCATGTACTCGCCCTTTTTGGAAACGCAGTCGAACGTCGTTGCCGTGCCAAAGTCCACAATCACGCACGGCCCGCCATATTTCTCAAACGCCGCCACCGCGTTCACGATTCGGTCCGCGCCCACTTCCGCCGGGTTGTCATAAAGCACCTGCATGCCCGTCTTCACGCCCGGCTCTATGAACAGCGGCTTGGTGTTGAAATAGCGCTCGCACACCTGCCGCAACACCGAATCGAGCGGAGGCACCACCGATGAAATCACGATCCCATCCACGGCTGAAACTTCCAGATTGTCCATCGAGAAGAGGTTGCGGAAGATCACCCCGTACTCGTCGACCGTGCGAGTCAGATGCGAACCAACGCGCCAGTTCGCAACCAGCCGATCGTAACGCGCCGCTTCCGTCCCGGTCACATCCTCGCCTGGAGGATGCGCCGCCCGCTCAAAAACGCCCAGCACCGTATGCGTATTGCCGACATCAATCACGAGAAGCATATTGGTAATTTGTAATTGGTAATTTGAAAGCACCAGCTTTTCCAATTACCAATTACAAATCACAAATTACCAATGACCCTCACCGTTCCACTCACCACCGCCCGCAACCCCTCCGCTGTTCTCACCCGCAAGAACCCGCGCTCATCCAATCCCTCGCTAACGCCCGTCAGGCCGCCGTTCTCCTCGATGCTAACTTTTCTGCCGCGTACCGAAGAAGAGCTCCCCTCGAACCGGCGCAGGATCGCATCGCGCGCTCCCGCCTCCTCAACAAAGCTGCGATACTCCCGGTCGAGCGATTTTAGCAAAGCGGCGCAGAGCTCGACGCGTGACCACTCCGTGCCGGTTTCGATCTTCAATGAAGTCGCAATTTCCCGCAGCTCAGCCGGAAATTTCGCCTGGTTCACGTTGATCCCGATCCCCACCACCAGATGGCGCACCCGCGTCGCCTCGGCATTCATCTCCGTGAGGACACCACAGAACTTCTTGCCGCCAAGTAGCAGGTCGTTCGGCCATTTCAGATCGACCCGAAGCTGCGGCGCAATCTCCATAACCGCTACGCGAATCGCCAGCCCCGCCGCCAGCGAAAAAATCAGCGCATCCGAAGGCGGCATCGCCGGACGCAGAATTACCGAGCAGTAGATGCCCGCCGACCGCGCCGAATGCCAGTTGTGCGCGCCACGTCCCCGCCCGGCCAGCTGTTCTTCGGCAAGAAATACGCTGCCTTCGGGCGCGCCCTCCTCCGCGCATCGCATGGCCTCCGAATTGGTCGAGGCGATTTTGTAATAGTGATGGATCTTGGCGCCGGCTTCATGACTCGGCTTTGGGTAGGCCACGGCTTCAGCCGTGCCGTCTTCGTGACGCGGTTTCGGGTAGGGCACGGCTTCATGACGCGGTTTTGGGTAGGGCACGGCTTCAGCCGTGCCGCCTTCGGTCTGGAGGAATGCGGGCTTTAGCCCCTGAGGGAAGCGCCCTCCCAGCGGAAAAGCACTCATGGATCCAGCTCTCGCCCCGCCGAAAACCGTCCCCTTCAACGACGGCGCCAGCATCTCCGGCAGCAGCAAGTCTGGAACCACGCGCAGCTGATAGCCCGTCGCCGGATGTCCAGCGACATCCACACCCAAGGCGCGTAGTTGCTGAATCAGCCGCCAAACTTCCGACCGGCTCGTCCCGATGTCTTCCGCAAGCTTCGTGCCGCTGACCACAACGGTGGCGTGGCTCATGAGCAGCCGCACGATGCGGCCCAGGCGAACGTCTGTCGCCCTGTGCACGGACGGCAAGCTGCGAGTTTTCGTGGAAGTGGAGATGGAGGGAATTATAGCGAGTCGTTAGTCGTTAGTCGTTAGTCGTCGGTCGTTCGCAAATCGAATCCGGGAAAATGAAGAAGTCCCGACGGCGTGCCAAACCCCGAACGACTGACGACCAACGACCAACCACTGCGCCCTACGCCGGAGTGACCCGCAAACTCATATCCACCGCTGTCGATGAAGTGGTCAGCGCCCCCACTGAGATAAAATCCACGCCCGTCTCCGCGTACGACCGCACGTTCTCCAGCGTGATGCCTCCGGCGCACTCGAGAGGAATACGCCGCGAATGGTGTGAACAGATCTCGACCGCCTGGCGCACATTCTCAACGCTCACATGATCCAGCAGGATCGCCTCCGCCCCGTGGTCCAGCGCCTGCTGCAGTTCTTCGAGCGACCGCACTTCAATCTCGATCGGTTGCCGCCCGCGCCGGTTGCGAATCGCGTGCTCCAGCGCCGGAACCGCGCCCCCGGCCAGCGCAATGTGCTTGCTTTTGATTAACACGCCGTCGGAGAGATCGAGCCGGTGATTCTGTCCGCCACCACAGCGCACCGCATACTTGTCAATCACGCGCAATCCCGGCGCCGTCTTGCGGGTATCGAGAATCTGAACCCGGGTACCCTCCACCGCATCGACAAACTTGCGCGTCGTGGTCGCGATTCCGGCCATGCGCTGCAGAAAATTCAAAATCACCCGCTCGCACGACAGAATCACCCGCGCGTTATGCCGGATCACCGCGATCTGCTGCCCCGGGTTCACGCGGATCCCATCAAAAATCGAAGGATGGCTAGTCACCTCGTAATGCGAAGTGACCGCCCCGTCCAGCGCCGCATAGACGTCAAGAATCCGCGGCACACATCCAAGCCCGGCGAGAATGCACTCCTGCCTGGCGATAATCGTCGCCGAAGCGCGCTGGTTGGGATCGATGCAGGCATAGCTGGTCGCGTCGCGCGTCGCCCGATCTTCGTTCAGCGCGTTCTCAAGAATCGCAGTAATGCGTCGTGAATTCCAGTCCATGGGTAGCGCCGGCGTTCCGCCGGCAATCCAAACTATCTCGCCGCCCCTACGCCAGCTCTTTCAACTTCGCCAGAGTCTTCTCCCGCAGCACCTTCAATTCCTCCGCTCGCGTCTTCAGCCCCTCCACCACCTTCGCCGGAGCCTTCGCCAGAAACTGCTCGTTGGAAAGCTGCCGCTGCCCGTTCATCTGCTCTTTCTCGATCTTCTCCAGTTCTTTTGTCAGACGCTCGCGCTCGGCGGCAACATCCATCTTTTTTTCATAAATCGCATGCACATCAAAGCGCGACGTGCTGCGCGCGCCTGGAAAATTCGCCAGCGAGCTTTCCACAAACGTGATCTTCTCCACATTCGCCGGACGATCGAGCAGAACCGCGCTCAGATTCTTTTCCAGCATCGCGCGAATCCCCGGTTCGTGGGCAAACACCTCGATCGGCACTTTGACCTTGGGCTCGACTTTCAATTCCGCCCGCAGATTGCGCACGCTGACGATCAGGTCCTGCAGAATTGCCATCTCCGTTTCCGCGCCCAGATCGATCTGCTTCTCATCAGCCGCCGGATACGCCGCCAGCGCAATCGACTTCAGCGGAGGCGTGCCGTCGTACATCGCATGCCAGATTTCCTCCGTGATGAACGGCATCACGGGATGCAGCAGTCGCAGAGAAGCCTCAAACAGATTCACCAGATTCGCGCAAGCCGCCCGCGCCGTCTCGGCGTCGGCACTCTCTGCCAGCCGAGGCTTGATCAGCTCAATGTACCAATCGCAAAACTCGCCCCAGAAAAAATCGTAGATCCGGTTCGCCGCTTCATGAAACCGGTAAGTCTCGATCGCGTCATTCACGTCCCGGGTAGCCCGATTGAAGCGAGAAAGAATCCACCGATCCTCAAGCGAGGCAACCGCGAACCCGGCAACGCCCACGCCGCTGGTGAAGAGACGGCCGTCCCGCGAGCCTGCCCTGAGCGAAGCCGAAGGGTCCCCCGGCCGCAGGCCCGCGTCAATCCGATCCACATTCATGAACATGAACCGCGCCGCATTCCATATCTTGTTGGCAAAATTCCGATAGCCTGCCGTGCGGCTCTCGCTGAACGCAATATCCGTCCCCGGAGCCGCCATCGCCGCCAGCGTGAACCGCGTAGCGTCCGTCCCAAAACGGTCGATAATCTCCAGCGGGTCAATCACGTTCCCTTTCGTCTTAGACATTTTCTGCCGCTCGGCATCGCGCACCAGCGCATGAATATAGACATTGCGGAACGGAACGCTGTCGTTCTTCTTCTCCGCCCAGCCGCTCGCCTTCTTGATCGCCGCGTCCTGCTCGTGCCCCTCCATGAAGTGGCAGCCAAACATGATCATGCGCGCTACCCAGAAAAACAAGATTTCGTAAGCCGTAATCAGCAGCGTAGTCGGATAGAAAACCTGCGCATCGCGCGTCTTCTCCGGCCAGCCCAGCGTCGTGAACGGCAGCAGGCCCGACGAGAACCAGGTGTCGAGCACGTCCGTAATCTGTTCCAGCTTCAAGCCGCCGCATTTCGGGCATTGCGCCGGCGTATCCCGCGCCACCGTCACCTCTCCGCAACTGCCGCAGGTCCACGCCGGAATCCGATGTCCCCACCACAACTGCCGCGAGACGCACCAGTCGTGGATGTTGTACATCCAGTTCAAATAAATCTGCTTGTAATTCTCCGGAGTAATCGTGATTTCGCCCGATTCCACCGCCGCGATCGCCTTCTTCGCCAGCGGCGCAATCTTCACGAACCACTGCTCCGACAGACGAGGTTCCACCACCGTGCCGCACCGGTCGCACCTCCCCAGCGGCACCGTGTAATCCTTCTCGGCGACCAGGAAGCCCTGTTCCTTCAAATCCGCCAGCACCGCCGCGCGCGCCTCGTAACGATCCAGCCCCTTATAAGGTCCCGCGTTCTCATTCATGCGCGCGTGCAGATCCATCACGTCGATCTGCGGCAAGCCGTGCCGCTTCCCCGCCTCAAAATCATTCGGATCATGCGCCGGAGTAATCTTCACCGCGCCCGTGCCAAACTCCGGCTTGGCAATCTCATCTAGGATGATAGGAATCTCCCGCTTCATCAGCGGCAGCAGCGCTTTCTTCCCGTGCAGGTGCGTGTAACGCTCATCGGCCGCATTCACCGCAACCGCTGTGTCCCCCAACATAGTCTCCGGACGCGTAGTCGCAACGGTGATAAATTCGTTGGTTCCAACCACGGGATACCGTATCTCCCAAAGCTTCCCCGCCACGTCTTCGTGCTTCACCTCAAGATCCGAAATCGCCGTCTCGCATCGCGGACACCAGTTCACGATGTATTTCCCGCGATAAATCAATCCCTCCTCATACAGCCGGACGAACACCTCGCGCACCGCGCGCGAAAGCTTCTCGTCCATGGTGAAGTACTCGCGCCCCCAATCCACTGAAGCGCCCAGCCGCTTCATCTGCTCAAGGATCGCGCCGCCATAGTGTCGCTTCCATTCCCACACCCGCTCGATAAACTTCTCGCGCCCCAGCTCGCGCCGTTTCTTGCCTTCGCTGGCCAGTTGGCGCTCGACCATCATCTGCGTCGCGATGCCGGCATGATCCGTGCCCGGCAGCCAAAGCGTGATAAACCCGCGCATGCGATGCCAGCGCACGAGAATATCCATCTGCGTCTGGTTCAGCATGTGCCCCATGTGCAACCGACCCGTCACGTTCGGAGGCGGCAAGAGCAGCGTAAACACCGGACGCGAATCTCCCGGCACCGGAGTCTCCACGTGAAACAGTTTTTCCCGGACCCAATACTCGGCCCAGCGCGTTTCAATCGCGCCCGGTTCGTAAGCTTTCGGCAATTCGTGCGGCATCGTGTTCCTAATAGTGTGGTGACGGGGCCCCGCCCCGTCCCGGCCGTCCAAACCGAGCAAAGCTCGGAGATTTCCCGGCAGAAGGAGGGAATCTTTGATCTTACAGGCGCAAGAAAAGAAGGGTCAAACGGCAAGCCTGCAGTCACGAGCCTCGAGTCAGTCGTTCAGTCAAGAGGTTTTCACCACAAAACCACGTTCATCGGTCACCGCAGCACCTCATCGGTTAGTGGCAGACTCGTTATTTGTGACAGAACTGTTCCACGTGGAACACTGTACGTACAATGAGGGGCGGTCGGGCGGCACAACCTGAGGGCTCAGGGCTGAAGGCTGCCCTACTTCCCCGCCAGCTTCCTCGCGATCTCTTCCACGATCTTCGGGCGAAGATCGGCCATTACGCTGTCCACGATACTGGCAATCGTGCTGGCGTCCGGTACAGACGTCGCCGTAGACGAAGCCGCAGAGCCCTTTGCCGCCGCTGCTGCTGCCATGGCCTTCGGAGCCTCTTCGGCCTGTTTTGCAGCCTCCACCACGTCACTGTTCGCGGCTTCGCTGGTCGGCGCGGTGCGGATCTGATGCCACTTCGATTTCCCCGATTTCGCTTTCACGGCCTTGCCCATGGCTTCCCGACCCCCAGCATCTGAACTCGAATCCTGATTCTCTTCCGCCGTCACAGGCGTCGCGACCGCAGTCCCCGTCCCGCTGACGGGCTCCCTATCCTGTCCCCCCGCAACCTCGATCTCGCCCGTGCCCACCGCATCCGCGAAGGTCGCTGCCGCGACTTCTTCCGCAGGTGCTTCCTCAGCCGTGGAATCTTTCCGCTCCGCTTCGATCTTCTCCGGTTCGACCTCATGTCCGATCTGTGGTGCGACCTCTGGTGCGCTCCCGTCCATCGAAGAACTCTCGGCCTTCGAGGCCGCCGTCATCTCCGCCGGTGCTTCCCCGGCCGATGTTTCAGTAGCTGTGGTCTCTAAACCATGCTCAGATGAACAGCGCTCGGCCCCTCGTTCTGCCCAACTGTTCGTAGCGGCCGCCAACCCTGCTTCCGCCAGTCTGTTCTCCACCGCAGCCGCAATCGCTGAAACTCTGGGAATCCGTACCGGTGCACTTTCGCCGCCGGGCGCTGCGGCCGGCATTGCGCTAAAAGTGCCGAACATTTCCGCCTCCAGCGAAATCGCCGCTTCCTCCGGAGTCAGCGTCAGTGGTTCCGCTACCCACCTCGGACCGGATGCCGCAATGCGTGCCGCTTCTTCCGCCAGCACCTGGCCGGCCGCCGCCAAGGTTTCGTGCGACGGAGCCGTCGGGACCTCCGCGGAACCAGTAGCGGGTGTCAGCCAGCGCAACGCTTCGGCCAGTTCCGCATCGCTCGGCATCGGCTCTTCCGCCTCCGCCGTCTCTGGCACACTCGCCGCAACCGGGACCGGTGGCTCAATCTTCTCCGCCGGCAACTCTTCCGCCGGCAACTCGTGGCCCTTCAACTCCTGGGTCTTCGATTCTTCGGGCTGTGATTCCGGGCCCTTCGCATCCCCCGCTTCCGCCAGCGCGTTCGCCGCCGCCCCCTCGCTATTGGCGACGGCCTCGGCCGGCTTCGCTTCAATCTCTTGTTCGCCCTTGTCTTCCGCCGCCTTTTCTTCCACGGCCTGCCCTATCGCGCCCGCAGCCGACGCAAACATCGGCTCGTCGGTTCCGTCCACAGGCGCGGGCTCCTGCGCAAACTGGGCGGTATTCACCACGACAGCAGCCAACTCTGCCGCCGCTTCGGGATGGCTTTCGGCAACTACCGCAGCGCCTTCGCTCACCGCCTCCAAGTGCTCGACCGCAATTTCGACTTCACTCTTTGCTTCGGCCTTTCCTTCGAAGCCTGGCGCCGGAGCCTCAACGCCTGCCTCCGCGGCCTCAACACCTGTCTCCGCGGGCGCAACGACCGGCGCCGGATTCTCCACTTCTTTAGTCGATTCCGCCGCAGCAGCAGCAGGTTCTTCCACTTCCGTCTGCGCCGCCGCCAACGTATCCACTGGAGCCTCAACCAGGCCCATCTTTTCCGCCAGCGGCGCAATATCCTCAGCCTCCGGAATCGGTCCATCGAGCTTCGCGGCCAACTCACTGAGGGCGTCCAACTCATCCGGCGTGATGTCGCGCGGAATATCCGGGACCAACCCTGGCTCCTGTCCCGGCGGCGCCGCCGCCTTAACCGCGAACACCGCGCCCGCGCCCGTCTTTCCCTTCCCCTTCCGGAAATCCCGGAAGGTCGCTCCCGCAGCATCCTCTGATTCTGGTTCTTCTTTCTTCTTCTTCGACGGAAAATCCAGCCGGCTCTTCCATCCGGCATCGGCCATTGTGTTTTTTCCCGTTCTCCCGTCGCTTTCCTCGCCGCCGAACCTCTCCATGCCCGAAACCGACGTGCTAAAGCGCCCGCCCGCGGAAGCCTGCGGCATCATGCGGTCTTCGAGTCGCGTGATCGCAGTCAGCAACTCGCTGGCTTCAAATGGCTTCACGATGTGAGCGTCGGCCTTGACCCGGCGCGCTTCATCCGCCTTGAAAGGTTCCAGCTTGCCCACCGTCAGCAGCACGGGAATGTGCGCCGTCTCCTCCGAATCCTTCAGCCGCTGGCAGACCTCCAGCCCGCTGTAACCAGGCATGTACACATCGAGCACGATCAAATCGGGCTTCAGTTCGGTGATTTTCTTCAGGGCGGCCGATCCGTTATTGACCGTGACCACGTCATACCCGGCATCTGCCAGGATTTTTCGGCCCATGTTCTGGGCTGTCACACTATCATCGGCAAGCAGTATTTTCCGCGCCAAGCGTCATCCTTCGCAAAAAAGGAGAGATAACGCGAAAGTATCCTGTCCCTTAACCTAAGTCAACGATTCCCGCACGAGTAACAGGTTACGACCGTTCCTAGTCTGTTGGGGAGGGGTGGAAGGGGTCAGAGTCACGAGATCAGATTGAGGAAGCGGGAGGCAAGACTTGAAGAGTTGAGGGGCGGATTCCAGAAGTCGGCTCACAAAACCGGTAGAAACCTCTGCAATCTGCCCTCTTAACTCTGACCTCTCTAGAACGGGTTCAGCTTTGCCAGTCCCTTCTTCTTCTTTTTCTTCTTGCTCGAAGAAATATCCGCCATCTCTTCGTTTTTCGTCGTCGCACTCGAGGAAGCCGCGCTCGTTGCTCCGCTACCACTGTCGAGTTGATTGCTCTGCTGTAGTGGGGGAAGCGCATTCGGATCGGGCTCGACGTTCGGCCTCAATTCATTCGGATCCGCCGCAGTTGGCTTCAACTCGGCTGCCGCAGCCGGAACCGCTGCCGCCGGAGGGACCGCATTTGCGACCGGAGCATCCGAACGCGGCGCCTCCTGGTTCGGCGGCGAAGTCCCGCTTACCGTCTCCACCTTCAGCTTGCTGTTCCCGCCGCCCATCGCACTGCTCAGCTCTTTCACCACGCCCGTTGCCGTCACCGGCTCCGGATCCACCATCGTCGGTTCGCCCACGCGTGCGGCCCTGGACATGTCGGGAGCCTTCTCGAAGTTCCCCAGCCCCTTCGACAGCATGCCCGTTTGTAGCCGGCTCGCCTCTTCCTTCTTGTTATTATCGAGCGCCGCCCGCGTCGGCCGCGGCACCGGTTGATGCAGCGCCTCCAGCCGCGACTTGGCATCCACCGCCCGGTCCATTGCCGGATACCGCTTGATGATCCTCGCGTACGCCTCCGCCGCGTCCTTCGTCAGTTCCTCGATCATCCTGGTCTTGGCCACTTCGTTCAAGCGCGCATTCTTCCGCACCGCATTGATCTCGCCTTCGTATGATTGCCCTAGCAGATACAGCGCCTCGTCCGCACCGCTGTATAACGGATAGCGGTCCACCAGCGTTTTCAGCCGCGCAATCGCCGCCGGATACGCCATCCGCAGATAATAGAACCGTCCGATCCCGAACTCCCGGTCCGCCAGTACCTCCTGCACTTCCCGCAACCGCTGTTTCGCCTGCGGCACCAGTTTGCTGTCCGGATACTCCGTGATCAGCGCCCGGTATTCCTCCTCCGCCCGCATCGCGTGCGTGTAGTCTCGGTCCGGCTTTTCCATCTCCTGATAGTGGATGTTTGCCACCTTCAGTTGCGCCTCGGCCGCCTCCGGCATATTGGGAAAGAACGTCCGGAAATCCTTGTACTGGATCTCGGCCTGCTGCAACGCCGTCGTGCCGCCCTCGGCGTACCACGAATCCGCCACCGCCAGCTTCGCCCGCGCCACATACTCCGAATCCGGATACGTGTTGATCAACGTCTGTAGCGTCATCCGCGCCACGTCGAAGTGGTTGTGTTTCATGGCGTCCATGGCCCGGTCAAACAGCACTTTGTCGGGCTGTTTCGATCCCACGTTGGCCAGCGGATTCACTGCTTTCTTGTTGGTGCATGCCGCCGTCAACGCCAGCAGCAACGCAAGAACTACGAAAATAGAACTACGACGCATAAAAGACCTGACCTTTGCAATCCGATCTCAACCTCTGCAATCTGACCTTTGACCTCTGCAATCCCTACACTCTCTGCAAACTCGCGCTCCGCGCCGCTTCCAGCAGCGCCTGCGCGTTGACCTTGGCATCGCCCTTGCCGAACACTGCATTCCCCGCCACCAGAATTTCTGCCCCGGCTCGCACCACTTCCGCCACTGTGTCCATCCCGACGCCGCCATCTACTTCGATGCGGTATTGGTATCCCCGCGCCGCGCGAATCTCCGCCAACTTCCTCATTTTGTGCAGCGTTCCCGGGATAAACTTCTGCCCCCCAAACCCTGGATTCACGCTCATCACCAGCACATAATCCACAATCTCGAGCACTTCGCTGAGCGTCTCCACCGGCGTCGCCGGATTGATCACCACTCCCGCCAGGCATTCATGCTGCTTGATAAGGTGCAGCGTCCGGTTCAAATGCCGGCACGCCTCCTGATGCACCGAAATCCAGTCCGCTCCCGCTTCCGCAAAATCCGCAATGTACTGGTCGGGGTTTTCTATCATCAGATGGCAGTCCAGCGGAAGCCGAGTTGCCCGGCGCAGAGATTTCACCACCGGCGGCCCGATCGTCAGATTGGGCACAAAGTGCCCGTCCATGATATCCACGTGGACGACGCTGCCGCCGCCCGCCGTCGCCCGCTCCACCTGCTCCGCCAGGTGGGCGAAATCCGCCGAAAGTATCGAGGGTGCGAGTTCGATTAAATGCCCGATCAAAACAAGGGTCCAGGGTATAGGGTCAGAAGCTGTGGAAATTCTAGCACGGTGAGGGCAGCGCCCATCTCCGTTCGTTCGGGGACGGACGCCCCCGCCCGTCCATGCCGAGCGCAGTTCGGCGGTTGCTTGCTCGCAATCAGGCGCTCGATTTCGAAAAGCGCGTTTCCTCAGAGGCCGCCAGCACTTTTCTCACCTTCCCCACTCCCTCCGCCATAGCAAACTTCAGCCTCTCGATCCCCTCGCCGGTAACCGCCGAAATCGGATAAAGCTTCAGCTTCTTGCGCGTAGCCCACTGCTTCAGTTTCTTAAGCTTCTCCGGATTCGCCACGTCGATCTTGGAAGCGACCATCAGTGTCGGTTTCGTCTCCAACCCCGCTCCGAAACTAGCCAACTCGCCCCGAATCACCTCAACGTCTTTCAGCACGTCGTCCCGTCCGCTGCCGTCGGAGACATCCACCATATGCACCAGCAAACGCGTGCGCTCGATGTGGCGCAAAAACTGTGTACCGAGGCCCGATCCGCTGTGCGCGCCTTCGATCAAGCCCGGAATGTCGGCGACCACGAAACTCTCTTCCTTGCCCTTCTCACCCGCCAGCACCACGCCCAGATTCGGTTCGAGCGTCGTAAAAGGATAATCCGCCACCTTCGGCCGCGCCGCCGAGATGCGCGAGATCAGCGTCGACTTGCCCACATTCGGATATCCCACCAGCCCAACATCGGCGAGCAGCTTCAATTCCAGGCGGAAGTTGCGTTCTTCGCCCGGGCGTCCTTCTTCGTGCTCGCGCGGCGCCTGATGCGTCGAAGTGGCAAACTGCGCGTTGCCGCGTCCTCCGCGTCCGCCGCGCGCGATTATGACGCGTTCATCGGGGCGCGAAAAATCGTAAACTTTCTCGCCTGTGTCCTCGTCGTAAACGATCGTCCCCACCGGCACCTTTAGGACAATCCCTCCGCCATCGCGCCCGGTCTTTTTCGATCCCTCGCCGTGCCGTCCCCGCTCCGCCGTGTATTCCGGATTAAACCGGAAATGTATCAGCGTATTGTGCTGCTCGCTCGATTCCATCCAGATGTCGCCGCCGCGCCCGCCATCTCCTCCCGATGGCCCGCCCCGCGGCACGAACTTCTCCCGCCGGAACGCCATGCAGCCGTTGCCGCCATCCCCAGCCTTCACTCGAATTTTCGCTTCATCGATGAACATGTTGGCCCCGCAAAGAGTGCTGGAGCGGCGAGACGCCCGTCCCTCCACCGCATGACTATCACGTAGGAGCGGACGCCCTCGTTCGTCCCAGCGGAGCGAAGCTCCGCAATTTCGCCGCAACGAAAAAGCCTCGACTCGAAGCCGAGGCCCAACGCCGCAGCCCCTTAAAGGGGCATTTAATTTCAACAAACTACGACATCGCTGAAGCAATGCCCTGATACCAAGCGACGGCGAGCTGCCAATCCAACCTTTGCTGCAGCGGTCCGCGCCCTACTTCGCTTCGATAGCCTCGGGCTCGACCAGCACAAACTTCCCCATCGATCCCTTATCGACAAACTTGATGCGCCCCGTGATCTTGGCGAACAGAGTGTCGTCTTTGCCGCGTCCAACGTTCAGCCCAGGCTTAACCCGCGTCCCCCGCTGCCGCACGATGATCGTGCCGCCGGGTACCAGTTGCCCGCCGAAAGCCTTAAACCCAAGCCGCTGTGCGTTCGAGTCGCGCCCGTTTCGTGAAGTGCCCTGTCCTTTTTTATGCGCCATAAATCAGTTCCCAGTGGCCAGTTGCCAGTAGTTTCCAATCTGTTGCCGTGCAGAACCACATTGTCATCCTGAGCGAAGCGAAGGATCTGGCTATCTTTTTTTCTTCGCCGCCGCTTTCTTCGGCGCCGATTTCTTCCCATGCGCGTGCGCTACATGCTCCGCCGCCTTTTTCCCCGGCCGCTTCGAAGTTTTCACTTCTTCGCCGCCCTCATGTTCCGGCTTCGCCTTCTTCTCTTTCTTGGGAAGCTCGGGCGCTTTGAACGACTGACCATCAAAAGCAATCTCAGTGATGCGGACCGCCGTATAGTCCTGCCGGTGCCCACGCAGCTTCTTGTATTGCTTCTTGCGCTTGTAATGGAAGACCAGGATCTTGTTGCCGCGTCCCTGTTCGACCACCTCGCCGGTCACGAGCGCCCCCGTTCCCGCAGGCACCACGCTGCCCGCCTCGGCGGAAACCGCCAGCACGTCGCCGAACTCGACCTTTCCGTCCTTGTCTTCTTGTGTTTCCACCCGGATCACATCGCCCGGGGCCACTCGATACTGCTTTCCACCTGCGCGGATCACCGCGTACATAGACTCTCCTTCATCCTCGTGTAGGGACGGGGCTTTGCCCCGTCCAAGCCGAGCGCACTCGGCAGATACAATCTTGTGCTTGCTGTTTTCCCGCTGCGGCTTCTGACCGGAAACGCGGCGCGGCCCCAGAACGGGTCCGCAAGTACAGGCAAACTCATTCAGTCTATCGTGCGCTGTGGAAATCGGTCAAACGGAAGTCGCAGTCCGGTTATCACTCGGCGACGGCTCGCTGCGCTCGCTTGACACTGTATTGAAACGGGTGTGAAATTATCGAGTCTTCAAGGCCGGTGCCGATCCTTCCCTGTGGCACTTGGACCCGGAAGCTCTCGTCGAAGAAACCCGCGAGCGGGATTGCAGGCTGGAAATTTCTCTGGCCCCGCATTTTCCCTGCCAGTGGATTTAGAGCTTCACATCTCACAGGAGTGGCCAATGAATTCGAGCAACCGAGGAAAGAACATCCTGCCGAAATGGTCCTTATTGCTGGTTCTTCTCGCGGTAACCGCAGTGGCTTCGGCTCAAAAGGACAAGCCGAAGAGCGCGCCTGCACCGAGCAAGCCGGCGAGCGCGCCGAAGGCCGCCCAGGGCGGCGGTGCCAAGACTGGCGGAGCGGCCGGCGGTGCCAAGCCCGGCGGCGCGGCCAATCGCGGGGCCAGCGGAGCGAACACCAACAGAGGTGGGCAGGCGGGCGCGAATAGAACTGGCACGACCGGCGGCGGCGCCAACCGCGGACCCAGCGGAGCGAACACTAACAGACCTAGTCCAGCGGGCGGCAACAAGGGTGGTCCGGCGAACGCCGGCAAAGGCGCTCCAGCAAATGCCGGTAAGGGTGCTCCCGCGGGTGGCGCCAACAAGGGCGGACCGGCGAACGCCGGTAAGGGCGGTCCAGCGGGCGGCAACAGGGGTGGTCCAGCGAACGCCGGCCGACCTAGCGCGGGCAGCCGTACTCCTCCGGGCAGGAATGTCTCCCTGAAGGGTGGAGGAAAGGCGAGCATCCGTCCCAATGGCCAAGTTCGTTCGATCGATCGCGGCGGAATGCACATTGAGCATGGAGTCCGCGGCGGGCGCACGGTTGTGGGTGAACACAATGGAGCGCGCGTCGTGAACACGGGACGGCACGGCGGATACGTGCAGCGCAGCTACGTCAACCGCGGCGGCCACTCCTATTATTCGCGCACCTACTATGACCACGGCCACTACCGGACCGGCGTGTATCGCGGCTACTTCTACGGCGGCCGTAACTACTATGGCTACTATCCTGGGTTCTACTACCATCCCGGTTTCTACGGGTGGGCCTACAATCCCTGGGCCGCGCCGGTGGTCTGGGGCGTAGGGGCGTGGGGTTGGGGAGGAGCTCCGTGGTTTGGCTTCTACGGCGGGTGGTTCACGCCTTATCCTGTCTATGCTTCACCCGCGTTCTGGCTGACGGATTACCTGATTGCCGCGAACTTGCAGGCGGCCTATGCGGCACAGGCGGACGCAGGCGCGGACGCCGATGCCGGCGACGGAGGCGGTGGTGGAGGTGGTCCTGCTCCGGCAGCGGCGTCGGGCCAGGTGGTAATGACTCCCGAAGTCAAGCAGGCCATCGCCGAAGAAGTAAAGGCGCAATTGGCCGCCCAGCAGGCACAAGCGGCGCAAAGTAGCGCGCCCGCCGCTCCAACAGGTCAAGCACCAGCACCGGCGAATGCCAGCAACGAAGTTCCGCCGGCGCTGGATCCGGCCAGGCGCACTTTTGTCGTGGCCGGCGATCTCACCGTAGTGGCGAACGGGCAGGAATGTGCGCTGAGCGCGGGTGACGTAATCATGCGGCTCACCGACACTCCCGATGCAGACAATATGGTGAACGCCAGCGTTTCGGCAAGCAAGAAATCGGAATGCGCGGCCGGGCAAACCATCGCCGTTAAAGTGGACGACTTGCAGGAGATGCAAAACCACTTCGCGGAACAACTCAATAACGGCTTGGGCGAACTGGCGAAGAAGCAGGGTACGGGTGGTATTCCGAAAGCGCCAGACACGGGCACCACGGCCTCGGATGTACCGCCTCCAGCGCCAGATACCACGGCGGAGAAGACGCTGCAGGACCAACAGCAGGCGGCCGACCAGGCCGACTCTCAGGTCAAGCAGGAAGCCGCCGGATCGTCCGGCGGCCTGTAGAACGACCGCTTGTAAAACGGCGGTTTCACCGATCAATCAACCACAGGGAGCGTCGGACGACGACGCTCCCTCTGCAATGAAAGTGGCGAGACGTTCCCTGACTCTGCGCTCATTCTTCCGCGCACCGCTCGGAGTGGAAGTTTGGGGAAAAACTGAACCGGAGGGTTTTACGATGTCGCAGAAATTCCACGCTCTGATTGCTGGGATTGTGCTTCTGGCTGCCACGCTCTTTCCAATGTCGCTGGCCAATGCGCAAGCGGTTTCTCTACAGGAACAACTAGCCGCGCAATACAAGCTGGTGAAGATGGGGTCGGACACAGGCGGATATTCCGTGGTGGAGGCGGGCACGCTGCTGGCCGTCCAAAAAGGCGGAATCCTAGGTGTGCCTTATTCCGACCAGAGCGTTCTCTCCACCAAGTATGAAAACGGAACGGTGCACTCTCCCAACAGCTTGATGGTGCAAGGAAAGAAATCCCTTCTGGGACATTTTTCGCAGACGCAGTCGCAGGGACAGACCACCCACCTGTTTGCCGTGGGAGACAAGGTCTATCCCACCAAGATCGAAGTCAATGTGGCCAGCGACAAGGTTTCCATGGGAATCGTCGCTTGCGACACGTGCAACAAGACCGATCCGCCCACCTACAACAAGGCGCAGGTGGTTTTCCAGTTCCCCAAGGGGACTCTGGCAAACGCGAGCGCGGGTCAGGTGGAAGACGTCATCGGGCAGCTTCTATCGATCAGCAGTGACGATGCGCAGCAGGGTGGCGGGCAGGCTGGAAACGATCAGCAAGGCAACCAGCAGGGCGGCGATCAGGGTGCAGCGCAAGGACAAGCGCAGCAGCAGGCGCCTCCGCCGGAACCTGCGCAAATTGAAAAAGGCCAAACCCCCGATCAAGTGAAAGCCGCGATCGGCAATCCGGATAAGATCGTCAATCTTGGCGCTAAGCAGATTTACGTCTACAAAGACATTAAGGTCACGTTTATCAACGGCAAAGTTTCCGACGTGCAGTAAGCCGGTTAGATTAGACCTTCCATGAATTGTCATCCCGAGCGAAGCGAGGGATCTGTAGTTCGCCGCGAGATGCAGATCCCTCGCTCCGCTCGGGACGACAATTCACAAAGGTTGTTAGCAGGCTCTAGCAGGCTGCGGAAAAATTGACGTTTCGTTTCAGGGCATCGCTTTAGCGATGCCTTAGTCCTTCGCAATCCGACGCCCCTTTAGTGGCTGGGACGCCACGTCAGACTTTTTCGGCAGCCTGCTACAGTATTTTCTTCCCAAACGCCGACAGTGCCAGCTCGACCGCTAAATCGGCAGTCTGGTTGTGCTCGTCGATGACCGGATTCACTTCCACGATTTCGAAGCTCAGCATGCGTCCATCGTCAGCGATGATCTCCATGGCGAGATGCGCTTCGCGATACGTCGCGCCGCCCCAGACCGGAGTGCCGACTCCGGGCGCGTCCTCGGGATCGATCCAATCCATGTCGAGTGAGACGTGATAGCCGGCAGTGCCGTGTCCGGCCATGCGGAGCGCTTCCTCCATCACGGCGCGCATGCCGCGCTCGTCGATGTCGCGCATGGTGAGGACCTCGACTCCGGATTTTGCGGATGTTTTCTTTTTCAAAGTTGTCGACGTCGCGGATGCCGACGAGCACGCAATTCTCCGGCCGCACTTTGGGCGAGAAGTCGTAGATCTTGCCGAGTTCGAAGGGAGGAAGTCCCATGAGCGCGGCGAGCGGCATGCCGTGGACGTTGCCGCTCGGGGAAGAGTCGGGAGTATTCATGTCGGTGTGAGCGTCGATCCAGAGCAGTCCGATTTTCTGGTTCTTGCGGCGGTAAAACTCGGCGACTCCTGAAACCGTGCCCACCGCAACGGAGTGATCGCCTCCAAGAATGAGCGGAACCTTCCCGGCTTCGAGCGTCTTCAATACCATATCGGCGCTCTTGGTGCAGGTAGCGGTGATCTCCTTGAGGTATTTGAAATTAGCCGCGCCTGCTTTTTTCTGCTCGGGGATGGCGACGGCAATGTTGCCGGCATCCTCGACAACGTGTCCGATGGCTTCAAGGCGCGCTTCCAGGCCCGCAACCCGAACGGCCGAAGGACCCATGTCAACCCCCGCGCCGGGATTGGCCGAGGTCGAGAGGAACGCCAATCACGCGGATGTGGCGCGGGGTGACGCTGCTGTAAGTCGTGCTGCGTTGGGCCATAGAACAAGTTCTCAGTTCCAGGTTCTCAGTTCTCAGTTAACCCCAGTTCGCATTGTCTTGCTGAGAACTGAGAACCGCGAACTGAAAACTGAAACTACGGGTAGAGCCGATGCAGCATACGCGGGAAGGGAATCGTCTCGCGCACGTGCTCCAATCCGCAGACCCAGGCTACGGCTCGCTCAATGCCCATGCCGAAGCCGGAGTGGGGGACGCTGCCGTATTTGCGGAGATCAAGATACCACTTGAAAGCTTCTTCCGGCAGATTGTGCTCGTGAATGCGCTGCAGAAGCAAGTCGTGCGAGGCCATGCGCTGCGATCCGCCGATGATTTCGCCATACCCTTCAGGAGCCAGCACGTCCACGCAGAGGGCGAGTTCGGGCCGCTGGGGATCAGGTTCCATGTAGAACGCTTTCACACTGGCCGGATAGCGATGGACCATGACGGGCCGGTCGTACAGCGAAGAGAGATAGGTTTCGTCGGGCGAGCCGAGGTCTCCGCCCCACTCGAACTTATTTTCGAGCGCGCCCTGCGCGTGGCCTTCCTGCAATTTTGTGACGGCTTCGTCGTAGCTGATGCGCGGGAAGGGCGCTTTGATCTTCTCGAGCTTCGCAAGGTCGCGGCCGATGGTTCCGAGGTCAGGGCGGCGACGCTCCAGGCAGCGTTTTACTAAGAAAGTCAGCAAGCCTTCGGCGAGTTCCATCAGGTCGTCGAGCGTGCCGTAGGCGACTTCCGGTTCGACCATCCAGAATTCGGTCAAGTGGCGGCGCGTCTTCGATTTTTCCGCGCGGAAGGTGGGACCGAACGAATAGACCTTGCCGAGCGCCATGGCCGTAGCTTCAATGTAAAGCTGGCCAGACTGCGTGAGGTAGGCCTGCTCTTCGAAGTAATCCACCGGGAAGAGCGTAGAGGTTCCTTCACAGGCGGCGGGCGTGAGAATGGGAGGGTCGGTGAGGGTGAAACCGTTGCTGTCAAAAAAATCGCGGGCGGCGCGAATGATTTCGGCACGCACGCGCAGGATGGCGGCTTGCCGCTGGGAGCGCAGCCAAAGATGGCGGTGGTCCATCAAGAATTCGACGCCGTGTTCTTTGGGAGTGATGGGGTAGGGATCGGTTTCTGGAACGCGCTGCAGGACTTGCACGTTCGCGACGTCGAGTTCATAGCCGCCGGGCGCGCGCTTATCGGCACGCACTTTTCCTTCGACGATCACGCTCGATTCCTGGGTGAGGCCTTTGATGGTGTCGAAGACTTCAGGCGGCACGGCGTTTTTCGGCACTACTCCCTGAATGATGCCGGAGCCATCGCGAAACTGCGGGAAGAGCAGTTTGCCGCTTTCGCGGAGATTGTAGAGCCATCCGCGGATGGTGACCGACTGGCCTTCGTGGCCGCCGATTTGTGCGATGGTGCTGATGGGTGCGGGCATAAGAATTTTGCCGAGCGCGGATTTTGCGGCACGCGATTCTACAGCGACCCAAGGAACTTCCGCATGCGCTCCAGGCCACGGTTGAGTTCGGCCACCGAGGTGGCATAGGAGACGCGGATGTTGTCTTTCGAGCCGAAGCCTTCTCCGGGAACAGTGGCGACGTGCACCTCGCGCAGGAGTTTGCCGGCGATCTCCGAGGCTGAGTTTATCCCGCTACGCCCGAAAAATTCCGAAACATTGGGGTAAGCATAAAACGCGCCTTCCGGCAGTGTGCATTTCACGCCCGGTATGGAGCGCAGTCCTTTCACCACGTGATCGCGCAGCTTGACGTACTCCGTCCGCATGTCTTCCACGCATTGCTGTGGGCCTTTGAGCGCTACCACCGCCGCCTTCTGCACAATCGAGGTCGGATTCGAAGTGGACTGGCTCTGCAGTTTCTGCACGGCGGTGATGATGGCCGCCGGGCCCAGCGTGAATCCCAGACGCCAGCCGGTCATGGCGTAGGTCTTTGACAGCGATCCCACTACCAGGAAGCGGTCGCGATACTCGCGCAACGAACCCACCGAGAAGCGCTTGCCGGTGTAGTTCAGATAGACGTAGCACTCATCGGAAATTACCCAGATGCCGCGCTGGTGGGCCAGTCGCACGACTTCGGTCATGTCTTCCGCGCTCATCACCGCTCCCGAAGGGTTGGAGGGCGAGTTCAGGATGATGAGCTTGGTCTTCGGCGTCACCAGTTGCGCCACCATGTCAGCAGTGACGCGAAAGCCCTGCGCTTCGTCACTCTGCAGGAGCACGCAGTTGCCGCCGGCGTAGCGCACCATGTCCTTGAACGACACCCAGTAGGGAACGGGAAGAATGACCTCGTCACCATGATCGACGAGCACGGAAATGACGTTGAACAGCGCGTGCTTGCCGCCCACCGACGCTGCCGCTTCTTCACGCCGGTAATCCGAATCGAAGTCCACGGCATGACGGTGCACAATGGCGTCCTTCAGCTCGGTGGTGCCGCCGACCGCGGTGTACTTCGAAAAATTCGACTGGATCGCGGCAATGGCGGCATCCTTGATGTGCTGCGGCGTGGAGAAGTGGGGCTCGCCGGCGCCGAAATCCACAACATCAATACCCTGCTGGCGCAGTTTCTCGGCCTCGCCCACCACCACCAAGGTCGCGGAGGGCTCAATGCGATTGATGCGTTCCGTCAGCCGGACGGGGTGAGTGGCAGGGCTCATTACTGTGCTCATGTTTACTCTGGTCAAGCTTTCTTTTTCCTGGATTTGTTCTTGCCCTCGGATGGCGTCTTGCCCTCGGGCTGCTCGCTGTTCGCGAATTTGTGAGCCACGTCTATTTTCTCACGAAGCTTCTGCTCGACGAGTTCAGGCACCAGGCATTTTATGGATCCGCCGAGCTGCGCGACTTCGCGCACCAGACGCGAACTCAAGTACGAATACTGTTCCGCGGGCAACATGAACACCGTCTCCACACCGGGCTGGAGTTTGCGATTCATCAGCGCCATCTGGAGTTCATACTCGTAGTCGCTGATGGCGCGAATGCCGCGCACAATGGCGTGGGCCTCGACGCGCAACGCGTAGTCCACGGTGAGGCCGTCGAAGGTGTCCACCGAGACGTTGTCAAAGCCCGCAGTCATCGCCTCCAGCATCTTGCGCCGGTCGGCGACACTGAACAGCGGGTCTTTCTCGGGATTGCGAAGAATAGCGACCACCAGTTCATCGAAGATCTTGCTGCCGCGCTCGATCAGGTCAAGATGTCCGTTGGTAGGAGGATCGAACGATCCGGGATAGATGGCTTTGATGCGCTTCACGGGGCCCTCAATCGAAGAAACAAGATTGTATGCGGGCGGAAGCGGGGATGGCAATCGGAAGGTGACGGGGTCGGGTGATTGAAGTGAAATATGGAGAGCCGGGCGTCCCCGCCCGGCCGACGGGCGAGACCCCCGTCTCTCCCCTCAACTAAATCAACTAATAAGTTGCGCTTCGAGGATTACCGTCTGGCCGCCGGCGCCTTCCCCGCTTCCGCGGCCGTCGGCATCGTCGTGACCCGTCCCTGCGTACCGGTAGCTTGCGCCGGAACCGCAGCCGGCGACGCCGCGGCCGCAGTCAGTCCCAGCGCTTTGCGCACTTCGGCATCGAGCTTGGCCATCGTGTCTTTGTTTTCCTTCAGGAAGGCACGCGCATTCTCGCGTCCCTGCCCGATGCGCTCCCCTTTGTAGCTGAACCACGATCCCGACTTCTCCAGGATATTTTGCGCCACTGCCAGATCAAGCAGGTCGCCTTCGCGCGAAATCCCTTCCCCATAAAGAATGTCGAACTCGGCTTCGCGAAACGGCGCTGCGACTTTGTTCTTCACGATCTTGACCCGCGTGCGCGAGCCCGTGACCACATCTCCTTCTTTAATCGCCGCAATGCGCCGGATGTCTATGCGCACCGACGAATAGAACTTCAGCGCGCGTCCGCCCGTCGTCGTCTCAGGATTGCCGAACATCACGCCAATTTTTTCGCGGATCTGGTTGATGAAAATCAGGCAGGTGCGCGACTTGGCCACCGTCCCCGTCAGCTTGCGCAGCGCTTGTGACATCAGCCGTGCCTGCAAACCCATGTGGCTGTCGCCCATCTCGCCATCGAGTTCCGCCTTCGGCACCAGCGCCGCCACCGAGTCCACCACCAGCACGTCAATCGCGTTCGAGCGCACCAGCGCTTCCGTAATTTCCAGCGCCTGTTCGCCATAGTCGGGTTGCGAGACCAGCAGGTTGTCGACGTCCACCCCCAGCTTCTTGGCATACCCCGGATCGAGCGCATGTTCGGCATCGACAAACGCCGCCATGCCGCCCGCCTTCTGCGCCTCGGCAATCACCTGCAGGGCGATGGTCGTCTTGCCGGATGACTCCGGGCCAAAGATCTCAACCACGCGCCCGCGCGGCACGCCACCCACGCCCAGCGCGGCATCGAACGAAATCGCGCCCGTAGAAATGACCGCGATCGGGACGATGGCTTCCTTCGACCCCAGCCGCATAATCGACCCTTTGCCAAACTGCTTTTCAATCTGGGCGAATGCCAGATCAATTGCCTTCACCCGCTCGTTGTTGCGATCATTGTTGCGATCAATATTGCGCTCATTGCTGCGCTCGTCTGCTCGGCTACGCTCTTCGGCCATAATGGCTGCTCCTGATTTCTGATTCTGGAATCCGGGGGTACGAATCCCGGTTAGCCTACACCCGCGGGCTGGAGCGGGAAGTGTTGGCTGTCACATCCGTTTTGGTCAGTTTAGCACGAAGCGAATAAAAGGCGAAGCGCGGAGTTGATCGACGTGGTTCGTGGGCCAGCTCAGCCCAGCTCAAGCAAAGACTGCCGGTTCCTTGCTAGACTTTCGGCATGCGCAAAGACAAAGACGCCCCGAGTGGCACCAACTCCGAACGCGACACAGCCGTTGGCGGCCCATCGCTCTATCTCGTCGCCACGCCCATCGGCAATCTCGAAGACATCACCCTGCGCGCTCTGCGCGTGCTCAAAGAAGTCGACCTGATCGCCTGCGAGGACACGCGCCAGACTCTCAAGCTCCTCAGCCATTACGGCATCAAGACGCGCTTGGTCAGCTATCACGAGCACAACGAGATGACCAAGGCCGCCGAGCTGGTCGTCGACCTCGAGGGCGGCGCCAAGATCGCTCTCGTCACCGACGCCGGCATGCCCGGCATCTCCGATCCCGGATTCCACCTGATCGCGCTCGCCATCCGTCATCACGTGCCGGTGATACCGATTCCTGGTGCATCGGCGTTCCTGGCGGCGCTCGTCGCCAGCGGCCTGCCCACCGATTCCTTCCGCTTCGGCGGGTTCCTCCCGTCCAAGTCAGGGCAACGCCGCAAGCTGCTGGAAAGCGTGAAAGACGCTCCGCGCACGCAGGTGTTCTACGAAGCTCCCCACCGGTTGCTGCAGACGCTGGCCGATGTGGTCGAGGTTCTGGGTAACAACCGCCACATAGTAGTAGCTCGCGAGGTGACCAAGATCCACGAAGAATTCCTCCGCGGACGAGCCACAGAAGTACTCGACCAGCTGAAGTCGCGAGGAGAAGTCAAAGGCGAAATCACGCTCCTGATCGCGAAGCCCGAGGCCCAAGACCTGAAACTTGAGTCCTCCAACCTAAGCGTGGCCCAGCGCGTCCGCGAAATCATGGCCAAAGAGAAGGTAGACGAAAAAGCCGCGCTGAAGAAAGTGGCGAAAGAGCGCGGCATGAGCAAGAGCGAAGCGTATCGCGAGTGGCAGCGGGGAAAGTGATCGCTACTTCCCCGCCAATTCCTTCTTCACCGCCTCGCTAACCACCTTCCCATCCACGCGCATTCCCGCCGCCGCGAAGCGGGCCATGGCGGCCTTCATTACCGTTCCCATATCTTTCATAGCAGGAGCGGGAGTCATCTCGGCAGTCACCGCGCGGACTCCGGCCACGATTTCTTCCTCGCCCGCGGCCTTGGGCAGGTAGGTTTCGATCAGCTTGATTTCGGCGGCTTCCTTGTCGGCCATCTCCTGGCGTCCGCCCTTGGTGAACTGCTCGACCGAGTCTTTGCGCTGTTTGATCAGCGTGGAGAGCACTTGCTGCGATTCCTTGTCGTCAAGCGGCGCCATCTTGTCGATCTCGCGATTCTTGAGCGCGGTCTTGACCATGCGCAGGGTGGAGAGCCGCTGCTCTTCGCGGGCCTTCATGGCCGCAACCATGTCTTTCTGGATCTGGTCGATGAGGGGCATGGAGGGATTATAGAATGCTTCGAGCCACGAGCTTCGGGCTTCGGGCTCGAAGCGAACAGATTGCCCGAAGCGCGCAGCTCGAAGCCCGCAGCCTCTTTGTGCAATCCGCGCTTTCCGAATTCATTCCCTTTCGAATATTCTGTTGAGTAGTCCCGGCCTCGATTCCCATGATCAAGAAAAACCGGCTCTTCACTCCCGGACCAACGCCACTGCTGCCGCAAGCGCAGATGGCAATGGCTTCCTATGGCGCGCACCATCGCACCGCCGAGTTCCGCGCGCTGTTCACTCGCGTTCTGGCCGATGTGAAGGAGTTCATCGGCACGAAGAACGATGTGCTCGTGCTGACTTCGTCAGGCACGGGTTTCATGGAAGCTTCAGTCTCGAACCTGACTTCTCCCGGCGACCGCGTCTTGGTGTTGACCGCGGGCAAGTTCGCCGAACGCTGGACCGCGCTGGTCAAGGCATATGGCTGCGACGTCGAAACCGTGTCCGCTCCCTATGGCGAAACCTTTTCGCTTGAGGAAGTGCGCCGCAAGCTGACGCCCGAGACCCGCTGCGTTTATGTGCAAGCGACCGAAAGTTCCACCGGTGCGCGCCATGATGTCGAGGCCATCGCGAAGCTGGTACGGGCTTCTTCGGATGCTTTGCCCGACACTCTGCTCATCGTCGATGCGATCACCGGACTGGGCACAACCCGTCTCGACCCAGACGCCTGGGGAATCGACATCATCCTGGGCGGCTCGCAAAAGGCGCTGATGATCCCACCCGGCTTGGCCTATGGCGCCATCAGCGAGCGGGCGTGGCAGCGCATGGAGCGGGCGAAGACTCCCCGCTATTACTTCGATCTGCGGAAGGAACGGAAAGCGGCGGCCAAGGCGGAATCGGCTGCCACACCCGCCACCGCCCTGTTTGCCGGGATGGCCGCGGCGTTCGACTATGTGCGTCAAATGGGAGACGGGAATCTAGCGGCGGGGCGCGACGCGCTGATCGCGAACGCGGAACTGTGCGCGGCGATGACGCGAGCCGGCGTCGAAGCGCTGGGACTGAAGTTATTCGCACCCAGTTCTCCGGCGGCCGCGCTGACTGCCGTAGCGGCTCCGGCCGGCGCCGATTCCACCGCCATTTGCAAACGCTTCCGCGAACAGTTTGGCGCGGTCGTGGCCAACGGGAATGCAGAGTTGGAGGGACAGCTTTTCCGCATCGCGCACATTGGTTACTACGATTATCTGGACACGGTGGGAGTGTTGGCCGCCCTAGAGCACGTGATCGCCGAAACCACGGGGAAGGCGGTCGAATTTGGATGCGCGGTGCAAGCGGCGCAGGAAGTTTACGCCAAGGTCAGGTAAGACCTTCCTACGAGTCCAGCGCTGCCCGGCGCAATTTGCGGCTTTCAGCCAGGAGCGACATGGAGTGCATTAGGTTCTGCAGCGTAACGATGCCCACCAGTTGCTGTTCGTCGACGATGGGGATGATGCTGAGGTTGTGGGCAGAGAGCTTGCGGAAGGCGGAGGCGAGCGACTCCTGCTTGGCGGCGACGTCGAAGATGCGGTTCATCACAGCTTGCACGTAGCCGTTCCCTTCGGCGCGCAGCGCCTCAAGAATTTTTTGCCGCGAGACCACGCCCACCATGTCGCTGCCGCGCACCACCGGAAAATCGTCCTGCAGCGTGTGCACCGCCTTTTCGAGCGCGTCTTCCAGCGTGTCGGCGGGCGAGAGCGTTGCGAAGTCGGTGAGCATGACTTCTTCCAGGCGAACACTTTGCAGCACCGATTGAAATACCGCCGAGCGCTCTTCGAGTTGTGCGCCCACGAAGAGGAAGAATCCGATCATCACCAGCCACCAGTTGCCCATGAGGATTCCGACCATCATGAACAAAATGGAAAAGACGTGGCCGATGCGGACGGCGCGCTGCGTGGCCAGGACCAAATCGCCGCGCCGCGCAAACAGAGCGCGCAAAACGCGCCCGCCATCCATGGGATACGCCGGCAACAGGTTGAACAAGCCGAGGTAGAGGTTCGCCCAGACGATGCTCCGCAACAAGGCGCTCGAATGAAGCAGCGGCTTCGCGGTAAGCGAAATGCCTGGCATAGCCGCAAGCAAAATGAGCGCGGATAAGCCGGCGATGAAAAGATTAACCAGCGGCCCGGCAACCGCGATCCGGATGTCACGCTTCCAGGCGTTGATCGGGTCGGGAATCGCATGCGCCTCATCGAGAATCGTGATTCCACCGATCGGCAGCAGGATGATGCCCTTCGCCGGAATGCCCGACCCGCGAGCCACCAGCGCATGACCCAATTCGTGCAGCACGACGCTGCCGAAAACGACCCCGACCAGAGCAAGCCCGCGCAGCGCGGCGGTGGCATCCTGGGTTGCGGCTTCGGTGCTCCAGACGAAAACCAGTAGAAACAGGAACGTAAGGTGAACGCGAATTTCGATTCCGAAAATACGTCCGAGCGGGATGGACCAACTGCGCATCGACAGGCCTAGAAGTATTCTATCTGCTTAGACACCGATTGACGCCGCGGAGATGCGAAAAGGCATCTCGGAAGGGCTGGGTCGGAAGAAACATGACCGGAAGAAACATGAAATGACGAGCACAAACCTATGAGAGTGATTGCTGGCGAATACCGGCGACGAACGCTGCGGTCGTTGCCCGGCCTCGAAATCCGTCCCACAGCGGACCGACTGCGCGAGACGCTCTTCAACGTGTTATGCGCGGGCGATCCGGCTGCCTTGGCGGAGTCGACGTGGCTCGATTTGTATGCGGGGACGGGTGCGGTGGGCATTGAGGCACTGAGCCGCGGCGCGCGGATGGTGTACTTCGTCGAGTCATCCAAACAAGCGGCGGAATTGATTGCGGCGAACCTGAAATCGTTGGCGATTGAGGATGGATTCCAGATCGTGAAGGTCGAGGCCGGGAAAGCCTTGCGGCAATTGGAGGCGGCGGAGCGCGTCGCCGATTTTGTGTTCCTCGATCCGCCCTACTCGATGCCGGACGAGTACGCAAAGACGCTGGCGGCTCTGGCGCAATCAAAATTGCTAAGCGAGCGAAGAGTGGTGATCGCAGAGCATGCGAAAAAGTTTGATCCGGGAGAAGTGTTCGGGGAATTGCGCCGATATAGAAAGTTGGTGCAAGGGGACGCGGCGCTAAGCTTCTATCGGCGGCGGTGAACTGCGGGCCGGATCGCTATAATCACTACGCATGGCTAACTTTCCACCGGTTGACGAACAACTGGCCTACATCAAGAAGGGCGCGGCCGAGATCGTAAAAGAATCCGAACTGCGCGCCAAGCTCGAACGCTCGCGGGCATCGGGCAAGCCGCTGCGGGTAAAGGCGGGCTTCGATCCAACCGCGCCCGATCTCCACCTCGGCCACACGGTGCTGCTGCGCAAGCTCAAACATTTTCAGGATCTCGGCCACACGGTCATCTTCCTCATCGGAGATTTCACCGGAATGATCGGCGATCCAACAGGCCGCTCGGCAACGCGGCCGCCTCTGTCCCCAGGGCAGATTGCGGAGAATGCCGAGACCTACAAGACGCAAGTCTTCAGGATTCTCAGTCCGGAAAAGACGGTGGTCGACTTCAATAGTCGGTGGTTCTCGAAATTTTCGGCCGAGGATTTCATACGTTTGACGGCAAAGTACACGGTCTCGCAGATGCTCGAGCGCGAGGAGTTCCACAAGCGCTTCCATGAAGAAAAGCCGATCTCCATGCACGAGCTGCTGTATCCGCTGGCGCAAGGATATGATTCGGTTGCACTCGAAGCCGACGTGGAATTAGGCGGCACCGACCAGAGGTTCAATCTGCTGGTGGGGCGTGAGTTGCAGCGAGCGTATGGCCAGGAGTCGCAAGTGGTGCTGACCACGCCGGTCCTCGAAGGCCTCGACGGCGTAAATAAGATGTCAAAATCGCTCGGCAATGCGATAGGAATTCACGAGCCGCCACTCGAGATGTACGGCAAAGTGATGTCGATTTCCGACGACATGATGTGGCGCTTTTACGAGCTGCTGACCGATGTGCGGATGGAGCAGATTGCGTCGATGAAAGCGGATACTGCAAGCGGAAAGGAGCATCCGATGGCGCTGAAGAAAGAACTAGCGAGGGGAATTGTGGCGGATTTCCACTCGGCAGAGGACGCGGCGAAGGCCGGGGAGGACTGGGCGAAACAGTTTCAGAAGGGCGGGGCACCCGAGAATTTGGAGTGCGTTGATATTGACTTGGCGGATGTTGTCTACGAGGGCCGGGGCGGTGGCGCAGCCCGTAGGATCGGCGACGGGTTTACCCATATGGTACGGCTCGACAAACTTGTCCGTGAAGCCGGACTCGCTAGCTCGAACCGAGAAGCAGCCACGAAGATCAAGAGCGGGGCGGTCGGCATTAATGGTGAAAACGTCGGTCAGGAAGAGCTATTCGTACAAATGCCCGCCAACCTATACGCTGTCATTCGTTTGGGTCGGCACATGAAAAAAATACGACTCGTTGTTCCGGACCCTCCGCAATAAGAACGTACGAGGGCCTTTGGCTTTTGATCTCTTCGTGAGAATTCCCTGTGGCAACACAGACGGCGTCTGGGTGGCGGGGGCCCCTCAACTCCGCTCGGATGACGGTTCTTAGAAGTTCGCCAGCTCCGGTATCCTCTTGTGCCAGTCCGTCGCTTGCTCGTAGGCGTGTGCGGCCTGCAGCACCACGTCCTCCCGCCAGGGAGCGGCGGCCAGTTGCAAACCGATCGGCAGGCCATCATTTGTGAATCCGCAGGGAACCGAAATCGCGGGAATCCCCCAAACATTGAAAGGCCGCGTGTTGCGCAGCATGATCATTTCTTGCGGACGCAGGTTGTCGGGATGTTCCCGGAGATCGGCGATCACGGGCGGAGGGATTGGAACGGTGGGCGTCAGCAGCACGTCCACGTCGTCAAATATTTTTCGGATGGCGTGACGGCTAGCCTGGAGATCGCGGCTGGCACGAAGAGCATCGGATGCCGAAATTTTGGTTCCGGATTGAATGCGCGCGAGCGTCGAGGGTTGGTAGAGCTCCGGTGACTGGGCCACGAATGACTCGTGATAGGCATAGGCTTCGGCGCCCGCGAGCTTGCGGTCGGTGGAGACTTCGAGTTTGACCTCGTGAATCTCAGCATGAAGTTCGCGAAAAATCTCGATTGCTTTTTCGATGGCGCCGGCGACCTCGGGGTGGAGGTCATCGAAGAAAAATGCCCGCGGCACGCCGATGCGCAGCTTCGGCGAGGGGTGAGCGATAAGGTGAGCGACAAGTTGAGCGATAGCGGCGACGAAATCCGGGACAGCTGCATCAATGCTGGCAGGATCGCCTGCGTCGTAGCCGGCCAGCACTTGCAGCATCGACGCCGCGTCATACACTGAGTTCACGATGGGTCCGACGTGATCGTAGGACCATGACAATGGAACGACTCCGCGGGCGCTCACGCGGCCATATGTTGGCTTGAGCCCGACGACCCCGCAATAGGCGGCAGGCAAGCGGACGGAACCAGCGGTGTCCGTCCCGACGGCGGCAAAGCCGAGACCAGCAGCGACGCCGGCCGCCGAGCCTCCCGAGGATCCTCCAGTCACGCGCGTAATGTCCCATGGATTGTGCACCTCGCCGAACAAGCTGATCATCGAGCTGCCGCCATAGGCGAATTCGTGCAGGTTCTGCTTGCCGAGAATGATGGCGCCCGCGGCTCGCAGTCGGCGCACAACTTCGGCGTCTTCGGTCGGAATGCGATCTTTGTAGAGTGCGCTGGCAGCGGTGGTGCGAACTCCGCCGGTATCGAGAATGTCTTTGAGTCCGATGGGGATGCCGTGAAGCGGGCCGCGCCATTCTCCGCGGAGGATTTCTTGCTCGGCGCGCCGGGCTTCGTCGAGAGCGGAGTCGGCCGTGACCGTGATGAAGGCGTTGAGCGCGGGGTTGAGCTGGTCGATGCGCGCCAGGCATTCGCGAGTGAGTTCAACCGGTGAGACGGAACGGTCGCGAATTTGCCGACTGAGTTGCTGAATCGTGGGACGCACGGGATCCTCGACAGGCCGAAGAGATTCTACAGGTTATGAGCAGAATTTATTCGGGCCTCATCGAAAAGCGAGCGCAGTCGCCTGCCCGGCGTCTATGCGCCGATTCCTAGCGGAAGACAAGAATGAAGACTGGCTTGCTCCATGTCGAGCAACTTGCGTTTGATGTCGAGGCCGCCGCCGTAACCGCAAAGCGAGCCGCTCGATGCGATCACCCGGTGGCAGGGGACGACGATGGCGACTGGGTTCCGGTTGTTCGACATGCCGACGGCACGGTAGGCATGCGGGTGGCCAATGGCTTCAGCGATCTCGCGGTAGCTGCGGGTTTCGCCGTACGGAATTTCGAGCAGCGCATGCCAGCACGCGAGCTGGAACCCGGTTCCGCGAAGATCGAGCGGGAACGAAAACTCGCGACGGTGGCCTGCGAAATATTCGTCGAGCTGGTCAAGGTAAGGAGCGAGCGCTTTCCTCGATTCCTTAATCTGAATCGTACTCGGATTCACCTTCTGCACCCGAGCTTCGAATTCGAGTCGCACCAAGCCTTTGCTGGAAGCAGCGAGAAAGAGTGGGCCGACGGGCGAAGACGCGCGCCAGCAGAACAGAGTTTCCATGACGTGGTGGAGGATAGCACGATGTTTGTCTCCAGCGTCGTCCCCACACCACAAAAAAAGCCTCCCGCTTTCACGGGAGGCTAGGGGGAGAGAATGTCGCTACTTCTGCTGCTGTTGATCCTGAGGCGACGTCGTGCCGGTCGAAGCAAGCTGCTCCAGATTGTTTTTCAGGAGGCTGACTTCAACCCGGCCGCCGGTAATGCGCTTGGGCTTCGCTTCACCTGTCGAGGTCGAAGCCGCGGTCGGTGCATTGCCCATGCCCACGAGGTAAATCCGGTAGACCGGAATGTCGTGGTTCAAAACCAGATAGCGCACGACCGATTCCGCCATCTTCTGCGAACTCGCGATCGCCGCCTGTCCGCGACCAGAGGCAAAACCCTGGACTTCGACGACATAGCCGCGCTGATTCTTCAGCGGGGTGGCCATTTCATCGAGCGCGATCTTGGCGTTCTTGCTCAGCACCGTCTGTCCCGACTTGAAAAGAATTTCGGCTTGAGTTGTGGGCTGGTACTGATCGATGTTGGTGACCACCTGCTCGACCGTGTTCAGGCGGGTGTTCGCTTGTTGCGCGGTCTGCTGCGCGGCCTGCGCCTTGTTGCCGGCGTCAATGGCATGCTGATCAGCCTCGTTCGCCTTGGCCGAAGCGAGCAGGATTCCCTGTTGCGCGCGCGCGTCGGTATCCCTGATCGCCTTGGTGTTGGCGGCGGTCAGCTCATCGAGTTCGTTCACGCGGTCGCGAATCGGCTGGGTCTGCCGCGCAACGTATTTCTTGCGCGCGAACGGGTTCACGTGACCCCAGAAGCCTTCGCGAGTCTCCGGCTGCAAGGGTTCTTTGCCGGTGGCGCTGTCGGCCTTGGTGGCCGTCTGACTAGATGAAGCCTGACTAGTCGCAGGCTGACTCTGAGGGGGGGTGGAATTGTTTTGCGCGAAAACTGGCACAGCCAGGATTACGGCCAGCAGCATAGCGAAGATGGTGCGATTTTTCATTTAAATTTCCTCCAAAATTCGGGGAGTGGGGGAGCCACTCCGGGTGCCTTCCGGCGCGATTTTGATTGCGTCATTAACTGCTCTATTACCTTCTAAAGGCAAGCGCCGACGCCACACATGCCTCGAAAAGCTTGTTTCGAAAAGCCGGCCGTGTCAGCGGCCTGCATTTCTATAAACAGTTTGCGTGCCAAATGCCAAGGTACCAGGCGTGGAATGCAAGTGCTTTCTTTTCATACATATTGTACCCCATCTACCAGTGCGGCGCACCCCGCCTAACGGTAATTTTGGCGCGAACTGATATAAAAACTGCGTGTACGGGTTTTCCTCCGCAATCAGTGCAGATAATGAACCAAGCTCCCCAAGGAGTCATCTCACCAAAAATGCGACCACTAAACCTGCCACGATCATTGTTTCTGCTTCTTGTTTTGCTCGCACTTGCTCGTGCCGATTTTGCTGCCGAGCAAACTCCTTTCGATCTCAAGCAACTGAAAACGCCGCCGGGATTCCACATCTCAGTTTTTGCCGAAAATATTGTCGGCGCGCGCATGCTGGTCTTCAGCCCAGGCGGCGTACTCCTGGTCAGCGAATCGGGTGAGGGCAAGGTGGTCGCGCTTCCCGACTCCAAACATGGGGGCAAGGCCGAGCGCACAGTGAATGTCCTTAGTGGGCTCAATGAGCCGCACGGCCTGGCGTTTTACGAAGGCAAGCTGTACGTCGCCGAGAACGACAAGGTGCGCCGCTATGACTGGGACGAGGCGAATCTGCGCGCGTCCAATCCGAAATCGCTCGCCGACCTGCCGACCGGCGGCGGGCACTCGACCCGCAGCCTCTTGTTTCACGGCGGCAAGATGTACGTCTCGGCCGGATCGAGTTGCAACGTCTGCATCGAAAAAGATCCGCGGCGAGCCGCTGTGATGGAATTCAGTCCCGATGGCAGCGGCCAGAAGATCTTCGCGAAAGGGCTGCGCAATGCCGTGGGCCTGGCGGTGAATCCGAAGACCGGCACAGTTTGGGCAACGGTGAACGGGCGCGATTGGCTGGGCGACGATCTGCCGCCGGAAGTGATCGTCGATCTCGGCAAAGACGGCGGCGATTTTGGCTGGCCCTATTGCTACGGCGACCGCGTGCCCGATTCCAACTTCACCAAGCCGGGAGACAATCGCTGCCAGAATGTGGTCGAGCCCAAGGTCCAGATGCAGGCGCACTCCGCTCCGCTGGGACTGGCGTTTTATGAAGGGACGCAGTTCCCCGCCGAGTACCGGAACAACATCTTCGTAGCGTTTCACGGATCGTGGAATCGCAGCGTTCCAACCGGATACAAAGTGGTCCGCGTGAAACTCGACGACAAAGGCCAGCCCGCGGAAGACTTCATCACCGGGTGGCTGGCTCCCGGCGAAAGGCAAAAAGGCCGGTGGATGGGGCGTCCGGTGGGGATTGTATTCGACAGGGAAGGGACGATGTACCTGAGCGATGACGCCGGGGGCATTATTTACCGGATCACGTACGGTAAGTAGCTTAACTCGTGCGGTAGAGGGACGGGCGTCTCGCCCGTCCAGCCGGGAGGGGACGCCCGGCGCTCCATCACTCCGTTAAGTTATAGATCAGCCCGTGTGGATCCTTGACGTAACATCTGGGAAAATCAGGCTCGTCCTTAACTACCTTGCAGCCCTTTTTCTTGAGCCGCGCTTTGGCATCTTTAACGCTCTTGACGGTAACTTCCAGAACTGGTCCCAGCGGAGGACCTTTCTCAATGAAGAAATTGATATTTTTTCCGTGCAGGTTGACCATATTGGACTCCCGATCCGTAATCTCAAAACCGAGTTCCTTGACATAGAAGTCAGCGGCCTTCAGCGGATCTTCAGCTTGAATCAAAATATCTGTGCCAAATGTATTTGCCATAACCCTCTTGCCTCGCGAAGCAGCAGTTTCCGCCGATTTTAGCATTCTGGAACTGGGCCTCACGCCTCTACCCCCCGCAATACTTCTCATACTGCTGATAGATGAACGGGTCGGTCATCCCGGCAATGTAGTCGCAAATGACGCGCGCCAGCGGCTCCGCAGCAGCTTTCTCGCGGTAGTTGCGCGGCAGATCGTCGGGCTCCTCCATCCAGTGCGCGAAGAGCTCTCCCGTGATGCGCTCGGCGTCTTCTTTCTCTGCCGCCAGCGCCGGGCTGTAGTAAAGATTTTCGTACAGGAAGTCTTTCAACCGGCGGCGCTCCTCTTCGACCGGCGGGCTGAAGGCGGCAAGCCGCTCGCTATGGCGGCGAATATCTTCCAGAGAATGCGCCCCCGCCGCTTCCACGCGTTTCGCCGTGTTCGTAATCAGGTCTCCGACAAAGCCGTCAAAGATGCTTTTCAACGCCTCGTTAAACACCAGCTTCTCGGCAACATTCGGGTACCGGTTTCTTGCCTCCCCGTAATGGCGCGTAAAAAGATCCACGCTGTCGGCAATCTGCTCGACCGTGAGCAGCCGCGCTTCGTAACCATCGTCGAGGTCGGCGGTGTTGTAGGCAATCTCGTCGGTCAGGTCGATGAGCTGCGCTTCGAGCGGCGGCCGCTGATCGAGCAGATACTCGGCGAGTTCCGGATGTTGATCGGAGCCATAATCGTGCGAGTGCTTGATGATGCCCTCGCGGACCTCGAAGGTCAGATTCAGCCCGCGGAACGAGGCGTAACGAAGTTCGAAGTCTTCCACAATGCGGAGCGCGTGCAAATTGTGATCGAAGGAAAGTCCGTGCTGCCGCATGGCCGTGTCAAGCGCTTTTTCTCCGGAGTGGCCGAACGGAGGATGGCCGAGGTCGTGCGCCAGGGCGAGCGCCTCCACCAGATCGGTGTTCAGCCCAAGTTGCCGGGCGATGGTCCGCGAGATCTGTGCCACCTCGATGGTATGCGTCAACCGGTTGCGGAAGTGGTCGGAGTAACGGCGGGTGAAAACCTGTGTCTTCGCTTCCAGCCGGCGAAAGGCGCGCGCATGGACAACACGGTCGCGGTCGCGTTGAAAGTCGTTGCGGTAGGGATGCGGCGGCTCGGGATGGCGGCGTCCGCGAGAGTTTTCTACGCGGACCGCATAGTCGGCCAGCATGAAAAGAGTCTAGCAGCGTTTAGGTTTCGTATCATGGCATCGCTTCAGCGATGCCGTAACGCCTTCGGAACCAGGTGCCCCTTTGAGGAGCTGCATCCCCACTACTGCTTCGCGCCCTCTTCTCTGGCCAGCTTCATCTTCGCCGAATCGAGCTTCTTCTGCACCCGCGCCTGGTCTGCCGGATCGACGTCCGCGGCAAGGGTGCGGTTCCACTCATTGAGCGCCCGCTCCCAGTTGGTCGCAGCCAGCTTCAGGCGTCCGGTTTTCTGATACAGATCGCCGAGGTGGTCGAGGACGGTCGGATCGGTATTGATTTTCTGCGATGCCTTCAGCAGGTTGTCTTCCGCCATTTCATATTTTCCCAGGCGGAAGTAAGCCCAGCCCAGGGAATCAAGGTAGGCGCCGTTCGCGGGATCGAGATCCACGGCGCGCTTGATGTACCCGAGCGCTTCTTCCAGCTTCATGTTCTGGTCGGCCAGCATGTAGCCCAGATAATTCAGCGCCGAAGCATGCTCCGGATCGCTGGCCAGCACCTTCTTGAACTGTTCTTCCGCTTCGGGGTAGTGCTTCTCACGCTCAAAATTCGCGCCGCGCAGAAACCACACATACTCCTTGTCTTCCGACTTGCTCGATAGCTGCTCGGCTTTGTCGAGCGCCTGCTCGGCTTCGCTGAATCGGCGCAGCCGTGTGTACATCTGCGCCAGGGTGATATAAACCTGCCGGTCATCGGGGTTAGTGCCGCCCTTCAACATGGCCCGGACGTCCTTGAGCGCCTGGTCGGCCTCGCCCATATCGGCTTGCTGCGCCGCCAGCACCATCTTCAGATCGCGGCTCGTGGGCAGCTTCTGCACCGCCTCTTTGGCAGCGTCGGTAGCCTTCTGCCATTCCTTGGCGTCGCGCCAGGTATCGATGACCTGCTGATAACCACGCTCGATGTTTTCATCGCCCCCCAGGGCAATGATCTGGCGGAAAGTCTCATTGGCGGCCTGATTGTTCCCCTGGTCGCGGTAGATCGTGCCCAGCCTCTCCAGAAACACCGCCCGATTACTCTTCTCGCCGTTCGAGTACTTGCCCTCGGGTTTCTCCGATTTCTTCAGCAGGTCGCGCATGATCGGAACGGCTTCGTCGTAACGGCCCTGCGCTTGGTAGATGGCGGCAATGTTGTATGGAACTTCGACCGAGTCCTGCACCATGGACTCGGCTTTTTTCAGATTGTCGAGCGCGAGGTCGAACTTGCCCTGCTTGCGGTAGATTTCCGCAATGCGCACGTAGGTTTGCGCATCTTCCGGATTCGCGTCCGCGATCACTTTGTACTGTTCGAGGGCGGCATCGGCCTGGCCATCGTTCAGCAGGTTCTCCGCCAAGCCGCGAATTGCGTCCAAGTTGTCGCGGTCCAGTTCAATCGCGTGTCGATACGCCTCGATGGCACCCTTGTATTGCTTTTGCTGCTCGTAGGTGTAGCCCAGCGCGGAATAGAGCTTGGCCGAGCGTTCCGGGTTCGGTACCGAACTGAGCACCTGAGCGGCGCGAGCCGTGTCCCCCAGTTCGTTATAGAGATAGGCCAGGGTAGTGACCGCCTCTTCGGAATCCGGTTGCAGCTTTACAGCGGTCTTGAATTCGCCCTCCGCCTTTTGCAGATCGTTGTTCAGGCGGTACAGGCGTCCGAGAAGCAGGTGGTCGTCCATGCTCTCGGGTTGCAGGCGAACGATCTGCTCATACTGCTCGATCGCCAGTTTGAGAATGCTCTCCGAACCGCTGCCCGCCTGCATGTCGCCGAGCGAGCGCAGATAAATCCGTCCGAGCAGTCGGCGGGCCTCAAGATTGTTGGGATTGCGCTTGATGATGTCCTGCGCCTCGACCACGGCGTCGCGAATGCGCCCGGTCTTGGCATAGAGCTCGGCGAGACCCGAGGTCAGGTACGCGGAGGTAGGGTCCGCATCAATGGCGGCGCGGTATTCTTCAATCGCTTTATTCGCCAATTCGCTGCGGCCGTACGTGGCCACTTGTTCCTCGTACATGTGCGCCAGGGCGAAGTGATAGTAGGCGGCGGCGCGGTCGGGCGTCTTGCCCTTGGTGGCGGACTGCGCGCCGGTGGCAGCCGCGGAATCCGGCACGCGAGCGGGCTGATCCTGAGCTGGTAAGCCCTGAGCCAGTAAACACTGGGCCAGCAAAAAGGTCCCCGTAACAACACTGAAAATCCAAAGCTGTTTTTTCATGAACAATCCTGCAGCCCCTGAATACAACCTCACTCTTTTGGATGCTGATCCGCGGCAGTCCGGATTTTCTTATTCTACCCTCGGCGAGCCTTTCTGCGGGGAGAAAGCACAGGCGGGGCCAAAAGCCGGAGGTACAGTGTCTTGTAGAGGGACGGGCGTCCTCGCCCGTCCAGCCCGTCCTGGACACCGGCTCACCAGCAAACCTGAGGCGCTTAATGCCTGAAATGCCGCACCCCGGTGAAGACCATAGCCAAACCGAGCCGGTCCGCAGCATCGATAGCCTCCTGGTCGCGTACCGAGCCTCCCGGCTGGATAATCGCGGTAGCCCCCGCTTTGGCGATTTCCTCGACCCCATCCGGAAACGGAAAAAAGGCATCGGAGGCGGCCACCGTACCCTTCAGCGGCAACTGCGCCCTCATCGCGCCCAGTTTGCAGGAATCGACGCGGCTCATTTGTCCAGCGCCGACGCCCACCGTTTGCCCATCGCGGGCGTAGAGAATGGCGTTCGACTTCACGTGCTTGCAAACCTTCCATGCGAACAGCAGCGCCCGTTTTTCTTCCGGCGTAGGCGCCCGCTTGGTAACCACTTTCAGATCGCCTTCGGCCAGCGTGTGAAGATCGGCATCCTGGACAAGTATGCCTCCAGAGATGTTTTTCAAAACCCAGTTTTGCTGCCCGGCGGGAACCTCGACCAGCCGCAGATTCTTCTTCGAAGCAAACGCTGCCTTAGCGCCTTCATCGATAGCGGGAGCGGCAATAACTTCCAGAAAAAGCTTGGCCATTTCGCGAGCGGCCGCCGCATCCACCACCCGGTTCACTCCAATCACTCCGCCAAACGCCGAGACCGGATCGCATTCCAGCGCCCGCACGTAAGCCTCGGCGAGCGTCTTGCCGGTAGCGGTTCCGCAAGGATTCGTATGTTTGATAATGGCGCAAACCGGCTCCTCAAACTCCTGCGCCAGATCCCAGGCGGCTTGCAGGTCGACAATGTTGTTGTAGGAAAGCTCTTTGCCCTGCAACTGACGCGCATTCGCCACCCCCGCGCCCGACTCGTCCGCGTACATCGCGGCTTTCTGATGGGGATTCTCTCCATAGCGCAGGTCCATCACCTTCCGAAATGACAGCCGCAGATTTTGCGGAAAGCCTTGTGCTGGTTTTAACTCAAATGGGTGCAGTTCGAAGTTACCGCCCACACGCTCCAGGGTCGAAGCGATGGCCGAATCATAGGCCGCAGTCGTCGCGAACGCCTTCTGCGCCAGCCGCCACTTCGTTTCCATGGAGAGCGACGGCGTTCCGCCCGATCCTGCCATCTCCTCGGCAATCGCGCCGTAATCGGAGGGTGAAGTAACGACCGCGACATCCTGAAAGTTCTTCGCCGCCGACCGAATCATCGAAGGCCCGCCGATATCGATGTTTTCAATCAACTCCTCGAAGTGCACGCCCGGCTTGGCGGCGGTCTTTTCAAAGGCGTACAGGTTGACCACCACCATATCGATGGCAGGGATGCCATGCTCGGCAACCGCCGCGCGATGGGAGCTGTCTTCCCGCCGATGCAGGATGCCCCCGTGCACCTTCGGATGCAGAGTCTTGACGCGCCCATCCAGCATTTCCGGGAACCCGGTAAGCTCGGAAATGTCTTTGACGGCAACGCCGGATTCGCGCAGCAGCTTGGCCGTGCCGCCAGTAGAAACCAGTTCGACGCCGAACTCGGCAAGTTTGCGGGCGAAATCAACCAGTCCGGATTTGTCGGTAACGCTAAGAATGGCGCGCTGGATTTTAGACATAAGACCCTCGAAAGCGAAGGGAGATTCTAGCAGCTCGGGCGGCCCCAGAAGAAAAAGCAGAAGCAGCCAACCAATAAGAATGCCGCCAATCACAAGGGGTTGAGAACTGAGAGCTGTCCCTAGGCTTTCGCCTTAGCCTTAAGCCTAACCTGTCCATCCTGAACTTCGACCGAGTACACCACCGCCTCGCAGCCGTGCTCCTTGCGAATCTCGCTGGTTTTTTTCCTGACGAACGTCGCGAAGGATTGCAGGTCGCCGGAAACCTTTTCCCCCGACTTTTCCTTGGCTGCGGTAAGAGCCTTGTAGAGCGATTCAACTTGGTCCCGCTCCGTCAGCTCGCCCGAGCACTGTACCGAGAAAGGCCGATCGCTCCCCGCCGTCTCGGCGCTCCCGCTTTCGACGCCGCGGCTGAGGCCATACACCGGCTTCGCTTCGCGCTCCCGGCCGGGACGCACGCCCTGCACTGAAAGCATCGCTTCGTAGGGCTTGCGATAGCCCTCTTCCCGAATCCGCATTTTCTTGCGCCACAGGTCGCTTTGAATCGCGTAGCGCTGCGCCATTTCGTTGTACCTAAAGCGCTGCGAAAAACTTAAGCGCGAGCTATCGCTGAACTTGCGAAGTAACGACATCACTTTCCACTCGATGTCGGTGGGAGGCCGTTTTGTCGAACCATTGAAGAAAATCTCGTACTCGATCTTCAGGCGGCGCAGTTGCTGCTCGAGCACACCCAGTTCTTCGTCTTGAGTCACAAGGATTCCCCAGCACCTACTTTAGCGTCGGTGGCAGGGCTTGGCGAGGTTCCCTCGGAGCACGATGGGGATGGAACGAAAGTACCTAAGGGCAGCGGGCAGCTGCCTTACTTCGTGCTCGACGCCATTTTCTTCACCATGGCCAGCACCAGCTTCCGGTCACTGTCGTTCAGATTCGCCGAATACCGGCGCATCTGGCTCAGGAAGCGGACCTCATCTTCGGAGAGCTGCGGCAACCCCTTGTGGCTGTGGCCGTTGCTGTGGCCTTCGGCAAAGAATTGCGACAAGGCCAGATCCATCGCCCCGGCGATCTTGGCCAAAGTATCCAGCGAAGGGATGGTATGGCCGTTCTCCACCCGCGACAGGTAGCAGCGCAACAGGCCAGTGCGCTTTTCGATGTCGCCCTGTGACATGCTGCGCTGGAGCCGGAAATTGCGGATGGTCTCGCCGATATTCATAGGTATGCGACTAACTCAAAACCAAAAAAAAAGATGCGTGCATAGTAACCAGAACGGTACTACTTGGCAAGTGGAAATTCCTTGCGTTCCCGCCGAAGATGTTTTCCTGAATAAAATGCGCGCTTTAGACGCTCCGCCGCTAATTATGCTTGATGAACTTGCCGTTTTTCTGTCCGGTCAGCGAGTTGTACAGCGTCTCCAGAAACACATCTGCGGTGACGAATTCTCCGGCATACTTTTTCCAGGGATCGAGAATCTTCTTCTCCTTCATCTGCTCCAGTGTCATCTTCTTGGCGAGCGCATCCTGCACCGCCGCCCGCGTTTCTTTCAGCATCTTCACATAGGCGCGCACGTCATCGAGGTTCGAAACCCCACCGTGGCCGTGGATGATCTTCACGTCAGGCGGAAGCTGGGCGATGGCTCCCTCGACCCCGCTGATCATGCCGTCGATGCTGCCGCCGCTGTCCACGTCGATGAAGGGAAAGCCGTAGGTCACGAAATCGTCGCCCATGTGCACCACGTTCGACTTCGGAAAATAGATGACCGAATCGCCGTCGGTGTGTCCGGCCGGGAAGTGCAGCGCGCGGATGTCTTCCCCGTTCAAGTGCACGGTGATGTCGTGATCAAACGTGATAATCGGCAGCGCGCCTTTCGGCTGCGGCTTGGCTTCGAAATACACCGACCCGCCGTTGCCCGCCTGGCCGCCCTCTTCCAGTCGCTTCCGGACGTTGTTCTGCGCGATGATGGGCGCCTGCTTCTGAAAGAATTCGTTCCCGCCCGTGTGGTCCCCGTGGTAATGCGTGTTGATGATGAAGCGCACCGGCTTGTCGGTAATACCTTTCAGCGCCTCCTGTATTTTTTCCGCCAGCGGAGCGTACTGATCGTCAACGATAACAATGCCGTCATCGCCAACCGAGGCGCCAATGTTTCCCCCGGCGCCCTCCAGCATGTAAACGCTGCCGGCAACTTTAGAAACTTTGATTTGAACTTTGCTGAAGTCCTGATCCTGAGCAAAACAGAAGCCCGCCGTAAGACAAGCGAGAATCGCAATACGAGAAGTAGTGCGCATAAGTCTCACCCCCTGCGAGGAAGACATTGTAAATGGAACGAATCAATCGGGTCATCGGGTGATCGGATCATCGGGTGATGTAAAGGCCAGGCTTTTGAATTTCGATCACCCGATAGCCGGATGACCCGATCACCCGATCGAACTACGGCGTCGGCTCAAACAGCGGCCACAGCCGATCCGCGGTAACGCGGTAGATGGCGTAGGCGCTGCCATCGTCGAAGGTTCGCCGGAACAGCAATTCGCCGCGGCCATCGCCGTCGGCATCGACCGCATCGATTAGCTCCATGCGTGGTGTGACGTCGAGATGCCGAGAATCCGTCTCCGAGAAAAAGAGTTTCCGGAGCTCGCCTTCAAGGTTAGTGCGGGCAATCAGGGTGATCTCCTTTCGTTCTTCGACGCTTCCAGTCGCGCTGCCAGTTACAGCAACCGGGTGAGTTTTCGCCGAGAGCACGAGCACCGGCTCGTTCGAATTGGAAAGATCAAAGATGCGCAAGCTCACATCGTCGAAGACCGGCGCGGACAACTTGCCGCCCGATTTGGCGGCCGATTTCGCGGCCAATGATTTCTTGGGCGTGGCGGCAGCATCTTTCGTCGCCGCGTTCGCCTGGGCGCGAATTTGCGTCGCTGCCAGATCAAGCATCTTGTTGCGGTAGCTGGTTTCTTCCGCCGGCTTCACATCATAGGTGTAGGGACGCGGATCGGGGCCGCCGGCATCGGAAATTGCAGGGATGAAGATAAAGGTGGTCTGCGGCGAAGCCGCGGCGGAAACCTTTGCCGCCTTCGCATCGGGCTTCGCTGTGCCTGCGGCGGCAGCGCCCGGAGTTGCGACCGCCAAAGCCTCGAACGTCGGATAAGTATCGCGGCGCACACTTGAGTCCGGCATTCCGCGTCGCAGACGCGGCCGATTCGGATCTTCGACCGGCTCGTCTGGCGCAGTAGACGAGGAAGCTGGCGCAGATGCCAGAGCGGTCTCCGGCGGCGCCGGCGCTTTCGCGGCGTCCGGCGGCGTCGCAGCCTTGGTACTGTCTGACGAACTCGACGCGCTGGCAGGAGGCGTGGGAGCAGCAGCAGGCTTTTGCTGATCCTTATCGTTCTTGTCTTTGTCGTTGTCCTTGCTATCCGAATCTGTCTTCTCGGCGCGGCGATGCAGTATCGGTGGCCCGTTCTTGTCTTCGTCTGCGATCACGGGCGTCGAGTACTTCCTGTGTCTCTCCAAAGCCTTCGACCCCGCCGGAAGCCACGTGCCTTCGGCGATCCACACGTGGTTGAGTTGTCCAGGCTGCGTGATAGTGAAGAAGCCCTGCGATACACCGCTGCGAAAACCTTCATAGACGATCCCGAAGTCAAGAGCCATGGGAACGGGCGCAGCTTTATACGAGCCTGCATCGTAAAATTTTCCGTCCATCATGATGGCAATGGGAATGATGCGGCCCTTCTTGCCGTCGGGCGAAAGCTGGATCAGTCCCAGGGCGCGCGGTCCCTTGGTGGACGCCGGCTTGTGCCCATACTGCGGTATTGAGACTTGGGCCATCAGCCATGAACTGGCAAGCCAGGTCGAGGCAGCCAAGGTGACGGCGAGCATCCGGTTGCGATATAACTTGCGGTGTAATGACGACCGGCGAGGAGAAAATTCCATATGCAGGTTAATGATAAATCCCCGGACTTCAGTACGACGGACGAGAACGGCAAAGAGGTTGCCCTGAAAGATTTTCGCGGCAAGACCTTGGTGCTTTATTTCTATCCCAAGGCCGATACGCCGGGATGCACCAAGGAAGCATGCGGCTTTCGCGATGCCTACAAAGAGATCAAGAAGACAGGCGTCGTGCTGCTCGGCATTTCAGCGGACACGGCATCCGCGCAGAAAAAGTTTCAGGACAAGTTCAGTTTGCCTTTCCCCCTGCTGGCCGATGCCGAAAAGAAGATCGCGAATCTGTTCGGCGTGGTCAAAGAGCGGCAAATGTACGGTAAGAAAGTGCACGGCATCGCCCGGACGACTTTCGTCATTGACCCCGAAGGCAAAATAAAGCACATTTTCAACAACGTGAAAGCGGAAGGCCACGCGGAAGAAGTCCTGGCCTATTTGAAAGGCGCAGCCTGAGGGCTCGTGTAGGGACAGCTCGTGTGGTGACGGGGCTTTGCCCCGTCCAGCCGAGCGCACCCTCTAAGGAATTGTCATCCCGAGCGAAGCGAGGGATCTGCATCGGAATTGTCATCCCGAGCGAAGCGAGGGATCTGCATCGTGCGGCGGAACTGCGGATAACTCGCTTGCTCGGGATGGAAAAGTCTGACGAATTAGACATGAAAGCGCCCGCCCGCGTTACTTTGCTGAAAACGAACTTCTTCAATCGCGATCCCCGCCGAGTGGCCCGGGCGCTGCTCGGAAAATTGCTGATCCGGAAAACGCCGCGTGGAACTCTGGCGGGACGAGTTGTCGAAACCGAAGCCTATCTCGGCCAAGGCGATGCCGCGGCGCACTCGGCCGCGGGCCGGACACCGCGCAATTCCGTTCTCTTCGGTCCTCCCGGTCACGCCTACGTCTACTTCATCTACGGTAATCACTACTGCCTGAATGTTTCCTGCCTGCCCGACGGAGTTCCTGGCGGCGTGCTCTTTCGCGCCCTGGAGCCGCTGGCGGGCATCGAGCAGATGGCAGAAGCACGAGGGATCGTGCCCGCGAAAGAATCCGACCTCAAGAAGATTTCTTTACTTAAGAAGATTTCTTCCGGCCCAGGACGCCTGTCCGAAGCCCTGGAAGTCACCCGCCAGCGCGACAACGGAAAAAGCCTGGTAAGCGCGCGCTCTGACCTCCAGATTCTCGATGACGCTTATCGCGTGCGAAAAGTGACGATAACAACGCGCATCGGGATCGTGAAGTCCGCCGAGCAGCCGTTGCGTTATTTCATCGCCGGAAATCCCTTCGTCTCGGGACGCAGGCTGTAATACGTCCAATCGTGACTACCACCGCCTGATCCAAATCATGTATTGGTTGCTAGACGAGGACCAACTGAGGCCGTCAAGCGATGTCTCCCTCAGAGCGGTTGCTGGACGCAGCCTAGAAGCCCCCCGGTTGGATTCCGCGTCCGAAGAGGTACTCGGTGCTTTTACTAGCTCGGAACACAGTGTTGGCGGCAATTTGTGTTCTGGTCGGCGCTGCGCTTTACGGCGCCGACAAGCCGATCACCATCGGCTTGGTCTACGATGGGGCGACTCCGGAGGACAGGGAACCTCTGCGGGCCTATCTCACGAAGGCGATGGGTCGAGCTGTGCATCTTGAGGCCGCCGACCTTTACAGCGAGACGGTTGACCGCATGACAAATGGATCTTACGATTTCGCCTGCTTGGGTGCGTTGACGTATATCCGGTCTCATGCTCAGTTCGGAGTCATCCCTCTCGTCCAGCGTACCTCTGACTTGTATCTGCACTCGGTCTTCATCACCGGCGCCGGCTCGTCGATCCATTCGCTCAGCGACCTGAAGGGAAGGCTGTTCGCATTTGGAGATATCAGCGGGGCCAGCACTCATCTGATACCGTATCGCGAACTCATGCGGGCGGGAATCAATCCCGAAACCGATCTCAAGGTTCGCTTTAGCGGAAGCAATCCGGCAACCGCAGTACTAGTCGAGACCGGAGTGGTCGACGCCGGAGCTTTAGACGAAACGATTTTCAACTCCCTGATCCGTGACGGAAAACTAAACAGCCAGAAAGTCCGCGTTTTTTACACCTCCAAGCCCTTTGTTGGTTATGTGTTCGTGGCTCGCAAGGATGTGCCCGAGACCGAGCGAGAAAGATTTACCCGCGCCCTCCTCGCCCTGAAGGAAGGCAAAGACGATTCCGTACTGAAGATTCTCCGCGCCAAACAATTTGTCATAGCCAATGACCAGAAATACGCCCCCATACGGCAGATCGCGCACCGGCTGAATTTGTTCTGAGCCGCCGCCTGATTCGTTCGCGGTTCCGTTTCAGGGTTCTAGAAGAATATTGTCGATCAGCCGCGTGGATCCCGCGCGGGCGGCCACCGCCACCAGCGTCCTTCGCGATATCCGCTCCACGGGATCGAGCGTGTCCGGATCGACGATCTCGAAATAGTCCAGCACGACTTGCGGCTCGCCGGCGAACACTTCCTTGGCGGCGGAGATCAGCTTGGCGACACTTCTTTCCCCATCGCCAAAAAGCCACCGGGCTTTCTGTAAAGACCGCTGCAACACGAGCGCGCGGCTGCGCTCTTCTCGATTCAGATAAGCGTTGCGCGAACTCATGGCCAGCCCATCGGGTTCGCGCACGATCGGGCAGGCGACAATTTCCACCGGGAAATTCAAGTCGCGCACCATGCACCGGATCACGGCCAGCTGTGCGGCGTCTTTCTGTCCGAAGAACGCGGCCTCGGGCTCGATGATGTGAAACAGCTTGGCGACGACAGTGGTCACGCCGCGGAAATGGCCGGGGCGCGAGCGTCCGTCAAGTTTTTCGCTCAGGCTTTCGACCAGCACCCAGGTGACTCCGCCATTGGGATAGACCTCTTCGACCGGCGGCGCGAATAGGATATCCACACCTTCTTTTTCCAGCAGCCGGCAGTCGCGATCAAACTGCCGCGGATACTTCGACAGATCCTCCGTCGGTCCAAATTGCGTAGGGTTCACGAAGATGGAAACGGCAACGGCCGCGCACTGCGCTTTCGCCGCGCGCACCAGCGACAAGTGCCCTTCATGCAGAGCGCCCATAGTAGGAACGAGGCCAAGGCGTCTGCGGCCCGCGCGGGCATCAAGGCAGGCGGCGCGAGCTTCCGCAATGGTGCAGCATATCTTCATAGCTCGGGCCGTGAACGACAGGCTGCGGAAAATCAAGCTTCGTATCAGGGCATCGCTCAGCGATGCCAACATCCATCCAGTTTTTACCGCCCCTTGAGGGGTGCCCAGCCTGCTGTCGATTGCCCGCTCACGGCGCCTCGCGAACTTGAACGTCTAATTGCTGGAGCGTTCCCAGGAGCAGGGCGCGGTTCTTGCGCAGGTCTGCCTTCGTCTCCTTGGTTGGATTCTTGGGAGCGGCTTGCGCGACCAGCACCACGCGGCCGTAAGGCCATGCGCTCGGTGGCAGCGCAACCAGCTCCGCCGGTATTTGCTCCGCCGACAGCATGTGTATCTCGCGATTGGAAAGATCGACGAAACCGATTCCATCCTCGCGCACCACGAAATAAGGATTCTTCCAACTGCCCATCTTGCTCAATGGCGGGTATTTCGAGGGATCCGGTGCCGGGATGGACTCAAGACCGGTCGCCTGTCGCACTTCCACGGTTGACGTTTGCGGCTTGGAGCACCCCAGCAATGCCCCCAACAGCACCAACGTCACAGTCACTTGCAGAATGTCCCGCACCGTGCCGCGAACAATATTCCCTACCACGTCCCGCACAATTTGACGCACGACGTTTCTCTCCACCCGCCATTATCGCTGCATGGCGTGTTTGCGGTGGAGTACCGTTTCGAGTGCGCCCTGCGTTTCCTTCGGCAGGTGGTAGCTCTCAGCGTCGTTCGGGAACTGATGCGAAACCACGTCGGCCTTGAAGGCCAGTATGGATTCCGTAATCAGCGCAGCGGCGTCGCCGTAGCGCCGAACGAATTTCGCCGCATGCCCAAACGTCAGGTTGACCAGGTCGTGAAAAACCAGCACTTGCCCATCGCAATCCGGCCCGGCGCCGATGCCGATCGTAGGCGTTTCGACCTCAAGCGTGATCATGGCCGCGACTTCCCGCGGAATCCCTTCCAGATAAATGCAAGCCACGCCGGCGCGGTCGAGCGCAACCGCATCGCGCATAAGCTGTTCGATGGAGCTAAGCGTTTTGCCCTGAACTTTGTAGCCGCCCATCAAGTTGACCGATTGCGGAGTAAGACCAATGTGCCCGGCGACCGGAATCTCGGCGTCAATCACGCGGCGGATCACGTCCACGCGCCTTTCGCCGCCCTCCATCTTGACCGCCTCGGCGCCGCCTTCCTTCACAAAGCGGGCCGCGTTGCGAATAGCGTCGTTAGGGTCAACCTGATAAGACCCGTAGGGCATGTCGGCAATGAGCAGCGCGTCTTTCACGCCGCGCCGGACGGCCTTGACGTGGTGCAGCATCTCGTCAACCGTGACCGAGAGCGTGTTCTCATAGCCCAGCATGGTCATGGCCAGCGAATCGCCAACCAGAGCAACGTCGATGCCAGCCTCATCGACAAGGCGCGCGGTCGGGTAGTCGTAGGCCGTAAGGCAGGTGATGGGATCGCGCTGAAACTTCTTTTCCCGGAGAGTAGCGGTGGTGATCTTGTGGCTGGGACAATGCCCGCCGATAGGAGTGAGACTCACAATAACCTCCAGTGCCCCTCCGCAAACCGCGCGGATAGAGCCTGTACGCGTCTTTAGATGACGCCAAAGCGATTATAGCTGCAAAAAGGCCGCTCGTCGATAGTCGTTGATCGTTCGCCCGAGACCACCCTATCCAAAGTTGTCATCCTGAGCGGAGCAGGTGGTGCACACAGGCGATTTGTGATGAAAAAAGGGGCGGGGATCAGATGGTTGACTCTGGATTTTCCTGAGACCTGACGCCTAAGACCTGAGACCTTCTCTCACGCATTGGCCGCTTCCGTGCTCCCCAGCGGCAGAAAGTACTGCGTGCCCTTGATCGGCGCGGACACTTTTTTCAACAGCTCCTGCAAGTCTTCGTTGCGGTCGACAAAGTCGATCTCCGAGGTGTTCACGATCAGCAGGTCGGACTGGGTGTAGTGAAAGAAGAAGTGTTCGTAGGCCTTCACCACTTCCATCAGGTAATCCTCGCTGATGGCCTTCTCGCCGGCCACGTTCTTTTTCTTCAGCCGTTTCTTAAGCACTTCCGGAGTGGCCTGCAGATAGATGACGAGGTCGGGCGTGGGAAGTTGATCGCGGAAATAATTGAAGTAGCGATTGTAGGTATCGAGTTCCTGGTCGTTGAGGTTGAGGCAGGCAAAGAGCTTGTCTTTTTCAAGAATGTAATCGGACACCACGGTCTTATTCGACTGCGGCCCTAGATCGAGCCCGCGCAGTTGCTCGAAGCGGCGAATCAGAAACGCCAACTGTGCCTGGAAGGCTGCACCGCGCTCGCCTTCGTAGAACGCCTTAAGAAACGGGTTGTCTTCCGGCTCGATGACGCGCTGCGCCGCCAGGCGCTCTCCGAGAACCCGCGCCAGCGTGCTCTTCCCAACTCGTATCGGACCTTCGACCGCAATGTAACGGGGAAGCTCGAAAAGCTTGGCCATGGATTGTCGTGAGCAGAATATATTGCTTCGCGTCCAGACGCAATTGTGGATTGCGGAGGTCAGAGGTTAGAGGTCAGATTGCAGAACTAAAAGCCGTTGGTTTCACCTCTGCAATCTGACCTCTAACCTCCGACCTCCTTAACCTGCATTTACAATTCGGTCATGCCCTCCGCTCTGATTGGACTAACGACGACGGCAGCCGCCGCCGCTTCCGCCGCGGCGTACCAGTCCATGGCGCCGACGGGGCAGTGGTACGGGCAGACGTTTGCCAGCGGAATCCGGGGAAGCAAGCAAATCGCCCTGACCTATGATGACGGCCCCAACGATCCGCACACGCTGAAGTTGCTCGATGTACTGGCGAAGCATTGCGTGCAAGCGACGTTCTTCATGATCGGACGCTACGTGCAGCAGCGCCCTGATATTGCGCGAGCGGTGGTGCAGGCAGGACACGTCATCGGCAACCACACCTTCACGCATCCGTTGCTCATCTTCAAATCGGGAGCGCAGACGCGCACCGAGCTCGTCGACTGCCGTCAGGCGTTGGACGACGCGATCGGCAAACATTCGAATTTGTTTCGTCCGCCGTTTGGCGGAAGACGGCCCGCGACCATCAGGATCGCCCGTGAACTCGGCCTGCAAACGGTGATGTGGAATGTGACCGGCTACGACTGGAACGCACCGCCCGCGGCGGTAATCGAGAAGAAAGTCGCGCGCCAGATGCGCGGTGGCGACGTGATCCTGCTGCACGATGGCGGACATCGCGCCCTGGGCGCAGACCGCGCGCAGACCGTGATTGCGACAGACAATCTAATCCAGCGTTACAAGGATGAGGGCTACGAGTTCGTGACGGTAGAAGAAATGCTGGCTGTCAGCCGTCAGCGATCACCTATCAGTTAGTGCGATCCCGCTCCACATGGCTGAGAGCTGACAGCTGAGAACCGAGAGCTTCTCCTACGCATGCACCGTCGCGAACGCCTGCTTCGCTGCCGCAATGGTTTGCTGCACGTCGCGTTCGCTATGCGCCGCGCCCAGGAACGCCGCTTCGAACTGCGACGGCGGCAGATAGATGCCGTTTTCCAGCATCACTCGAAAGAAACGCCCGAAGGCTGCGGTGTCGCATTTGGCGGCGGAAGTCCAGTCAGTAACCGGTCCCGCCGCGAAGAACCAGGTGAACATCGAGCCGACCCGGTTGTGGCACATGGTCACACCGGCATCTTTGGCTGCGGCAGCAACTCCGGCAACCACTTCGCCGGCAAGCGTGTCGAGCTTGGAGTAAACGTCCTTGTGCTCTCGCAAATAGCGCAGCGCGGCATAACCGGCGGCCATTGCCAAAGGATTTCCCGAGAGCGTCCCGGCCTGGTACACCGGGCCGAGCGGCGCAACCAGATCCATGATTTCGCTCGGTCCGCCATAGGCGCCCACAGGCAAACCTCCACCGATGATTTTGCCCATCGTGGTGAGATCGGGCTGGATCGAATAGAGTTCCTGCGCTCCGCCATAGGCCAGGCGGAATCCGGTCATGACCTCATCGAAAATCAGGAGTGCCTTATCACCCGAGGCGATGCCACGCAGCGCTTCAAGGTATCCGCGAGCTGGAGGCACGCATCCCATGTTGCCGACGACGGGCTCCACGATCACGCAGGCAATCTGGTGCTTGAATTTTTCGAAAGCAGCGTCGAGCGCGCCGATGTCGTTGTACGGAAGCGCAAGCGTGAACTGCGTGAATTCTTCCGGAACGCCCGCCGAACCCGGAATGCCCAGCGTGGCCACGCCCGATCCTGCTTTCACCAGCAGAGCGTCGGCGTGCCCGTGATAGCAGCCTTCAAACTTCACAATATATTTACGCTTCGTATATGCGCGCGCCAGGCGGATGGCAGACATGGTCGCCTCAGTTCCCGAACTGACGAAGCGGACCTTTTGCACGTGCGGAAAAGCGGAAATCACTAGCTCGGCGAGATCCGCTTCGGAGGGAGTGGAAGCTCCGAAGCTGGTGCCATTGCGAGCCGCCGAGATCACGGCCTCGATGACCGTGGGTGCCGCGTGCCCCAGGATGAGCGGACCCCAGGAGCCGATGTAATCCACATACTCGTTGCCGTCCGCATCCCAAATGTGCGAACCCTGGCCGCGCACGATATACAGCGGGTCGCAGCCCACCGCGCGAAAGGCGCGCACCGGGGAGTTCACCCCTCCGGGAATCAACTGTTCGGCGCGTTTCTGCAGCTTGCGCGATTGCTCTGTCTTGCGGGCCATCGTTCCTCCAGGGTAGCCGTCGTCGGGGAGCCTTGGAAGCTTCTCTCCCGCGCTCCGATCAATATAGCAGCGGCGGGCACAAAGGGAGGTCGGAGGTGAGAGGTCAGATTGCAGAAGTGAAGACCTACTGCGACCGATAACGCCACTGCAAGGTTCTTACCTCTGCAATCTGACCTCTCACCTCTGACCTGTTCTGTCGCTTCACCAAATGTGGTAATAACCTTCGCGGCGGCCAAGTTCGACTTTCAGCCCGAATAGCTTGCCCAAGCTCTTGGCTTGCAGGATTTCTTCCTTGCGTCCATCGGCTACGATCCGGCCGTTCGACATGAGCACCACGCGTTCGATCTCGGGAACGACGTCGGGGATTTCATGAGTGACGAGAATGATTCCGATTCCGGAGCTGGCCAGGGAGCGCATCGTTTCTCGGAGGCCGTGCTGCGCTAAAATATCCAAAGAATTGCAGGGTTCGTCGAACAACAGCGCGCGTGGCTTGTGGACCAGCGCCCGGGCGATCAAGACGCGCTTGGCCTCCCCCGACGACATTTCCTGCACGGCACGCTCCGCCAAATGCGAGACGCCGAGCTGGGCCAAAGCGGCCTCGGCCAGTTCTCTGTGTTTGGGATCGATGGCGTGATTCGGGAAGATGCGCGTGCTGCTGAAAAAGCCCGACAGCACCACGTCCAGGCCGCTGGCGTCACCGGTACACGAAGACATCAGGTCGTTGGACACGATGCCCAGCAGAGAGCGCAGCTCAAAAACGTTCCAGCTCTTTTGGCCGAGGATGGTCATGCTCGATCCTTCGCGCACCATCGGATAACATTCGCGGGTGATGGTCTTGATCAGGGTGGACTTGCCGCAACCGTTCGGCCCCAGCACGGCCACATGTTCGTCGACATGCACGCGAAGGCTGAAGTCGTCGAGCACGATCTTCTCTCCCCGCATTACGCGGACGTTCCGCAGATCGAGTAAAGGGGCTTGGCTTTCCACGCTGTCGAGTGATTCCACGTTACAGTATCGCAAGTATTCGCGCTGCCGAGCGGATCATTGCGCGCTGCATTTCAGGCAGAGGCTATGGAATTCATCGGACTTTCACAGATTTGCAATAGTCCTGCAATCTCTCGCAGCTATCGTAATTACAGTTGCCCTTCTAACCGGGAGGGTTTATCAGGACGGCCTTGGGGGGCTCCGGGCTGTCCTTTTTTAGTTTTGGAGATTCGCCTAAGGTATCGTGAGACCCCTGTCGCGTGCACTGCCGTTCTCTTCTAAGCATACTGCGAGCGGCCAATCACTTGAGGTACGAGCGCACGATCTCAATCAGTTCGTCGGTCGCGAGCGCCTGCTCGGAGCTGAGCTGCTTGGAGTTGATGACGTGAAAGCGGATGTGGCCTTCCAGCAATTCGGCCATCAATCCGTTCATGGCGCCGCGCGCGGCCGTGATCAACTGCAGCACATCGGAGCAATCTTCATCTGCTTCCAGGGCGCGCTCGATGGCGGCGATCTGGCCTTTGATTCTTTTGATCCGAAGAATGAGCTTGGGGGGTTTTTCGACGGTGTGCATTTTTTTCCTTGACTGTAGTATACCCCCCTATGGTATACGAAAACTAGGCAGCGCGGTGGGGATGCGCAGCACGCCGTCCGCGCGGCTTGAAAATAACATCCGCATTCGTGCCGATGCAAACGAGGTATATGCGACACAGGATCGACGAGCCTCCGAATTGGCGGCCCGCTGGATGGCAGCAGTAGACGTGAGACGATAGCACTTTACTCCTTTCCTATCGGTTCACATCTGCTTCTTCTATCCCCAAAAGCTGAGACCAGAATGCGGCCATGCCGCGTCGTTGCCGGCGGGAATTGTACTCCAGTCACAAGCCGGGCGGCGCGCGGGCCGGTCACGAGCGTGCGCAGCCACTCGATATTAACTATAGCTAACTATTTATGATATGCTACCGTTAATCATCGCGTAGGGCGTGGATCGCGCGTAAGAAATCCGTTCGATCGCACAGCGGCGTGAGGTCCAGGTGGCAGGCTGAATCTTACAGAAAGGAGGATAGGAAAATGAACTGCATGACTGCATTCGCAGAAGCGATGGCGATGCCGACGACGCAACTCACGCGCGTTATCCGATACGAATATGCCGCTTCCCGGCAATTGGAGAGCAACGCGGAACGCGAGTCTCCGCGCATGAGCTGGGTCGTGGTCACCGACAACACCGGCAGGCGGCAGCTCCAAATCCAATGGGAGCCAGCCGTGGAGATCTGACGCTCAACGCGGGCCCTAACTGTAACTTTCTATTAACCGGGAAGGCGCATACTAGCGGACTGTGCGCGCTAGGCGTGATTGTAATCACATACAGGGGTGACTGGAGGCGTTGCCGAGCGCGCCTCCAGACAATTAGTTTGCTCTCATGATATTGAAATTGAAATTCATTTTCATTATGAACCTCAGAGCCGGCCGGAGCCGCGCCACTGTGCCGGGTTTGTCCCTGGCCCTGGCACTCGCTTTCGTGCTGGGCGCCGTCGCGCCCGCCTGTTGGGCGCAGTCGCAAGTCGCCTCCGATTCCACACAATCCGCCACCCCGGCAGTGGATGATCCGCCCAGCCCGCCCACTGAGGCCAATGCCGATACCGAAGCGATGTTCCCGCATTTCAAGAACTCGCGGGTCTGGCTCTCCGGGCAGACGAACTTCATCTTCCAAGCTCATCCCGGCTTTCACGCCGACTACAGCGGGCTGCACAGCCTCAGTCCACATTATGACAAAGCCACGTCGCGAGTCATGACGCTCTACACTGGCGTGCGGCTCAACAATTCCACCGAGCTTCTGGTTGACATCGAAGAAGCTGGCGGCACGGCGCTCAGCACCGGCCTGGGCTTGGCGGGAAATACGGATCTGGACATCGTGCGCAATCCGCTGCTGAGCAAAGCGCCCTACCTGGGGCGCGGCATGATCCACAAAGTGTTCGCGTTTAGCAAGGATAAGATCGAGAACCAGCGTAGTTTTCTGTCGCTGTTCGATGAGTTGCCGCGGCGACGGCTGGAAATTCGCTTCGGCAAGTTCAGCCTGCCAGATTTCTTTGACATGAACTCGGTAGGCTCCGACACGCACTTTCAATTCGACAACTGGTCGGTGGACAACAACGGCGCATGGGATTACGCCGCCGATACGCGCGGCTACACCGTGGGCGTGGTGGCGGACTACGAGGACCGCAACTGGGGTTTCCGCTTCGCCGAAGGGCTCATGCCGAAGGTTGCGAACGGAATCGATCTGGTGTGGCGGCCGTGGCAAGTTCACGCGGAAAATTGGGAATACGAGCTGCGTCACGGCGTAATACCGAAAAAAGCGGGCATCGTGCGTCTGCTCGCATACACGAACTACGCTAACATGGGCATTTACCGCGATGCGGTTACTGAGTTCTTAGATCACTCGGCCCCGGAGCCGGAGACGATCCCGGAAATCACTAACCACCCCTGGCACATCACCCGCAAATATGGCTTCGGCGTAAACCTGGAACAGAATCTCACGCGAAACGTCACGGCCTTTGCCCGCTGGGGATGGGACAACGGAAAAACCGAGTCATTCGCCTACACCGAAATCGATTTGACCTTCGTCGAAGGCGTTGGGGTGAATGGCGCGAAATGGCATCGCAAGCAAGACCGTGCCGGCATTGCCTTCGTGTCGAACGGCATCAAGAAAGATCACCAGGTATACCTGGCAGATGGCGGGCTAGGTTTTCTGCTGGGCGACGGAAGGTTGAACTACGGTCGGGAGAACATCGTCGAGTCGTATTACACGGCACACGTTTGGCGTGGAATCTATGTCGCTCCCGGAATACAGTACGTCGTCGATCCCGGCTACAACCGCGACCGGGGGCCGGTGGTGGTGCCTAGCCTCCGGGCTCATGTGGAATTCTGAGCGCAGTCGACGTAGCTTCTGATAGGTCCGCAATAGGTCAGGCCTTCAGCAGTTCCCACCCCAACGTCATTCCGTTCGAGATGTGGTCTCGCGTCGAGCCTTCGCCCACGTGCATGGCTAACATTCCAGCAAAAGACAGGGGGCTCGACTGGAATACCTGCATCGTGCGCTGCCGCAGATGGCTGTGTTTGGCCATGAACAGCATCATGCGAGCCATCAGGACGGGGCGGCGGAGCAACTTGCGATGACCCTTTTGATAGCGAGCGAGGTCTCCGCTCGCCAGGCAATCGCCCAGCAGCGTGGCTTGCCGAAAGCCGAGGCAAATACCTTCTCCGGTAATGGCGTCCACTCCGCCCGAGGCGTCGCCCACCAACACCGTTCGGCCACGATACACGCGCCGCAATCTGCGGGTGACGGTGATCGCGCCCCGTTCTCTGGAAGCCGGTTCCGCATCTTCGAGGCGCGCCGAAAGTTCCGGAAATTCCCCGAGCGCGTCGTCAATTCGCAGCCGCAACTTCGCGCTGGACAAGACCAGAGCCAAACAAACTTCTTCGCGGCCAACGGGCGTGACATAAATTTGGCAGTGACGCCCCCAGTGCAGTTCCATGAAGTCGGTCCAAGGCGCGACGCGGTAGTGGCGCCGGAAACCGAAGCGCTGATTCTTTTTCTGGGGTGCATCCAGTTCGTGTTGATCCAGCTTGGCCCAGCCGCGGACGCGCGAGCTAGCTCCGTCAGCACCCACCACCCAGCGCGCTCGCACCAATTCTCCAGCAACCAGCGCGCCCTCCGGATGAAGCGCGGTGACCGCCGCCTGCCACAGCAAGCGCACGCCGCACGCCGCCGCGTGGTCCACCAGGACGCGATGCAGATGCGTACGCCGGATTCCGTACGCCGTTCCGCGAGGGAATTCAGCCTCGGCTCTAATGCCATCGGTCACAAAACGAATGCCGCGGAATGAATATGCTTCGCCTTCGGGAATCGTGACGCCGAGATCGCGCAAAGCCTCCACTCCGTCCGGCATAAGCCCCTCACCGCACGGCTTGTCAATCGGCGGAACCGCGCCATCCGCCAGCACCACGCTCAAACCGTGGCGCCGCGCCGCGATGGCGGTCGCTAGGCCGGCAGGTCCGCCGCCGACCACGAATACATCCACCGGACTTGGAAAACGGTTCACCAAAAATCTTCTTTCTTGTGGAGAAAAGCACTCCTGGCTCTTGGCTAAAGGCCAACGGCCAACGGCCAACGGCCAGGAGCTAGGAGCATCCGTCTCTCCTACCATTCCAGCAGAACGAATTCCGAGCAGAACCCCGGACCCATCGCGGCCAGCAAGCCAAGCGTGCCCGGTTCCGGGCGGCGATTTTTCATGACTTCTTCGAGCACCACCAGCACGGAAGCCGACGACAGATTGCCAGTCCGCCGCAAGCATTGCCAGGAAACGTCGAGTTCACCATTCTTCAACCCGAGCGCCTCGGCGGTCGCTTCCAGAATCTTCGGCCCGCCGGTATGCAGCACCCAGTTGCCGATGTCGGCGCGAGTCAATCCGCGCTCGGCAAGAAAATCGTCGAGATCGCGCGCCAGGTTTTTTCGAACTAGGTTCGGAATCTCGCGAGAGAGAACAATGCGAAAGCCCTTTTCTGATACGTCCCAGCCCATCATTTCTTCGGTGTTGGGATAGAACACGGAGCGGGTCGCGAGGATGCTGGGTCCGGAAAGTCCGCAATCGGCGCCCGCGACAATCACCGCGGCCGCGCCGTCGCCAAACAGCCCGGACGAAATCAGGTTGGCCATCGAGATATCCTCGCGCTGCAGCGTGAGCGAGCAAAGTTCTACCGACAGCACTGCCGCGACCTGGTCCGGATAAGCGCGCACATAGTCAGCCGCCCGCGAAATGGCCGCCGCGCCCGCCACACAGCCCAACCCGAAAATCGGAACGCGGCGGATGTTGCTGCACAATCCCATCCGGTTGATCAGCAGTGCATCGATCGATGGACTGCTGATGCCGGTCACCGAGGCAAAAAAGAACGCGCCCAGATTGCGGCCATGCAAGCCCGCCTCCGCCAGCGCGCCTGTAACCGCCATCTCACCCAACTCCTTGGCCGTGCGAATCCAGTGCTGGTTGGCTTCGCCCCAGGTTCTCATACGCAGATATTCCTCTTTCGGCAGCGAGAGGAATCGCCCGTCGACGCCCACGTGACGATGCAAGCGCCGCAGCACGTGCGGGTTTTCGATCTGATCGCCCCAGTATTCCTGCAGCGCGGCCAGCAACATCTCCTGGGAGTAGTAATGCTGGGGAAACGCGCTCGCAGCGCTAACAATTCGCATGGTTGTTCCCATCCCGGAGGACTTGGCGATTTCGCCCCCGGGGTATCAGAAATTGTATGCCGATCAAGAGAATTTGGATGCGGATGGTAAAGTTAAATTTGTAAAAACTTGGTAAAAACAGGACTAACCGTGAAATTCATCGCCGGATTGCTGCTCGGTCTCATCCTCGTGCCCGCCGTGGTTTATCTGTATTTCACCAGCGGCAGTGCTCCCGTTGCCACCACCGACTCCGACGTGCCTTTCGAAAATTTCTTCGCCCACAAGACTTTGAATGCGCGCATCGCAAAAGACATGCCGAAGAATGTCCCGATCCAGGGGACCGAGGCCAACTACTTGGCCGGCGCCGAGCTTTACAAGCAGCATTGCGCCGTTTGCCACGGCTTGCCGCTGTCGCCGAAGACGACGATTGCAAAGGGAATGTATCCGCGGCCGCCACTGCTGTTCGAAGGAAAAGGAGTGACCGACGACGAGCCGGGCGAAAGCTACTGGAAAATCTTCAACGGCATTCGCATGACTGGCATGCCCGGCTTCAGCAAGTCGCTTTCTGAAACGCAGATGTGGCAATTGGCGCTCCTGCTGGCCAATGCCGACAAACTGCCAGACTCGGCAAAAGGCGCGCTGGTCGCGCCCATCGGGGCGAGCGCGCCGGCGACGAGCGTACCGCCCGCGACCGGCGCACCGGTCGCTCCTAGTTCCGTGCCGAGTTCCCCGCCGCCATCAAAATAAGCCGGTTGCGGAAGCTAAGGGAATTCGTCCTCCGCGTCAAGCCAAGCCCGTAAGCGCTAACCATCACGCCCCGTCTCGCGCTATCGTGTAGGCATGGCGTTTGGCCGTCCCAGAAAACTCTTCACCGAAGCGGAGCTTTACGAATACGCAATAGGCGCTCTGGCGCGCCGCATGCGCTCGGTCGCGGAGCTGAAGCGCCTGCTGCGGAACCGTGTGGAAGCCGATACGGAATTCGGCAAGACGCTAGTGGAACTGATTGTCGTTCGCTTGAAAGACCAGGGCTATCTGAACGACTCCAAGTACGCTGCGGCCTTTTCGTCGTACCGCCGCGACAATGACAGATTCGGGCGCATGCGCGTCGTCAACGACCTGAAGGCGAAGGGAGTGCACGGCGACGTTATCGAGAAAGCGGTTGCTTCCGTCTATGACGACGTGAAAGAAGAAAATCTCGCGCGCGACTATCTTCGCCGCAAACGCCTGCAGAAACCCAAGGATAAAGATCAAAAACAAGCGTCCCGCATCTTCCGCCAGTTGATGCGCGCCGGATTTGGATCAAAAACCATCTTCACGATCCTGAAAAAATGGGATGTGGACGAAGAAACTCTCGCCGAACTCGAGACCGAGACTTCCGAAACGTAAGTCGAGGTTTCAAGGCTTCTTGCCCTGGTTGCGCCCATCCCCACAGTCTGATACAACTCTGCAGCTAGAAGTCTTTAAATTTTTCTGGAGGAACTATGCAAACGAAGTTCTCTTTGAAGTTCGCTTTAATCATCGCTGCTGCGCTGCTGGCTTTGACTGCATTCTCCTATGGCCAGGCCGGGACCGACGTGAAAAAAGCGGCCGACGACACTGGCAAAGCGACCGACACAGCGGCGAAGAAAACGGCGCACGCCACCAAGACGGCAGCCGTGAAGACCGGCGATGCCACTGGAACCGCCGCCAAGGATACCGGCAAAGCGACTGAAAAGGCCGCCGACAAAACCGGCAAGGCCACCGGAACCGCTGCCAAAGATACCGGCAAAGCCACGGAAAAAGGCGCCGAAAAAACTGGCGATGCCACCAAGACCGCTGCTAAGGATACCGGGAAAGGCGTGACAAAAGGCGCCAAGGTGGTCGGCCACGGAGTGAAGAAGGGCGCCGACAAAACGGCAGATACGGTGAAGTAAATCAGTTTCCCGCGACGGCGTCGAAGTACCGGCTGCGAGCAGTGTGCGCAGTAGGTCTTCGACGTCGCCAATTCTGCTTTCCGCTCGCCGGCTGACTTCGGATTGAATCCCTGTGTTCCCCTGTGCCCCCTGTGGTGAAGGTTTGCCTTTCATTTAGAATTAAGTTTCCATGTTCACAGGCTCCGAGATTCGCCGCAAATTTCTGGACTTCTTCATTCAGAAGGGACACCGCGAGGTCCACTCCTCGTCGCTCGTCCCGGCCAACGACCCGACGTTACTCTTCACCAACGCCGGCATGAACCAGTTCAAGGACGTTTTCCTAGGTCTAGAGAAGCGGGACTACGCGCGGGCGGCGACCTCTCAGAAGTGCGTACGAGCGGGCGGCAAGCACAACGATCTTGAAAACGTAGGCTTCACCAATCGTCACCACACGTTTTTCGAGATGCTGGGAAATTTCTCCTTTGGCGACTACTTCAAGAAAGACGCCATCGCCTACGCCTGGGAGCTCATTACGTCGCCGGACTGGTTCGGGATTGATAAACAGAAGCTGTACGCCACGATCTTCAAAGGCGAAAACGAAGTCCCGCGCGATGCCGAAGCCTACGACTTGTGGCTCGGACAGGGTGTGCCGAAAGATCGCATCTTCGAGTTTGGCGCAAAAGACAATTTCTGGCAGATGGGAGACACCGGCCCCTGCGGCCCGTGCAGCGAGATCCACTACGACATGGGCGTGGCAGCCAGCGATCAAGGTCACGCAGACTGCAAATTTGGCTGCGATTGCGGGCGCTACGTCGAACTTTGGAACCTGGTGTTCATGCAGTTCGACCGCGATGCGAGCGGCAAACTAAATCCACTGCCGAAGCCATCCATTGATACAGGCATGGGGCTGGAGCGCACGGCGGCGGTGTTGCAGGGCGTGATTTCGAATTACGAAACAGATTTATTTACGCCGCTGATCAAGCGCGCGGCGGAGTTGACAGGAGCTTCGCTCAAGAAGGAGCTCGGCAAAGAAGCTCATACGAAGTCAGCAGCTTCTCTGCGGGTGATTGCCGACCACTCCCGCGCCGCAACGTTCCTGATCTCCGACGGCGTAATCCCTTCAAACGAAGGCCGCGGATACGTCCTGCGCAAAATCATCCGCCGCGCCATCACCCACGGGCGCTTGCTCGGCCAGACGAAGCCGTTTTTACATAAGATGGTCTTCGCAGTGCGTGATCTGATGCAGGATGCATATCCTGAGTTGGAGGAAACGGCTGACCGCGTTTCGAAGGCGGTGATTGCAGAAGAGAACAGATTTGCCCACACAATGGACGTGGGGTTGAAGAAGCTTCAAGACGAGTTGTCGCTCGCTTTTCATGGAGCTCTCGCAACCAAAGAGGGACAAACCATAAAGGACAGACACGTTAAGATCCTGCGTGAAGAAGAGAGACTGAGAGACAACCCCATCGGCAAATGGATTAGTCTCAGCGGGGAACAGGCGTTCAAGCTATACGACACCTATGGCTTGCCTAGGGACTTTATAGAGGATTCTCTAAGGGACTCCGGACTTTTCTTCGACCAAGAAGGTTTCGATCGCGCCATGCAGGAGCAGCGCGAGCGCGCCCGCGATTCCTGGAAAGGCGCAGCCAAGCAGACGGCCAATCCTGCCTATCAGCAGCTCCCGAGATCCGACTTCGAGGGCTATCGTCAGACGCGCTCGGACAACTGCGGAGTCCTCGCCATAATCAAAGGCAGCCAAGGCGCGCAGGAACTCAAGCCCGGTGACTCCGGCGAGATCATCCTCGACCACACGCCCTTCTACGCCGAATCCGGCGGACAAGTCGGCGACCGCGGATGGCTCTACTCAGACGATCACAGCACAGTAGTCGCCGAAGTGACCGGCTGCTACTACCCCGTACAGGGAGTCCGCGCGCATCAGGTTGTGGCCAAGCAGGCAATCCGCATTGGCGACAAAGTAGACGCCGTCGTCGACACCGCGATTCGCGAGGCCACCATGCGCAATCACACGGCTACCCACTTGCTCCACGCGGGCCTGCGAGAAGTGCTGGGCAAGCATGTGAAGCAGGCGGGATCGCTCGTCGCCCCCAATCATCTGCGCTTCGATTTCTCGCACTTCGCCGGCGTCGAAGACGAAGAACTGCAGGACATAGAAGACATCATCAACAAAGAAGTTCTGCGCAACGAAAAAGTAGAGATCGTCGAAAATGTCCCGATCGACGTGGCCGTCAACGAATATCACGCGATGGCGCTCTTCGGCGAGAAATACGGCGACAAGGTGCGCGTCATCAAGATCGGCGATTTCTCGACCGAACTCTGCGGCGGCACGCACACCGGCGCTACCGGCGAGATCGGCCTGATAAAGATTTTGAAAGAAGGCAGCGTCTCCTCAGGCGTCCGGCGCATCGAAGCCGTGACCGGCGAAGGCTCGCTGCGCCACTTCCGCGAAGATCACGAACTGGAGAACGTCGTAGCCGCGCTGACCACGCACTCGGAGTCCACCTCTCCAGCCGAAGCCCTGAAGCTAGAACTCGAAAAGAAAGACGCCGAAATCAAGCGCCTGGCGCGCGAACTCGATCAGGCGCGGATGAAGTCGGCATCGTCGAGCACGGCCAACATCGGCGACAAAGTCAAAGAAGTTCGCGGCATCAAAGTCCTGACCCACCGCGTGGACAATCTGGGGCGCGCGCAGATGCGCACCTTGGTCGATCAGCTTCGCGACAAGCTCGGCTCCGCCGTAGTCGTGCTGGGCTCGGCCTCGAATGGCACCGTCTCGCTCATCGTCGGCGTAACCAAAGACCTCACCAGCCGCATTCAGGCGGGAAAGATCATCGGCCCGGTGGCGCAGAAAGTCGGCGGCAAGGGCGGCGGGCGTCCGGATTTGGCCGAGGCGGGCGGAAAAGACGCAGCAGCGCTGGACGCGGCGCTGAGTGAGGCTTACAGTGTCGTGGAGTCGCTGTTAGGGTAGATTTCCTCTGTGCTTCGCTCAGGGCAGCTCCGAGGAACAAAAACCATTCGGGGTCCGCAATGGATGATCGTATCCAGTTCATCAAGCACCAGGGCAAGCTAATTCTGCTGCTGGACTTTTCGCAAGCCAATGCACATGAGATGCAACTTCTGCTCGAGCAGGTGCGGATCACGGTCGCGCGGCACGCTCGCGAGTCGCTGGTCACGCTCGCCGACTACACCGGCGCCACAGTGGATCACGCGGTCGCTACCAAGCTTAAGGAAGTGCTGACGCTCGACCGGCCATTTGTGAACAAAACGGCGTGGGTCGGCACCGAGAGCATCCCACACGCGTTCATGGAAAACTTCCAGAATTTTTCCCAACGCGAGATTGTGATCTTCAAGACGCGGGACGAGGCAATGGACTGGTTGGTGAAGGACTAGTTGCCGGGGACTGAAATGATATGGCAAAGCTTCGGGTTGGCATCCTTTTTGGCGGGCGCAGCGGCGAGCATGAAGTGTCGTTGCTGTCAGCGGCGTCCGTTCTGAATGCAATCGATAAGACGAAATACGAAGTGGTTCCCATCGGCATTACGAAAGACGGCCGCTGGCTCACCGCAGAACATGCCGAGAGACTGTTGCGGGGCGAAAAACAAGCTAGTGTCCTCCCCACGCCGGAGAAGCATTTGCGGGCGGGCGATCCGGAAGCGACTCCGGGGGCAGCGGTGCTGGCCACGGGCGAGTCCGTGGTGGTTCTTCCGGAACCGGCGCGCCGCGAAGCTGGGATCGCGCCGTTCCAGACCGATGCTGCGACCCTTCGTCGTGCCTCCGACCGCGCCATTAACGTCGATGTCATCTTCCCCGTGCTGCACGGAACCTTCGGGGAGGATGGCACCATTCAGGGCCTGCTCGAACTGGCCGACATCGCCTACGTCGGTGCCGGTGTGCTCGGCTCTTCCGCGGGCATGGATAAAGACATCATGAAGTCTTTGTTTCGCGCAGCCGGATTGCCGATCGTGAAGCACGTGACCATGTTGCGCGGCCAATTCGAGCGCGAACCTAGGAAAGTGCAGCAACTCGTCGAGGGCAAGCTGAAGTACCCCGTGTTCGTGAAGCCGGCGAACCTGGGGTCGTCGGTGGGAATCTCGAAGGCGCACGATCGCAAGGAACTCGGGCCTGCCATCGCGGAAGCCGCGAAGTTCGATCGCAAGATCGTGATTGAGGAAGGCGTCGGCGGAAAAAAGAACAAGGCGCGTGAGATCGAGTGCGCGGTGCTCGGCAACGACGATCCCCAAGCGTCGGTTGCGGGAGAAATCGTCCCCTGTAAAGAATTCTATGACTACGATGCAAAGTATCTGGTCGAAGGCTCCGAAGCGGTGATCCCCGCGAAGCTCACGAAAGCGGAAATGAAAACCGTGCAGAGGCTCGCGATCGCGGCGTTTCAAGCGGTTGATTGCACGGGCCTGGCGCGCGTCGATTTTCTCATGGACCGCAAGTCGCGCAAGATTTTCGTCAACGAGATCAACACCATGCCCGGCTTCACCGCGATCAGCATGTACCCGAAGATGTGGGTGGCATCGGGCGTATCGTATCCCGAGTTGATTGACCGCCTGATCCGCCTCGGGATCGAGCGTCACGAAGACAAGAAGCGGAATCAGTACAGCCGCTGAAGTGTATGCGGAGCGCCCGTCTTCTGCTTACCAACTTCGATTTGCTCTGTGCAGAAACGACAGCGCGGGCAAACGCCTGCGTCAGCTTGCGACGCTCGCCTCATCCCTAACCGACGCAACGGGCTCGTGGATTTCCTGAATCGGAGACGTGACAATCGGTGTGCTGTATGCCGGATGATGAAACTCCAGGTGCATACCGCGGCCGATGAAGCGCAGCTTGAGCATGGAACCGCCCCAAGTCGAGCCGGCTATGGTCACCTGAACTGGTTCGGGACAGTATTGCGGATGTCCCGAGATCAGCGCCGCACCTTCGCCCAGAAGTAGTGCCGTGTAGAAGTGATGCTGAGTGCGAATCTGCAACACAGTGTCCCGCGGCAAGCCTTCCAGGAATACGCCTCCCTCGATTTCGGACTGGATGATATTCCGATTCACCTCGTCGCTGAGGTTGGGATGAGGCACGACCATTCAGATAATGTACCGAGGTTGGCTCCCAATCACAATACTAATATCTCTTTTGTGGGTCGAACCTTGAGCTCGAAATCAGGACCTGGGTGCTAGACCTTAGTCCCAGACCCCGCCCCTCGGGCATATAATGTAACGATTTAGCTTGATCCCAGCCCCATCGGAGGCCCATTGCTGCTATCGCTCGACACTCGTGAGGTTGGACGCGTCACCATAGTGCGGTGCAAGGGAAGGATTGTTGCGGGCAGCGCCAGCGAATCCCTGCTCGCGCATGTTGCCTGGTTGCTGCATACCCGCAGCTCCATCGTCCTTAATCTGGGCGAGGTCGGATTCATTGACAGCAGCGGCCTCGGCGCCATGGTCCGCGTCCACGCCAGCACCCGCCAGGCGCGCGGAGACCTGAAGCTCTGCGACGTACCGGAACAGGTGCGCAAAGTTCTCGATATGACGCGCCTGACGACGGTGTTCGACGCCCACGAATCGGAGGAGAAGGCGGTCGCCGCTTTCTACCGCCCCGGAGTCTCTGTCGAGGCGCCCGTTCTCACCGGCCGCAGGGTTCTGTGCCTCGACTCCAACGTCGACGTGCTCGCCTATTTGCGCGAACTGCTGCGCCGTGCCGGATACGACGCCCAGAGCACTTGCCGCGTAAGTGACGCTCTTCTCTTGATGCGCGTCACGCCTTTTGATCTCCTGCTGGTAGGTCCCGACCGGGCCGCTTCCGCAGCCTCGCCGCAATCCTTCCACGATGCGTGTGCCAGACTTCCAGTGATCGAACTGGGCAGCGAGTTTTCCACCCGCGAGGCCGGTGAAGCCGGCACTGCATTGCTGGAAACGATCGAGGCTCGCCTTCGTAGCGCGGGAGCGGCTGACTAAAGAAGCGCTCTTGGCGGTCGTTGCTTGTCGCTGCGTTTATTGCTACTGAAGTCTTCGCTCAAAGGCGAAACAATGATTCTCGGCATTTTCCGCGTTGAAAATCTCGCTTGACAGACCGATTGGTCGCTAGTAGCATTTGATCCCAAGTTTGCTCATTTTTGAGCAAATGGGAATTTCATGCAGAGTGGCTGAGGGACGAGCCCTGGGACGCCACGGCAACCGGATCGGGATCATAAATCCAGACTGTCAGGTGCCAACTCTCGCCCGGTAACGGGGACCATGAGATTCGGGGTGGAAGCGATTGGTTGTTCGCATCTCCCGAGCCTCTTTTCCAATCCGGAAAAGGGGTTTTGTCGTAAATGGGGAATTTTCCCCGGCTCGTCCCGCAGTCACGGAAAGAAGTTGCAAAATGGAGACGAGCACCCACCAGCTCCGCTGCCGCGAATGCGACAAGACCTGGGGCAACCAGCCCCGCAGTTACTGCGAAGACTGTTTCTCGCCGCTCGAAATCACCTACGATTACGATTCCCTCCGCTCGCGCCTTTCGCGCGAACTGTTCGGCTCGCGCGCGCCAAACATGTGGCGCTATCGCGAACTGCTGCCGTTGCCGGCGGCATTTCAGCCATCGCTGCCGGTCGGATACACACCGCTCGTGAGCGCTCCGCGGCTCGGCGAAAAGATCGGATCGCGGCAGCTCTTCGTCAAGAATGATGCGGTCTGCCTCCCCACCTTGAGCTTCAAAGATCGCGTGGTTGCGGTCGCGCTGGCGAATGCGCGCAGCTTCGGATTCGATACCGTGGCTTGCTCATCGACCGGCAATCTGGCGAATGCGGTAGCGGCGCAATCGGCTCGCGAAGGTTTGAAGGCATGGATTTTTATTCCTTCGGATCTCGAGCCCGCCAAGATTCTGGGCACACAGGTGTTTGGCGCGGAGGTAGTGCGCATCAACGGCAGCTACGACCATGTCAATCGCCTGTGCTCGCAGATCGCCGAAGAACATCGCTGGGGATTCGTCAACGTCAATCTTCGTCCTTACTACGCCGAAGGCTCGAAGACGGTTGGCTACGAGATCGCCGAGCAACTGGGCTGGCGATTGCCCGATAACATCGTGGTTCCGATGGCGGGTGGGTCGCTGATTACGAAGATCAAGAAGGCGTTTGATGAGCTGATTCTTCTAAAACTGGTCGATCCCAAACTGGTAAAGTTCTTTGGCGCGCAAGCGACGGGGTGCTCGCCGATTTCCACCGCGATCAAGCAGTACAGCAACGAGATCGAACCGCAGCGTCCCAAGACGATTGCGCGGTCGCTGGCCATCGGCAATCCGGCCGATGGACATTACGCATTGAAGGCCATCACCCAAAGCGGGGGATGGTCGGAAGACATTTCCGATCCCGAAGTTGTCAATGCCATCCAGTTGCTGGCGGAGAGCGAGGGCATCTTCACCGAGACCGCCGGCGGCGTCACCGTGGGCACAGCGCGCAAGCTGATTCATCAGGATCGAATCCTCCCGGATGAAACCACCGTGCTCTGCATCACGGGCAACGGCCTAAAGACCACCGACGTGCTGGCGAACGCCTACGAGGAGGAAGCGCCAATCGCTCCGAAGCTCGTCGAGTTCGAAGCTTACCTGGCGACGAAGTCGGCGAGTTTGCCGGTGGAGTTCAAAGAGACGGCGTCGGTGGCTGTGGTCGCTGGGCGTTAGACGGACACCGGTCGTTGGTCGTTCGCTGTTCGTAAACGCTTGCGCCCGCTTCACGTGAGGCGGGCTTGCTAACGACAAACGACCGACGGCCAACGACTATCGCATTTTCACTCGGGCTCTTGGCCCCGGAGGCTTTCTATGAGCATCACCGTTCAAATTCCTACGGCTTTGCGGCGGCTTGCGGCTGGGACGCCGCGAGTTGTCTGCTCGGCGGCTAACCTCAGCGAGCTGTTCTCGGAGCTCGACCGGCAGTTCCCCGACTTGAAGCCCCATTTGCGGGATGAAGCGGGGGAGACGCGGCGGTTCCTGAATATTTACGTAAATGAGGAAGATATTCGCTTCCTGGGGGGCGCGTCCTATTCGTTTCAGGACGGCGACGAGGTACTGCTGGTGCCTTCGATCGCGGGCGGATCGCAGTAGACATAGTTGCCCGCCCACTCGCAGGGCCTGAAATTCTCGGTTAGTGCAATCGCCTTGGTTTCAATAATCGTCTAATGCATTGTCCTCGTCGTCCCATTGATAACCGCACGACTTGCATTTACATACTTTCTCGTGAACAGAAAGAGGCACGCTGAGCCAGGCGCCAGTAGACATAGGCTTGTCGAGTTCGCGGAAAGTGATATCCACGGAGTAGCACTTTGGACAGCGAGGGGGCTCATCGTTTCCTTCATCTGCAACACCCCTCGGAATTGGCTCCTCTAGGAGTGTCATGGCCGCCTCGGCGTCAACCCTATTCACCTTCATCCTGATACCGCCAATCACGTTTGAAATAATCCCAAGCATACGGCCTGTGTTATCGTCCACCAGGAAGCATTCGATGCCGACCGAATTAAGCATCCCCTTGGCAAGCATGGCTTCTGCAAGCTCGCGGAAGCTCTGGATCGTGACCAGTTCTCGTTCAGAACCTATGTCTGCCATGGCAAGCAATCAAACCGGAGGGTGTCTCAGCTGGATATTATAGCCGCCTGCGACAACCATCAGTGGGAGACGCCTCGGCGTTTCATCAACTGGTGGAACAACCCCCATCGCACTATCTGACCAGGTTCTGACTGTCACCCTCTTGGTTCGCCCCGCGTCCAGCCCCGGTTCACATCAGGTAGATTCAGCTGTGCTATAATCTAACTAACTGGTTAATTATATGAAGGCATCGGGCGCTATTCTTCGGTCGCATCGTTCCAGCGGCCCTTCTGACGATAGAAGGCTCGCTCCGCGATTGGGAACTCGCGGTCGCCCGGAAGAGAGCCGGGCAGCGATCCTTAAGGCGGCGGTGGCCGAATTTGCCGAGCATGGAATTGCCGGCGCTCGGACGGACGCGATCGCGCGCGCGGCACACGTCAACAAGGCGCTGCTTTATTACTATTTCGAGGACAAGGATGCATTATACGAAGCAGTCCTCGACCATGTGTTCAGCGGGATGCGGGCGCGGGTGATGCCGGTGCTCGAAAGCAAACTGCCGCCGCGGCGGAAGATGCTCGAGTATCTGGGGGCGTACTTCGATTACATAGCGGCCAATCCGCGGTTTCCGCGGGTGGTGCAAGGGGAATGGATGCGGTCGGGTGCGAAGGGCAACGCGCGGATGCAGCGGGTTGCGAAGAAATATTTCCGTCCGATCTTCGAGCGACTAGCCGGGGTGTTGCGGGAGGGAATCGAGGCGGGGGAATTCCGGGCGGTGAATGCGATGGACTTTGTCCCGTCGGTGGTGGGGGTAATTATTTTTTATTTCAGCGCGGCGCCGCTGATGAAGACGCTGATGAAGGTAGAGCCATTGTCGGAGAAGCGGATTCGGGAGCGGCGGGAGTTTGTTATGGATTTTATTTCGGCGGCGCTGTTTGTGTCTTAGTTGTCAGCCGTCAGCTCTTAGTTTTCTTGGCTTTTGGCTCTTCACTCCTTTTGCTCGGCGGGCAGCCGAAGACGACAAGCTGAAAACTGACAGCTGAGAGCTGACAGCTAGCCTGCTAGGAGATTCTCGATGAGTGTTCGGAATAAAGTTTTGATTTTGTTGGGGGTCATTCTCGTGATCGCTTCGGGGTACTACTTCTTTTCCACGCCCCGGGGCAATGATCTGGTTTTGGTGGGGACGGTCGATGCGAACCAGATCGTGGTGAGTCCGCAGATTCAGGGACGGATTCTGAAGCTCCTGGTGGAGGAAGGAACTCAGGTAAAGCAGGGGGATCTGATCGCGTTGCTGGATCCGTCGGAGTTGGAGGCGGAGGAGCGGGCGGCGGCGGCAACGATTGCCAGTTTCCGGTCGCAGGTGAGCGCGAACGAATACACGCGGAAGTCGACGAAGGGATCGACATCCAGCGACGTGTCGAATGCGCAGGCGAAACTGCAATCGGCGCGCGCCCAACTGGCGCAGGCGGAAGCGACTCTGACGCGGGTAGAGAGCGACAGCCGGCGGACCATTGGATTAGCGCAGGCAGGCGTGGCCTCGGATCAGGAGAGGGTGCAGGCAGAGATGAATTTGAAGGCGCAAGAAGCGAGCGTGCAGTCGCTGAAGGACCAGGTGACCGCGGCGCAGGCGGATTTGAACTCGGCGATGGCGCGCACGAATCAGGCGACGGCAGCGCAGAGTACGGTGGCATCGACGCGGGCGCAGGTGCAAAACGCAGTGGCGCAGTTGAAAGAAGGAGAAGTGCGGCTGGGATACACCAAGATTTATTCGCCGGTAACGGGAACGGTGCTGGTCCGCGCGGCGCGCGAAGGCGAAGTGGTGAACGCGGGGCAGGCGATCGTGACGGTAGTGGATTTCAGCGACACGTGGGTGTTGGCCTCGATTCCCGAGACGGACGCCGATCACATTGGATTGGGAGACACGCTGCGGGTGCGGCTACCGGGAGGCACGGTGGTTCCGGGGAAAGTTTTTTATAAGGCGGCAGAAGCGGATTTCGCCACGCAGCGGGATGTGGGGCGTCGAAAGCGGGATATTCGGACGATTGCCTTGAAGGTGAGGCTGGACAATCCGAAGGGCGCGTATGTACCGGGGATGACGGCGGAGGTGTTAGTGAGTCCGCAGCAGTTGAAGGGAGGATAGTGCAAGTTTCAGGGTTTAAAGGATTCGTGCAACACGCAACGGGTTTGGGTTTTTCATTGAGACCTTGAAACCTGATTACTCAAACTTTCAAGGTGCACACCATGAGTGAAGACATGAACAAAGCTAACGGCAACACCATGAACGGCATGAGTGTTGCGGCGTCGGAAATGAGCCTGCGTGGCAACGTTGCGGCGGACGCTCCGAATGCGATTGAAGTGGAACACATCGTGAAACGATATGGCGAATTCACGGCGGTGGACGACGTTTCGTTTGCGGTAAAGGAAGGCGAGATTTTCGGGTTGCTGGGGCCGAATGGGGCTGGGAAATCGACGTTGATCCGGATGATGACGACGCTGATTACGATCACGACAGGAGCGGCGCGAGTGGCGGGCCATAATGTGGCGGAGGATCCGGAGGCGGTGCGGCGGGCGATTGGCGTGATTCCACAGGCTCTGACCAGCGATCTGGATCTGACGGTGGAAGAGAATCTGAGTATTTACGCGAAGCTGTACGACGTCCCGACGAAGCAACGCAAGGAGGCAATTGAAGAGTTACTGGATACCGTCGATCTGACGAAGTGGCGGGGAGCGCAGACGAAAACGCTATCCGGCGGGATGCGGCGGCGGTTGGAGATTGCGCGGGGGTTGGTGCACAGTCCGAAAATTTTCTTCCTGGACGAACCGACCACCGGCCTCGATCCGGTGTCGCGCGTGGCGGTGTGGGAAATGCTGACAAACATCAAGGCGAAGCGCAAGCTGACCATCCTGATCACCACGCACTACATGGACGAAGCGGACCGGCTGTGTAACCGGATTGCGATTGTGGATCACGGGAAACTGGTAGCGCTGGATACCCCGGAGGCGTTGAAGGCAAGCGTGCCCGGGTCGAACGTGATTGAGGCGCACTTCGAGCATCCTCCGGCCGATTGGGAAGAGCGGCTGCGGGCATTGCCCGGAGTGACGTCGGTGCAGAACGAAAGCGGGGGGATGTTCCGGGTGCTGACGTCGAATGGGTCGGGCACGACGACGGATATGGTAGAGATGGCGGTCGTGGTGGGGGCGGCACTGAAGACGCTTACGGTGCAGAACACGACGCTGGACGATGTGTTTGTCCACTATACGGGTCGGCAGTTGCGCGATGAGTTGGTGAAAGCGCATGGCTTCACGATGCCGGAGAGCCCGGGGTTGCGGCCATGAACCGGATGATGGCGATTATCGAGCGCGAGATGCGCAAGTATTTCCGGTCGCCGACGCTGATGATGGTGTCGATGGTGATGCCGCTGGTACAGCTGATCGTGCTGGGAAATGCCTTCGGAGGAAAGATCCGCGACGCGAAGATGGGGGTCGTCGATGAGGATCATGGTACGCAGGCGATCCGGATCAAGGAAGCATTTGACGCAGTGCGGGCGAATATGCGGACGTTTGTCACGATCCCGTATGACAACGAAGTGCAGGCGCGGGAGGACGTGCGCAACGGTAAAATTCAGGGCGCGGTGATTATTCCGCCGCAGTATTCGAAGCTGGTGTACGAAAAGAATCATCCGCGGATTGCGCTGATAGTCGACAACAGCGACAACTTCATGAGTTCTACCCTCGAAGACGAGATGAATGCAGTGACCGACGCGTTGAACCAGCCAGACGTGTCGCCGCGACTGTTGCAGCAGACGGCTCTGGAAACAGTGGAACTCTATCCGTATATCGAGTACATGAAGTTCCTGCTGCCGGGGTCGATCACGCTGGCGATGTTCGTGTCGGTGATGATCGGCGGCGGGATGCTGTATATCGACGATAAGGCGCGCGGTGTTCATGAGGGATACCTGGTGACTCCGATCACCAAAGCGGAGCTCGTGTTTGGGCTGAATGGAGCGGGGGCGATCAAGGCAGTGATGACCGGAGTCGTGACTACGGTGATCGGGTCGCTGCTGGCGGGAGTGGGGACGATATTCCATGCGGAAACGATACTGGGGTTGCTGGTGATGATCGTGCTGACCTCGCTAGCGTTCAATTCGATGATGTTTTTGTTGATGGTGCGGATTGAGGACCCGCTGGTACCACGGGCGATGTTTGGGATTCTAAATACGCTGTTGTTTTTTCCCAGCGGAGCGATCTATCCGGTGCAAGCATTTCCGGCGTGGCTGCGAGCGATTACGAGAGTGGATCCGTTTACCTATGCGGTGCATGGATTCAAGTCGCTCCTGCTGAAGGAAACGGGGCTGGCGGCGATTGCTCCGGATATGATTTATCTGGGGATTTTTGCGGTGGTGACGCTGGGGCTGGCGGTGCCGTTGTTTAAGCGGACGCTGTAGAGCAGTCGTTGGTCGTTCGTCGTTGGTCGTTCGTTGGGCGCCTCGCGGGTGTGGAGTAAACTCGGTACCCCCTTCCCCTCCCCAAAAAAATTTGCTAAAGTATTGAGCAATAATGACTTACATGCAATTTGCGAGGAAGCTCTTGAGAGCCGATTTCACCCCCGTCACAGGGTCAATGAGTGCTATCGCCCGATAGCGTCAAGCAATGCATGCGATTCATCGTTTCGAGACGTTATACTCAGTCCGCTATGAACTCGACAGCTAATGAAGGAGGGGCGGCGAAAGCTCTCGGGGGAGTAGTGTTCCATGCGGCGGTCGCCTTATTCGGCGGTTTTGTGTTGGGCATTGTGATTGGCATTGGAGCCCAGACACTATCGCGCGGAGCACCCAGAGATGCACAAGCTTTGGTGGAGTTCCTCCCTTTCGTTGTTTCGAGCGCGCTACTGGCTTTGTTCACGACATCGCGATGGTTCAGCCGTTCTGCTCCTTGGGTCGGCTTGTTAGGATTGGCCGCGCTATTCATCGGAACGCAGGAATTGTGGCGTGGTTGGAGTCCTACATGGTCGCATCAAACGCACAGCGATTATGTTCTGTCTCAGCTATTCGGCCTGCCCGGTAGTTGCGGCGACAGTGAGTGCCTATATATGCTTCTGTTCGCAGGTCCCTTCGTGTGTCTAACAGCCTACTCCGTAGCCGCTTTGATCACGCTCCGCTTCATTCACAGATAATTGGCGTAAAATCGCGACGGAAGTATGTACTTTACGGTACATACTTCCGAATCGCGATTACACTCATTGACCCCGGATCGGGAGGGACGCTGGGCTTTCTGCGCTTCAACCACGCTGGGGACCGCGACCCGCTCAGATGACAATCCCTAAGTTACTTTCACAATCACTGGGATTAGCTTCTGCTCTTCCCCATGGGTTTGCGGTGAGGGTAGGGGGTCCTTCGACTGCGCAGGGACTTCACTTCGTGAAGTCTCCGCTCAGGATGACAACTCCATAATTATTGTCACGTGCATCAATTTTTTTCACGTGTATCGGTCCTTACGGAATTCGTCGCGCTGCCAAGTCTCGCTCGGGGCGGGTGAATTTGATTGGGCTGGCGGAATCGGCCGGCAGACGGAAGACGAGGCTGGTGGTGTTGGAACGCGTTTTGGAACGAGCGTTGGCACGAGCGTTGGATCGAACATCGCGATTGACATCCAGGCGCAGCCAGATGAAACGGCCGACGCGGCTGAGGCGGACTTGTTCGGGACTCAGTCTGGCCGTGTAACTGGAGGCGATGCGGGCCATTTCGGCGAGGTCGTTCATGGGTCCGAATTCCACTTCACAGGGGCGGGGCAGTTGGCGCATGGAGTCGAGTTGGCGGGCGATACTTTTGCGTCCGGCAACGCAGGGCTGGGTGCGGCAATCGAGAATTTTCTCGATGGCGTAGAGAGCGGCGTGGTCGACGCGCTCTCCGAAGGCAAGGCAGAGGGTGTTGGTGGCGGCAGCGTAGTTGAGGGGCACCATCTGAAAGGCTTCGAGGATGGGAAGCGGAATGCTGCCCGGAGACTGGATGGCGGACGGATCGAAGGAAGAAGCGACGGGACACCCCCATTGCAGAGCTAAGGCGGTCGTGACTTCCTGTTCGGTGGCAAAACCAAGTTTTTCGATCCACTCGCCGATTTTTCCGTAGCGGGCGCGGCGCTGGGCTTCGAGGGCGGCGCGAACCTCGATGTGGGTGAGCTTGCCGCGGGCGACCATGAGGAGGCCAAGAGGAATCCGGTTGGGGGCTTGCGGCGATGGAGTCGTCACGCGCAGGCGGGAGAGCTGGCCGATGAGGGCAGTATCCAGGCATTGGGGCTGGCAATAGAAGGCGCCCTGGAGGAGTGTCCCGGTCGGGCGGTGACGGAGGCGGTGCCAGAGCGAATGCCGGCGCGTGCAGGAGGCGAGCGCGCAAGGGGGCTCTGAGGATTCCACTTTTTGGCGCTTGATCCAGTTGGCAGACCAGGTTAGCGGCTTGAGAAAGTTTGACATGAGGCGATCCTCCGTACCAAAAAATCATTGCATTCACCGCAATTCGGCTCTTAGCTTCTAGCTCTCGACTTGATTGACTCGAGATGAGGATGACAGCTAGTAGCCAAGAGTCTTTTCAGCAACCTCCAGAAAGAAAAGCGAAAATCAGCCGGGAGATCCGGACGGTGCCGGATCGACGACGTCGGTGACCCGCAATCCATATTTTCCGTCGACGACGACGACTTCGCCATGGGCGATGAGGCGTCCGTCGTCGAGCAGCAGATCTACGGGTGAATGGATAGTGCTATCGAGTTCGACGACCACGCCGGGACTGAGGGCGAGCACGTCGCACAGCAGCATGCGGCGGGTTCCAAAGCGGAGTTTGACGTCGAGGCCGACATCCATGAGGCGGCGTAGGGTGGACGATGGTGGCGCTGATGTTTGCACCGATGTTGGCGCGGGCTGCACCCGCGGCTGGAGCTCGGCGGCGAGGGCAGGGCTGATTTGAATTTCGATGGTGATGGAGGTACCGCCTTCGTCTTCGTTCCTGGTTCGGAGGCAGACGATGGCGTCGGAGGACCAGGAGGGCGCGGCAGAGGGAGAGAGATGGAACTGAACTTCGCCGCCGGCGGTCGCGGCCAAGGCGGTCGCAGCGAGCCCGGCGATCTGGCGCAACAGTTCCTCAAGCGCTTCTTTGTGGTCGGGAGTAATGCCTTCAGGCGCGGGTTCGGTTTCGCCGACGAACTTCTGGGCGAGGCGGATGCCCGAGGCGACAGGCAGACGCAAGGTCATCTCGCCATGGACGGCACCTCCGGCGATGACCGTATACCAGAGGTCGGAATCGGTGGGTGGCAGGGGCTGGGAAGAAATTTCGAAGACGGTGGGTTGTCCGGAAACACCGGAAATCTGCGAGAGCACGTTCTGGAGACAGGTTTTCCAGGCTTCGCACCAATTGCGGAGTTCAGTGCGGAGTTCGGCGTGGAGTTCAGCGTGAGGTTCAGTCTGAGGTGCGGGGGCCGGGTTATTGGCCGGTGCGTCGGGAACGTCGGTCATAGCTCATCTTTGGGTGGCAGCGGGGTTTCGAGAGAGAGGACGCTCGCGGCGCGGCGGTTGTTGACGCGCACCGGGGCAGCCGAGCATAGAGGAACTCCATCGACCAGCATCACGGCTGGGGCGGAGGCGTTCCGGGAAAAAGTGAGGAGGTCGCCGGGAGCGAGTGCGGTGATGTTCTCTAAAGGCACTTGCAGACCGCGCATGGAGAGTTCGACGGAGAAGAAACAGTTGAGCAGTTTTTTTTGAATCTGGAGGCGGCCTTCGATCGGACCGCGGCGGCGCTGAAAGCTGAAGTCGGCGGAGATTTTTCTGAGCAGCGCGTTGGACACCACAGCCGGGATGGCGAGGTTGAGGGTACCGCGGGTTTCCGACATTTTGATTTCGAAGCTGAGGCAAAGACTTTTTTCTTCGGGAGGCATGAGGCGCTGGGTTTGCAAGAGTTGCTGGCGTACGCCGAAGTTGAATTCGAGGGCAATCGTCTGCCAGGCGGTTTGCAGCTCGCGGCACATGATGCGGACGATGCCTTCGAGAACCTCTTCCTCGATCTCGGTGATGGCGCGGGTGATTTCGCCGCTCTTGCCTTCCCCGCCGAGCATGACGTCGATGATGGGGAAAGCGATGGTGAGATCGAGTTGGAGCACGGCCGTGGCGCCGACCGGAGCGAGATCGATGGAGGCTAGGTAGGCTTTTTCGGGGATGCGCTGGATGAACTCGAGGAAGGTGAGATGCTCGGCGGAAACCAGGCTGCAGTCGAAAACGATGCGCAGGTAGGCCACGTAGCCTTCGGCGTTCGCGTCCGGATGTCCTGGCTCGAAGCGCATGACCGGCGGCCGCTGATCCGGAACCACTGCCGCCACACGCACCGCCGAAGAGTGTTCGCGCTCGAAGCCGGCGAGCGCGAGCGCAAAGCGGGGAACCCGCTGCGCTTGAAATACCACCAACTGGCGGCGATACGGGCCACCCGCCGGGGTGCGCGTGGTTTGGGCGTGGGCCATGTTGCTGGCCACCACCTCCGCGCGTTGCCGCTCGGCCCCAAGCGCCGAGCCACTGAGTTCCAGCAGGCCGAACAGGTTCACGATGTACCCCCTCCGTTGATGGCGCTGGACAGCCGGTGAAACTCCGCTTTCAGGAACTGCACGGCTACCTGAAAGCGCAACTGGTTCTGAGCCAGCAGCAGCGATTCGCGCTCGACCGAGACATTGTTTCCGTCGGGGCGCTCGAGCAAACCGCGGATTTCATGCGCGACCGGGGTGAACGATGGGGTTGCGAACGACGGCCCGGTCGACGATTGCCCGGCGAGCGACGGCTCCTCCACACCGGCCATGGCTTGCTCGATTTCACCGGCGAACTCACGCACGTCGCGCGTGCGGTATCCCGGGGTATCGACATTGGCAAGGTTCGTGGCAATCACCTGATGCCGGAACGCGCTCAGGTCGAGCACCCGCTCCAGGCCGCGCATCAGCGGGGTATCGGTCATGGACATGGCTGCTCCTTGTTGCTTCGGAGATCGTTATTCTGGAGATCGTCGTTTCGAAGATCGTTATTCCGAAGATCGTTCCCGCGGAGATCTTGGCTGTGCGGTTCTGCATTCAGAATATCGCTGCGATAGTTGTTCCGCGGCGGCAACCCAAACTCACGGACCTTGTTGCGCACCGTGCGCAGGCTCACGCCCAGCAACTCGGCCGCCCGCGCCCGGTTGCCGCCCGTGGATTCGAGGGTCATGGCAAAAAGCTGGCGCTCCATTTCGCCGAGCGAGAGGCCCGGTTTCCATTCCGGGGAGCGCTGCTGGCAAGTCAACATTTTTCCCTGCTGGCTTGGCCCGTGCTCGAGGGCTTCGACCCCAATCTCGCCGCCGCGGGACAACGCTACCGCCCGCCGCACGAAGTTTCCGAGTTCGCGCACATTGCCCGGCCAGACGTGCGCTTCGAGGCGCGCCACCAGTTCGCGGGACAAGCGGGCCTGGGTCCCGGGCGCGGCATAGAGCCCGGCGAAATATTCCGCCAGCTCGCGAATATCGCCGGCGCGGTCGCGCAGCGGCGGCAGAGAAATCGGAATCACGTTCAGGCGATAAAAAAGATCGGCGCGGAAGCGGCCTTCGGCAACCGCGGCTTCGAGCGGACGGTTGCTGGTCGCAATCACCCGGATATCGACGTGCACGGACTGGTTCGATCCCAGGCGGTCGAACTCGCGCTCCTGCAGCGCGCGCAGCAGTTTCGGCTGCAGCGCGAGCGGCATTTCGCCGACTTCATCGAGCAGCAAGGTGCCGCCGTTCGCCGTCTCGAACTTGCCGGGCCGCGCGCCCACCGCTCCGGTGAAGGCGCCGCGGGCATGGCCGAACAATTCGCTCTCCAGCAGGGTTTCGGGAAACGCGGTGCAGTTCAGCGCCACGAACGGGCCCGGCTTGCGCTGGCTGAGGCGGTGGATGAGGCGCGCGATCAGCTCTTTGCCGGTGCCGCTTTCGGCCTCGATCAGGACGTCAGCGTCGGTCGAGGCCGCCTGCCGCGCACGAGCGAGCGCCTGTTCCCATGCCGGGGAGTGGCCGATGAGCGTTTCCGTGTCTTTGCCCGATTCCCCGGCGCGGCGCAAGACCTGCTCGACGGCAAGCTCGAGTTTCTCGAACGAGACCGGCTTGACTAGGTAATCGCACGCCCCATTGCGCATGGCTTCGACGGCGTCCGGCACGCAACCGTATGCGGTCAGCAGGATGACCGCCGTGCGGGCGGAGGAAGATTGCACTTCGCGCATCAACTCGAAGCCGTCGCGGCCCGGCATGCGCACGTCGGTGATGACCAGCGAATGCAAGCCGGCGCGAAACTTCTGCAGTGCTTCCGTGCCATTGACCGCGACATCGACCAGCCATCCGCGCCGGCGGAAGCGGGCTTCGAGAGCAGCGCGCATGCCGGCGTCGTCGTCGGCGATCAGGAGGCGCTTCATAGCCCCGCTCCAGACGCGGATGCGGATTCGGAAGAATGCTCCTCCGGCGTTCCCGGCATTGCGTGGCGCGGAAGGCGGAGGCGGAACGTGGCGCCATAACCGGGGCGGCTCTCGACCGCGATCGAGCCGCCGTGCTGTTCGAGAATGCGCCGGCAGACAGCGAGTCCGAGTCCGGAACTGCCGGCCCGGGTGCTGAATCCCGCATCAAAAATGCGCGGCAGGTCCTCCCGGGCGATGCCCGGCCCGGTATCGCGCACCTCGATGTCCACGCCTCCGCCCTCCATGTCTTCGTCTTCGCGCGGGGCGCATTCCATGCCGCGGATCGAGAGCCATCCGCCGCCGGGCATAACGCGCAACGCGTTGATCGCCAGGTTGAGCAGCACCTGCTCCAGGCGGTGCCGGTCGGCATGAATGGCGACGCCATGCAGGCCGTTGATGATCTGCATTTCCACCCGCGCCTGCTTTGCCAGCGGCAGGAGAAAGTCGTAGGCCCAGTCGAGGAGTTGGCCCGCGTCGGTGGGTGCGAGTTCGGGCTGGGGTGTGTTGTGCAGGTGAAGCACGTTGTTGACGGTGGCGGAAAGCGTGCGCAGACCGGCCTGTACATGTTCGATCCAGCGGCGGCTTTCGCCTTCGAGATTAGCCTCGGCTAAGAGTCCGGCGAACAGTTCAAGGCTGCCCAGGGGATTGCGGATTTCGTGCGCGAGCAGGGCAGACATTTCGACCAGCGCCTGCTGCCTGCGAAGATGCTCACGATCCTGTTCCAGCCTCTTCGCCTCGCTGACATCGCGCAGGATAAACACCGAAGTGGCGTGGGCCGGACCTTGCTCGAGCCACGCGTGGCGGATGGCGACCCAGGCGGGATTGGCCTGACCCGAAAAATACTGGCTCGAAGTGGACTGCTCTAACAAAGACAAAACCAAACCCGAAGGCGGCAAAGAAAGCGCCAATTCGGACTCTTCGCCGGTCTGGCGAGCCCGCTCGAGTGCGGCGGAGAGTGCGGAGGAAAGTACGGCGGGCAACCCGTCGGCCGATTCGAAGCTCGCGCCCAGCAGGCGGGCTGCCTCGGGATTGAGAGTCGAAATCCGGCCTCCGGCTTCGATCACCAGAACACCGCACGGCAAGCCTTCGAGAATGCGGCGCAGGCGTTCGCGGATGCGGTGGTTCTCTTCAAGACTGGTCGCGAGGTCGCGGTTCGTGACTTCCAGTTCCTGGCGAAGATGAGCTACCTGCCCTTGTAGTTGTCCGTAGGTGCGCTCGAGCGAACCCGCCGCCTCGGTGAACGACGCAAAGGCGCGGGCCAGCGGATGCTCGGGGTCGCTCACAGGATCACGTGGTGCCGGAAAAGTCGTGGACATGAAGATCGCCCTGCAAGAGCCCTGCCAGCCCGGCATAAATTGCCTTAGATCGCTCTCATGCGGAGTGCGGATGAAGACGACCTACTGCTCAATCCAGCAGGTTACGGAAAAACTCGGGCGCGCTGCCCATCCCCTAAAGCGGCATCCGTCTAGCGCGGATCTACATTGCTGTATCCCGCTCGTGCGGGAACGGGCCCCCTCGCCCGTCCAAGCCGACCGCACCGGGGCCCCCCGTCAAGCCCGGTGTTGGCTTGACGGAGTGGAGCAGTTCGGCAGCCGCCTATGGCCACAACAACACTGGATTCGCCTTAGCGCGCGCTGCGAAAGCTTGAGTCGGCGAGCAACAAATGCTCGGGGCGAATCACCGCCTGGTCTTCAGAAAGGATCAGCGCGCGTTCGATCACGTTCTGCAGTTCGCGAATGTTCCCGGCCCAAGGCTGCATTTTCAGCAGTTGCAGCGTAGGGGCGGACAATTGCGGCGCAGGCAGGCGCGAGGCATATTTTGCGAGAAAGTGCGTGGCCAGTGGCGCAATATCTTCGGACCGGTCGCGCAACGGCGGAATTTCAACCGGAAAGACGCCAAGACGATAGTACAAGTCTTCGCGGAACTTTCCCTCGCGGACGAGAGACAGCAGGTGTGCGTTGGTGGCGGAGATGACGCGGGCATCGACGCGCACGACCTCGGCGCTGCCCAGGCGCTGCAGTTCCTTCTGCTCCAGAAAACGCAACAGCTTGGGCTGGAGGCTCAACGGCATCTCGCCGATTTCGTCGAGGAAGAGCGTGCCTCCCTGCGCCGTCTGGATTCTTCCTGCATAGGATTGCATGTCTCCGGTGAACGCGCCGCGGGCGTATCCGAAGAGTTCGGCTTCGAGCATGGTTTCGGGAATAGCGGCGCAATTGACGACCGCGAAGGCGCGTCCGGCGCGCGGGCTCAACTGATGAATGGCGCGGGCGACGACTTCTTTGCCGCAGCCGGTCGGGCCGGTGACGAGCACGGTGGTGTTGCGCGGCGCCAGCAGGCGCGCCAGACGATACACGGGTTGCATGACGCGTGAGTTGCCGATCATTCCAGGCAAGGGAGCTTCGAGAATCGACCCGGCGGCGCTGGCAGCGGGCACGACCTCGCCTTTGGCATCGTCCTGGTCGTTTTCCTTGTGCTGGTTGTCATTCTCAATATCATGGGACGCGGCGGGCCACATTTCCTGAAGCGGGTCCGCTTTCTCTTTGGGCCCAGGTTCGGCAGCGCTCTTTGGATTGAACTCTGAATTGAACTCTGAATCGAACTCCGGATCGAGCAGCACAACTTCGATTCCGGGATATCGCCGTCGCACGGTCTGGCTCAGTTCCTCGGCGTCGAGGTCGGGCAGGCGGCGATGCCAACTCCCGCTCTCCAAATGGACCAGAGCTTCGGCTCCGCCGCTGGCCTGCTCGAAGCGGCGGACAGGGGATCGCAGACTTTCGAGGACGCGCTGGCGCACGACGGTACTGGGACTGGCCACCAAGATGTTGTCAGGATAGTTGGGTGGGCTCGGGCAACTCGTCATACCGTCGATTTGAAACGGATGCGGTTAGAAAGCGATTAGACGGAGATTAGAAGACTCTGTTGGAAGGAAACCATGGTGTAGCGCGAGGGGCAATTTTTGCTTTACAAGCCGACGATTTCGTAGGTGTCGGGGCAATTTCTGCCGGGGCAATTCCAACCAACCCCCTGTGCTCTTCCGTGTCCCGTGTGGTAATCAATTCTCGGACTTCTCAACCAAGCAAAGAGGACAGACGGAAGCTTATTTCTCGACGAACACCAGTTCGCCGTTTTCGACTTTGAGGTCTTTCACATTATTGGGCAGCTTGAGCTGATCGCGCTGTTCCGCAAGTTTTTTCTGCAAGACCTCGTTGACGAGCGATACGGGCACGGAGAGATCGCCGACCTTCACCTCGGTGGCATCAAAGGTGGCGTAACCATCTTTGGCGCCGAGATGTCCGGCCAGGGTGAGGTAGACATCCTTGCCCGCGATCTGGGTCAGAAATTGACCACGAACGACGTCTCCATCCATGGAGATCTGGTAATCCTTGATATTCGGAACCGCGCCGGGGAACTCCGTTGCCGGGCCCGCCGCGGAAGGGCTGGAGGGAGCGCTGGTGGAACTATTCGCGGGCGCAACCGTTACGGGCAGCACTCCGGCAGCTTGGGCGAGCGCAGCCGATAATTCTCCCGAATTCATACGGACTTCGCTTTCGCCTTCTCCCTGCACCCGGGGTTGCGCCAGTTGGTTTACCTTCTCCTGAAAGGACTGTGCATTAGCGGCAGCCGTAGCCGGCGCCGCGGCGGGCGCAACCGGCGCGGGCCGTTTTAGTACGAGGACAAGCGTAAGAATCGAGATTGCCAGGGTTGCGAAACTGATGATGCGCTGCAGCTTCACGATGAGACCTCCCGCGCTTGCGGTTCTATCTGTCGCTGCCTTCCATGGTACGCGCGGCGCAACGGTGGTTAGAGATGACGTAAGTGCTGAGGCTGCGGGACGGTTTTGGTCTCAGAGTTTACCGAAAAATTAGCTTGCATTTGATTTTGGGTGGCGCAGCGGTTCACCGCTGCGGTAAACGCCTCGCTTCGAATTAGGCTTTAGCCGCTGAGGTCACGGCCATCGCCCCGAGAAAGATGTGAACGGTGCGCACCCCCCCTCGCAAGAAAACAGCCGGGTGCCCCATTCATCGCGTTCTTTGCGATGAGTGGGATGCCCCGCTTCATTCCACGATGGCTAAGACGTCGCCCGGGTTCACCGAAGCGCCTGGGGTCGCCGATATTTTTTTCACGACTCCCTTTTTTGGCGACTTGATTTCGTTTTGCATCTTCATCGCTTCGACTACGACAATACCCTGGCCGGCTTCGACCTCGGAATTTTCCGCGACCAGCAGGCGCACCACGCGGCCGGGCATGGGAGCGAGAATTTTTCTCGGGCCCTTTTCGTCTCCGCCCGCTTTCTGGCGCGACCGCAGAGAGCGCGGATCGCGCAACTCAACGACGAAGCGCGAACTGCCCACCCACATGTGGAGATCGGTGGCAGTCTGCTCGCGTTTGATTTCGTAAGCGTGGCCGTCGATCAGGAGGGACAACACGTCGCGGCGTGGGATTAACGCGTCGATGGGAACCGCCTGACCATCCAAGCGGCACTCCCATCCGCCGGCGGCTTTTTCCAGCTCAAGCCGGTGCGATTTGCCGCCCACCATGATTTCATAAATCATATGATCAGCGCAGCGCTTCCGAGCGTCCCTTCTGTTTCCAGTTGGATGGAACCGAAGCCAGCCCGCCGGTGTTCCCATTCTTGCTGGCGGGCGAAGCGGGATCGAGCACGGCGAACATGCCGGCGGCAATGGCGGCGATCGTCTCGAGCGCTTCGATTTGGGGCTCCGCTGCGCGCGCCGCGGCGGCCTGGGCGTTCTTCGCGAGCAGGCGATCGAGGTAGCCGGTATCGAGTTTTCCGGCCCGAAAATCGGCCTCGCCGAGAATGCGCTGGAATAGCGAAATGTTGGTCTTGATGCCGGCCACGAAATACTCGTAGAGCGCCCGCTCCAGCCGCATGATGGCCTGCTCCCGGTCGCTTCCGTAGCCAATCAGTTTGGCGAGCAGCGGATCGTAATCCATGGGAACATTCCAGCCTTCGTACATGCCGCTGTCGCGGCGGATTCCCGGTCCCGAGGGCTGCAGCAGCACCGTGATCTTGCCCGGGCTGGGAAAATAATTGTTGTCGGGGTCTTCAGCGTAGATGCGGCACTCGATGGCGTGCCCGCGAATCGCCAGGTCGGACTGCGTGAAGGGCAGCTTCTCGCCGGCCGCGATATGGATCTGCAGGTGCACGAGATCGAGTCCGGTGGTCAACTCGGTGACCGGATGTTCCACCTGCAGGCGCGTGTTCATTTCGAGGAAGTAGAAGTTTTTTTGCTGATCGACCAGGAATTCGATGGTGCCGGCATTGGTGTATTTGGCCGACTGCGCGGCTTTGACGGCCACTTCGCCCATGCGGCGGCGCATATCGGGATCGACAATCGGCGAAGGCGCCTCCTCGAGAACCTTCTGGTGGCGGCGCTGGATGGAACACTCGCGCTCGCCCAGCCAGACGGTATTGCCGTGCTCGTCCGCCAGTATCTGCATCTCGATGTGGCGGGGATTGACGATCGCCTTTTCGATATAGACTTCGCTGTCGCCGAAAGAACGCTGCGCTTCGCTCTGCGCCGATTCGAGCGCGGAACGAAGTTCCTGGCGAGTCTGCACCAGGCGCATGCCTTTGCCGCCGCCGCCGGCCGCGGCTTTCAGCATCACGGGGTAGCCGACGCGCTCGGCCACTTGTTCGCCTTCCTCCGGAGAGGTGAGGCCGCGCGAAGTTCCCGGAACAAACGGTACGCCGGCCTTTTCCATCTCCTGACGGGCGCTGGTTTTTGAGCCCATCATTCTCATAGAGTGTGGAGTGGGCCCGATAAACTTCACGCCCGCATCGGCGCATCCCTGCGCGAACTTCGCGTTTTCCGAGAGGAAGCCGTATCCGGGATGGATGGCCTCGGCACCCGAGCGTTTCGCGACGTCAAGAATCTTGTCCATCCGCAGATAAGACTCGGAGGCAGGAGCCGGACCGATGTGGTAGGCCTCGTCGGACTTACGGACATGGAGTGCAGCGCGGTCGACGTCAGAATAAACGACGACGGTGGCGATACCCATTTCGCGGCAGGCGCGCATGACACGCACCGCGATCTCTCCGCGATTGGCGATCAGAATCTTCTTGAACATCTTAAGGTTGTACACGTCCGCTTGAACGCGCCGTGCCGCAACGCTTCTACCTTTGGAAGCGCGCACTGTGTATGCCGCAAATCACTGCCGCGTTGCTTTCGCTTAGGCCAGGCTCGCGAGGAATCCCGCTCCCACACCAGCGCCTCTTCTTGTTCTGGTCACTTGTTTTGATCCATGACAATGCCGCCTGCGCCCGGCTGTTTCTCTGCCTTGGCTTTCTTGGTGGCCATGGTTTTGTCGACCCACTCGTCGGCGGTCTTCAGATCGGCAGCGCGGGCGGCGGGGTCATCGCACTGGATATCGGCGCGTTCCCGGTACATCAGGTTCATATAAGCCATGGCGTCGTCATAATCGGGACGAAGCTGTAGCGCCTTGTTCAGGTTATCGATACCTTCCTGAACGTTGGCGGTATTTGTTTCCTTCATCGTGGCACAGACTTTCTTGTCCTTGGCCGGCAGAGAGTCATCGGGCTTCATGCCGAGCTTGGCGCGCTCTTCTTGACGCGGCACGTAGGTTTGCGTCCAGTCGATGACCGCGACCGAGTAATAAGGTTCGGGATCGTTGGGATCGACCTGGGAAGCTTTCTTGTAGTACTCCTTGGCCAGGTCGAATTTCTTCATCTGCAGGTAGAGATACGCGATGCCCTTGATGCTGTTGATGTTCTTGGGATCGACCTGCAGCACTTGCTTGTACTGGTCGATGGCTTGTTCGGCATAGCGATTGTTGTCGGGAGTATCGGCGCCGGGAATGTACTGCTGGGCAAAAGCTGTGGCCAGATAAAGCCGGGCATTGATAAGAGACGGGTCCAGCGCGACGGCTTGCTGGAAGTGGTCGATCGCCTGCTCGAACTTCGAATTCTTGTAAGCCTGCACACCCTTGTTGAGGTGGTCACGCGCCTTAAGCTTGCTGCAGCCGGTGCCGGAGAGCAGCATCAATGCGGCGGCGATTACCACCAGGAGTCTTTGCGTAGTTTTCATTGCTTTATGAATCTCCCTTGCTGCGGAGTTGTAGGAAAAACCTGAGATGGAGCGCCGGGCGTCCCCGCCCGGCCAGCGCGATGCGCTAGGGTTCTCAGATCACTCGATGACCCGATCGCCCGATGACCCGATCCCTAGCCGCCCGCTTCGATTCTGGCTGTGATCAAGCCGACTTTGTCGACCCCGGCCGAATGCGCGATATCAATGACGCTGGCGACGTCGGCGAAGGGCACATTGTCATCGCCCTTCACGAACATGACCTTCTCGGCACGGGTTTTGAAAATATCTTCCAGGCGGCCCTGCAGATTCTCCCAGGTAGCCTCGTCCTGATTAATCTTGAGACCGGGAGGATTGCCGGCGCCGTGGTCAATCAACTGCACCACGATCGTGCGATCGGGCGTGGCCTGTTGTTTCTGATTGGGCGGCGGAGGCTGGGGCACCAACGCCTCCAAGCCTTTGGGCGTCAGCGGCGTGATCACCATGAAAATGATCAGCAGCACCAGCAAAACGTCAATCAGCGGCGTGACGTTCATGTTCGCGTTCTGGCCCCCTTTGGGGCCGACTGCCATACTCATAAACCGATCTCCTCTATTTATGATTGCGTGCTATTGCCCGCCCGTCGGCGAAGTGGCGCCTGGCGGCGGGGTAAGGTTCCCGGACTTTCTCTGATCCGTCAAAAGGCCGAGTTGGTCAACCCCCGCGGCGCGCACATTGTCGACTACTTCGACCACCCAGCCGAACTTCGCCCGCATGTCGGCCTTCAGAAAGACCCGCTTGTCGGTCCGGTTCGTCAACTTGTCCTTAATCTTCTGGGTCAGATCCTCGGGCTTGATGAGATCGGTCCCGAAGAAGACCTTGTCATCGCGAGTGATGGCAATCTGCAGCGCGTCTTCCTTGTCGGCGTCGTGCATATCCGTCGGATTATTAACTTTCGCCATGTCCACTGGGACGCCATGTTGCAACATGGGCGTGACCACCATAAAGATGATGAGCAGTACCAGCATCACGTCCACCATCGGCGTCACGTTGATGTCGGAGGTGACGTTGGCCGCTTCGTTTCGCTTTGCTAATGCCATGGAATTCTGTCTCCTGCCTGCGCTTGCCCTGTTGCACGCCCGAAATTTGATAAATGGAGTGCCGGGCGTCCCCGCCCGGCCTCCATCAGCAACTCATGGGTAGCAACAAGCCAGTAGATCGGAGGCCGAAGGTCCAGGTCCTGAGACCTGACACCTGCGACCTGCGACCTGGCTTCCTTAGGACCGGCGCATGCTCCGGCGCTTCAGGAAGTAATCGATCAGTTCGCTCGAGGAGTTATCCATCTCCACGTCGAACGCTTCCACGCGCCCGGTCAGATAGTTGAACATCATGACCGCCGGAATCGCCACGAAAAGGCCGACGGCGGTGGTTACGAGCGCCTCGGAAATGCCGCCCGCCACCGCTGCCAATCCGGTTGCTTTTTCCCTCGCGATACCGTTGAAGGCGTTCAGAATGCCAACCACGGTTCCGAAGAGCCCCACGAACGGAGCCGTCGAACCGATGGTCGCCAATCCGCCCAAGCCCCGCTTGAGTTCGGCGTGGACGATCGCTTCGGTGCGCTCCAGTGCGCGCTTGGAAGCTTCAATGGTCTCGCCGGGAATTTCACCCGGGCTATCCTGGTGGGCCTTGAATTCCATCAGGCCCGCGGTGACCACTTTGGCCAGGTGACTCTTCTTATTGCGCTCGGCGACTTTGATCGCTTCGTCAATCTTGCCTTCGCGCAGCGCTCCGGCAACCGCGGGAGCGAACGAGCGGGACTGATTGCGCGCGGCGTTGAAAGCCATCCAGCGGTCAATCATCACGCCGATCGACCACCCCGACATGATGAACAGAATGATAACCACGACTTTCGCCAGAATGCCCATCTGCTTCCAGAGCGAAATCGGGTCCCAACCGACCGAGCCCTCGTCAAAGAGCCAGGCGGCGAAAAGATGAAAATTACAGAGTGCGACTGCTGCCAGGTTCACTACCATGAGTTGCTTCTCCTCCTCAGAACTGTTTGGAACTCGCGTCTAACTCTTCTCAGCAAGCCATTCCACTATACAGCGATCCCGGGCCCCTGTTACCAACCACTGGCGCCAGCAAGCGGTTCGCAGCGTGATCAGATTCGTTTGATGCAAGAAAATCCAAGGGCGGAACGGCCCGCCGGTGCCAACCGCACCACGGCTTCCCGTCTCGCGAAAAGGTGGGACCGGGAGGGCTCTAAACCGCCACAAACTAAACCTTCACACCGCCATCGGCCGGCCCGAATCTAGCCTCCGGACAAGCTAAAGACCACATCCACCTGGGTCTCCACCGCCACCGGCTCGCCATTGAGCAGATATGGCTTATATCGCCACTGCTTAACGGCCTCGATCGCTGCCGGCGCCAGCATGGGGTGCCCGCTAATCAACTGCAGGTTCTGAATCGTGCCGTCCTTGCTGATTTCCGCCTGCAACAGCACATGCCCCTGAATGCGGGCCTGTTTTGCCAGCGCCGGATAATTGGGCGTCACCTTCTTGATCAAAAGACCGGTCGACACGCCCGACGAAACGCGGACGCGCTGCGGAGTTGCGATTTTCGGGACAGCAACCGCCGTCGAACTAATGATGCCTCCGATCACGCCTCCTGCCGAGCCGCCGGGAATGCCACCCGGCACACCACCCGGTACGCCGCCGCTACCCAGATCCGGGGGCGCTTCCTCTTCTTTGATCATCTGAATTTTTTCTGGAATCTTGGTCGGGGTACGCAACTGGCCGTTGATGACTTCGCTCTGCATCTTCACCACTTTAACTGGAGCAGCCGCCGGCGGTGGTGGGGGCGGGGGCGGTGGTGGGGGCGCCACCAGGAAGGTCATCAGCTGCGTCTTGGGCAACGCGTCGGTATAGATCAGCGGGATCAGGATCAGGATCCCGATCAGCATGCACTGCAGCACGAAAGACAAGATGGTGGTGCTCAAACGCCGCTTCGCCCTGAACCTATTCCCCGACTCAATGAGGCTGTCTTCAAACATAGGCTTCTCCTGCACGAGACCCGTACCAAAGTTTAGACACCGGCCGCACCCTCTTTGCTCCCGCTGTTTCGAGCCTTCAGCTCTCTAAACTCTTGCCTCTGCGGGCAAGTGAAGATTCTACGCCAAACCACTCGAAATTCAGACCTTAACTTTTTCCTTCGGCTGCGACGGGCCGCTCCCCGACCGCAGCGGCATGGCAATCGGCTTCTTGCCCCGCCCGCCCCGCCAATCCTGGTAGGCCACCAGAATCGGGGCGGCAATCGCAATCGAGGAATAAGTCCCGATCAGGATTCCAATGACCAGGGCGAAGCTGAACCCATGCAGCACCTCGCCGCCGAAAAGGAACAGCGCAAGCACGGTAAGGAAAGTAAGGCCCGCTGTCAAGATCGTTCGGCTTAAAGTCTGATTGATACTTTTGTTGACAATGTCCGCCAGCTTTTCCCGGCGCAGCAGCTTGATGTTCTCTCGTATTCGGTCAAACACCACGATGGTGTCGTTATTGGAGTATCCGATCAGGGTCAGAATGGCGGCGATCACGGTCAGCGAAATTTCCCAGTTCAAAAGCGAGAAGGCGCCCACCGTAATCAGAGTGTCATGGAAAACCGTCAACACGGCCGCGACCCCATAGATCCATTCGAAGCGGAACCCCAGGTAGATCAGCATTCCCCCCAGCGAATAAAGGGTGGCTAGGATAGCTTGCTTGCGCAGTTGCTGTCCCACTTGCGGGCCGACGATCTCAACGTTTCGGATGCCAAAGTCCGAGACGTAGAAGTCGTCCTGGAGCGCAGCGACAACGGCGGGATCAGCCACACCCTTCAGCTCATCGATGGAACCGAGCACGCCGCTTTTCGTCTTGTCGCGATAGTCGACAATCGCCTGCGCTATCGCCGTGTACCGCGGGTTGGCGTCGGCACCCGATCCCAGGTGGAGCGGGTCCTTCTCCAGAAGATAATTCGCGACCGTCAAGGAACTGGAGTTGTTGAGGTCCTGCTTGCCCGGGGTAGCGTGGCTTTCGAGCGCCTGCAGGATCTGGATCTTACCCTTGTCGAGAGCCTGTTCGCTGGTCTCCTGAATATCGAGGGCGATCAGCACTTCGTTATTGGAGGGCTGGCCGTACCTCTGAACGCGCGCGTTCTTCAAGCCGGCGCGCTCAATCTCCGAGTGAATAGCGGATGGATCGGGAGTATGCGCATACTTCACATAGACCAGCGTGCCGCCGCGGAAGTCGACCCCTAGCGGGATGCCATGCCAGAACGCCATGGAAAGCACTCCGGCCACGCTGAAGATCAGCGAGAAGGTCAGGAAGTACCACTTCTTCCCGAGGAAATCGATGTTCGTGTCTCTAAAGAATTCCACGCTGCGTACGATCCCTTCAAAATCGTTTCTTGGGTAGGGCACGGCTTCAGCCGTGCCGTCCCGAGCCAATAACACGGGGGCTTTAGCCCCTGAGGTACAGTTCCTAAATGCTCAGGGCTTCGCCGCGTTGTTTCCGGCTCAGCACCCAATCAAAAATCACGCGCGATACAAACACCGCCGTAAACAGGTTTGCGGCCAGACCGAAGACCAGCGTCGTGGCAAAACCCTTGACCGGCCCGGTACCGAAGATGAACAGAATCGCGGCCGAGACAATGGTGGTGACGTGGGTATCGACGATGGTGATCCAGGCGTGGCTAAATCCCTGCTCCACCGCCGAGGGCGGCGTCTTGCCGTTCCTCAGCTCTTCCCGGATGCGCTCAAAAATCAGGACGTTTGAATCCACGCCCATGCCCACCGTCAGGATGACACCGGCAATGCCCGGCAGCGTCAGCACCGCTCCGAAGTAGCCCATGAACCCGAGCAGAATCACCAGGTTCAAAATCAGCGCAATATCGGCATTCACACCCGCCCAGCGATAGTAAATCAGCATGAAAATGAGAACGGCAAGCATGCCGACCATGGCCGCCCGAACGCCGGATCGAATCGAATCGGCGCCTAGCGACGGCCCCACCGTGCGCTCTTCCAGGTACTTGATGCCGGCTGGCAGAGCGCCGGAACGCAAAGTCATCGAAAGATCCTGCGTCTCTTGCGGGGTGAACCGCCCGTTGATGACGCCGGTGTCATGAATGGCTTCTTTGATCACGGCCACTTCCTGCACCTTGTTGTCGAGCACGACCGCCAGGTAATCGCCGACATGAGCCGAAGTGAAGGAGTAGAACTTGCGCCCGCCCTCAGCGGTAAGGATAAAACGAACCGCCGGCTGCCCATTTTCGTCGTTGGACGGTTCCGCCGTCCGAAGATCGCGGCCAGTCACGGCCGAGGCGCGCGAGATCAGGTACCACTGCTCCCCGCCCTCGCTGTTGCGCGAGCCGATGCTCTTGCCTTGCATCAGAACAGCGTCCGGAGGCAGCACGCCGCCGTGCTCCTGTAAGGCCGACTGCTCGCTCGAATACGGCCCGCCCAGCGATTGCTTGATTTCGAGCATCGCCGTGGACTGCATGATTTCCTTGACCCGCGCCGGATCATCCACACCCGGAAGTTGGACAAGAATCTGGTACTGGCCGAGGCCGTGCTCCTGGATCACCGGCTCGCTTACGCCGAGTTGGTCAATGCGGTTACGGATGGTCTCGATGGCCTGGGCGACCGCGCGGTTCTTTAAGTCGGCGAGGTTTTGTCCCTTCATCGAAACCGTCCAGGAATTTTCCGCGCCCGAGCTGGCGTCGTAATCAGGCAGCCGGTCGGCGATAATGTTCTTGAAATCGCTGGTCTGGTCCGGAGGAACGCCCTTGACGACGATCATTTCCGGATGGTTCACCGGATCGGGCTTGGTGATGTCGGCGTAACTGATTTTGTGCGTCCGCAAGTCTTCCTTGAGGCGCGCTATCGCGTTGTCGGAATCGACGTTGACCGCGTCGTTCACCTGCACCTGCAGGATCAGGTGCGTCCCCCCTCGCAGGTCAAGGCCCAAATGAATGCGGTCGGTGATTGATGCCAGCAACCCCCTGCCCGACCAATCCTTCGGAATGCCGAGGACGCCGAACAGGAAGAAGATCAGGAGCCCGAAAATGACTACCACTTTCCAGCTGAGGTTCTTATTCATGAAAACCAGTCGATCGTCGTCAGTCGTTGCTCCAAACCAGAGTCGCTTCGCGAGCGACCAACCACCAACGACTATTTTCCTTCTTCCGCCGTCGTCACCGACACCACCGATGCGCGGCTGATTTCGAGCTTCAGATTGTCGGGCGGCACGCGCAAAACCAGCGCGTCGTCCTTGAGGCTGATGATCGTCCCGCGCAACCCTCCGCTGGTGACGATTCTGTCCCCGTTTTTCAACTCGCTCAGCATAGCCTGCCACTTTTTCTGCTTCCGCTGCTGCGGCAGAATCAGCAGGAAGTAAAAAATGGCAAAGATGAACAGCAGCGGCGCCAGTCCGAGCAGACTCGTGCCCCCGGGTAGCTGCAACCAAAACGCCAATCCGCCACTCATACCAGACGACATCCCAGACAAAATGATTTCCAACGCCAAGTCGATCCTGTGTAACGAAATATGTGACGAAATACCTGATTAAAACCGCACAGCAGCCCGACCCGCCCTCGTCGGGCCAGCCGAGCACAACTCGGCAAAAGTTTGCTTCTTTCGCCGCTGAACCTTCCCCTGCGTGGCTTCGGGAATTCTTTTCTTCTTTTGCCGGAGGATCCTACAGCTTGCAGGCTAGAACCGGCGATGCCGCGCCCCGGTTTCGATCGATACGGCACAGAAACAAACGTACCTTATCCCTAAGTTAAATAGAATGCCGGACGGCTCGCAACGTGTCAAGGACACGACGCCGAATTTACATGTGCGCCACACCGCTGGTGGGCAGCCGGCCTGCCCGAATCCACGCCCGCACGGTTCGCATGGTGGCCAGGTAATAGTGCAGGTTGTGGACCGTATTCAGAACCTGCGCCAGCAGCTCATTCGCGGTATAAAGATGGCGCAAGTAGGCCCGTGAATAACGCCGGCAGACGCGGCAATCGCAGGCGGCATCCAGCACGCTTTCGTCCTGCGCGTACCGGGCCTGCTTGATCGAAACTTTGCCTTCGGAAGTAAACAGCAATCCATGGCGGGCGGCCCGGGTAGGAAGCACGCAATCCATCATGTCGACGCCCGACTGCGCGTACTGGGCGATCTCTTCCGGAGTGCCCACCCCCATCAGATAGCGCGGCTGGTCGCAGGGAAGATGCTCAAGCGTGGATAAGACGACGTCGCGAGTAAGCTCGCGAGGTTCGCCCACGCTGAGGCCGCCGATAGCATATCCAGGGAAACCGATGTCGATAGTCCGGCCAGCCGACTCGCGACGCAGCTCAGGCTCCATTCCGCCCTGCACGATGCCGAAGAGCGATTGGCGACTGCCCCCTGCCCGCTGCCCACTGCCCACTGGCCCCTCCTGACGGCTGAAGGCTGATGGCTGACGGCTGCCCTCCCAAGGCACCTCGTGCTTATGCTCTTCGAAATAATTCTTGCAGCGCCTAGCCCAGCGCAGCGTCAACTCCATCGACGCGCGCACCCGCTGGGCGTCCGCCGGATACTCGGTGCATTCGTCGAAAGCCATGATGATGTCGGCCCCCAGGCCGATCTGCGCCTCCATCGCCTTCTCGGGACTCAGAAAATGCGGGGAACCGTCCAGGTGCGAGCGGAACGCGACACCCTCTTCGTTGACCTTGCGGAGATCGTTCAGGCTGAAAACCTGGAAGCCACCCGAGTCCGTGAGGATAGCTCGATCCCACGACATGAACCGGTGCAGCCCGCCCATCTGGCGAATCGTTTCAACACCAGGGCGCAAATAAAGATGATAGGTATTGCCGAGCAGAATCTGGACGTCAAGTTCCTCAAGCACATCCTGCGAGACGCCCTTGACCGAAGCCAGGGTTCCGACCGGCATGAACACAGGCGTCTCCACCTCTCCGTGAGGAGTAATGAGCTTGCCGGCGCGGGCAGAGCCGCGGGTAGCTTCAATCTGCAGGTGAACAGACACGGGGCGATTCTAACGGAAGATTGTCGTAAATCCTCTTTCGATCTCCCTTGCGATCTGCTTTGCGATCATCCGCGTTCTCCGTCGTAATGGCTTTCCTCTGTGTCCTCTGTGGTAAATTCCTACGTCGAAACCTCACATGCCGAAGCCCCGTCGCAAAACGACCTTCCCACCAGACGACACTCTCTTTGCCGTCAAACAGCGGAAGCCGGTCCCGCATGAATTCGTGCTCGACGCGCTCGCGCCCTTCTCACCCCGGACGCGCCCCATGTTCGGCTGCCTCGCGATCTATGTGGAAGACAAGATTGTTCTCATCCTCAGGGAGAAAGACAAAAGGAACAAAGACAAACTTGACCAGACCACGGATAACGGGGTGTGGCTCGCCACCACCGAGGAGCACCACCAAAGTCTGCGGCGAGACTTCCCCAGCATGCGATCGATCAAAGTGCTGGGAAAGAAAGTGACGGGCTGGCAGGTCCTCCCGTCCGATGCGGAGGATTTCGAGGTAGCTGCGTTGCGGGCCTGCGAACTCGTTCTCGCAGGGGATCCTCGAATCGGAAAGGTGCCGGGGGCCCGGCGTGCGAAGGCATCCATGAAGGCCGCGAAAAAGAGCGCGCGCTAGCCCGGACCCCCATCGCTCATTTTCTAGCGAGATTCGTAGGGAAGTTCTGATTAAGTCCCCCGGTGTCGTCCGTGCACCCCTGTGTACCCTGTGGTTAATGCCTTTTGCCGGCACTCAATCAGAGTTTCCCTAACGTGATTGCTCACGAAAGATGCGCGAAGTATCGGCGGGAAACTCGACCATCGTCATGCCCGCATTCCCGCGATCGAGATCTTCATCCTTGCCGAGAAATGCATAGCGCTGCCGCAGATCCTGCGAGTCCGTGTCGAAGATGCTCCAGTTTTCGCCCGGCACCACTTTGAGCACTTTCCCTTCACGCTGCCACGCGGCCAACTGTTCGCGGATCGCAGTGCGAATGGCCCCACCCTTCCCCGAGGATCCATAGCCGTGAATCATCTTCACCACCGGCCCACTCGCGCCGCGCGGCGCATACAACGACTCCAGCAATCGCCGCTTCGCCTGCTCGACCGTCGGCATCCCCGCCTTAAGGTTCAGAACGATCAGTTTTGTTTGTGAAGGCGCGCCCACGACTTGTATTCTACGAGCCGCGATGCTCGTGTCGGGCGGACACTCTTGTCCGCCAGCCGAGCGCAGCTCGGCAGCTGCCCAGTGGTCGCAAACCCATGATTCGCAAACCCATGATTCGCTCTAGCGCCCATGCCGGATAACCCAGCCAACCCGATCCCGAATGGAGTGCGAGCCATAGCCGCCCTGTTCGCTCTCTGCGCGCTTTATCTAGCTGTCACCGGCAGTCTGATGCTGGTTCGTCCAGGAACGGTATCGATGTCGGCAGGCGCGCCGTTGTTATTTGGGCTGGAATTAGCAGGGCCGTACATGTTCCTACTCGTGGCCGTCGCAGGAGCCGGAGTCGCGTGGGGCCTCATGGAACTCAATAACATCGTCCGCCACGCAGCGACGCTGATCGCCATCACAGGAATCGTAATGCTCCTCCCGTCAGTGTCAGCCGCAACCGTCATCGCTCAGCCCAAAGCGCTAGCCTTCGGCGGGCTGGGAATTATTGTGCGAGTGATAGTGGCGTGGTATTTATCGCGCGGAGAAGTGGCGGACGCGTTTCGCCGCTCCGCATAAATAGGCCGCGGAGAAAACTCGTTCTTGGTTTTAAAGGGGGTGGCTTCATAGATTTTTGTTCTTGTTTTTGGGTGGCGCAGCGGTTCACCGCTGCGTTACTGGCTTATTCTCAGCGACGGCTTTAGCCGCTGAGGGTGGCGCGCACCAGAGGTTTTTCAGCAATTCTGTAATACCGCCCTCGAACAATTACCCCAGCCCTCTCAGCCGGCTCTTCAGTTCGTCCGGATGCACCGCAAATTCGATGGCTTCCTCCCGCTCCAGGTGCCCGCCTTTCACAAGCCGTGCCAGCGACTCCTCCAGGGTGATCGATCCCTTCCCCTTGGTCATCGTGATTTCCTGGTTCAGGTGTTGCAGCGCGTTGTGGCGGATGTGCTGCCGCGACCCGTATCCAATCATCAGCAGCTCAACCGCCGGAACGCGCCCGCCCTTGCGGCTCGGCAACAGTATCTGCGTCAAGACCGCGGAGATCGCCATCGCCAGTTCCTGTCGAATCGTGCTCTGCCGTTCCACCGGGAACGAATCGGAGATGCGCGAGACAGCAGATGCCACGTCGGTAGTGTGCAACGTGGAGAGCACCAGATGCCCAGTCTCGGCAGCCGAAACCGCAATAGCCATGCTCTCCGGATCGCGCATCTCGCCGACCACGAGCACGTCCGGCGCCTGCCGCAGTGCCGCCCGCAGAGCCGTGGGAAAGTCGGGCGCGTCGCTTCCGACCTCGACTTGCTCGATCACGCTACGCATGTGCGCATGCTCGTATTCGACAGGATCTTCGATGGTCACGATGTGGCGCGCATCGCGCTGGTTGATCTCGTTGACCAACGCTGCCAGGGTAGTGGATTTCCCTGCGCCCGCCGCACCTCCGATCAACACCAGCCCGCGTCGCAGCCCCGCCAGATTGCCGACCTCGACGGGAAGTCCCAGTTCGCCGAGCGATGGAACCTTCATCGGCAGCGCGCGGATCGTGGCCGCGGCGTGGCCGCGCTCGCGATGCAAGTTAATGCGGAATCGTCCCAGGCCGGCAATTCGATAAGAAGAATCGGCGATCTGCACGGCGCCATACTGTCCGGCCGCGACCGGCGTCAGAGTCGGCTGGACCAGAGATTCGATTTCCAAGCCATCCAGCGGATCGTCTCCAATCTTCTCGACCTCTCCGTTCTTGCGAATCGAAGCCGCAACTCCGTGAACCAGCAGCAGGTCACTGCCCCCGCGCCGGAGCAATTCCGCCAGAAAATCATGCAGCTTCGTGTCCTCAGCCAATGCAGTCGTCCCTCCGGGCAGATTTGCCCGTAGCTAATCGTACCCGAGAGAGATTCTTGCGTCAGGAAACAATCACGTAGGGACGGCCGCCCTCGGCCGTCCAGCCGAGCAAAGCTCGGCAAGGTTTCCGCCGCCTCACCACACAAGCATTACTTCTTCGCCCGCGCCACTTTCTCCCCCACCCGCTCGCTAACCTTGAAAGTCATCTTGCCCGCCTTCTTATCAGCGTCCACGACCACATGGTCCCCATGCAGCACCTCGCCGTCCAGAATCTTCAGCGCCAGCGGATCCTGCACCAGCTTCTGAATCGCCCGCTTCAGCGGGCGCGCCCCAAAGTTCGGATCGTAGCCTTCGGTGAAGAGCAACTCCTTGGCGGCGTCGGTCAGCTCCAGAGAAATCTTGCGGTCGGCAAGCAGTCGGCGCAAATCTTCCAGCCGCAGCTCGACGATCTTGACCAACTGTTCCTTGCCGAGCGGATGGAAGATGATAATGTCGTCCACGCGATTCAGAAACTCGGGCTTGAAATGCCCGTGCAGCGCCTCCATCACCTGCTTCGAGGCGTCTTCGAACTCCTCAGAACTCATCTCCGGGGCCCCCGCCGCGCCTGCTTTTGGCGCGGTGGGGTGGAGGTACGCCGAGCCCAGGTTCGAGGTCATGATGATGACCGTATTCTTGAAGTCCACATGGCGCCCCTTGCCGTCGGTAAGGCGCCCGTCATCCATGATCTGCAGCAGGATGTTGAACACGTCGGGGTGCGCTTTTTCGATTTCGTCGAAGAGCACGACCGCGTAAGGATGCCGCCGCACCTGCTCCGTGAGCTGTCCACCCTCTTCGTAGCCAACGTACCCCGGAGGCGCGCCGATCAGACGCGACACGGCATGCTTCTCCATGTATTCGGACATGTCGATGCGCACCATGGCGCGCTCGTCGTCAAAAAGAAACTCAGCCAGCGCGCGCGCCAGTTCAGTTTTGCCGACGCCGGTCGGCCCCAGGAAAATAAAAGACCCGATCGGTCGCTTGGGATCGCTCAACCCGGCGCGCGAACGGCGGATGGCGTTGGCCACACGTTCGAGCGCTGCATCCTGTCCGATAACGCGCAGCCGCAGCCGGTCTTCCATGTTGATGAGCTTCTTCACCTCGCCCTCGAGCATTTTGGAAACCGGAATCCCAGTCCACTTGGAGACAATGCGGGCAACGTCTTCCTCATCGACTTCTTCTTTCAACATGCGATGCCCGGCCTTGCCGTCGATCTGCGTGGTGACTTTCTTCAGTTCTTCTTCAGTGTTGCGGATAAGCCCGTAGCGGATCTGCGCCACGCGCTCCAGATTTCCTTTGCGCTCCTCGGCCGCTTCTTCGATCTTGAGTTGCTCCAGTTTCTCTTTCAGGGAGCGGGCTCTCGCAATGACATCCTTTTCCTGTTTCCACTTGGCTTTAAGAGCATTGGATTGTTCGCGAATGCCCGCCAGTTCTTTCTCGACGTGGGCAAGGCGCTCTTTCGAGTTAGCGTCATCTTCTTTCTTCAGCGCCTGCTTTTCGATTTCGAGTTGCGTGGCCCGCCGTTCGAGCTGATCGATTTCCGTGGGCATGGAGTCGATCTGGATGCGCAGCGAACTGGCCGCCTCGTCGATCAGGTCAATCGCTTTGTCGGGCAGGAAGCGGTCGGAAATATAGCGATGCGAGAGCGTCGCCGCCGCCACAATGGCCGAGTCTTTGATGCGCACGCCGTGGTGCACTTCGTACTTTTCCTTCAGCCCGCGCAAGATCGCAATCGTGTCTTCGACATTCGGCTCGCCCACGAACACGATCTGGAAGCGGCGTTCGAGCGCGGCGTCTTTCTCGATGTACTTGCGATATTCGTTGAGCGTGGTAGCGCCGATCGCGCGCAGCTCTCCGCGAGCCAGCGCCGGCTTCAGCATGTTCGAGGCGTCGATTGCGCCCTCGGCGGCGCCGGCCCCGACCAGCGTGTGCAACTCGTCGATGAAAAGGATAATCTTGCCCTGCGAGTCTTCGATTTCCTTCAGCACAGCCTTGAGGCGGTCTTCGAATTCGCCGCGATACTTCGCGCCGGCGAGCATTGTTCCCAAATCGAGCGCCACGACGCGCTTGTTCTTGAGCGCTTCCGGCACGTCGCCCGAAATGATGCGCTGCGCCAGGCCCTCGACGATGGCGGTCTTGCCCACGCCCGGCTCGCCGATCAGCACCGGGTTATTTTTCGTGCGCCGCGAAAGCACCTGCACGACCCGGCGAATTTCCTCGTCGCGGCCGATCACGGGATCGAGTTTGCCGCGTCGCGCCTGCTCGTTCAGGTCCCGCGCATAGCGCTCAAGCGCCTGATATTTGGCTTCCGGATTCTGATCAGTGATGCGCTGCGATCCTCGAACGGCGGTGAGCGCCTTCAGGATCGCGTCGTGCGTTGCGCCGTGACGCGCCAGCAACTCCTGCGCCGCATCGCGCTTCAGACTGGTCAGCGCCAGCAGCATGTGCTCAGTCGAAACGTATTCGTCCTTGAAGGTGTCGGCTTCCTTGAAAGACTTCTCCAGCAACTGGGTAACCTGCGACGACATGGCCGGTTGCTGCGCGCCGCCGCTGCCCGAAACTTTCGGCAGCTTCTCAATTTCTTTGTAGACGTCGCTCAGCACCGCCTGGGGCCCGATGCCGATTTTTTCGAGCACCGGCGCAACGATGCCTTCTTTATCTTCGACTAACGCGGCGAGCAGATGGAGCGGAGCAAGTTCCGGATTGCCGTGCTCGGACGCGAGTTCGTTCGCGCGCTGGATGGCTTCTTGCGCTTTTACGGTGAATTTATCCCAACGGATGGCCATGGGGTTCGCTCCCGAGCTCTAATCCCGAGCTCTAGAATTTGTGATGCGGTTTTCGATTTTCAAATTGCCAATGATTGCCAATCACAAATGAAACGGGAGGCGTTCGTTCTCGCCTCCCGCTGAGTTTACAGCTACGAGCATCGCTTATGCCGCTTTGACGCCCTTCGGCTCTTTGCCTTCGAGCGTCTTCTGGCTGCCGGGCTTCTCACCGCCAACGTTTACCTTGATCTGCTTCGGCTTGGCTTCGGCCTTCTTGGCCAGCTTGATCTTCAGCACGCCCTTGTCATAGTCGGCCTGAACGCTGTCCTGGTTGACTGTGTTGGGGAGAGTGAAGGTGCGGGTGAAGCTGCCATACTGGCGCTCCACGCGGCGATAGTTCTCTTCTTTCTCTTCCTTCTCGAACTTGCGCTCGCCGTGCACGGTCAGCGTGTTGTTTTCGATGCGGACGTCGATGTCCTTCTCGTCAATTCCGGGCACTTCAATCTTCAAGGTGACGTTGTGCTCGTCTTCATAGACATCCACCGGCGGAGCAAATGCGGTCGAGGTCAGAGATTCATCCTGCCCTTCCGGCCCACGGGGGAACAAACGGTTCATGCGGTCCTGCAGGGTTGCGAACTCACGGAACGGATCCCAACGGGTAATCATGGTCATAGCTTAACTCCTCCTACTTGAAGTTCATTCGGGGAGCTTTCGGAAGCTCCCGGGTTGTTAATTAGTGTAATCAAATCATAAAATCTTAGCCTGTTATTGTCAAGTGCATTATCAGTTTTATTTTTCAATTGCTTACGCTCAATATCAGGCACTGGAGGTAGCTCGTCTCAGGCACATTCAGCAGCATTGGATGATCCTTCGAGGCTCCCCGGTTCTCCACCAGGCGCAGGGATTTATGGGCGTCTCGCGCCGCGTCCGCCACCACCCCCAGGAACTCCGAAGCGCCGACGTGGAACGAGCAGGAGCAGGTGACCAGAATCCCTCCCACCCGCAGCATTTTCATGGCTCGCAGATTGAGCTCTTTGTAGCCACCCAGGGCTTTTTCCAGGTCGTGCTTGGTCTTGGCAAACGCCGGCGGATCGAGCACGATGGTGTCATAGCGCCGGTTCGCCGCGGCGTATTCCCTTAAGAGGTCGAAGGCGTTTCCCTCGATCCACTCCAACTCGCGGCAGTTCAGAAGCGCGTTCTTTTCCGCCATCTCGAGCGCCGGACGCGAACTGTCGACGCCGGTGACGCTCCCACACTTCGCTGCCAGATGCAGCGCAAATCCGCCCTGATAGCAAAAGGCGTCGAGCGCCTCTCCGTGCGCGTATTCGGCCGCCGCCGCATAGTTTTCCCGCTGATCGAGAAAGCCGCCGGTCTTCTGGCCCTCGAAGCCGTCGTAGTGGAAGCGAACGGCGGCGCTTTCCTCGCCGCTCGTCATCCCGCCGTTCATCGTCGCGCCGTTCATATTCCCGCCGTTCATGTGCCCGCCGTTCATGTGAATGACGGTCGAGCTCTTCTCCCCCCAAAGCAGCCGGGACGAGAGCGCCGGCAATTGCTCAAGTTCTCGAATGCGTCCATCGACGCGCTCCACAATCCCCGCCGGTTGCAGTTCTTCGCGCAGCGTTTGCAGGACGGCTTCGCGTACCGGTGCCGCGTCCATGGCCTGGGTCAGGATTTGCAGTGTGACCACGTCGTTATAGCGATCGACGATGAGGCCGGGCAGAAAATCGGCTTCGCTGAAGACGATCCGGTAGGCGTCGGTATTTCGCACCAGTCCTTTCCGGTAGGCGATGGCGGCGCGAATGCGCTCCGCGACCAAAGCAGGCAGATCGGCCACCGAACCATGAGAGATCATGCGGATCGCGATCTGCGACGAAGAACTGTAGAGCGCAGTTCCGAGGAATTTCCCCCGCGAATCGAGCACGCGCACCACGGCGCCCGGAAGCACATCCTTTTCTTCGGTAAGATCCGAGCGATAGACCCAAGGGTGCCGCGCTTGCAGGCGGGCGACTCCCCGGACGGAGAGTTTTACAGAAGGCTCCTCGCGCTTGGCGGAGACGGTAAGTTTCTTCGGCATGGACAAATGCTATACCGAAGCCTTCGCATTTCGGATGTGTGGGGTCTGCCAAAACTTAGGTTGGCTTGCGTTTCTTCGTCTTCGACCGCTTCCTCCACAATTCAAGATTGGTCGAAGTGACGTAGTGTTTTACCAAGCCCGGCTTGAACGCCCTCAACTCATGTTCTACGCAGTGTCCCGTGCGGGGATACACACTCGTAAAATACAGTGCAGAACCATCCCACTTGACATTTGAGATCGCAAGTTTCGTTCCATCGCCCTCGTCGATGCCGCTCACTGCGAATCGTCCACCCACGACAGCGATTTCATAAACTACAGAGGTTTCCGATATCGGATATCGGAATGGCCAGTGAGCGTGCCGGTGGGATTGTTGGGTGTGCAGACGTAAAACACGCCCGCATCGGGAGCCGCGGCCAACATCGCTTTCACATCGTGCGCGTAGCTTTTCGTCAGCGGAACTTTCACCACCTTCGCACCGCCGGCGTGGGCGGCGATCATTCCAGCTTCGTATCCGGGATCGGCCGTCACATAGCTGCGCTGCGGCGAGGTGAAAACGGCGACCGCGTGATGCAGAGGCTCGCTCGATCCGGGATAGACGCGAAGCTGTTCCGGCTTGAGCCCTTCAATTTCCGCCAGCGTCTTCACCAGCTCGTCCTTCAGCCAGAACGAATAGCGCCCGCCCTGCGGGAGGATGGCGGCCAGCGCCTCGCGCGCCGAAGCAGCCGGCCCGAGCGGGTTTTCGTTGGCGTCAATCCTGACCCCATCCATCGGCAAGCTCGCGCGCGCGGCCTGCGCGAGCATCGGCTCGGTGACGATGCGCAATGCCAGAGCGGCCGAGGCGGCGGCAGACAGGCTGAGAAACGAGCGTCGGGATGCGGAAGGAAGGTCGAGACGGTGAGCCATCATTCACCTCGTGGGCGCAATCTTACCGCAGAATCGGCCTCGGATTCGACGGCAAATTATGACCCGCAAATTGCGACCGGACGACGCAAAATGCGCCCCTCGATCTAGCCAGCGGCCGGTTGTCCGCCCGAGAGGTGAGATTCACTAATTTGCCAGTAACTGCCTCACGACAGCGACGTCGTCGTTGAGATCTTGACTCATGCGCGCGGCTTGGGACTGCGCCGCACGGGCCGCCTCGGCCTGTCCGCCGAGCTCGAGGGCCTGCGCCAGAAGCAGATAGCCCACCGGCGAGGGCAGCAGCTCGGCCGACCGTTCGTAATCCCTCGTAGCCTGCGCGATGTCGCCGGCCCTCTGCGCCAGCAAGCCGAGCCCGCGATAGGCTGACGAGTTCGCCGGCTGCTCCTTCAGAGCGGCCTCGAAGTCTTGTTGCGCGCTGCCATACTGTTTCAGTGAATAGTGCGCATATCCGCTATTGGCTCGCGCTGTGGCCAGCAAGGAAGGGGCCTTGGTGAGTTTAACAACTGTCGCATAGCCATCGAGAGCCGCCTGATACTTCCCGTGCATTTGCAGGTAAGTTGCAAGATTGAGCGCGGACAGCGGGTCGTCGGGCCGCAACCAGCGTGCCCGCAGAAGGTGCGGCAGGGCTTCCTCAACCCTGCCTTCGGTGATCAACGCAGTAGCCAGGTTATCTTCGGCCGTAAAGTTTGCGTCGGTGATTTGGAGCGTGTGGGCCCACAAGGTGACGTTGTCGCTCCAAAAACTCACCTGCCGATGAAGCGCAATTCCCAGTGTCAGCAGGATGGAGGCAGTCCCGGCCGCCGCCACTGCCGTCGGAATGTGCCAACGCTCGATGAGATCTGCCGCGCCCCAGCAGACGATTACGAAAATTCCCAGCAGTGGAATATAGGCGTAGCGGTCCGCCATGGCCTGAACGCCAATCGGAACCAATCCGGTCATCGGTACCAGCGTTCCCAGGAACCAAAACCAACCCACAAAGAGAAAAGCGCGCTGCCGAAAGATCACGACCAGCGTGGAGACGGCCACGATTGCAAGTACCGACAGCACGGCGGCGGGGATGCTAGTCGCAAACCCTGGATGCGGATACACGAGCGCCAGATTGACCGGCCAAAAAGCTTTCCCGACATATTTGACATACGCGATCGCCGCCGTTGCCAGACGTATCCAGAGCGGGAACTTCGCTCGGGTTACCTCCGTCTCCACCATATAGTTGAACGCCGCCCCTCCCGTCCTCATGGTGATGAGCGCGCTCGCAGCCGAGAGAGCAAACCAAGGCACCTTCTCCCAAATCAGTTTCCAGAAAGAGGGAGCATAAGCGGGTTCGACGACCGGCTCGCCTCCAACTTCGTGCGGCTGCGCGAGACGACGCAAGGGCCAGTAATCCAACAGCAAAAGAGCAAACGGAAACGTAATCACTTGCGCCTTGCACATCAGGCCCAACGCATAGGCAAGAGTGACGGCCAGGTATCGTCCGACACCCGGCCGGCGAGTGTACCAGCCATAGGCAGCCAGCGCGAGGAGAAAGAAAAACATGCTGAGGACGGTTTTGCGTTCCGAGATCCACGCCACCGACTCCACATTGATCGGGTGCAGAGCGAAAAGCGCGGCGACCCCCAGGCTGCGCCAAGCCAAGCCCGTAGCACTCTCCAGAATCAAAAACAGGAGCACCGCGTTAGCCGCATGGAGAAGCACATTGGTGGTGTGGTAACCCTCCGGGTTCAAGCCGAACATCTGGCAATCGAGAGCATACGAGAGCCAGGTGAGCGGGTGCCAGTCGAAAGCTTTAGGGGTGCGAAAAGCCCAAAGGGCGGTGTTCCAGGTGAGTCCGGCCCGAACCTGGGGATTGTCAGTAACGTAAACCTGGTCGTCGAAATTCAGGAAGGGAGCGCGAGTGACCGGGTTATAGAGTGCAATCGTCGCCAAAGCAAGCAGCAGACAAAAGATCACTCTCCGCTTTTGGGGGGATCGGAAAAGGTACGCTTCAGTTAGGGGTTGGCCGGACTTCTGCTCCGTGGAATCCATGAACCTCATTGCACCTTGGCTAACGGCAATAACAATGACGAGACGATAGCATGAACGAAACAACGGTCCCGCTTACAAAAGTACCCTCCGCAATCCAGATTTCCGCAACCTAGATTTCCCCTGACTATACCGGTCTCGACGTAGGTTGGCTGCGGCTCAGCGCGAAATTAGCTGGCAGCCGGTTGTTCCGCCGGAGAGGCGGCATGCTTGTGGCTGGCCTTGTGTTCGCGCCGGATGGCCAGCAGATCTTTATGCAGAAGATCGAGCGCATTTGAGGGTATCTCAGAACCCCAATCGTCGATTTCTTTTTCTTCCCAATGGCCGTTGAGCCGGAGGGCGGCGTCGGTCAGGTCCTCGGGAAACGCCAGGCGGTAATTGCCTTCGCGCAACAGCACACCGCCCACCTGGCGCCCAGTGTGCATTTCATAGATGCGGCGAGTCGAACTGCCGCCGTTGTTGATAAACACCAGCAGCACTTCGCCTTCCTCGGCGTAATCTGGACGGTAAAACCATGCCTGCGGCGCATCCGCTTTGGGGCGCGCCCGTTTTCTCCCGGTAACCGTCACCACCTCCTGCTCCGGCTTCACTTCGTTCGCGGGAATGTAGTAATAAATTCTCTGGCAGGAATCGCAGATCACGATCTTCTCGCCAATCCTGACTTCGTTGTAGATCTGCGGCCGCAGCATCACCTGGCAGCCCATGCATTTCTGGTCGCGGACTTCCGCCAGCCCGCTGCCGCGGAACTTCATCACCCGTTCATAGTGGCGAAGCAGATCTTCGGAAGTCGCCTGGCGCAGGACGTCGCGCTTGGCGTTCCAATCGCCCAGCTTCTTCTGGTCTTCCGCCGTGACTTTTCGCGCCTCTTCCTTTTCTTTTTCGATTTCGGCCGTCTCTGCTTTGAGCTCGGCTTCCGCCGCTTTGACTTCTTTTTCGCGCGTGTCGACGCTGACCATCACCTCCAGGATGCGGTCCTCGTTGAGCCGGATCTCCTCCTCGGCAAACTGGATCTCGTGCAGCAGCGCTTTGTACTGGTCGTTGGTTTTAACGTCGAGGGACTGGTCGCGATACTTGGAAATCTTGCCTTGCAGATCCTTGATATTGGCTTCGAACTTCTTGCGGTTGGCCTCGTCGCCCTTGGCTGCAACCCGAACCTTTTCCAGGTGGGCCTTGGTTCCAGCCAGCTTTTGCTCAATCACTGCCGTGCGTTTCGGCAGCGCCGCGACTTCGTCCTGCAGGCGCCGGATTTCCTTATCCGCAATCTGCAGCTCGAGTAATTTGTCGATGTCAGGAAGCATCGGTTCGATGAGTCACAGAAATGATTTTAGCATGTGTGGGGCCGCGGCTCAGCCCCGTCCCGGCGGGGCGAGCCTCGCCATCCCACAACCCCGCCGGCGGTGCTTTATGGTAGCCTGCGAAGTTTGGTCCGGATCGCAAAGAACCGCACGGAGGCCAGCTTTGAAGCTGAACATTTTTGCCCTTTTCCTTTTCCTCATGTTCATGATGTTTACCCTCGCCACTCCCGCACGGTGCCAGCCGCACAACGCCACAAACATCGTCGTCGAGCGCGTCGGTGATACTGCATTTGTTCAACTGCGCGCGCCTAGCTTCCAGGCCCTTTCGCCCCGGGAGCAGGCTTTGGCGTACTGGCTGACGCAAGCTTCGATTGCCATCGACCCTATTATTTACGATCAGTTATCCGCCTACGGTCTGCAACAGAAACGTCTGCTCGAGGAAATCATGACGCGTCCCAAGGGCATCGACCCGGCCGTGATGGCGAAGATCGCCGAATTTGCGAAACTTTTCTGGGCCAACCGCGGCAATCACAACGAGACGACGTCGCAGAAATTTTTACCCTCCTTTACTTTTGAGCAGTTGGAAAAGGCCGCCCTGATCGCGCAGCAAAATGGAGCCTTTCGGGCGCCCTACGCCGATCTCCCGCCGTTGACTAAATCAGCCGACCTGACGCGTGAGCTGGAGTCATTGCGAGCTTCGCTTTTTGACCCCGCGTTTGAGCCCATGATCACTGCCAAGAGTCCGGTGGGAGGAAAAGACACGATCCAGGCCAGTTCGAACACTTTTTATCCGGGCTTGCGCCTGGACGATCTGAAGGGATTTCAAGAAAAGTACCCGCTGAACTCGCGGGTGGCTAAAGCCGCGGACGGCAAACTTACCGAACTCGTCTACCGCGCCGGCACGCCCGACGGCAAGATCCCTCCCGGCCTCTATGCAACATTCCTGAAGAAGGCCGTCGCATGCTTCCAGAAAGCGCGCGGCTACGCTGAGCCCGGGCAGGCCGAAGCGATTGGCCATCTCATCCGCTTCTACCAGACCGGCGAATACGCGGACTGGGTGGCGTTCGGCACCGCCTGGGTGCAGAACGATGCCACCGTGGACTTTGACAACGGCTTCATCGAGATCTATCGCGACGCGCGCGGCGCCAAAGGAAGCTCGCAGAGTTTTGTCACCGTCACCGACAAGCCCGTCACCACCGCCATGAAAGAACTGGCGGAAGATGCCGCCTATTTCGAACAGCAGGCTCCCTGGGAAGCGAAGTACAAGCTCACCTCGTTCAAACTTCCGGTAGTGAAAGCAGTCGAAACCCTGATCGAATCTGGCGATTTCGCTGTAACCACGATTGGCGACAATCTGCCGGACGAAAACGAAATCCACGAGAAGTACGGCTCGAAGAATTTTCTTTTCACGGGGAGCAAACGCGCCCTGGACGAAGCGACCGGCAAGTCGGCGATCGCAGAGTTCGCCGCCGGCCCCGCCGAGATCGAGCGCAACGCAAAGTACGGCACGGAAGCTGAGGACTTGATGACAGCATTGCACGAGGTCATCGGCCACGGCTCGGGCAAGCTGAGCGAACGCGTCAGCGGCGGAGCTCAACCCTTCCTGAAAGAATATTTCTCCACGCTCGAAGAAGGCCGCGCCGATCTGATGGCGCTGTGGAACGCCTGGGATCCCAAACTGAAAGAACTGGGCCTCATCTCAAACCAGGAAGAAGTGGCCAAGGCCATGTATGACAGCGCGGCTCTTGTTGCCTTGACCCAACTGCGTCGCATTCCCCGCGGCGACACGATTGAAGAAGACCACGCGCGCGACCGGCAGCTGATCGCCCACTACATCGCCGACAAGGTTCCCGGCTCGATCGAACAGTTCACGCACGGCGGCAAGACCTACGTTCGTGTGGCCGATTATCAAAAGATGCGCCAGGGGGTTGGCATGCTTCTCGCCGAACTCATGCGCATCAAGGCGGAGGGCGACTACGGCGCCATCAAGGCGCTGGTTGGCAAATACGGAGTCCACTTCGATCCTGCGCTGCGCGATCAGGTGCTCGCGCGTTATCAGAAACTAAATCTGCCGACATATTTTGCCGGCATCAATTCTCACCTGACGGCCAGCTTTGGCAAGAATGGGGAAGTGGACAAGGTCGAGATTCATTATTGGGACGACCCCGCCGCGCAGTACGTGAACTATGGCGCAATGTACGACGAGGGTATCCACCATGGACCGAAGAAGTGAGAGTGAGGAGTGACGCATGACAACTGGCTGGTAGCGACAGTTTATCCTGCTCACACTGCCGTCCTCTCCCACCGCCAAAAAGAAATGAGCCGGAGTAAATGCGCTGCGGCAGCCGCCTGCGCTACACGGTGTTCGTTTCTGGGCGGGTCATACTCCGAGTGAAGCGATCTAGCGAGAACCCTGAAATGTCGATCTGCGGCTCTCGCCGGAGGATAGCGTCGGCGAGCAGTTCTCCGACCACTGGCCCGTGCATGAACCCGTGGCCGCTGAAGCCGGTGGCTAGAAAGAATCCCGGTAGCTGGGGAGCTTCACCAAGAATCGGATTCGCATCCGGCGTGACCTCGTAGAGACCCGCCCAAGCGCGCCGAATGGACGCCTTGGCCAGCGGCGGATATCGCCGAACCCCCACGTCCGTGACTCGGTCCAGGAACCCCCAATCTACCGCATCACGGAACGAAGACGGCTCGTCGGGATCGCCCATCCCCATCAGCACGCCCTCGCCTTCGCGGTGGAAGTAAAACGAAGTGTCGAAATCGATCACCATGAGCCGGTTCTGCGGAACTTCTGGAAACCCATGTGTGATGAATACGTGTCTTCGATATGGGCGGACAGGCACCGGAACACCGGCCATTTCGCCGATGGCTGCCGACCACGGTCCAGCCGCATTGACGACCATGGACGTTGCAATTTGCTCGATGGGAGTACAAACGGCGGTGATGCCCGAACCTTCTTTTTTGATCTCGACTACTTCGGTTTGCAACTCAATTTGCGCGCCCAACTCCCGTGCTTTGCGGGCATAGCCCAAGGTGACGCCGTGAGGATCGGCGACCCCGTCTTCGCGGCAATAGGAACCCGCGAGCACATCGTCAAGATTGACGTGTGACACTAACCCGGCGAGAGCTGCACCTGCCAGTATTTCGGTGGGCACACCCAGCGCGTTTTGGACCGCCGCGCTCTCCCGAAAGTCCCGTAGCGATTCTTCCTTCGTGATGAGGAATAGATACCCATCTTGATGCAGGTTAATCTCGCAGTCCAGTTCGTCGGCAAAGGCCTTCATCTTAAGAATACTGGCAATCGATAATTGCACGTTTAACGGATTCGAGAATTGATGCCGGATGCCACCGCTGCAACGGCCGGTTGAGCCGCTCGCCAGCCGCGGTTCTCGTTCGAGCAGTAGGACATGCACTTTCTGTTTGGCAAGATGGTAGGCAATACTGCACCCCATCACACCGCCTCCGATGACAACAACGTCTGCCGATCTCATTTTACTCTCACTTGGCACTGCGATTTTTGTAGAGTAACTCGAGCCCGCGAAAGCCATCTTCGAGTCCAGCCAGAAGTTCTTTCGGGTCGAGATACTTCTCCACCTCCGCCTCGCTGAGAGTCATCACTTGGCGAGTACCTTTCTTGATTTCGAAAGCGGCTCTGCCTGGTTGTTTTCCGGCATCGCTCATCTAGGTTGAGTTTAGGGATCTGCTTCGGTGCAAAACGCAAGAAGGCCCCACACCAATCGTTCGAATAGCACAGCCACTGCCAGTGACACAAGAATTCTAATCCCCAATACCAACTGTGGTTCAGCAAATCTCAGTCAAGGTTATCGGGCATACCGCGATGTGTTCGGGAAGTTTTGCCTTGGCTAGTGTCCGAGCAGGCAGCCTCAGTTTTCCCCCGCCATAGGATGCACCGCTTCATCCGCATGTGGCACCAGTTGCTCATAGGTAGCCCTCGGCACGTGCGAATCCCAGTAGCCCGCGGTCTTCGCAAATCCAACCACGCCGAAGAACAGCACCGCAATCCCCGCCGCCATGGCCCATGCCGGCAGCGTCGCGGGCCGGGGCGCGAGCGCGCGAATCTTCGGCAGGGGCAAGCTGGGCAGGGTCAGGCTGGGCAGCGACAGCCAGAGCGTATCTTTTGCCGGACACACCGCGACACATTCGAGGCACCCCGTGCATTCCGCCGATTTGATCGTCACCAGCTTGTCGACGGGCAGTGCCGAAGGACATGCCTTGAAGCATTTCGCGCAATCAATGCAAGTCTCCGGATTGCGCCGAATGCGCGCCGGGCTCAAGAACGAAGCGATCCCCAGCAGCGCTCCGTACGGGCACAGGTAGCGGCACCAGAAATTCTGAATAAACAGCGACGCCACCGCCAGCACGCCCAGCGTGATCGCTCCCGTTTGACCAATGTGTCGGAAGAAGTTCAGCATTTTTACGTCGGCGATCACGCCGTAAGGACTGTTCATAAAAGCGCCGAGTTCATCCGCCGCCATCGAAGTGACAGCCCACACGAAGAAGCCAAGCAGCAGATACTTCAGCCCACGCAGCCCGATATCGATCCAGCGTGGCAGGAAAAAGCTGCGCCGCAAGAGTTTTTGCCCCGCGCGCCACAAGTATTCCGAGAGCGTTCCCACCGGGCACAGCCAGCTGCAGAATGCCTTGCGCAACAGAAACGACATGGCCAGAAACGCAATCAGCAGAAACATGCCCGCCGGATGCAGCGCCGGAACATGATGAGTTAGCGCGAAGTACCTGAGGTTCATCAGGCCGGCGATCGGCAGCCAGCCCTCGACCCCAGCCGGGCGCTGCAAGGAGGTTGGTGCACCGCCCGGCTCAAATTGACGAACCCAGAGGTAGAAGATGCCGCCGATCCAGAGGTTCAGCAGCAGGAACCCGGCCTGGAAGCTGCGGCGCATGATCTGCGAGCGGTCGCGATCGGCGCGGCGGACAAGTTTCTTTCTTGCTTGGGCAGCCGGTTTCGGCCCCGGCTCACTCGGCGTAGGAAGCGGAATTGACGAAATCTCTATCGGGGGAATCGCCGAATGAATTTCGCTTTGAGTTTCGTTAAGAGCTTGCGCCGCCATGAGGACGTCCGTCCTTACTCTTTCAGCCTAGACGCCCTGTTACCGGAAGGATGTGACTTTTGTCACGTACATTTCTATTTTCTTCCCACTGCTTCCCGCTCGGAAACGCGGCCCAAGCCCACGCCTGACTTTCGTAACCTGCCCCAGTGTCACCGCCTGATGCAAAATTGATGAGAATGTCCTCCTTAGCCAGTGCGCAAAAAGGACAACGGGGCCCGCGCGTTAAGCTCCTCGGCTCTATTCTTTCCCTGGTCGTGCTCGAAAACGGGCGTCAGATCCGCGGCCGCATGAGTCAGCTCTCCGTCAACGGCGGGCTGCTCTCACTCGAACACCCGCTCGACGAAGGCATTCTGGTGACGGTCCTGTTTCACCTCGGCTGCACCAGCATCCGTTGCCGCGCGCACATGTTGTTCCCCATGTGGGCCACCCAAGGATGCCAACAGCCTTTCCGCTTTTTGGATCTGCCCGAGGCCAGCCGCGCCAGCCTGAACCGGGAATTGGCAAATTTAGTCCGAGCCGGCGCGCCCAAGGAAGACGAAGAGAGCGAGTAGCCCAGAAAACTGCCGCGAGCTGAGAGCGACGGGCGACGAGCCAAACGGATTTTGGGGTTAGCACGCAGCTCGCAGCCATCTCAATTTCCCGCTGCTGCCAAAATCTCTTCCAGCGAGTACTTCCGCAACTCCCCAATCCGCTCCAGCGTGATATCCGGCTTCGGATACTCGGCCACCAGCGCCGCATCCAGCGCGTAGTGTCCCTGGCGCGGAAACACCGTCGTGACCCGTGCGCCCCAATATTTCTTGATCGCGGCCAGAATACGCACCTTGTCGTCCACAATCACGTAGTGCGTCGCCGGATACTTGGCCTCCACATCGTCCAGTTCCTGTTCCTTATGGATATAGATCAAGACGTGCCCTTCGAAAATCTCATACAGGCCCGAGCGATCGACCTTGAGCGGCTGGAAAACCACATCGCCGTCGCTCAGGATCACTGGCCGCCCCATCCGCCGCGCGTGCCCCACCGCCTCGAGCGACTCCGGAAACAGCCGGTCCGCAAAGGGATAATTCACCATGAAGTGCGACACCGCCAGCAGCTTCTGTTCTCGCGGCTGCTCGATGCGATAACGCTGCAGCGCCCCCAGATAGTCGGCGTATCCGAGTTCCGTGCGCAACTGCTCGAAGATTTCCCAATAGCGCTGCTCGCTGGCCTTGCCCACTTTATTCGTCAGGTACCGCTTCAGATCCTCTGCCACGCGATCGTTGTCGAGCACAGTATTGTCCACGTCGAAGAAGAACACGGTGCTCGGGTTGGCATCGGCGCGATTCACACGATCTCCAGAGTGATGATCTTGAGAAAAAACAGCGGCCCTATCATGCCAGAAATCGTGGCCAACGTCGCCGCGTGCCAACGCCAAAATCTCGGTAGTGGCTGTCCAAATTCAGCCGCTACCTGACGTTACGCGCTTTTTGCGTCTGAGCCATCCCCGTGAGCGCGAGAGAAAAAGGAACAGGAAAGTTTCGTCCGCCACCGTAGCGGGCTAGTCTGTTCGAAGTAGCCCAATACCCGCCACGAACGGCTTGTGCGGGTCCCATCCCTTGTAGTAGAAAGGCTTGTACCAGCTAAGACGTCGGTTAACAATCCATAAATCAGCCGGGGCGGAGAATGTTGTCGCTCTGCCCCACCAAGCGGGCGAATCCGTTCTCGCCTTTTCCAGGAGCCGCCTTCCGTGGAACACATCGACCCAGCCGTCATTCATCGCTCCGACACCCGCTCCAGCCGGCCTTGTGAATTCTGCCGGGAGCTCGACCCGCAGTTCCCCCAACGCCACCCGCTCGACCAGATGGTGGCCAGCAGCCGCAAAGCCATTGCTTCCGCCCATTTGACCGAGGATGGCTACGTTCGCCACCGCATGCTCGAATTGCGCCGGATCGCTTCCCGCGAACCACTCACCGCGGCATAACTAGGGGACGCAGCAGACAAGAAGGAACACCAGCGCAACCCCGACTTCCCCTGTGCCCCCGGTGGTAATCGCCTTTCGATTTCCCGCTTGACACGACCCTCCCGATTTATGGATACTTATTCATTCGGTTGCATTTTTATTCATGTCGAAAACAGCGCGCCACAAAGCCATCCTCGATCTGCTCGACGAAGGGTCTGTCGAAAGCCAGGACTCTCTCCAGCATCGGCTTGAGCGCAAGGGCTTCGACGTCGGCCAGGCCACCCTCTCCCGCGATATCCACGAACTGAAACTCGTCAAAGGTCCCGAGGGCTATCGCCGCATTGACGCGAGCTCGGGCGCCGAAGGCGTTCTGCCCTCGGTCATGCATCTCGCGCGCCAGTTTGTGGTCGAAATCCGCCAGGCCCAGAACCTGCTGGTGGTGAAGACCACAGTGGGCAGCGCGCAGCCCGTCGCCGCCGCCCTCGACGCCTCGCGCTGGCCTGGCATCGTCGGCACCATCGCCGGCGACGACACCGTGCTCGTCATCGCTACCGACAAAAGGCAAGCGCAAGCCCTCGCCCGACGTATTCGCGAGCTGTCGTAAGCGGTTTGCCGGGGACAACCCCGCGAACCGCGCCAGATTTTTCCGGAAATGGAGTGTTTCGAAACGCAGATGAGAACCGATCCCATGGCACTGATGAACCTGCCGAAAGTGAACTCAACGAAGACGCACCCGTCCGGCCTGCTGCCCGAACCAGCCGCGCCCCGCGATCTCGTCTCCATCCAAGACCTCACCCCCGCCGAAATTCTCACGCTCTTCAGCCTCACCTCCATGCTCAAGCAGCGTCCCGCGGACTTCCGCGGCGTGCTCGCCGGCAAGCAGATGGTCATGTTCTTCGAGAAGCCCTCCCTGCGCACCCGCCTCACCTTCGAAGCCGGCATGGACAGCTTGGGCGGCAGCACCTTCTTCGTCGACCAGACGGCCAGCCGCCTCAATGCCCGCGAGTCTCTCTACGACATCGCCCACAACCTCGAACGCTGGATCGACCTCATCGTGCTGCGCACCTTCAGCCATGCGGTCGTCGAAGAGATGGCCACCTACGCTGACGTTCCGGTCATCAACGCCCTCAGCGAGCTCGAACATCCCTGCCAGGCGCTCGCCGACTTCTTCACCCTGCAGGAACATTTCGGAGATCTCTCGAAAATTCATTTCGCTTACGTTGGCGATGGCAACAACATGGCGCACTCCCTTCTTCTGGCGGGCGCCTCCGTCGGCGCGAAAGTTTCCATTGCCACGCCGCAGCGCTACGGCCTCAATCCCGTCATTGTCACCATGGCGAAGGCCATTGCCGACGAGACCAAGGCTTCCCTCCGCATCCTGACCGATCCGCGCAAAGCCGTTGCCGGAGCCGATGCCGTCTACACCGATGCCTGGGCCAGCATGGGACATGAACACGAAGCGGAAGAACGCGCGGCCATTTTCGCGCCGTACCAGGTGAATGCGGCGCTCATGCAACTCGCCAAGCCCAATGCGCTATTCATGCACTGTCTGCCCGCGCATCGCGGCTGTGAGGTGACCGACCAAGTCATCGACTCAGTCAACTCGGTCGTCTTCGATCAGGCGGAAAATCGTTTGCACATTCAGAAAGCCATTCTCGTATGGCTATTGGGCGGCGGCGTGGGCCGCTTCCCCGCTAGGAGCGCGCATGCCTGAAAAAATTGTTCTCGCCTACTCCGGTGGGCTCGATACCTCGATCATCATTCCCTGGCTCAAGGAAAATTATGCCTACGAAGTGATCGCCATGGTCGCCGACATAGGCCAGGGCGACGACCTGGAAGCGGTGGTGAAGAAGGCCTACAAAACCGGAGCCAGCAAGGTAGTGGTCGAAGATCTGCGCGAAGAGTTCCTGACGGATTACGTCTGGCCAGCGCTGAAAGCGGGCGCGGTATACGAAAACAAGTATCTGCTCGGCACCTCACTCGCTCGCCCCGTGATCGCGAAACATCAGGTTGAAGTCGCGCAGCGCGAAGGCGCCTCGGCCCTCAGCCACGGAAGCACCGGCAAAGGCAATGACCAGGTCCGCTTCGAGATGGCCTACCAGGCCCTCGCTCCCGAGCTGAAAGTTATTGTGCCGTGGCGCGAGTGGGACCTGAAATCACGCGAAGATTGTCTCGACTACGCCGAGAAGCGCGGTATTTCCGTGGCCGCCAGCCGCGAGAAGATCCACAGCCGCGATCGCAATCTCTGGCACGTCAGTCACGAGGGCGGAGAACTCGAAGACGCCGCCAACCCGCCGTTTCCAAGCACCTGGCAATGGACAAAATCCCCACAAGAGGCTCCCAATAAAGAAGAGCAGGTTGAAATCGGATTCGAAAAAGGCGTGCCCGTCTCCGTTGGCGGCCAGGCTCTCGATCCCGTATCGCTAGTCGAACTGCTGAACGAAATCGGAGGACGCAACGCCGTAGGCCGCATCGACTTGGTAGAGAACCGCTTCGTAGGCATCAAGTCGCGAGGCTGCTATGAAACTCCCGGAGGCACGCTGCTACTCGAAGCCCACGGCCAACTCGAAGCCCTCTGCCTCGATCGCGACCTGCTCCACTTCAAGCAGCACGTCGCGCTCAAGTATGCCGAACTCGTTTATTTCGGCCTGTGGTTCACCCCGCTGCGCGAAGCGCTCGACGCCTTCGTAGAAACCACGCAACAGAATCTGACGGGCTCGGTCACGTTCTCGCTCTACAAAGGCAACGTCAACCTGGTCAGCCGCAAGTCCGATTACTCGCTCTACCGCACCGACCTCTCCTCATTCACCATGGGCGACGGCTATGATCAGAAGGACGCCGAAGGCTTCATCCGCATCCTCGGATTGCCCTCGCGTTGCCGCGCCCAGACGCAGGCGAAAGCAAAGGCAGAGGTCGCGCAATGAACATGCGGCTTTTGGGCGCCGTGCTGCTTGTGACCGACTCGCTTGGGGGCGCCGTGCTGCTTGTGGGCGGCGTGCTTTTGGGTGGCGCAGCGCTTCAGCGCTGCGATAGAGGCATCGATTTAACCGGGGCTTTAGCCCCTGAGGTCGCGCCGTGAAGATGTGGTCCGGCCGCTTCTGGCAGCCGCTTGACCCCGAATTTGAAAAATGGCAGCGCTCGTTCCCCTACGATCAGCGGCTGTTGCCCTTCGAACTCGCGGCCAGCCGCGCCCACGCCAACGCTCTCGAACACGCCGGAGTGCTTTCTTCCGAAGAGCTTTCCGAAATCGTGAAGGCGCTCGAAGAAATCGGCCAGCGCGCCGAATCGTCTCCCGAGTTTCTCAACGATCCGGAAGCCGAAGACGTTCACCACTTCGTAGAAAAGCAACTTGCCGCGCTGATCGGCGCCACCGGCTACAAGTTGCACACCGGCCGCAGCCGCAACGAACAGATCGCAACCGATCTCCGCCTCTTCGTACGCCAAAACATCGATACTCTGCGAACCTTGATCGCCGATTGGATCGAGGCGATCCTCACGCGCGCCGAAGCTGCGGGCAGCGCAGCCATGCCAGCGTACACCCACCTGCAGCCGGCGGAGCCCGTCTTGGTAGCGCATTGGTTACTGGCCTACATAGAAATGTTTCTCCGCGACGCCTCCCGCCTCGCGGACTGCCGCAAGCGCGCCAACCTTTGTCCACTCGGATCGGGCGCCGTGGCCGGAGCCACGCTCACCCTCAATCGTCAAGCCATGGCCGCGGAGCTGGGTTTTGATGGCCCGACAGCGAACAGCATGGACGCCACCAGCGACCGCGACTTCGCCATCGAATTCGTCGACGCGCTTTCCCTGCTCGCTCTCCACCTTAGCCGCTGGGCTGAAGAGATGATCTTGTTCTCCACGTCCGCGTACGGATTTGTAGAGTTACCCGAGCCCTACTCCACCGGCAGCAGCGCCATGCCCCAGAAAAAAAATCCCGACTTGCTCGAACTGGTGCGAGGCAAAGCGGCGCGCGTCATGGGTTGCGCCGCCGCGCTGCAAGCTTTAGTGAAGGGCCTGCCCCTCGCCTACAACAAAGACTTGCAGGAAACGCAGGAACCTCTGTTCGACGCCGCCGACACGGTCATCGGCATGTTGCCCCTCGTGACCGGATTTATGAACACCGTGGAATTCAACGAAGCCAGGATGAATCAGGCCGCAGTTTCAGGTTATATGAACGCCTGGGCCGCAGCCGCATACCTCGTCGAACGCGGAGTGCCCTCGCGCCTCGCCCACGAAGCGGTCGGCAAGGCCGTGCAGTTGGCCGTGGAGCGCGGATGCGATTTGCAAAAACTGCCCCTCGCCGACTTGCAAGCCATCCACTCCAGCTTTGACGCAGGTTTCCACTCCTGCCTTGGACTCACTGAGGTGCTCGGACTGCACGACATACCCGGAGGCACTGCGCCTCGTCACGTCAAGCGCGCCCTCCAGAACGCCCGTGACCGCGCCGCATCGCTGCGCACGCAAGAGCCGCTCGCCGCCCGCTAGCTATCACCAGCCACCCGAAAGGCTTATGACTCTATGCATCGCGATCTCCTGGGGGAATGAAAAGCGAAGCCATCGCGATTAGAATAGACTGAAATTTCATCCAAAGGCATCTGACCTCCGTAATTTGGTCTCTGGCCCCCAGAGTGCCATAGTACAAGTGTGTTGGTCATCCAACCAAGACAGCCAAACGGAGACGAGGACATTCTTAGATGCGGAAACAAAGGGGCTTCTCACTGATCGAACTGCTGATCGTGGTCGCGATCATCTTGATCATCGCCGCGATTGCTATCCCGAACCTGCTGCGCGCGCGTATAGCGTCGAATGAGTCGTCCGCAGTGGCGTCGCTTCGCACCATCAACACGGCCATGATCTCCTACAACTCCAGCTACCCGTCGGTGGGCTTTGCGGCCAACCTGACCACTCTGACGGGCACCTGCACCGGCAGCGTATTGCCCACTTCGACTAACGCTTGCTTGATCGATACGACGCTGGCAGCGGGCACCAAGAGCGGTTACACCTTCAATGCGGCCGGCACGTCCAGCGGCTATGCTGCCTGGGCAAGCCCGTTGACTATAAACACTACGGGCGTGAACTCCTTCTGCTCAGTCTCGGATGCAGTGGTGCGCGAAATTCCCGGCACCGTGGTCAGCACCTGCGCCGGAACCGAGACCCCGCTGCAGTAAATAAGTTTGCATTTGGCAAAGTACCTGGGGGAGGGTACAAGCCGGAGAAAAGCAGAGGAGAAATCCTCTGCTTTCTTTATTGTGAGGCGTTTTCACCTATGCATCCGATCCTTCTTCTGCCCGCAATGCATCTAACCACCAAAAGAGTTTCGTAACGGAGTCGTGACCCTGATTCTTACCCGAGTTCTTTTCTTCGCGCTGTTTCTCTTAGCTGTCTACGCCGTCCAGCGATTCTGGTTTCTGCGCGCGTGGACGTCGATTGGCTCGTTCTCGAACGGCAACTGGCGCTTCGGGCTTCATGCTGCGCTGATCGCTCTGGCCGCAGTCCTGCTGGCTACGCTTCTCGATCCGCTGCTCGGTCACGGCGTCTCCCGGCTCAGCTTGGGCAGCTTCCACCTCGGCAAAGCACTTTCCACTTTTGCCCGCCTGTGGCTGGCTGCTTCGTTCTTTGGATTCCTGGCAGTCGAATCGGTGGGAGTGATCGAGTGGGTCACCAATGCCGCGGCCCGGCTTCGTCCCGGAGCGGTCGCCGATGGCTTCAGTCCCTCGCGCCGAACCTTTTTTCAATATGCCGCCGCTTTCGCTGGCGGCTTTCCGTTTCTTGCTGCCACCTACGGATTTGCCGCCGGCCGATTGCGTTACACCATCGAGCGCGTCGACGTGCCCGTGGCCAACCTTCCGCCCGCGCTGGATGGGCTGCGCATTGCTCAGCTTAGCGACATCCACATTGGCGACTACATGCCGCCTCGCGAAATCGCGCGCGCCGTCGATATGGCGAACGGCCTGCACCCTGACATTTCTTTTGTTACGGGAGACTTCATCTCGGGCGTTGGCGATCCACTGGACGTTTGCATCACCGAGTTGAGCCGGCTGCGCGCTCCGCTCGGTGTCTGGGGATGCAATGGCAATCACGAGATTTATGCGGGAGTGGAAGAGGACGCGGAACGGCTCTTCCGGGAAAAAAGAATGCGGCTGCTCCGCGCCGCGAGCGCGGTCGTCGAGCATAACGGAGCCCGCTTCAATCTTCTGGGTGTCGATTACCAGCGCGATCACATGACGCGCAGCGAGGGCGATCCTCCCGGGCCCATGTTGCAGGAAATCGAGCCTTTGATCCGGCGTGATATGCCCAACGTGTTGCTTTCGCACAATCCGAATTCGTTTCACCGCGCGGCCGAACTCGGCATCGAACTCAGCCTGGCCGGTCACACTCACGGGGGCCAGGTTAAGTTTGAGATCGTGGATCACAGCGTCAGTCCGGCTCGCTTGATCACGCCGTTCGTCGCCGGACTCTATCACCTGCCAATGCATGTCTCTGGCGCGCCCGCGAGCAACGGTCAACAGAAAGCAGCGCTTTATGTGAATCGCGGCCTCGGAACCCTCGGCTTCCCGGTGCGCATCGGCGTCCCGCCAGAGATCACGCTGCTGACCCTGCGGAGGGTCACCGCGAGAACAGGTACATCTGCGCTCCGAACAAGCGACGGTCGTGATTGATACCGTGCCCGCCGGGCCACTCCAATATCTGCGTTTCAGGTCCTAAAAAGTAATGCAATGGGGGCGAACGCCGCCAGAGGTTCTGTTGATCCCGGAAACTGAACGCGTCGATTCTCAGTCAGAATTGGCCTAAGAATGGCACCCTTAAAGCCGACTACGGCTGAACTCCTTTAATTCTGTAAATCGCGTACCATGTGCCTGCCATCAAGGCGCCGGAAAGCACGCGCATTAACGTGTGCATGGAAGCGAAGTAGCCAGCGTAACCGGCGGCCCCGACAACCTGAAAGAGCAACTGCCCAGCAGAACACGCGCGACGAAACTTAGGCAATGGCCGTCCGCACCAACTGCGCACGCTATCAAGCTGCTCCTTAATCTGGGTCGCCCGTTCGAAACGCTCCTCTAGGCTCACTTCACCGCGTTCCGCCTGGATTGTCCGCGAAGGCTGCAAGCGCGGCTCGAATCCGTTCTCCGTCATACCGATCATGGGGAACCTCCCGGAAGAAGAACCGAAACAAATACTTGCAAACCCAACTGTTTTGGAAAAGTTGCTGGCTCGCGATTTCACCAACCATCCCGTTCCCGGCAACGGGCAGCTATTGCAGCTTTGCGTACTCCGCTTTGGCTTCCTTCAGGATGGGGATGTCGGGGTCGGCGTTTTTCCAGAGGCTGAGGAATTCCTGATAGGCAGTCTTGGCTTTGGCGGTGTCGCCGGCAAGCGCGTACGCGCGACCGAGGCCGAGATGCGCGAGCGAGCCGAGAGGATAATTCAGAACAATTCCCCGGTGCTCGAGCAGTTTCCGGAATTCGCGAGCGGCCGCGTTGCCATCGTGTGCGGCGAGGTAGGCCTCTCCTCGCAAATACGCCGGGTAGATCGTGCCGACCTGGTACGGGGGAGGCTCACCGAGTTCATAGGGAGCAACGGCTTCGAGTGCCACCGCTGCCTCGGCCGGTTTGTGATCGGCCAGATCAATGGCAGCGCGCAGGGTTGGAAACCAATACAGCTTCAGCGTCGTATTGGTGGGATAGTCTTTCTCCAATCCTTCTGCGATCGCCTGAGCGCGCTTCAAATCGCCGGCTCGCGCCATGGCGAGAGCCGCCTGCACTTTCACGTCCCGCCCCGGAGCCAGCGCCAACGCCGCCGCGGCTTCACGCAACGCCTCTGCGGAATTGCCGAACTCCGCCTCCCGCAACGCACCATCCGCCTGCCATAAGCCGGCCGTCTCTTTGGAATCCGCGCGCACCGCTGAGTCCACCGCGCGGCGCGCAAAGTCTCGCGCCGCAGCAAGGCGTCCGTAATAGCCTTCCGTATCAGACTGGGCGGAAAGCAGCGGGTCTTCTTCGCCAGGCTTGCCCGCGCCCCAGGCGAGCTGTTGTGCCATCAGCGCGTCGTCGTTCTTCAGGAAGGCGATGAAGTAGCGGACCAGGTGAATGGTTTCGCCGTCCAGTTTTCGAGCTGCAGCTTCGTCGATAGCAGCCTGGGCAGCGTCGATGCGGTTGAAGGCCAGTTGGATCCCGGCCAGGTTGGTGTAGCCGGTGACCACTGAAGGATCGAGGCGGACGGCCTCCTGCACCTCGGGTAGCGCCTGATCATACTGGCCCAAAGAAGAATAGTTGGCGCCCAGGTTCCCGTGGGGCACCGAGTCTCGCGGATAGCTTTGCACCCAGAGCTGGTAGGTTTGCGCTTCCTTCTCCAGTTCTCCCGTAACGATGTAGTAATAGTTTGCGGAAATTCTTAGTTTCTCGCGCTCGCTTACCCGGTCTCGCAGATCGTATGCCTTCTTAAGATTCTCGGCGGCACGGCTGGGTTGAAGAAGGTTGGCATAGTCGAGCCCCAGCAGCGCGTACGCCATGGCGAAGTTCGGATCGAGTTCAATGGCGCGCCTGAAAAATGAGATTCCTTCGGCTGGGCCTTTCTCCCGGGCCACGCGCACGCCCATGCTGAACGCCTTCAGCGCCTCCAGGGAAGAAGTGGTTGCCTCAATCGGGACATCGAACTTCTGCACCGAGGCCAGCGATTCACCGAGTCGTGTGCGCATCAACGCCGCCACCTGGTCCAATGTTTTCAAAACGCTCTCTTTGGCGGGAGCCTCAGCCTGTTCTTTGGCCAGCGTGTCTCCAGTGTTGCAATTCACTGCCTCCAACCCAATGACATACTGCGTGCCCAGTCGCGAGATCGACCCTTTGAGTACCGCTTTCGTGCCGGTGCGAACGCAAATCTCGCGCGCCATGTCGGGCGTAACTTTATCGTTCGCGGCGCGGCCCATCAGCTGCAACGTCTCACCCACCCGCCGGTCCGACAGGATGTTGAGGAATGGAGATTGACCGAGATCAACGGCCAGCGCCTGTTTGAGCGCATCGTCGAAAACCGGGTCTCCAGTGGTGTTTTCGAAATCGGTCAGCACAATGGAGTCTTTCTCGGTGAGCGGGGCGGTCACAACGGGACGCGAGCGGTAGTAGTAAAGGCCCGCCCCAGCCAGCGCCAGCACGGCGACGACTGCAAGCACGGCAAACTTCCAGCGTCTCCCGCCGGTCGTTGCGGCGACGCTGCTTACCGAAACTCCCTGCGCAGAAACTCCAGTCGCAACCATCCGGCCCGATGATTGTGAGACGGCGGCGTTGGAAGGAGTTGATCCCGGCCGCGAGGTGGAAGTGGAAGCCGATGATGCCGAATCCTCGTGGCTGGCCGCTGCCGTACCCGACGCCGGCGCGCCCGATCGTTTCGATTCGAGGTCGCGCTTCAAGCGCTGCAGTTCCGCACGCATATCGGAAGCATGCTGATAGCGAAGGTCGCGATCTTTTTCCAGCGAGCGCGTGATGATGTCCTCGAGCTTGGGCGGAAGGTCGGGATTCAGCCGAATCGGAGGCGTCGGATCTTTCTGCAGAATTGCCTCAAACACCACCGCCGTCGCTTCCCCTCGGAACGGCAGCGTGCCCGTGGCCATTTCATAGAGAACGGTGCCGAGAGAAAACAGGTCGGTGCGGGCGTCGAGCGGCTTGCCGCGCGCCTGTTCCGGAGACATATAGGCGACCGTGCCAACCGTGGAACCCGGACTAGTGAGATGTTCAATGGCGCCGCCCGTTTGCGTGGCATCCAGTAGCGCGCTGCTAGCGCTCCCCGGGGCCAGTTTGGCAAGCCCGAAATCGAGGACCTTGGCGTGGCCGCGGTCGGTAACAAAGATGTTCGCAGGTTTGATGTCGCGGTGCACAATGCCCTTGGCGTGAGCGGCATCGAGCGCGTCGGCTACTTCGATCGCCAAATTGAGAATGGTGTGGATGTCCATCGGCCGATTGCCGATGGCGTGCTTCAGCGTATGGCCGTCGAGGTACTCCAGGACAATGAAGGCTCGGCCGCCCTCTTCGCCAATGTCATAAACCGTGCAGATGTTGGGATGATTGAGGGCCGAGGCGGCTTCGGCTTCACGCTGGAAGCGGCTTAGAGCTTGCGGGTCGGCGGCAACTTCATCCGGCAGAAACTTCAGCGCGACGAAGCGATGTAACCGAGTATCCTCGGCCTTGTAGACGACGCCCATACCGCCGCCGCCAAGTTTCTCGACAATGCGGTAATGGGAAATGATTTGCCTGTTCACTCGCGCAAAATCTTACGTCGGCGAAACGGGCAAGTCAACGAAAGCCGTGGAGTTGGCGCTATCACGAAAGGAGGTTTAGGCGAAGATGCTCCTGTGAGGACCGGGCTCCGCCCCGTCCAAGCCGAGCACAACTCCCGTTCTCCTGCCTGTGCGGGATCAATAGGCTCTCCGAGCGCGCTCCTGTAGCGCATCCTGCATTGGCTCCACCGCTGCTGTGTGCGATGCCGAACAGACCATCAACATTGGCATGTGATATTAGTGCTGCCGGGGAAGATGGGTCCCCGTGCGGCGGCTCGATTCACTACAATGGCGGGCTGCCAGCCCATAGACTCGCTGCTTAATGTTGTTCTCCGCGACTTAGCGTGACCAGGTTTATCGAGGCTGGGGATGTTCTATTCCATTTGGTTACTTGCCGCAGCGTTGGCCGGTTGGGCCGGTGGCAAGATCGCAGGGGACGACGGATTCGGGATCGGGGCCGACATTCTCCTCGGACTCACGGGTGCGTTCGCGGTTCGCTGGGCCCTTGAGAAGATCGGTGTTTCCCTGCAAGATGTGCACCTGCTTCTGTTCTCGATCTGGGCGGCAGCCGCACTCCCGGCTGCTGTGAGACTTGGGATCAGACGCCACCATCGGTCAAAGGCGCGATCCCGATTCCAAGGCGATTAGCCCATGGTGATAATGCTCGCACCCAGCTCCCATCATCACACGTGTGCGCGCACAGCACGCGGAGAAGTCCGACTATTCCCTCCTGGCTTCGAAGCTCTGTCTCGCAGAGAATCGAAGGGCGCCTTGCGATTTCCCGTTAGAGTGTTCAGAATTCCGCTTACGGATTACCGAGCTTGCTCTTAGGCCGTTGTTCGTTTCACTATTACTCTTACCTTGAACGACGGGGGTTGCCAGGGATGGGTAGGCGCCGCGAGCCGCGCAAAGAGATCCAGGCGCCAGTGCGCGTCTTCGGCACCGACAGCAGTGGCCAAGTCTTCTCCGAGAAAGCGGTTACGGTCAACATTAGCCAGCAGGGAATAGAGTTGAGCGGTGTTCAAGCCAAGCTCAACCTCGACGAGATCATCGGTTTGTCCTATGGCAAGAACCGAGTGCAAGTTCGCGTCAAGTGGGTGGGTGAACCCGGCACACCAAAAGCGGGTCACGTGGGCTTGCCCAACACTTCCCCGGAAAAGCCTCTCTGGGATTTTCCACTACCCTCTCCTGCACCCGACAATCACCAGCCACAAGTCGCTGAGCACCGGAAGCACCCCCGGTTCAAGTGCCATAATTCGGTGGAGGTTCATACCCAAGACGGAGCCTCCTTTTGGGCGACGATTTCAGATCTCAGCGTCAGCGGATGTTACGTTGAAATGTCGATCCCATTGCCGCCGGGAACCAAGCTGAAAGTGGGTATCTGGATTGGGGAAACCAAGTGCTGGGCAGATTGCGAGGTCGCCTACAGCGCAGCGGGACTCGGAACTGGCGTTATGTTCAACCGGATTTCCGAACCGGATCTCGAGCGAATCCGGCAGTTCCTCGGAACCCTTCCGCCCTTCAAAAGAAGAAGCTGACTTAATGAGCGATGACCTCTGTACAAGATCATCATAAGAGTGGGTTGGTGCTTCATCTTGTCCATCTCATGGAACCCCACTGGACACCACTCTACTTTCCGATGCAGAAGGTGCCGAAGATCAGGTTGAGGATGTCGCCGGTGGTGGTGGCGCCGGTGATTTCGTCGAGCGGCCGCAGCGCCGCGTACAAATCGAGCAGGAGCATCTCGTGAGGCACTCGAGCTGCGACGGCAGTGCTAGCCGCTTCGAGCGAGGTCAGCGAGTCGGTAACCAGCTTCTGATGGCGGACGCTGGTGAGAAAGCCGCTGTCCAGTTGGTTGCTGGCGTCTCCGGCAACGTGTTGCAGAATGGCGGCGCGCAGCACCGCAATGCCTTCACCGGTGAGCGCGGAAGTGGGGATGCGCTGCGGCAACACCCTGTAGCGCTCTCCCCGGTCTGGGCGGCCAAGACGTCCGTCCCCACGCGAACTCGGCAGGTCGGACTTGTTTTCCACGACGATTGCCGGCCGCCCTTCTACCTGCCTTAGTAACTCGCAGTCCTCTTCGGAGACCGCCTGGGTTCTGTCCATTACGACCAGAACTAAGTCGGCGTCGGCCAGCGCCTCCATCGACTTCTTGATCCCGATGCTTTCGGCTTCGTCGAGCGCGCGGCGGATGCCGGCCGTGTCCACCAGTTCCACAGGAATTCCACCAATGGCAACGGTTTCGCTCACTAGGTCGCGCGTGGTGCCGGGCTGGGCGGTGACGATAGCGCGCTCCCGTTCGACCAGCCGATTAAACAGGCTCGACTTGCCCACGTTAGGTCGGCCCACGATGGCGAGCGTCAGTCCCTGGTGGACGATCTTACCGTAGGTAAAACTCGAGGCAAGTTGCAGCAGCGGGCTCTTTACCTGAGCGATGCGATCGAGGATGGTGGCGTCCGGGGCAACAGAAACATCGTCCTCGGCAAAGTCGATGCCAGCCTCGAGCAGGGCGATCAGGTCAACTAACTTCTGCTTGATAGGCTTGAGGCGATTGGAGAGAGCGCCGTCGAGTTGCTGCGCGGCGACCTTGGCTTGCAACAGGGTTTGCGATTCGATCAGGTCGCGGACCGCTTCCGCTTGGGTCAGGTCGAGGCGTCCGTTGAGAAAAGCGCGCATAGTGAATTCACCCGGCTCGGCAAGACGGGCGCCGCCAGCCAGACAGAGTTCAACGATGTGGCGCAGCACGACCGGAGACCCGTGTGCCGAGATTTCAACGATATCGTCAGTGGTGTAGGAGTGAGGCTTGGCGAAGTAGGTCACGACAACCTCATCGATGCGGGCGGCAGTTGTGGAGGGTTCGATCAAATCGCAGCGCATCGCTCGGCCCGCTTCCACCTCACGCTTTAAGCGCAGCATGGGCGCGGCAATGGCTCGCGCGTCCGGTCCGGCCAGACGAACCACGCCGATGCCACCGCGGCCGGGCGGGGTGGCGATGGCGACTATGGTGTCGTCGAGATTCATTGGAAAGAAGTGGCCGGTGGATCTTGGTCAGGGTCATTGTAGCGAGCTTGGGCGTTTGCCGGGGTATTGTATGGTGACGGCAAAAGTGCTACACCCCCCACCCGGAACTTGGACCCCAGAGGCCGGGGCCCGCGCGCTGGCGAGTGGGAGGGGCGGGGCGGGCGAGCGGGTGCCAGAGCCCACTGGTTCGCGACTCCGCTGCGTGGAACCGGCGAACGGGGTGAGAGGGGCCAAAGAAGCGCGGGGTAGAGAGCTGGGAGCGGGACGGCAAAGAAGGACGAACACAAGAGCTTGGCATCAAATTTGCCGTAGCTTAATGTTGATGCCTAGATTTGCGAGTGCCTTAGCCTTTACGCCAGGCAAACAGGGAGGCAGGCGGCCTTGGTACGCTGCTACACTATGTGCAGTCAACAAATTCCACAAGATGAGAGTGCCAAGTGGTGCTTGAAACCGTGCAAACGCTCGGTGCCGCCCTGACTGGAATCAAGACCCTTGCGGACATAGCCTCAACGGTCAAGAACGCGGAAGTCCGGCAGGAGCTAAACACCAAAATCGCTGACCTGCAAGGCACACTTATAGCTGCACGACAGGAAATGTTGGACTTGCAAGATAAGTATGAGCAGGTTCTGCGTGAAAACAAGCAATTGAAGGAGGCTGTTGCTCCTAAACAAAAACCATCAGGAATGAAGTGGGGATGCTTCCAGTTTGAAGGTGAAGAGGGCCTGTTCTGCACGGCATGCTACGACTTGAACGGCCGCAAGTGTCAAACTACGCGGCTCAACACCAAGTACAGGCAGTGCCCCGTCTGCAAGTCTCTGGTCGGAACTTCATAGTTTGTTGGTGAGTTGTACGCTCTCCAGCTCCACCCTGCTAAAGAGGCGTTCTTCAAATACTAGCCACTGATCTAGACGAGTGGAAGTCATTCTCTCGCCTCCCCCGGCCCAGGAGGGTGACATTCAAGCTCACAACTTCGTGGATCCCGGGCTGTTTTAGCGCAACAGAATCATCCTTGACTTTCAGAGGTGGTGGAAATCAAATGCCAAAATGGCAAGGTCGAAGTCCCGAGGAGCTCGATTGGCAGTCCGGGAAGCCAGGCTCATCACAAAAGAGCTTCGGCATTTGGGAGTACCGTCGCACACGATAGCAAAAATATGGGGGGCGGTCATTGGAATCCCGATTGTCCTTGCGCTGGTCTATCTAGCGCTCAATTACGATTCGGGGACTGCGGACCCATCGATACTCAAGGGCGTGCAGATCATGTACAAGGATGCGTACCAGTCGCACGTCAGGAACAACACTGCGATTACGTTAAAGTCATTGACAGTGACATGTATGCCGGGAGGCGACGCTCAACCCGTCACGTCGATAGTGGGACTCTACCCGCCGCTGCAACCGGGATACGGCGAGGATGCTTATATCAGTGGAAATTGTCGTTTGATTCGGGTCAATGAAAGTCACCAATTGTGGTAAAGACCTCTCTCCGGTTTGAGTGTCTTGCCGTTTCGAGTTGAACGAACTATGGCACAAAAATTGCTTGACCGTTCACCGATCAAGATTTTGTCTCATTCTTTGTCCTCAGACGGGTTGGACGGTGCTGGCTGCTTGGTGCTGTTCGTAGCAATTGCAGTGGTAATTGTCTTTCTCTTTTTGGGCACATCAGCTCAGCGCGACTTGTACTTCCGCGTATTTCCACATCGTGCAGGCCCCCAAGGTTCATATGTCACCGTTGCGGTGAAAGAGTCCCTTGTGAACCGAACCGTTTTTCAGCGGGAAACTTACGTTATAAAACTGATTGGGACGGGACATTTGTCTGATAAATCTGACAAGAACGTCGCTGGTTTAGCAGCTAGCAGTGGTCTTGTTTATACGTTGGAGTGTGAACCTTATTTCTGGAACCAATGTGGACCACTCTCTCCGGACTCAACGTACTACGCTCGATGGACCTCTCCAGACCACTCCAGATTGGCAATCTCTGTGCTGGCAAAGGATAAGGAGGGAAAGTCTTGGATCAGTCAGGAAAAGATGCAGTTCTATGAACTCCAACGGTGGGAGAGACGCGACACGCTCCAAGTCTCACTGCCCAGCAAGATAACAGAAATCTATATAAATGCCGGATTTTCTCTCCGATACCCGCAAAACTGGCGAGTTGATGAGAACAAGAAAGACAACCAATGGAGCGCGACGATTGCACCGCCTGACGCGCATCTGGGAACGTGGGTTACTCACGGATTTTTTGTAGGTCATGTTGTCCCGATTTCGTCTTCTTCTCCAGCAACTTTGGAAAATGCATTCGAACAAAGTAAGGAACACTTTCAGCAAGGCGGGTTGACGTTCGTCGATTCCAGTAAAGCGGAAACCTCAGTAGGAGGCCGTCAAGCTTTGACAATCTTCTATACTGAATCAAGCCCCCTTTCTGTAGGAGAAATGGGACGTTTGATCGTTGTTCGCGATGATCGTGATGGATACTACTACTTCTTAATGTTTTGCCCCAACGATGACCAAACGTACACCTACAGTCCTGTTTTTAACGGAATTCTTGAGACAGTTAGGTTTGAGAAGATGAAGTAGTTGTTGTTGAAGGTGAAAAACAATTCATTCAGATATTCTCCATACCTCGTCAAAGTCTGGAGGAATCATGCCGTAGACAGTCGTTTTTTCTCTAGTTGAAGTGACACCTTCAAAAAAAGGTAATGCCTGATCAAACTGAGGGTTGATAATGTACTTTCCGTTCAAGTCGATGTATCCCCATTTGTCGCCCACGCGAACGCTAGCCGACCCCTTATAAAAGGTCGAACATGCATCAAACTGCGAAGCGATGACATACTTGCCTGTCTTGTCGATATATCCCCACTTGTCTTTCTTTTTAACCGGAGTAATTCCGTTGTCGAAGAACGGCAGGGCGTCATCAAACTGAGGATTTATTGCATACTTCCCATTCATATCGATAAACCCCATTTTGGAGCCTAGCCTAACACGCGCCAGGTTTCCGCCAAAGGAATGCGCATCATCAAATTGTGGATCAATCGCATTATTCCCTTCCTTATCCAGGTACCCCCATTCCATGCCTGACTTCGCAGGAATTCGATCCTCGCCGCAATTCAACGCCTCATCGAACTGAGGATTTATAACAAGTTTACCCTCTTCGTTAATGCACCCCCATTTGTTGCCAGTCTTCACTGGCGCATATCCTCTGCGAAATGGCCCAGCATCATCGAACTGCGGATTAATCATGTACTTGCCTGCTTTGTCGATGTACCCCCATTTGTCACCCACCTTTACAGCGGTCATTCTATTGTTGCGGACGAAAGGTAACGCTTCATTGAATTGAGGATTAATCACATAATTGCCGGATCGATCGACATAGCCCCATTTGGTGCCAAGCTCCACAACTGCGGTATCTGATAGAAAAGGTCCCGCATTCTCAAACTGAGGATTGATCAAATACTTCCCCGCCTTGTCAATGAAGCCCCATTTCTTAGCGATTTCAACGGGCGCAGCTCCCTGGAAAAAGGGGAGGGCTTGGTCGAATTGCGGATTTATCGCGTACTTGCCACCATTGTCGATGTATCCCCACTTGTCTCCGGTCTTTACGAGCGCGAGCTCTTCCATGAAGACTTCTGCTGCTTCGAACTGAGGATTTATTACGTATGTGCCGGTGCGATCGATGAACCCGAATTTATCTCCAGCTTTCACCAGAGCGAGCGTCGATCTCGACGAGAGCGTGGTGACCCGAGTTGCTAGCGAATCGTGAGCCAATGACTCAGTTGTTCGGTCTTTTCTTGCTTTGAGGAAAATAGCAGTCAAACTGACTACGACAATGAAAGCTAACAAACCACTGACAATTTTCTTCATTCCGAATCCTCATCCTAGAGAACATGCAGGACCTAGCGGCAATCCGCGAACCAACTTCCTGATAAATATAATGATTCCAATTAAGAGGACACAGTTAAGAGTCTCTATTTTGTTGTCCCGAAGTCGTGTGCTGACAGGCCGATCTTGCTTAAGCCTTCGTTTTCGTTTTGCTCATAAAGACTCTTCGATGCCTGATATTTTTGATTCAGCTCGTTGGCATGGCCAATCCTTTCATTGAACTCATCTCGAATTCTGGTGTTAGCAATGGTTATGTCGTCTCCCGAGCGTCGGAAATATTGTTGGTTGTCCAAAACAAAAATGTAGATATCGCGAACGGAATTCAACCACTTTTTTTCTGAGTCCACCAACGGTCTTCGAACAGCGAGTTTTTTCTGTACTGCTTCATCGAACCCTTTGAGAAACTTCTTTTTGTATTCTTCCGACCAGTTCAAGGAGTTAATCCTTGTCCTGCAGCGTTCCACAATGCTGTCTAATGCATCCTCCTGCGATAGCTCTATTTCAAGTGCGGCGTCAAGTTGGGAAATAATTCGCTTAGCTTCTCCCGCGTCCAGATATGATTGCGGCGTGTACAAGCCTTCGTAGTTGATAGAGTCTATTTTGGACGAATAGTTCTTGTTCTGCGCGATTATTTCCTTAAAGTAGTCTCTCAGCACTGTTCTGCCTGCATCGTTTGGATTGGTGATGGGTACAAGTCCGGCTGCCTCCTTTGCGATGACAGGAATGTCCGCCTCTGTCAGATCTGGTTTGATGCTGCTGATGGAAAAAACGTTGGTAATGAGGACCCAACTTGCCAGAACTGCAATTACCCGAACTGCAGAGGCTCTCTGTTTCCTTACTTTGTAATAAAGAAGAACAATTGCCGCGGGAATAAAAGCGGACCCGATTTCATACCCAACTGCTGAAGCCCAGTCTGCTTCCCGTCTTTCCCAAAATGACGCGAAACAAACAAGGACAACTATCAAATAAACTACCGCACTGACGAGGCCTAACACTCCCCATCTAGATTTTGCCAGGGGCGAAGTAGAAATGGGTATTGCGGGAGATGGAGCCGGAGTCTGTATTCCAAGAACGGAACCTCCGCAACGCGGACAAAAACTCGCGTTTAGAGGTATCGGAGCACCGCATCTTCCGCAAAACATATACAAGTCTCCGTTGATCAGGACGAGCCAAACAAAAACAAAAACAAAAACAAAAAAAAAACGGTTAAAGGCGCAATCTCAAAGATTTGAGCCGAATGTAGCCTTTACGCGCTTTGATTTTGCGAAGTAGGACCACCAGATGGCTACTCCGAACAATATCCGAAATCCGATAACTACGGGATTGTCTGAAGAGGATTGTTGTCCGATCTCCTTAGCATTCGTCGACAGAGAACTCATGACGGTCAGACAAGCCAGAACAAGCATTACGATGAAGTAAATCTTGACGAACTTCAGCGCATTTGGTTGAGCACGCCATGTTGTTACACCAACGTAGATTGAAAATGCGGCTAGTCCCAAATCAATCCCAACAACAAGAGGGCTTGGATTTTGTAGGATTTCTGCCGCGCAAGCAAGTGGGCCAAATACGGTAGTACTAACGCAGAAGAGCAAGAGCCAGCCACCTACTCCTCGGAGCGGATCTTTGGCCTGCTCGGCGGCAGGGAACAGCTGAGCTTCGCTAGCTGTCTCTTCATTTTTTGCCGACGGCACAGCACCACCGAAAGCCGTCGCAGTGTTGGACACAAATACAGGTGAACCAACGGGCGTCAGCGATGCCCCGCATACCGTACAAAAGGAATAGTCGCTCGGATTCTGAGCGCCACATTTCAAACATCGCACGGATGTGGTCTTGACTGGCTGGCCAACTGGCGGCGTTGCAACTCGGGCTAGGATCGAGCTTGTGGAAGGTTCAACTGTTGCGCCACATCTGACACAGAACTTGGCTACTGCGGGAAGCTCGCACGCACAGTTGGCGCAGAACATGGGCTACTGGGCTCCGTTAGCGAAAGTTTAGTCCTAGATTCGTGGCTTTGGAAGAGTTATCGTTATGTTGGATTTCCAGTGGCCTTCTGCATACAGTGCGGCGCACAGAATGAGACGAATGCCGTTTTCTGCGTATCGTGCGGTCAAATGCTCTACCGTGAACACCCAAGTACACCTCCATTGCGTGCAGTAATCGGGCGGCGGAAATGGCTGATTATCGCTTGTCTGCTGTTGGGACTGGCCGTCGTAATCGTTCTGTTGATACCCAAATCGGAAAAGCTGAGCCAAAGTGCCGAAGCGGTCAAGGTTGCTTCTCCCTCAACCGAGCAGGTCGGTGCGCCCGTACTGACCATAGTTGCTTCGAACCGACGCGGAACTGCGGTATCGCAGGGAAGCGGCTTCATCATAACTTCCGATGGCTTGGCGGGTAGCAACTACCATGTGATTAAGGGAGCCGTGGAGGCGTTTGCCCAGTGTTGCAACGGGCGCGTTTTCGAAATACGCTCAATCGAGGGCGCTGATTTGGAGAAGGACTTGGTCTTATTCCAGCTCTATGAACAGGGTAGTACCCAGAAGCCACAGAACTTGCCGCATGTGACGTTAGGTTCGTCGAAGGATGTGACGGTCGGACAAAAGGTAATTGCAATCGGTAGTCCACAGGGCCTTGAGAATACGATGAGTGACGGCATTTTAAGCGCGGTTCGCGAATACAAGGCGACCCGCTACTTGCAGATTACCGCACCGATCTCCCGGGGCTCATCTGGTGGACCAGTTCTCAATGAGAGCGGGAAGATGGTGGGAGTCGCTACATTCCAATTCGAACAGGGACAAAATCTCAATTTTGCGGTAGATGCCGAGCACATCCGCCCGCTCATGGATCAGCACTTCGGCGTTTCGCTGACTGCTTTTCAATCCGCTTTGGGAAGCACTCGCCGAGAGACCCACGGTGTTGTCAATTCCGAATCCACTCAAAGTGCCTCCGGCGACGAGCGCTCCGAAGCTAATCCGATGATTGGTCAGTTTGGCGGAATCGTGCACAATCAATCAGCGAACCTATCAGCGGAGTTTGGAATTCTGGTTCGAGACGATGAAGGTCTCCTCTCCGGTTGTATGGGTGTTAAAGAACCACTCTTTGGCAGTGGACCTCTTAGGGGTGCAGCCCAGGGTAGTGACGTGTATTTCGTTGTAACGAGCTCAGCCTTCGAGATTCAATTCACTGGAACACAAAAAGGTGGGTCCGTCACTGGAACTTACGTAGTTAAACGGGGAGGTAGTCCCGATCAACAGGGGGCTTTTACACTACAAAAAGCAAGTTCGAAGGGTCCAGAAAGCAGCTTCGATACCGCTAATTGCCCGACGGACGCGGAGGTTCATAAATAGCAGCCTAAATTTGTGTACTATTCTGGGGAAGGACTGGATCCATCAATACTTTGGGATAATACGAAAAGGAAAATAAGTCGCCGTTGAAGAGCTCTGCTTTTCAATTTCGGGATTTAGCGTAGAAACGAAGTCACACTCCCCTGTGCCACTGGTCACATCTTCTTCCTTCCCATTCTCGATAAAATGCTCGTTTTCCCCGTAAAGAAAGGCAAACCATGAAAAGGACGCTTTTGATAGCTGCCTTGGCCATGCTTTCGATGTTTACCATGGGGCGACACTTCGTCGAAAGACAGAACGAAATGCTGTCACGGATGCGGCAGTTATGGCTGCAATCAAACAAATTGTGGTAACACGTGCGGGGCAGGGCCGCATTGTCGCGGTTGCTGGAAAGACTGTGTTAGATAGTATCTGCAAAGGAGTTAACCCCTTATGCGTCGATTCATGTCCATCATTGCGCTCGCTGCTATGTTGTTTGCTTCGCTGCTCGCGCAGACTCCTCAACCATCACCTACTCAACCGACACCGCAGCAACAGCAGAAGTCTCAACCGAAATGTACCGACAACGGTACGTACGTCAACCAGAAGGGAGAAACGGTAAAGCGCCCCGAAAACTGCTCGGCAGCACCTCAAGGAGCTACTGCCCAATGCCGCGACGGAAGTTACAGTTTCAGCCAGAGTCGCCGAGGAACGTGCTCTCATCATGGTGGGGTTACTAAATGGTTTTGAGGCTAGTACCGCCGTTCCGGCAAAAGGCAGTCGAAATGTCACACAGTCTGGAGGTTAAACTCTACGTCGCCCTGTAGGCGCGAATTGCTTCGAGCACGTGTTCGTGCGTCTTGCGTTTCACAGCTTCACCACGAATCAGCTTTTCTATCGTGTGCTGACTCATTTTCGTCAATTCCATCGTTTTTCGTATGCCAATTGCACGAATTTTATCTGCTATCAGAGGGTCGGCAACGACCTTTTTAGCTCTCCCGAACTCAGTAGCCTTGAACTCCAGCACGCTGATCTCGTCGCCTTCCTCCCACTTACGATCTGTTTCCTTGCCCACATAGCGAAGCATCCCGGCAGTAATATGCGCGCGCTGTAGCAACCCGCGCGTCCCTGCTTCGCATGGCGCACCATCGGGCGCGAGGCTCTTTGCTTCGGGATGTTCCTGATATTCGATCAGGAGGCGTGCAAAT
>Ga0187855_10000004_pt1 | contig 197694 bp, 169 predicted proteins | sample June2016WEW_8_10_2_FD_132969 | JGI IMG/M metagenome (GOLD analysis project Ga0187855, IMG submission 132969) | Peatland microbial communities from SPRUCE experiment site at the Marcell Experimental Forest, Minnesota, USA - June2016WEW_8_10 | ecosystem: Environmental > Terrestrial > Soil >... | reverse complement strand
GATGGAAAACATCTGCAGTAAGTTACTGAGTGGTGTGGGATTCTCGAAAGGGTGGGAGCTGTTGGCATTGAAGAATCCGCCTCCGTTCGTGCCCAGCATCTTGATCGCTTCCTGAGAAGCAACTGGCCCTTGCGCGATGGCCTGGTCGGTCACAGTGCCCATGACCGGCTTGCCATCGGCTCCAACCATGGGCTTGCCGTCGGTTCCCATCTTCTGGACCTGTTGCACTTCGATCAGCTTCGCGGTGTCATAGGGCTTGAAATTCTGCACGACTCCCTGCGAAACCAGCAGCAGGGCATAAACGATGCAAGCAGGCAGCAGCACCCATAGGATGGAGCGGGTCATGTCGACCCAGAAATTGCCGATGGTATCTTTCTCTCTGCGGTCGATGCCGCGAATGAAAGCAATGGCCAGCGCGATCCCCACCGCCGCCGACGCGAAGTTATGGTAGGCGAGGCCAGCCATCTGCGTGAGATAGCTCATGGTGGATTCGCCGGAGTAGTTCTGCCAATTGGTGTTGGTAGTGAAGGACGCGGCGGTGTTAAAGGCCAGTGCCTGCCCGACCGCCCCGAACTTCTGCGGATTCCACGGCAGGAACTGTTGCACGCGCTCGATCACATATAGCAGCAGCATGGTGGCGCCGCTGAACAGCAGCATGGTGAAAGCGTATTCCGTCCAGCGCATCTCGTGCTTTTCATCGACGCCGGTCACGCGATAAAGGAACCGCTCGATGGGCCGAGCCACGGGATCGACAAAAGTTCGTTCACCGCTGAACACTTTTGCCATGAACACACCGAGCGGCTTAGTGATCGCCAGAATCAGAGCCAGAAATACGAAGATCTGCATCCAGCCATTGGTTGTCATTTCAGAATTTCTCCGGCCTCAGCAATGCATAGAGCAGGTAGACCATCAACCCGGCGCTTACCAGCAGCATGATGATCGATTCAGCATTCATAATGGATTTGCCTCCGGCGATTTGGTCCTCAGCGAATTCGATCGCAGAACTGCACATAACCGAGCGACAGCAGGAAGAAAGCTATCGCAACCACAACAAAGATCACGTCTTGCATACGATCTCCTCCAAGTGACGATCAAGCACGCACTAACTTTTCGTCACCATCGAAACTTGACCGTCATAGCCAAGTTCAGCCGGTTCTCATCCCTGCGGAGATCCGGCGTCCACGTCCGCTGCAGGGAAGCAGCCCGGCTCCATTAAAATCGGGGCACCATAAAAAGAGAGTAAGGAATTCGTAAGGAAGTCATAAAGAAAAAGAGCGTTTCCGGCTATTTAGTGACTCGGGACACCAGTTCGACGCCGCCGCAGTGGGAGTAAATCGTGTTGACGAATCCTCTCCGTTAGCATAACGGACCAGAACGTTGCAGCAGGACGTGGAGTTTGGCGTGATCGTAAAGATCGGTGGCTCCGGGCTGAAGTTCGTGGCTTCTAACACCGTATACCTGGCGCTACCCGGGGGCGATACCATCCATCTGGCGATCGACAGTCTGAGTTTCGCACACCAGCAAAGGCGTTCGTCGAACCTGGGAGCAGAGCCAGGCGGTTGGCTGTGGAATCGGTTCACCGTGCACTACATCCCAAACACATGGCAGTTGGTTGAACCAGGCGGGAATTGCCATCAGCCTATTCTCCTGGCAATGCTTGGGCCAACGCCGCATTGGCGATCGAGCTTCCCTGCGGAAGGAAACTCGGGCGTGGAACTGTCGCGCGGATCGCGACCCGTGCACGATCCAGTGGAGCTTTACTGGCAAGCTGGCTCGTTACAGATTTGGCTACAAGATTATACGGCCACGGTATTAGTCCACGTGCTCGCCTTCTTCGACGAACCCAATTTCCGCCGGCGGTAGCTGGTCACCCGGCCGCGCCCAGAAGACGTATAGCGAAGGCAACAAGACCACGCTGATGAACAGCTCAACAATTAGGCCGCCGACAATCACGATGGCGAATGGCCGTTGCGAATCAGATCCGATGTCGTGTGACATGGCGGCAGGCAGAAGCCCCAAGGTCGCTACCAGCATGGTCATCATGATTGGTCGCAAGCGGAGAGATGCACCTTCCTTTGCTGCTTCGCGAGGATTCATGCCGCGGGTGCGAAGCTGGTTGATGTACTCGACCATGATCACGCCGATCTCGACTGACACGCCAATCACCGCCAGAAACCCCAGGCCTGACGAAACCGAAAAATGAGTGCGGGTTAGCAAGAGGCTAAAAAACCCACCCAGCGGCGACAGTGATACCACGCCCAGAATCAAGGCGACCCATTTCCACGAATCGAATGCGGAGTAGAGAATGAAAGACATCAGCAGAATCGTGATGGGGACGATGAACGCCAGGCGGCGATTAGCGCGCTGCTGGCTCTCGTACTCACCGGTCCAATCGAGGTAATAGCCTTCGGGCAGTTGGACCTTCTGGCGCACTTCCTCAATTGCCTGTCGAACCGTGCTGCCCAGGTCGCGTCTGCGCACGCTGTACTTGATGGCGATGTATCGCCGATTGCCCTCGCGATAAATCGTCGAGGCACCATCTTCGAGTTTGATCTGGCACAACTGTCCCAACGAAACCCGCGCACCCGATGGAGCGAGTATGCGTATGTTGGCGATATCTTCAACGGTCTTGCGAAAAGACGGCTGGTAGCGAACGGTCAAATCGTATCGCTGCTCCGCGACCAGAATCTGGCTTACCGCCTTGCCGCCGACCGCGGTCTCCACGGCATCCTGCACGTCGCTGACGTTGATTCCGAAGCGATCCGCCGCCGCACGGTCAACTACCAGATTTACGTTGGGCTGTCCGCGTACCTGGAATGTTCCCAGGTCGGCGACTCCGGGAATCTTAGCCATCAGGTCTTGAATCTCGCTGGCCTTTTGTTCCAGCGTCTTCAGGTCAGTACCAAAGAGCTTGACGGCCAGCTCGCCTTTGACGCCGCTCACCGCCTCTTCCACGTTGTCGGAAATCGGCTGCGAGAAATTCCAATCCACGCCCGGGAACTTGTTCAGTTCGCCATCTATGGCGGCGATGAGATCGTCTTTCGTCTTGAATTGTGAGCGCCATTCGGAGTGGGGTAGCAGATCAACGAAAAACTCAGTGTTATAGAAGCCGCTGGCATCGCTGCCGTCGTCGGGCCGTCCCACTTGACTGACCACCTGCTTGACCTCGGGAAAATTGGCCAGCATCAGTCGGGCCTGTTTTGCCAGCGCGATGCTCGAAGAAGGGCCGGTACTCGGCGCCAGCGTGCCGCGAACCCAGATTGCCCCCTCGTCCAGGTGTGGCAAAAACTCGGAACCGATAACGCCGCCAAAAGCTAAGAACAACATCAGCGCCAGCGCGGCCAGGCCCAGGCCCAGTGTGACTTTCAAGTGATCGAAGCACCAGTCAAGCGTGAGGGCATAACGCTCGCGCAAAAATTGGAGCACGGGGTTGCGCCATTCTTTCATGTCGTCCTTGAATAAAAAGGTGCACAGCACCGGCGCAATGAGGAGAGCGAACAGCAACGCACCTAAAAGAGCGAACGCCACCGTCCACGCCATGGGACGGAATAAGCGGCCTTCCACGCGCTGCAAAGTGAAGATCGGAAGGTACGAAACGATGATGATAATTCGCGCGAAGAAAACTGGCTTCTGAACTTCGTGGGCCGCGGTCGCGATCGTCTCGGTGAATGTTTTCTTGCCACGGCCGAGCTCGGTGTGGCGCAAGATGTTTTCCACCATCACGACCGAGCCATCCACGACCATGCCAAAGTCGAGCGCTCCTAGCGAGAGCAGGTTCGCGGGAATGTGATTTAGGTCCAGCAAGATCGCTGCAAGTAACAGCGAAAAGGGAATGGTGACAGTCACAATCAGGGCGCTGCGTACGTTTCCCAGGAAGAGAAACAGGATGAGAGTGACCAGCAGCACTCCATCCGTCAAGTTGCGCAGCACGGTGTGAGTCGTGTAGTGCACCAGATCGCTGCGGTCCAGGTGCGGAACAAACTTCACTCCCTTGGGCAATATGCCATTGTTCAGTTGTGCGATCCTTTGGTGGAGAGCGTCGAGAGTCGCATCCGGCTCGGCGCCTTTACGCAGCAGTACGATACCTTCAACCACGTCGTCATCATTGATTACCGTGCCGTCTTCATGGCGAATGGTCTTGCCCAGTTGTCCCAGCCGCACTTTGGGCGCCTGTACGACTATGCCCAGATCACGAACCCGCACCGGTGTGCCATTGACCGACTTCACTACGGTTGCCCCAATGTCGTCGGTGTTGGTCATTAATCCGACGGCGCGCACGTTAAGGGCTTGCTCTCCCCGCTCGATAAACCCTCCGCCCGCGTTGAGGTTGTTGTTGGCGAGAGCCTGTTCTACCTGGCCGATCGAGAGCCCGAAAGAGACCAACTTGCCGGGATCGAGCTGCACCTGGTATTCGCGAGTAGGACCGCCAAAAATGTTGACGTCCACAACATTAGGCACGGACTTCAACTGGTTCAGCACAAACCAGTCCTGGAGCGTCTTCAGTTCCATCACGTCGTACTTGGGATTGGTGCTGGCGAGCGTGTAGAACATGATCTGCCCGGTCGGACTGTAATCCGGACCGAGCCCCGGGTTTACCCCTTGAGGCATGGTAGCCTGGGCCAATCGATCCAGCACTTCCTGACGTGCTGTAAAGGTCGTGATCTCGTCGTCGTAAATAATCGTGATTACCGACAGCCCAGCCAGCGACACCGAACGCAGATGCGTCATGTGGGGGACGCCGTTCAGTTGTACTTCGAGTGGAACCGTGATCTGCTGTTCGACTTCTTCCGCCGCGTGTCCGGGCCACTGCGAGATGATCTGGGTGTAGGTATCGGCGACGTCAGGGTAGGCCTCGATCGGCAGATTATGAAAAGAAATAATGCCCCAGATAAACAGGACGAGCGCCAGGCTCAGCACCAGGATTCGGTTGTGCAGAGCGAAATCGATGAGAAGCCGAATCATTTCCCTTGCTCCGCTATGCTGCTGGAGAACGCGAGTGCGTTGGCCACGACCTCAGCTCCCGCCTTCAGCGGGCCATCCTGCAATTGTTGGAATCCGTCTTCGGTGACGCCTTGGGTGTGCACTTCGATTTTCCGGACCTGGTTTTGCCCTTCTTTGCGGAACACCCAATCCTTGTCTTGCAATCTCATAATCGCAGCGCTCGGAACCACCAGGCGCGACTGCATTTTCCGCGACCGGAAGGTCGCTACCACGTACATGTTCGGCTTCAAGGCCGCATCTGGATTAGGCAGCACAATTCGTACTTTTGCGGCCCTCAGGTTGGGATCCAGCACTCGCGAGATGTCGGCAACCTTGCCGTGGTAAACCTTGTCAGGGTAGGCATTCAGTCGAATTTCCGCTGAATCGCCCAGCTGAACCTGGCCGAGATCGTTTTCGTAAACATCGCAAACCACCCACACCTGCGTGAGGTCAGCGATGGTGAATAGGTTGGGGCTGTTGTCTAGACTCTTGATTCCTTCAAAGCCCGATATGTTTTGCTCAACGATTGTCCCGGAAACCGGCGCACGTAGCTCAATCAACGAGCTGGGGTGAGCTGGATCACCGCCTAGTATCCGAACGTGCTGCTCTGTGTTCTGCACATCTAATTTGGCTTTTTCTTCAGCGTCCTCGGCCTGCTGTATCTCTTTCTCAGCGAGTGCGCCGTGAGCGTAAAGGAGCTGCGCCCGCTCCAATGACTTCTTGGCTAACCGCTCGTCTGCAACTGCTTTCTGGTAGTCGGAAAATGCTCCTGCCAGATCGGCGCTATAAATCGAAAGCAGATCTTGGCCTTTTTTCACGGAATCGCCAAGCTTCACTCTTAAGTCGACCACCCGGCCAGAACCCTGCGAGGTCACGTGAATGGTGCGGTTCACATCGGGAATGACGCTGCCGTTGGCGCGCAGCACGGTGGGCAGGTCGCGCGCCTCTGCTCGGACCAGCTTGAACAGTTCGGGGTGGTCGATGTTGTACAGGTTGGGATCGAGTGTGACTTCCGCCTTGGTGGGCACCGCTTTAGTGTCATTCGAACAAGAGACGGACAGAATGATCAAGGAAATGATCAGAGAGAAGATTGCAAAGATCGCCGCCGATCGGCCATAAAGCTTGCTTGTCATCCGATACCCCTGTAAACCACTGCAATCGAACGAGTGATACGCCGTCTCTTCATGCCGTTTCCACCGGGTCGAGCCACCCCGAAGTTGGTCTTGCGCTCGAAGTTGCATGAATACTGGTGTTGGCTCGATCATACGACCACTTCCGTGAACTTCAAAAAGGAAGTATAAGGTAAACAATCGTCGTATTCAGGCCAAGACCCTGCTACACAGGCGTGGTGTAGTTCTCCAAAAGGAAGCACGGAACACAACTCCGTCGTTAGAGAATGCCGCACCAAAAGCGCGCAGAAACGAGCGATCATTACGACAGCTTTCATCTTGACGGGGACAGACTTCAGGGAGGAAGACGCCACCTTCCGAGTGCGGTGATTCTCACTAACTAAGGAGGTATAATCTCAGCGCGATGAACAGAAATGGTACGGCCCAGCGGCCCCAACGATCAACGGAGCGCAGAATAAGCGAATGGTTCCCGAGCCATCTGCCCGCGAAACACCACAGTGCAACAAGTACGGCGCACACAATCAATATCAGCCAGAGGTAAGCTCGGCCGATCACGAACAATGGCACGTAAACGCTGATGTTATCGGCTCCGTTCGACAAAGTCACCAGTGCGATGGATGCGACACTGTAATCGCTGGCCCGCGGCTGCCCCGGTTCAGTTCGCGGCGCCCGCAACAGTTGCTTGATCCCTATTGCGAGCGGCAGAAGACCAAGAAAGCGCACCCATCGATGAGGTATTGCGAGGGCGGCCCAGGCGCCAATCAGACTGACGACAACGATGGCCCCGAAACCGACGTACTGACCTGCTACGATTCGTCGCGCCGGAACCCGCCGGGCAAATAAGAGCGTAAGGAGAAAAGCGTCATCAACATTCGTAGCTGCGAAGGTTGGGACACTCGCGGAAAACACGGTCAGATATCCATTCACAACGGTCCCAATCTTTTCCCTCTGTGAACGTCGCGAGCAGAACGCGGGCCCGCGACCGCCAAGCCGCCTTCGGCGGAATCATCCTAGCTGCCAAGTCGCTGCCCGCGGGCACTGCTGATCGCGTTCGTAAACCGACGCGCCAATTCCGCGATTCGATCCGGTTGCCGGCGCCGGATCGCTTCCCTGGGGATCAACTCTCCGCCAATGCCAAGCGCAACCGCGCCGGCGGCAATGAAGTTGAACGCAGTCCGCTGATTCACGCCTCCGGCAGCAATCAACGGCACGTTGGGGAACATCGCCTTAAGGGCACGGATGTATGTATCGCCGCCGACGTGCCCGCAAGGAACAACCTTCACAAAATCAGAGCCCAGTTTCCAGGCAGCAATGACATCGGTCGGTGTAAGGGTTCCAGGAATGATGACGACGTCTTCTGTCACGGCAAACTTCACGGTCTCGGGATCAAGGCCGTCACTGCTCAGGAAATTCGCGCCGGCATCCAAACAACGGCGCGCTGTCTCCGCGTCCAAGACGCTGCCCGCACCGACAATCATTTCCGGCACGCGTTGCACCACATGCGAGATCACTTTAGTCGCCTCGGGCACGGTCAATGTAACTTCCACGATCGGGATGCCACCGCGCGAGACCGCCTCGGCGGCGAACAGGGCATCATCCGTAGAAGACACACGAATGGACGGAATGATGCCGACTTCCTCGATCCGGCGCCGCACCTCTTGCTTGTTCACAGACCGGGCTCCTTCGGCGATCGTTGCCCGACTCGCCGTTTGCTTTCCAACTTACAGCGGACTTCCTATGACAAGTTACGGCAGACCTCTTACACCGACCGCTTCGCGAAGCTGCTCCAGAGCGAGCAAGTATGAAGCCAGAGATTGCCGGTAGGCAAGCTGGGTAGCCCGATAACTGCGCTCGGCGTCCAGAAAATCGAGCAGGCTTGCCGCGCCGCGCCGGTACGCATATTCGCTGATGTCGCGGTCCTTTTGCGCCACCTCGAGGTAGCCCGAGCGATAGAGCTGAATCACGCGGTCGTTCTCCCGCAAGCCTTCATAGGCGTCGTTCACATCGGTCATGACTTGGCCGCTCGTGGCTTTTTCCTGTTCTTGTGCCTGGGTGATGGCAAAGCGTGTGCGTGCAATCTCGCCCTGGTTGCGATTGAAGATCGCCAGCGGAATGCTGCCCGCAAAGCTGGCAGCACTGATGCCACCGGTATGCGAGTAGTTGGCCTGGACGGTGACGTCTTGTTTGCCGATTGCCTTCTGCAGGTCGTACTGGCTGGTGGCCGCGGTCACGCCTTGGCGCGCGGCACGATAGTCTGGCCGGTTCTGCATGGCCTTGAGTTGGAGGTCTTCAAGATTTCCCTTCACCGGCTGATAGTCGAACGGCCCGGCCACGTCGTAGTCGGCCGAAACGGATTCGTATCCGAGCAATTGCCGCAGGTCGGAGAGCGCCTGCACGCGCGCGAGTTGCGCTTGCTGAAGGTCGGTTTCGAACTGCAGCAATTTCAGCTTGATTTTCAGGTAATCGTCCTCGCTGATGGCACCTGCCTTGAAACTCATCTCGCTGATTTCTACTGTTTTCCCAAAGCTTTTCAGATCCATTTCCGCAAGTTCGAGCGTCGATTCGGCGAGTTGTACGTTCACGAATAGCGATGCAACATTAAAGGTCAGGCCGCGTTCGTTGTCGGCCACGAGCGAGCGCGTCTGCGCGGTAATATCTTTCGCCGCCTGCAACCGATGTTGCCGCTTCTTGCCGCGCTCGATCAGATAACTAAGGCCCAGGTCGGCCTCGGTTGAGTCGCGATAGTAGGTGCTGTTTTCGTTGGAGGGCGAGAAAAGCGGCAGGTATTCCCAGTCGCCAAAGAGTGTCGGGTTAGGACGCAGGTTGGCCGTCGTCTCCTCGGCTTGGCTCTGCAGGATCGTGGTGCGAGCGGCGAGCAAGTTGTGGTTATGCTGCATCGCCATCTGTACGGCTTCGTCGAGCGTGATCCTGACTGGTCCCTGGGCTTGGCCGAATGCGAAGGTTGCGGCAAGGGTGCAGGTGAATATGGTGCGAGCGATCAAACGTGCGCAGCTGTGAGCATCAATCCAACGATTAATTTTCAAGGGATGCCTCCTGCTCCGGAAGCTTGTCGCCATCGCGAGCAATCCAGACATACAAAGTCGGCATCAAGACGATGCTCATGACGAGATCGGAAATCAGTCCCCCCACGATCACAATCGCGAACGGCCTTTGCGAGTCGGACCCGATAGCGTGAGAGAGCGCAGCGGGCAGCAACCCGAGCGTTGCCACGAGCATGGTCATCATGATGGGGCGAAGCCTGAGGACAGCACCTTCGACTGCAGCGTCCGGAATGGTGTAGCCACGTGTTCGGAGTTGATTGATGTATTCGAGCATGATGACCCCGGTTTGCACCGATACGCCGAACAGCGCCAGGAAGCCGACGCCTGAAGACACGCTGAAGTGCGTGCCCGTTACCAAAAGAGCCACGAGCCCCCCGATCCGAGCCATGGCCACGTTGGTGAGGATGAGAAGCGCCCATTTCGCCGACTTGAACATGGTGTAAAGGATGATGTAGATCACGAGGATGGTGAGGGGCACGATCAGTAGCAAACGTGCTTCCGCGCGTTTTTCGCTCTCATACTCGCCCGACGAACCCACGGTATAGCCGGGCGGCAGCTTCACTTTTTCACCGATCTGTTTGATCGCCTCTTCGACCGTGGTTCCGAGATCCCGGCCTCTCACGTTGAAGGTGATTGCCAGGTAACGGCCGTTGCCCTCGCGGTAGATGTCGTAGGCGCCGTCCTTGACCTCAACTTTCGCCAGTTGCGCCAGAGAGACGCGCTCTCCGCTGGGGGAAAGCAGCCGAACCCTTGCGATCGCATCTTGGGTTTTGCGGTAGGGCTCCTGATAGCGCACTACGACGTCGTAGCGTGCCTCACCCTGAAGCACCTGGCTCACAGCGTTCCCGCCCACGGCGGTCTGGACGGCGTCTTGTATGTCGGCGACATTGATTCCAAAACGAGCCGCCTGTCGACGGTCGATGGTGATGTCAAGGTTGGGCTGTCCGAAATCGCGCAAAAGCTTGACGTCATGCATGCCGGGAATGCGCGACATGACCTCGGTGACTTCTTCGCCCTTCTCTTCGAGCGTCTTCAGGTCATCGCCGAAAATCTTGAACGCCAGCGAGCCCTTGGTGCCCGTGAGGGTTTCTCCGACGTTGTCTTCGATCGGCTGCGAGAAGTTCCAGATCGCCCCTGGGCATCTTTTTTCCAGCTCGCGGTCCATGGCGGCGATCAGTTCTTCTTTGTTCTCACGAAATACCGGCCGCCATTGGTCGTGTGGCTTCAGGTCAACGAAATATTCTGTGTTGCCGAATCCCCCGGTGTCGGTTCCGTCATCGGGCCGGCCAACCTGCGATACCACGGTCTTCACCTCTGGAAACGATGCGAACACATAACGAGCGCTGTTGGTGAACCTCTCACCCTCGGTAAGGCTCGTGCTGTTCGCCAGAGTGCCGCGCGCCCAGATGGCACCTTCGTCCAGATGCGGCAAGAACTCTGAGCCAATCACTCCGCTGAACCACAAGAACAGGCTGACCCCCAGCGCCACTAAACCGATGCCAACCGTAAATACACGATGCTCGATGCACCAGCGCACCCGCCTGCGGTAGTGCTCGGTCAGGTAATTCATGACCGGGTTGCGCCACTCTCGAACTCCGCTGCGGAACAATACACTGGCCAAGACCGGTGCAATCAATATCGAGAAGGTCAGAGCGCCCAGCAGTGCGAAGGCGACGGTCAAGGCCATGGGCCTGAATAACCGGCCCTCAACTCGCTGGAGCGTGAAGATCGGCATGTAGGCTGTGATGATGATGGCGATCGCATAAAAAACCGGCCGCTGCACCTCATGGCAGGCCTCGCGGATAGACTGAGGTACTGTCTTAATGGTTGTGGTAATACGCCTGGCTTCAGTCCCGTTGGCTCCAGTTCCAGAAACGCTTTGCCGGCGGCTCAAATGGCGAACGATGTTCTCGACCATGACCACCGCGCCGTCCACGACCATTCCGAAATCGAGCGCGCCGAGCGAGAGAAGATTGGCGGGAATCTTGCTCAAGTCGAGCCATATGGACGCAAAGAGCAAGGAGAACGGAATGGTGAGCGCGACGATGAAGGCCGCCCGCGCATTGCCCAGAAAGAGGAAAAGGACGATGGTTACGAGAATCATCCCTTCCGCCAGGTTGTGCATTACCGTATGCGTCGTAAAGTGAAGCAGATCGCTGCGGTCCAACATGGGAACGACCTTCACGCCGGGAGGCAGAATGCCGTTATTGAGTTGGTCCACTTTCTGGTGGATAGCGTCGAGCGCGGGCTGCTCTTCCGCGCCTTTGCGCATTAGCACCGCGCCTTGAATGACATCGGGCTCATCGATAATGCGCCCGTCCTCCATGTGGTTGGCTCGGGCCATGTGGCCCAGCCGGATTTTTGGGCCCTGGACTACGTCCGCGATGTCCTTTACTCGAAGGGCGGTACCGGTCTGGGTCTTTAAGACGGTCTGCTCGATGTCCTGCACCGTGCTGAAGAGCCCGAGGGCGCGCACATTCATCTGCTGGAGGCCAACTTCCACAAAGCTGCCGCCGGCATTGATGTTGTTGTTAGCCAACTGCTGCTCGACTTGCCCGATGCTCAATCCGTAGGCAACCAGTTTGTTGGGGTCCACCCGCACCTGGTACTCCCGCACCGTACCCCCGAAGTCGGAAACGTCCACCACATTGGGAACGGATTTAAATTGCTTGAGGAGAACCCAATCTTCGATCGACCTCAACTCCATCAGGTCGTAGCGGGGATTTGTGCTTCTAAGCGTGTACCAATAGATCTGGCCGGTGGTGCTCCAGTCGGTGCCGATCTGCGGTTGCAGGTTTTGTCCCGGCGGGAGATTGACCTGGGTGAGCCTTTCGAGCACCTTCTGGCGGTTCCAGTCGTTCACGGAACTGTCGTCGAAGATCATGATCACGAACGACAGCCCGAAAATAGACTCGGAGCGCAGAAAAGTCATGTGCGGCATCCCGGACATTTGTATCTCGATGGGAATGGTGACTTGTTGCTCCACCTCCTCCGCGGAACGCCCCGGCCACTGTGTAATAACCGTCACGTAGTTGTCGGCAATGTCGGGATAGGCCTCTACAGGCAGGTTATGAAACGAGATGACGCCCCAAGCGAGCAACAAGGACCCAATGGCCAACACCACAAACTTGTTGTTCAGGGCGAAATCTACAAGGGCGCGGATCATTTCCGGTTTGCTTCTTCCCTTCTCACATCTCTAACGCTCGTGGAGGGACGGGCGGGGACGCCTGGCTCTCCACTGCTTAGCCGTCACTGCGCAAGCACATGGTCCAAGACCAAGGCGTTCGTAACTACTTGCTGCCCTGGTTTGAGCCCGGATTTAATCTCTTGCAGATTCGTGTTGTCGGGCAAGACATCTCCACTGACCACCGCCAGACGCCGAAACTTCTTGTCGGGCGCGGGCACAAAAACAAAATCGCGATCGTGCATGTGCAGGACCGCAGAGGCCGGGACAACCGTGTGCATCTCTGTGGTTTGGCCGCGGAAGGTTGCCTTCGCGAACATGCCCAGCCGCAGGATTCCTGGATTCTGAACTTCTATCCGAACCTTGGCCGTGCGAATACTCGGATCGAGGATCATGCCAATATTGCTGACCCTCCCTTTGAAGGGACGATCGGGATACGCATTCACGGTGATCTCCGCTGCGTCCCCAAGCCGAACATTGGCCAAGTCATTCTCGTAAACATCGCAGACAATCCAAACCGATGAGACATCTGAAATTGTGAACGGGCTGGGCGATGAGTAGGCCTGCACGGTCGCTGCGTTCGTCACTTGCTGGTCGGTGATCACGCCCGTGGTGGGCGCTACGATGTCTACGATACCCATGGGCTTGTCGGGATCGTTGCCCAGGAGCCGAAGATGCTCGGTCGCGGTTTCAAGGGTGACCTTGGCGTCGGATGCCGTATCTTGCGCAACCTCCAGGTCTTGCTCTGCAATGGCACCGTGTGCAAACAGATCCACGGCTCGATTCAACTGCTTGCGCGCGAGAAGCTCGTCAGCGACGGCCTTGCGATAGGCGTCGAAGCCGCCGGCCACATCGTCACTGCGAATGGTAAGCAGCAACTGGCCCTTGGTCACGGTGTCGCCGAGTCGCGTGTGAATGGCCACGACGCGCCCCGAAGCGAGCGAGACGACCGGAACATTGCGAGAGACATCGGGGGCAACTGTTCCCGTGACGACTAACTCGGACGTCGTGGGATGCGCGGTGGCTTCAACCAGCGGGAAATGCTCCGGGTGGTCAACCGTGAAAAGGTTGAGATCCACGTCGGGGACGATGTTAGCGGGAGGCGGAGCTTCCGCCGCCGCATCGACTTGCCCATTGCATCCGCCCAGCAGCAACGGCAGGAGCATGGAGGCAAGAAAAAGACCGATTTTCACACTTCGACTTTTCATTTGGACTCCCTATCCGTCACTTCGAATGGTCGACACCTGTACGAAATTTCGCAGGACGCGTCCCCACGTTTTGTCGGTGGGCATACGCTCAGTAACCAACTCTCTGCGACGCATCAAAGTTGATCGACGTCCGTTTCTGCCTGGGCGCCTAAGGAACCTGCTGGAAAGGTGTCCCAAAGGACTGCAGGCCGCGCCGTCGCCGGGCGGTGCAGGGGGAGTATCTGCTGAGCAGCGCCGAAGCCGGAAATGGATCCGGAACGCTGCCCCTTTTTTGTTTCGTGCACATCGTTGTCTCCGCACCAGGAAACCCATAGCACTTAAACTCGACCGGGAAACGCGAACGACACCGTCGTAGTCGGGCTATCTGAACTGCTTCAAGTGGTTAATGTATGGTGGAGCGCATAAACAAGTCATAAGGATTTCCATCAAAGTTATGAATCGAGTGCATAAGCATTTTGGATGAGGCGTTCGAGCTCAAGAGCCGCCTTCTCGCGCGAGTCGCGATTCCTTCGCCGTCACTTGCCGACAAATGGACGCATCCGCAACCCGTGACTGGGTTAGTTCTTTAACGTCTAGCTGTCCCTTATGGTCCGTATGGTCCCTACCAACCTGTCGAACTCTGCTTCCATGCACTTCATCCATTCTCCCCCGGAGACCTTGCCGGTTTTGTCCGTGTCCATCGCGAGCAATAGTTGTTTGGCCGCTTCGGTTGCGGCAATGAGTTTCGCTGCTTCTTCAGTTTTTTCAGCCGCGGGCGTTGGAGTCATTACTGTCGTTTTCCCGCCCTGGGTCTCTGCGGCATTCACTACCATAACTCCGGCTAAGAACACCGCTGCGATGATGGCGATAACAATCGGCCAGAGCCTAACATGATTTCATCTCCGTTTGAAGTTGCATGACCACGCGAAGAGAGGCTTCCCCTTGAGGAAGCCCCTCTTCAGCACTAGAACTTGACCATGATCGCGCTCCTTATGCTGGGTTCATCTCTCCGCAGATCGGGACAGAATCCAGCGCTTCCGGGCACGCAGGTGAAGCCGGGCGTGGCGGACAAGAACGGGCCTGGGAGAAACGTTGTGGTGCCGATCACAGATCCCCCGCCCGGGTTTGGAATCGTGCTGGGAAATAAATTGTCGCCCGGTGTTATGCCACCACGACCCGTCCAATACGGAACGTCAGCGTGGCGATACCCAAACTCGGTAACGAAAGTGATGTACTGTCGGGGCATCCAGTTGAATGTGATCGAAGTATCCCAGGCCTTGTAGGGATCGCCAGGGTTCTGCGTGAAGTAGGGCGAGCCGGTGATAGCGTCGGCTCCATTGATGGGCGGGAGCAGTGTGAGGTAGCGTCCTGGATTGGCCATGGCGCCACCACCAATGGTGATGGCGTACAAATCCTTCTTGAACCAGAACCGGTTATAGAGCATCCAGCCAGCGAAGGTCTGCTTGCTGCTCGTCGCCGTATTGTGGTGGCAATTGACATTGTTATTGATTGTTCGACCCTGGGCGCTGACAAAGTTTCCGCTGCCGCCATATTCGCATCCTAGGTCTCCTGTGAGTGAGAACGCCATCTTGTCCAGCATCTTTTCCGGATGGTCGTAATACTTGATTTCCACACTGTCGTCAGTATGAATACGGGAGCGGCCAAATTGACCATTTGCGTTGCCCAAAGTATCTTCACCCATGCCGTAGTTATTGAAGACCATCGAGACCCATGCCTTTGGGCGATACAGGATTTGACCTCCCAGACCGGGCTTGCTGCCTAACCTGCCGTACGATTGCCATCCATTGATGATCCAGGGCTCAATTTTCAGTTTGTCCGTGGGGAACCACTGGATCCGGACTCCATTGAAGAACCAGGGCGTGTTGGACGAGACGTACGAGGGTTGGTAAGCCCAGTTATCAAAATTGTAGTAACTGAACAGACCAATGTAGGAAACAAAGATTCCCGCGTCCACGTTCAGTCCGTGGTTCACGTCGAAGTGGTATCCGCCGTAAGCTTCCGATACGTACTTGTACGCACCACGAAGGTCCCACTGCCCACGTCCAGCGCTGGCATCATTGCGGGGAGTGGTGACGGCGAACATTCCATCCATGGTTAAGATCCGGCCGCGAACGTTCTGCCAATGAAAATCGCCGCCGACGCTGATTTGCTCGACCTGGATTTCATTGGTCCGAAAGATTTCAGTCGAACCGCCAAGAGTATCGTCTCTGGGGTGATTGAAGTCGTAAACGTAATCAGTATCGAACCGGACTTCCGGTGTGAAGAACTTCGAATCCCACACCACATCTTTGTTGCGAGGTGTACCGTTCAGCCATGTCCAGTCGGCATACGCAAAGGGTTCCGTCGGCTTTGGCTTCTCGGGCAAGCCGGTGCGGGCTTCCTGTGACGTTCCACCACTCGCGCTCGCCGACACGGCTGCGGGGCCTGGCGCCCCGACCGATGCCGCGGCCACCGCGGGGCCGGCCACGACTGCCGGCTGAGTCCGGCTCTTCAGTTCCGCTTCGAGCAGTTCGATGCGCACCTTCATGGCGGCCAGCTCTTTGGCGATATCAACCGAGCTCGCGGGATCGGGGGCGGCCGCAGGTCGGGCGGGAGTTACGTCAGGGGCAGCCGCCGGATCGTGCACGGCTGCCACTCTCGTCCAACCATCTGGCGGCACCGGAGTCTGCGCGTAACACCGCGGAGCCTGCCCAAGCGCGAGACTCAAAACAAGCATCGAAGGAAAAGTTGAAACCGCTATGGCTTTGCGCAATAGAGTTCTCGTGATTTTCAAGTTCGCATCCTTTCCGGTCCGAAGTCCGGTTCTGTTGATTCAAATGCGTCCACTCTGACTAAATGGACAAACGCTTTTGTCGTGGTTTAACTCGCTATCACATCCGAAAAGCTGTAAGGGTCGCGTAAAAAGTTCATAAAGAGTACATAAAGACTCTGGGACATGACGGCCTCTTGACGCGGAGCCACTCAAACCCAAGACTCCAAGCCGTCTTGCACTAGGAGATTTATCCTTTACTAACTCACGTGACTTGGAATCGGGGTCAGACGATACACGGACAGTACAAGGTAGGCGTGAATCGAGTCCAATTCATATTTCTTGTTGCGCCCATCAGGCTCTTCAATACTGAATTGCGAGTTGCAGGATGCCGCAATGGTGGTGCTGAACTGTCCCGGCTGAAACCGGCTCCCACCCGTTCCGTTCGACGGTTCCACTGTCAGGGTACAAGGTATCGGCCGTCTCCTTGACCACCTGCCGTGTGGAGTACGGCTGCGGCAGCATGGGATCGGTCATCATCGGGTCCGTGGGTGTTTGGCGTTGGCGAGCTGCCCGTTTCCATCAGTGGCGATCCGGCGGAGCGCGACCGTTTGGTGTGGTTACGACGCTGTTCAAGCAGGCGCGGCTGCAGCCGGCGCGTTCGCTGGCCTTCGCCTGTGGACCCGAAATCATGATGCGCTTTGTCGCCCGCGATCTCGAAACTCGCGGCCTCGCGCGGGAAAATATCTACCTTTCCATGGAACGAAACATGAAATGCGCGGTCGGTTTCTGCGGACACTGTCAGTACAGCCCGCACTTTATTTGCGAGGACGGCCCCATCTTTTCCTACGAACGACGGGAGCGGATCTTGGTTTGGCTGGATATGACTTCGGGCCTGCGCCGCGACGAGCTGGCCGGTCTCCGCTGGGAAGACATTTCCTTCCAAGACCTGGAGATCATGGCGCAGCGCTCCGTGGTCGACCAGGTGGTTGGACCGGTCAAGACCGAAGCGTCAAAACGGCCGATTCCGATCGATCCTGCTATCGCAGAGGATCTACTCGCCTGGTACCGGACCACGAAGTACAACCGACCCGAGGACTATCTCTTTGCAACGGACTCGCCTCGGACCGGCAAGAAACGTGGGAAGCAGCCGGTGTGGCTGTCGAGGATCATGCAGTACTACATTCAACCGGCGGCCAAGAGGGTTGGGATCACGTTTACGCGCAGGCGGTGACACCGGCCAAGCGTAAGGCGCAGGGGAAAGTGGTCGCAATGCTGCGGGACACAAAGGACAAGGCAACGGGCTAGGAAGTTTGTGCCCCCTGTGTGTCCCCGGCGAAAAATGGGGTTTCCAGCAAGTCTTTTATTTTTGTTGGCGTCCCCGGCGGGATTTGAACCCGCGTTACCGCCGTGAAAGGGCGATGTCCTAGGCCAGGCTAGACGACGGGGACGTTTCGGGTGAGATGGTTGTTTACCGCCGAACATCATAGTAACAGGGCGTTTTTCCCACGTCAAAAGAAGATGCGCGCACACCAACTTGACCCTCGAACCGAACCCGCCTGCGATTTAGAATACAGCCATGGGCGATTCGATTTATTTGAGCCTGTGGTTTCCCAGCTTCGATGAGTCCGAGATTCTGCCACGAACGGTCAGCGTACTGCGGCAAATTCCGTTTTCTCCGGTGCGGGACGGGGTGACCTACGCGGCGATCCAACCGGTCTCGTGGAGTGAGCCGACGATTCTGGAGCGCCGCTTCCGTCCGGGCGTTTCGCCGGAAGAGGCAGCTTTAGTGGTCGCCGAACTTCTCCACGACGACTATGCCTACATTTTCGAGGCTTATTGGGACTTGTGGACTCCTCCTGAGGGCGCGGAGAAATGGGTGCTGGAGCCGTCGCTGGTGCGCCTGATTGCGCATGGGATGGAATTTGAAGAGCGCGCAGCGGAAGATGCCGGACACATTCAAATTGATTTCGGTTTGGACACGTCCTTCCTGCACGAAGAAATCGAATTTACTTCCGAGGCGGAGCGGAACGTCCGGAGCAACGTACATAAACTGGTCGAGTTTACCGCCAAAGTGGAGAAGAACTCCGGGGCAACGGGGCGGTTGCTGTGGTCCGAGTCGGAGGAGAATCTGGCACAGAAGCTGATCGTGCGGTTGCAGCGGACCAACTGATTAACGCAGAGGTCGCGGAGAAAATCCTCGCGGAGGTCGCCGGGAGAGGCGGAGAAGAGATCATGCGATCTGGGTTTTGATCTCTCAGCATTCTCTGCGGCGGGTCTCCGCGTCCCCTGCGTTGATCATTTTGTTGGCATCAAAATCCATTTACGAGCCGCGTGATGCCATCTTTCAACCTATCAACGTGAAAATTAATCAGCAGGCCCAGCCTTTTCCCTCCGAGCCTTAAGTACGAAAGAAGCTGGGCTTTGTGAACCGGCAGAACGGTTTCGATTGCCTTTAGTTCCACAACAACTTCATTCTCGACGAGAAGATCCAGCCGATATCCGAGGTCGACGCGCACTCCATCGTAGCTGACGGGAAGCGGGAATTGCGTTTCGACACGCAGCCCCCGTTTCCGCAGTTCATGAGCAAAGCAGACCTCGTAGGCACTCTCGAGAAGACCCGGCCCAATTTGCCCGCTGATCGCATTGAGCCTTGCTCTATCTTTCTCGGCGACCTCAGCGCGAGTTGTCCCCGCGGCCTCTGCGTTGATCACTTCGTTCGTCCAGCGTCAATCTGCAGCTTCTCGCTGGCTGCCGCCTGGGCCGCAGCGAGTCGCGCGGTGAGCACGCGGAACGGGGAGCAAGACACATAATCCATTCCCACCCGGTGGCAGAACTCGACCGACGATGGTTCGCCGCCGTGTTCGCCGCAGATGCCCACCTCCAGGTTTGGACGCGTCTTCCGCCCCCGTTCGATCCCGATCCGCACCAGTTCGCCAACACCTTCCTGGTCGATGGCGGCAAACGGATCCTGCTTCAGAATCCCTTCCGCCAGATACGTTGGCAGCACCTTATTGATGTCGTCGCGTGAGAAGCCGAACGTGGTCTGGGTCAGGTCGTTCGTGCCAAACGAGAAGAACTCCGCTTCCTTGGCAATCTCGCCCGCAACCAGGCAGGCGCGGGGCAGCTCAATCATCGTGCCCACCAAGTAGTGCACGTGCCTTCCTTTTTCCTTGAACACTTCTTCCGCCACGCGCCGGACAATCGCCCCCTGGTTCGCCATCTCTTTCACGGTAGCGATCAGCGGGATCATCACCTCCGCGTGGGTCTTGATGCCTTCCTTGTCCACGGCCACAGCCGCTTCAAGAATGGCCCGCGCCTGCATCTCGGTGATCTCCGGATAAGTGATCCCCAACCGGCATCCGCGATGCCCCAGCATGGGATTGAATTCATGTAACTCTTCCACCCGTGCCAGCAGCTCGGGAAGAATTTTCTTCAGGTCGCCGGCCCCTTTCGCGCCGTACTCTTTGTATTCCTCCACCAACTCTTTTTTCTGCTTCGTCGTGGCACTGGGCAGGCCCGCGATGGCAACCATGAGTTGCTCGCGCTTGGGCAGAAATTCATGCAGCGGCGGATCGAGCAGACGGATCGTCACCGGCAACCCTGCCATCGCCTTAAACAGGCCGATGAAATCGGCGCGCTGCATGGGCAGCAACTTCTTCAGCGCCGTGCGCCTGTCTTTCTCGTTGTCGGCGAGAATCATGGCGCGCATATGTGGGATACGGTCATGGGCAAAGAACATGTGCTCGGTGCGGCACAGCCCGATGCCCTCGGCGCCAAAGGCCCGCGCCTGAATCGCATCGCGCGGAATGTCCGCATTCGCGCGCACTCCAATTTTGCGGAACGGCTCCGCCCAGCCCAGCAGTTTCTGCAGGTCCTCATCATCGGCCGACGGCTCCAGCGTGTTCAGCTTCCCCTTGATCACGCGCCCGCTCGTGCCGTCGAGCGAGATCCAGTCTCCCTCTTTGAACACCTGTCCCTTGGCACGCATTTCCCCGGCTCGCTCATCGACTTGAATATCTCCCGCACCTGCCACGCAGCATTTGCCCATGCCGCGTGTGACCACGGCGGCGTGACTGGTCATGCCGCCACGGGAAGTTAAAATGCCGGCGGCAACTTCCATGCCCTGGATGTCTTCGGGAGTCGTTTCGGCGCGCACCAGAATCACCGGATTCTTCTTCGCGCCATGGCCGGTCTTTTTCACCGCTTCCTCTGCGGTGAAAACGATCTGCCCGACCGCCGCGCCCGGTGACGCCGGCAATCCCGTCGCCAGCACTTCCACCTTGGTGCTCTTTTCATCCAGACCCGGCACCAGGAAGTCATAGAGCTGGTTCGGTTCCACACGGAAGATCGCTTCTTCCTTGGTGATCAGTCCTTCTTCCACCATCTGAATCGCCACCCGCACCGCGGCTCGCCCGGTACGCTTGCCGTTGCGGGTCTGCAGCATGTAGAGCTTGCCATCCTGGATGGTGAACTCGAAATCCTGCATATCGCGATAGTGCTTCTCGAGGCGCGTGGTGATTTCGCGGAGCTGGTCGTAGACATCGGGCATGATCTTCTGCAGTTCGAGGATGGGCACCGGCGTACGAACACCCGAGACCACATCTTCGCCCTGCGCGTTCATCAGAAATTCGCCGTAGAACTCTTTTGCGCCGGTGGCGGGATTGCGCGTGAAGCCGACGCCGGTGCCGCTGGTGTCGCCGAGGTTGCCGTATACCATGGCCTGTACGTTGACGGCGGTGCCGAGCATGTCATCGATGTTGTTAATGCGGCGATAATGCTTGGCGCGATCGTTCTGCCAGGAGCGGAAGACGGCGTCCCGCGCCAGGACCAGTTGCTCGTGGGGATCCTGCGGAAAGTCGCGCTTGGCGTGCTTCTTCACAGCTTTCTTGTACTCCGCGATCACGTCTTGCAGCGCCTTGGCGTCGAGGTCGGTGTCGAGCTTGGTTTTCTTCTGCTTCTTCTTGGCGTCGAAAATTTCTTCAAACACCGATTTCTCGATGTCGAGCACGACGCTGCCGAACATCTGAATCAGGCGGCGATAGGAGTCGTAGGCGAAACGCGGGTTGCTGGTGCGGCGGGCGAGGGCTTCGACGCTTTGGTCGTTCAGGCCGAGGTTGAGGATCGTGTCCATCATGCCGGGCATCGAGAACTTCGCGCCCGAACGCACGCTCACCAGCAGAGGGTTGTCGCCTTTGCCGAGCTTTTGGCCCTGAAGGCTTTCGAGCTTGGCGAGCGCTTCTTCGATCTGGCGGTCGGCTGCTTTCGACACTGCATTGAGGCGCATGTATTCGCGACAGGCCTCGGTCTGGATCGTGAAGCCGGGAGGCACCGGCAGGCCGACGTTGGTCATCTCGGCGAGGCCAGAGCCTTTGCCGCCCAGAACGTCCTTCATCTTGCCATTGCCATCGGCTTTGCCACCGCCGAAGAAGTACACATATTTTGTGGTCGTGGGTTTTGCTTCGATGATTTCAGCATCAGGGAGAGTGGTTGTTGCCATATAGGTCCTCTTTTATTTCGTAGATGTTATTTCGTAGATTCCTTGCCTTCGGTCACGATCTCGGAGAAGTCCGCGATCGTGGAGAATTCCTTGACCACGGTCTGCAACAGCGCCAGGCGATTGGCGCGGAGATTGTCGTCGTCAACCATAACCATGACCTTGTCGAAAAACTTGTCGATCGCGGGACGCAGCGTCGCGATTTGGCGCAACGCCTCTTCATAATCGTGCGCTGCGCGCAGCCTTTCGACATTCGCGACGGTCTGCGGGATCAGCGCGGCTAGTTCCTTTTCGGATTCTTCCTGCAGGCCGGCCGGATCGACGCGCAGGGCAATGATTTTCGTCTTTTCGGCCGCCTGGCGCAGGATATTCTTCATGCGCTTGAAGGCGCTCGATATGGATTCGAAATCGGCCGAGTCGCGCACGTTCTTCACAGCTTCGGCGCGGGCGGCGGCGTCCACCACATCGTCGTCGTCGACAGCAAGTACGGCGCTGACCACGTCGTACGTATAGCCACGCGCTTCCTTCAAGTAAAACTCAAGGCGCTCGCGGAAGAAGGCGCGCACCGATTCGGCGCAGGCGGCGTTCGAGAACTTCTTCTCTGCCTCGGAGCCCTTATAGCGGACGCGCGCATCGGCCATGATCTCGGAGAGACGAAGCGGCAGTTTCTTCTCGGCAATCGTCTTTACAATGCCGTTCGCCTGGCGGCGCAGCGCGAACGGATCCTTCGACCCGCTGGGGATGAGTCCGAGCGCGAACATTCCGGCGATGGAGTCGGCCTTATCGGCGATCGAGAGAACCGCTCCCTCGATAGTAGCGGGCGTGCTGTCCTCCATCGACTCGGGCTTGTAGTGATCGTAGATGGCCCGTGAGATCGCCAGCTGCACGTCGGACCTCATGTCCTCATCTAGCTTCTGCACGCGCGCGTAAAGACCGCCGACAATTCCCTGCAGCTCGGTGAACTCCTTTACGAGTTCCGTGGTCAGATCGGTTTTGGCCAGCAGCGTGGCTTTGTGGACTACTCCGGGTCGAATGGCCATGCCGCTCTGTTTCACCGTCTCGGAAAGCCAGCTGGCCATATGTTGCACGCGCAGCATCTTGTCGTAATAGCTGCCGAGATCTTTCTGGAAGGTGACATTGCGCAGCAACTCTACGCGCTGCCGGAGAGTCTGTTTCTGGTCCGTCTGCCAGAAAAAGCGGGCATCGTTGAAGCGGGCGCGCAAAACACGTTCGTTGCCATGGCGGATCAATCCCTCCGAGTCGGCGGCCGTGTTGAGCACCGCTAGGAAGTGCGGCAGCAGTTTTCCATTGGCATCTTCGATGGCGAAATATTTCTGGTGGTCGCGCATCACCGTGACCAGCACCTCTTCGGGCAGATCGAGAAACTCGGGATCGAAATTGCCGAGGATGACGGAGGGAAATTCCGTCAGGTTGACGACGGACGCGACCAGCGGCTTGTCTTCGCGCCAGCGCGCGCCGGGGATGGTTCTGGTCGCAGCGTCGAGAGCTTTGCGAATCACCTGCTCACGCTCGCCGGAGCCCAGAACCTTCGCGCTGCGCAACGCTTCCACATAGGCGCTGGGCTTGGAGACCACGACGGCTTCGCTGCCCGTTTCGCTGCCCGCTTCCTTACCAAAGATGCGGCGTCCGCGGGAGGTCTTGCCGGCTGCGATGCCGAACAATTCCAACGGGACGACCTGCTCATCGAGCATCGCCACCAGCCAGCGCACCGGACGAACGAACACTTCCCCGCGCTTTCGCCAGTACATGGCCTTGGGCCAGTAGAGAGTGGAGATTTCTTTGGGAAGCGCCTCGGCGAGAATCTCGGCGGCGGTGCGGCCTTTTCGCGTGACCGTGGCCGCCAGATATTCGCCCTTCGGAGTGCTGACTTTTTCCAACTTGCCGACATCCACGCCGACCTTTTTGGCAAACGCGTGCGCAGCCGGAGTCGGCTGCCCATCTTTATATGCGACCTGCGCGGACGGGCCGTTCACCTGCTCGGTAATGTCCGGCTGGGAGGCGGGAATTCCGGAAGCCAGAACGGCCAGACGGCGCGGCGTGTCGAGATGAGAAATCGCTCCGGCTGGTTCCAGGCGCTCCCGCTGCAACAGCGCGCTCAAGCGATGTCGCAGGTCCAGAGAAGCGGCGTCGATCATCCTCGCCGGAATCTCTTCGCATCCGATTTCGAGTAGAAAGTCAGGCATCAGGCGATCCGTTTATGCTCTCAGAATTACAAAAAACTGAATGTGAGCCGCGTCACAATCGAAGTGTGTCAATCGGCAAGGAAAGAGCTCTTACCACAGGGGGCACAGAGGCCCACAGGGGGATTCTCATCCCACCGGAGCCAGCTTGCCTTTCTTTTCCTTACCCGCTGGCTTTGCAGCCCGGTCGCTATCCGTTTTCTTCTCCGTAGAGTACTGCTGGTCCATCCAAGCCTTGGCGATCCCCACGGCTAACGCCCGCACCCGCGCAATCACGCCGACGCGCTCGGTCACAGAAATCGCGCCCCGGGCATCGAGAATATTGAAGTAATGCGAGCATTTCAGGCACAGATCATAGGCGCCAAGCAAGGGAAACCGCGCCTTCTCGCGGACAACGTCATTGCCATCGCCTTCGCTCTTATCCTTGGCTAAACCGGAATAGCGCTCAATCAGTTTCTTGCACTCGTCTTCGCAGAGTTCGAAATGTTTCCATGTACTCTGCACATCCGCCGCTTCGAAGTTGTAGACCGAGAACTGCTGCTCGTCGGCCAAGCGCACTTCTCCATATTTCACTTCCTTGCCCGTTTCGGGATCGCGCGCCCACACGATGTCATAGATTGAATCCACGTCTTGCAGAAAAGCGCACAGCCGCTCCAGACCGTAGGTAAGCTCGGCGGAGATAGGGTCGAGGTCCACGCCCCCACACTGCTGGAAGTAGGTGAACTGCGTGACCTCGAGGCCGTCAAGCATGACCTGCCACCCGATGCCCCAAGCGCCGAGCGTCGGAGACTCCCAGTTGTCCTCTTCGAACTTGATATCGTGCTGGCGCAGATCGATGCCGATTGCGCCGAGCGATTCGAGGTAGAGATCCTGCACATTCTCCGGTGGCGGCTTCAGGATCACCTGCAACTGCAAATGCTTGAACAACCGGTTGGGGTTCTCGCCGTAGCGCCCGTCGGCTGGACGCCGCGAAGGCTGCACATAGGCTACCTTGTACGGGTTCGGGCCGAGCACGCGGAGGAATGTCTCCGGCGCCATGGTCCCGGCGCCGACTTCGACGTCGTAGGGTTGCTGAATGACTGCTCCGCGCTCGGCGAAGAAAGTCTGCAGCTTCAGGATGAGCTGCTGGAAGGTCGGCGAATTGGATTTGAGTGAGTTCACGTGATGAATCCGGCTCTTAGCCTTTAGCTTTTAGCTCAAAACATCCCGGCACAAGCTAAGAGCTAACAGCTAACTGCCGACTTTCTCCAGCATTCCCGCCGTCACCAGCTTCTTCTCGATGTGCCGCTCCAGAATTTGGACAAGAAACTTACGCAGATCGGCACACACCGCTTTCGGCCAGTCAATTTCGGCAAACTCGGAAACCCGCGACCGCAGCATCTGCGCCGCAATCTTTCTCGATTCCGGCGACAGTTCCGACGACGCCACACGCTTATCGTCAGCGCAGACCAACCCGTCGGCGAGCGCGTGATAAAACGCCCGGTTGCCGTCGCGGCTGCCATCGAATGACCGTCCGCAGACGGCGCACTCCGCGAACTCCGGCAGAAACCCCATGAGCCGCGTCATCCACAGTTCAAAGTAGGTGAGCGGCATCCACAAAGCCGGGCCACGCAGTTCCTGCAGAACCGCCAGACTCAACCGAAAAACCGCGTCGCTCGCCTCGCGGTCGGGCATCAACTCGTCGAGCAACTCAGCGACGTGTCCCAACGCCACCGCCCGCGAATAACTGACTTCCCCGGCCAGCGGCGATTCGATCACCTCGCAGGAATCAAGCCGTGCCAGTTCCTGCCCTTCGCGGTCGTCGTAAAACGCCCGCACATACGTGAGCGGCTCGAGAGCGCCTCCGAAGCGGCGCCTCGACTTCATGGCCGCGCGCGCCACCCCTTTCACCTTGCCTTCCATGCGGGTAAAGAGCGTAACCAGCAGGTCGGACTCGCGCAGCGGATACGTGCGCAGAACGATCGCTTCCGACTCCTTCAGCGCCATGGAAGGTCAACAGGTCAATCTATGATTGTAATGGAAGAAGCTATCAGCCGTCAGCCGTCAGCCAAAATCAGATGCCGCTGAGAGCTGACAGTTGCGAGCTAAGGCCCAAAGACGCAAGCCGTTATTGGCGTGCGCCTCTGGATTCGATGTCGAATGTCGAGCTAGTTTTTTCCTGACGGCTGACGACTGACAACTACCCTACCGCCCGAAGTACTTCGCATTCCGCTCGGTGTATTCTTTCCACTTTTCCGGCAGGTCGTCGAGCGCGAAGATGGCCGAGACCGGGCACACCGGCACGCAGGCGCCGCAATCGATGCATTCCACGGGATCGATATACAGCATCTCTTCCGTCGCGAACTTGTCGGAGTCCTTCTTGGGATGAATGCAATCCACCGGACAGGAGTCAACACAAGCGGTGTCTTTGGTTCCGATGCAGGGCTCGGCAATTACGTAGGCCATAGAATCTCATGCTCCTCGAGGCACGGGGGGTGACCCAACTTTTTCATTTTAGCAAGAACGCAGCCGTCGGTACAGGCAGCGGGATGACTGCGATGCGAAGTCGGATGCGAGGATCTGATTAGAAAACTCCCAGCCAGCGGACGGGAAAGCGGGTTCCGAGGGCGCTTACCAGGCGCTCGTCGGCGGTGATGAGATATCTACCCGTGGCAGCGGCCATCGCAACGTAGGTGCTGTCGTAAATGGTTCGGTCGAAATCGCAGGCGATCTTGAACGCTTCCGGCAGAAAAACTCGGCTCGGCACAGTGGGGAAGTCGCGGTTGATCATCGCTTCGAGAGCGTGTTGCGCCAACAAATTTGTGATGGCGCCGCGTTTGGCGGCCTTCCAGAGAAAGCTGCCGATCTCGAGCCAGAATAAATCCGGGACAACCACCTGGATCGTTCCCTCAACGTAGGCGCGAAGAAAGCGATGGGCTTGAGCGGCAAAAGGCTCAATGATCTGGGGCGTTGCCCACTTCGCGCCGACGCTCGCGTCCATCACGAACGTCTTCACCGCTCACGGTCCTCTCGGATCATGTCTTCTGCCGAAGTGAACGGCCCTTTACCGGGGGGCTTGTGCGCTTGAATTTCCATCAATTCGTCATAGAAGTGACGGCGTTGTTTTAGTTCGGCTGCGGTGGGCACACTCTCCTTCAGCATCTCGATGACCTCGGCGGCGATGGAGGTGCGGCGCTTGCGGGCGCGGGCGCGCAGGGCTTCGTAGAGGTCCTTGGGCACGTTTTCCACGTATAGGGTTGGCATAGGGATAGTCTAGCATAGCCCTAGGTAACATTCTTGCTGCCGTAAAGAAAAAGGCCCGCGATATGGTTCTGCCGAGGGCCGGCGCATTGGCCCTTCGGATGATCCCAGTGCTAGCCGTGCAGCATGGCCGACTCCACAATTTCCGTTGGACTTTCTACTCTGGTGTATTCCCAGAGGCTAAGTTCGTTACCGTCGGGGTCGCGGAAAAAGGCCAGTCTGCCGTCCCTTTTCTCTTTAATTTTGCTGGTTGGTATCCCGCGGGCCCGTATTTGCTCCAACGTCTCTTCCAAATTCAACACGGAAAAACAGAGGCGGGCATTGCCGTTGCCGGGGACCACGGTTCCGGGCGGTAGCGGCACGAGTTCGATGAGCACGCCATCGAGATCGAAGCGCGCGACGTAGTCCTGCGAGACCAGGGGGAGCCCGAGGGTATCGCGATAGAAAGCGATGGACGCCTCCATGTTGGTGACGTAGTAGAAGACGCTGTCGAAGGAGAGTTTTAGTTTGCTGGAAGAAGATGAGGAATGCATGGGGGAAAGCCTCCTTTTTTCGCTAGGTGGGGAAGCTGTGGATTGGTGTGCTGGCGACACATAAATTCTAAGAGAACGGCGGCAGCCTTGTCAGTGAGGTTTGACACGGGTGGAAGTGACGGTGGAACGGCAAGACTGGAGTGCAATGACGATGCCGGCATCTTCGACGCCGGTCCAGCAAGCGGGGAGCGATTCTTCCTCCGTAAACCGGTGCGCGCAGTTCCCTATTTCTGCGCGTCACATTGCACGGTGCGATCTGTCACTGACTCGCCAGGATCAATGCGGTACGGTGAACAACCTCTTTCGACTGAGGGGAGCCAACCGCAAGCAAGCGACAGCAGAGCGTCGGGCTCGGGATCGAAGGTCCGCCGGGAACGAACTTCGTGTCGTTCGTAAACGCGGTGGTTGTCGATGGCGGTCAGAGTTTGGAGTGGGGGTTGAAACTGCCGCACCGCCGTCCCCTCCGTTGCCCCGGATCGGCGTCAAACACTTTCGCCTCGTGAACCGCGTGGGCAATGAACGCGATTCGGAAGAGGAAACATTCATTATGCCGTTCAAGGATTCACGGTGAACCTGCTCGCTCACCGTGTTTGCAGTACGTCGTTGAACTGATAGACCCCGAGGGACCGCCAGAGAAGTCCGGTCGGAGAATCATAAGGAGGAAATAATGTTGCGTAAAACGATGAAAAGGTTCTTGGTCACGGGCGCAGTGCTGCTCGTGGTTGCCGCAATCACCTCGCTCGCTGCCTTTAGCCAGACGGCGGAACCGGTTCAAATAGCCGCTAACACTGTCGCCCCGATCGCTTCCAAACCGGCCGGGGACGTTACCCCAACCAATGCGCTGCAAGCCCGCATCGACGCGCAGCAGCAAGAGATCAACAAGCTCAGCGTGCTGGTGGAGAGGCTGCAGGCCATGCTGGAGCCTGTGGCTTCGACTCGGCCGATTCTCCCCAACGCCCTCATCGGCTTTATGCCCGAGCCCGGAGGTTCGCCTTCGCCCTCACCATCCCCGGGACCGCCGCCAGCTGCTTCCGCTTACACCGCTCCTCGTGAATTGCTGCCCGACATCGGACAGATCGGCGCCGAACTCGGTTTCTTTGTGGGTGGCGCAACCAATCCGTATAAGGACAACACCGGCTTTGCCTCGGGCGGCTACATCGACCTGCCCTGGAAGAAGGTTCCGGGCGGCAAGCTCTCGTATGAAATCATGGTCGGGTTGCAGCGCTCGGTGACCACGCAAACGTCGACCTCGGGCGTGAATGTGCTGGTCAACACGGCACTCAATAACTACCTGGTCGCAGCCGGGGCGGAACCACTCCCCAGCCTTACCAACTACCTCGCCGGTCCTCTGCCCGCGCTGAGCCAAACCGTGGAGGAGCGGTCGAAAGTCCTGACCGTCGCCCCATTCGAACTGAAATATACCGTGACCAAGCTGGGCAGATTCCGCCCGTATGCGGTGGCAGGCCTGGGCGGGTACGTATGGATCGGTTCGGACAACAACGTCGGCTCCTTCAACGCAAACACGGCGCTCGGATCGTTGGCCAGTTTGCCAGTTGGAACCTCAACCCTTGGAGCCACGCTGAATGCGCTGTTGCAAGGGTCGCAAATTGGCGGCTTGGCTCCGACCGCACCGGAACTTGCTGCCCGCGGCGTTCCTCATGGCCAGGGCAACGTGCTCTTCGGTGGCCAGATCGGCGGCGGGGCGGAGGTTCGCATCACGCCCAAGCTTTCGATGGGATTTGACATCCGCCACAACCAAGTGGAAGGCCACAACGCCAGCTTCAACACGTTTGCCTTCAATCAGGGCCTGCACTGGTAAGCAACCGGTCCGGCTCCGTTGCCGGATGAAACGACAATTCTTGCACTCGCGCCAGGCGACGGTCGCATGCGGTCTGGCGCAGGAGGTTCGACCATGTTGAAATCTATGTTGAAAGACGAGACGGAGAATTCAAAGAAGCAGGTTTCCCGGCGGCAGATGCTAAAGGCTGGCGGAATTTCTGTGGCGGCCGGAGCGCTTGCATCTGCTTTGCCGGCCGCGGCCGAAGTCAGATATGCGGGAGACTTGGCGATTATGAACGTGGCTCTTGGACTGGAGCACCAGGCCATTGCCGCGTATGACGCCGGCGCCAAGAGCAAACTGCTCTCCGCCGATCAGCTCAAGATCGCCGTGAGCTTCCAAACCGACCACAAACGCCATCGCGACACTCTAACCCACTACATCAGGCGTTTTGGGGGCACGCCAGTCGCACCCAAGACGAGTTACGACTTCGGCACGATCACTTCGGCAACCGACATCCTCAAACTGGCCCAAAGCCTGGAAGCCGGTGCCGAGGGCGCATATCTGGCCAATGCCGGTAAACTCGAAAATCGCGAAATTCTCGATGCAGCCGTCCCCATCCTTGAAGACGAAGTGCGGCACAACACCGTCTTCGAACACCTGCTCGGCATGAACGTGACCGAGCGTTTGAAGTACTGAAGGAAAGGAGCAGACCAGTTCATGAAGACAGAAACGAATATGAACGATCAGAAAGACTGGCCGAAGCAAGACTGGCCCAGTCAAGGGACTGCACGTCGAGATTGGATCCGCCTGGCCGGCACAGCCAGCGCGGGTGCGCTCTTTTACCTGCTGACCGGGAACCCGAAACGCCTGTATGCGCAATCTTTGCAAGGCGATCTCGGAATTCTCACGGCAGCGTTGTACCTGGAGAACGAAGCTATCGCCGCTTATCAGGCCGGAGCCGAGAGCAAACTGCTCACCCCCGGCGTGCTCGCAGTGGCGGTCGCGTTTCAGGCCGATCACAAGTACCACCGCGACGGGCTTAGCGGAGTGCTGAAGTCGTTAAGCGTTAAGCCAAGTGGTCCGAAGAAAAAGTACGATTTCGGCCCCTTGCACAACGAGCAGGACATCCTGCGTCTGGCACGTAATCTGGAGCATGGGGCGATGCAGGCCTATGCCACGCTGGCGTCAAACATTCAGACCAAACCGGTCTTGAATTTTGCCGCAAACGTGTTAGTGGACGAAGTCCGGCACTTCACGGTTCTGAACTCTGTACTCAGCGGGAAGAACTACTAGTTTGTCATCATAAGTGGGCCGGAGCTTTCGCTCCGGCCCATTAACCCATGATCGATGAGACCTGAAAGCATACGGCGCCGCCTCTTCTGCCTCCGGTGCCGGACTAATGTGCCTTCCGGTAAGCCCTGCCGGTTCATCCCATTTTCGACCATTCTCGCGATAGACTCTCCTGATGACCACCGGCTCGCAGAACTCCCTCGCTCGCGCTTCTTCTTCCTATCTTCGTTCGGCTATGCATCAGCCTATTCAGTGGCACGAGTTTGGGCAGGAGGCTTTTGCTGCGGCTCGCGCCGCCAACAAGCCTGTGCTTTTGGATATTGGGGCGGTTTGGTGTCACTGGTGTCATGTGATGGATCGCGAGTCTTATGACGACGCCGAGGTGGCGGCGATCGTCAACGAGCATTACATTGCGGTGAAGGTGGATCGGGACGAGCGTCCGGATATTGACAGCCGGTATCAGGCGGCGGTGGGCGCGCTCACAGGACAGGGCGGGTGGCCGCTTACGGCGTTTCTTACTCCCGACGGCAAACCGTTTTACGGGGGGACGTACTTTCCTCCCGCGGACCAGTACGGACGGCCTAGTCTTAAGCGTGTGCTGCTTTCGATTGCTCAGGCTTATCGCGAGAAGCACGGCGAAGTGCTGGAGCAGGCGCAGATGGTCGAGAGCGCGATCTCGCGAGCGGAATCTTTTTCGGCGGGCGGCGGGAAGGTATCTGCGACGGTGGTTGAGGCGATTTTGGAATCGGCGCGGAAGATGTTTGACGAGGTTAACGGCGGATTTGGAAGCGCACCCAAGTTTCCGCATCCGGCGGCTCTCGATCTGGTGATGGATCAGTATGTTCGGACGAAGGACCGTGGCGCCAACGATTCGGATGTTAGCAATGAAGAACTGCGCACGATTTTCGTTACCACGCTGGAGAAAATGGCGCGCGGCGGCGTCTATGACCAGTTGGCGGGCGGCTTCCATCGCTACTCGGTGGACGAACTCTGGATCGTGCCGCACTTCGAGAAGATGAGCTACGACAACTCGGAGTTGCTGAAAAACTATGTGCACGCTTACCAGGCAACGGGTGATGAGTTCTTTGCCGGGGTGGCGCGCGACATCGTTCGCTGGATGGATGAATGGCTGAGCGACCGCGCGCACGGCGGCTTTTACGCTTCGCAGGATGCCGACTATTCGATGGACGATGACGGAGATTATTTCACCTGGACTTTGGCGGAAACGAAAGCGGCGCTCGCCGAGGATGAGGCTGCGGTGGCGGCGTTGTACTACGACATCCAGGAAGTCGGGGACATGCATCACAATCGGGCGAAGAATGTGCTGCGTGTTTCCTATTCAGCTCTAAGCTCGGTGGAGGAGATCGCGCGGCGCCTCAATATTGAGGAAGAGCGGGCGCGCACGTTGCTGGCGACGGCTCAGAAGAAGATGTATGCGGCGCGGCGGCTGCGACCAACACCGTATGTGGACAAGACGATTTACGCGGGCTGGAACGCGATGTGCGTTTCGGCTTATCTGGAAGCGGCCAGAGTGCTGGATCTGGAGGAGGTGCGCCACTTTGCTTTGCGCTCGCTGGATCGCCTGCTTTCCCAGGGATGGAATGCGGAGCACGGGATGAAGCATGTGATTGCGTACTCGGAGGCTTTCTCGGATGCTCGGGCGGAGCCGCGCGACGCCGTTGTTCCTGTTCCTCTTCCTGTACCCGGCGTGCTGGATGACTATGCTTTCGCGGTGATTGCTTGTCTCGACGCTTACGAGGCGACGGCGGACCTGAGCTATTTCCGCTTTGCGCGGTCGATTGCAGATGCGATGGGGGCGGGGTTCTTCGATGCGGTGGCGGGCGCATTTTTTGATAGACGTGGGGAGGCGGACGAACAAACCGCACTCGGTATTCTGGGGACGCGGCGGAAACCGTTTCAGGATTCGCCGACTCCGGCTGGAAATTCGGCGGCGGCGATTGCGCTGCTGCGTCTGCATGGTTACGCCAACGATTCGTCGTATCGCGACAAGGCCGAGCAGACGCTGGAGGTCTACGCCGGGGTCGCGGGGCAGCACGGCATTTTTGCGGCGACTTACGGGCTGGCGGTGGTCCACTTCATCCAGCCGCCCACGCAAGTGGTGGTCGTCGGGAAGGATGCAGCGGCCATGGAGCTATATAGGGCTGCAGTGCGGCCGCTTGGCTTGAGCACGGCGGTGCTGCGCTTGGACGCTGACAAGGTTGTCGCGCAGAACCTGCCACCGGCCTTGGCGGAGACGCTCCCGAATTTACCCCAGTTGGGCGAGGGACGGTCGTTTGACGGGCAATCGTTTGACGGGCGATCATTCGCGGTGCTGTGCTCGGGCTTCGCATGCCAGCCGCCGATTTTCGATGTGCAGGAACTAGCGCGCGCTCTCTCCCACACCAATTGAACAGGGCTGACCAACCACCCCTGGGGCGATCGTCGTGACTTCCGTCACTGCGGAGGGAAGGCACCCGGGTCTATCAATGTAGGTGGACGATGGCTACACCGGGGGTACCCCATGGTGATTGCATCTGAGTTGAAACCGGGAATGTTCCTCCGCATCGAAGGGGGAATCTACAAAGTCCTCGAGGCGGAATCGAAAGCCGGGTCTGCCAAGTTGGGTGGGGTGGTGAAGACGAAATTGTGCAATGTCACAAGTCGTCGGATGTGGGAACCGCATTTTCGGCTACAGGAGCGGCTGGACGACTTGGAAGTTGAGGGACGCATGATGGAGTTTCTGTTTGACGACGCGGAAACTTGTACGTTCATGGATCCCAACACCTTTGAGCAGATTGCAGTCCCACGCGCCATCTTGGGACCGGCATACGCATTCCTCCAATCTGGAATGGAACTGCCGGTGGAGTTTTTTGAAGGCCGGGTCCTCAGTGTGGTATTCCCGGACATAGTCGAGGCCCGAGTGGCCACCACAGCGCCACCGACGCACTCACAACAGGATAGTGCCTGGAAAGACGCAACCCTCGATAATGGCCTTCGCATTCGGGTGCCTTTGTTTATCGCTCCAGGGGAAATCGTGCGTGTGGATGTGAGGGACGGTCGCTATGTAGAGCGCGCTCGGGGCGAACGCAAACGGACTGCGTAGGAAGCCCACCAGCGCGGTTAGAGATCAGATTGCAGGAGCTAACCTCAAATCTGACCTCTGACCTCGACCTACCCCTTCGCCTTCTTCACTTCCTCGATCAGCGGGGGCACGATGTCGAACAAGTTCCCGACGACGGCAACATCCGCAATCTCAAAAATCGGCGCCTCGGAATCTTTGTTGATTGCCACGATGCTCCGGGAACCCTTCATGCCGACAATATGCTGAATCGCCCCCGAAATTCCGAGCGCCAGATACAGCTTCGGGGCGACCGTCTGTCCCGACGATCCGACTTGCCGATCCATGGGCAACCATCCGTTGTCGCAGATCGGACGTGACGCCGCGAGCTCACCTCCGAGCGCATCCGCCAATTGCTTTGCCAGGTCGATGTTCTTCTGTTCCTTGATCCCGCGCCCCACCGAAACAATAATCTCAGCCTGCGTCAAATCGACCGCCTGCTTGGCTTCCCGGAAAACCTCCTGCGGATGGTTGCGCACGACGCCATCCGGAACCTCGACATTTACCGTCTCCACCGGCGCCGGCGCTGCACCCGCTTCGACCTTATCGGCGCGGAACGAGCCGTTCTGAAAGGTTACGAAGCAAGGCCCAGAGCCGGCAAAACTCACGTCGGCCACAAACTTTCCCTGAAACATTTGGCGCGTGAATAGCAGTTTCCCGCCTTCATACCTGGCGCCGATGACGTCGCTGATGGCCGTGGTTTGCAAGGCCGTCGCCAGCTTCGGCACAAAATCACGCACCTGGTAGGTATGCGGCATCAACACCAGCTTCGCCGGATGTTTCTCCAAAAAAACCTGCAATGCATACGCAAACGCGTCTGGAGTGTAAGGCTCGAGCCTGGCCGACTCGACGTCATACACTTTGGCGACCTTCTTCTCCGCTACCTCGCCCGCGATCGCAGCTACGCCCGAGCCTACCACCGCGGCCTCCAGCGTCCATCCAGTCTGAGCGGCAATCGCCTGCCCAGCCGTGATCGTCTCCCACGAGACGCGGTTCAGCTGTCCCTCTCGCTGTTCAACGACTACAAGAATAGTGTCCATAGAGTGAGTTCTCAGTTCCCAGTTCTCAGTTCTCAGAAAAAGCCCACGTTCCCAAGACTGGGAACTGAGAACCGAGAACTGAGAACTGGTTTTTTCAAATTACTCGCAGTTCATTCTTCAGTTTTTCCACCAGCTTCTTCGCCACTTCCGCCGGGGGGCCTTCCAGAAACTCTGTATGCTTCGACTTCTGCGGTGCGTACAGCTTCTCGATCTTCTGCAAATTCGCGCCTATTGCCGACTGCACTTCCCCGAGCGTTACCTTGCGCATGGGCTTCGTCTTCGCCTGCTTGATCCCGATCAACGTCGCATAGCGCAGCTTGTTAATCCCCGACTGGATGGTCAGCACCGCCGGCAAAGGCATATCGACAAACTGAAAGAACCCTGCTTCCAGTTCGCGCTTGACGCGGATGCCACCGGCATTTTTTTCAATGTGCATGATGATGGTCGCGTGCGGCAATCCCAGAATCTGCGCCAGAATCACGCCCGTCTGCGCATATCCGCAATCATCCGATTGCAGGCCGGTAAAGATCAGGTCAAATTTCTCATCCTTGATGGCGGCCGCGATGGCTCGCGCCGTGTTGTAGGCATCGAGCCCGACAAAGGCATCGTCTTCGAGATGGATCGCCCGGTCCGCGCCCTTCGCCAGCGCCTCGCGCAACACCTGCATCGCCCGCGCCGGGCCCGCCGTGACGACCACCACCTCGCCGCTGTGCTTTTCCTTCTGGCGCAACGCCTCTTCGAGCGCGAATGCGTCGGGCTCATTCACTTCGTAGGAAACATCTTCTCGGATCCACGTCCCCGCATCGTTCAGCTTCAGTGGAGCGTCTTTCTGCGGCACCTGCTTCAAGCAAACCAGAATCTTCAAGGATCGACTCCCATCCATTACGGTGTCAACTGGTGCAGATCAAACTGGCTAGTATAAACGAGTGGCTGAGCGCTTGACGGATGTGATTGGTCTTTCGCGATCGTCACCCTCTCGGCGGAGATCATTGGCAGGAGATCAGTGACCGGAGATCAACGGCCCAGCGATTAGCGACCGCCGGCTGGCAGGCCGTCGGCCAGAAACGCGACGCTCTGCACGCCTGTAATCTCAAAACGCTTGCGGCAGCGCATGTTCTTGCACATCATCATGTCGTCGCGCCGCAGCATGTAGGATTGCGCCTTGGCGAACTTGGCGCGGTCGCGATCGTCCGCGCGCGGCGGCAGACTCTTCTTCTTCATGCGCACCAGCCACTGGATTTCATACTCCGCCGACTGATGGCAGTGCGGACAGCTTAAGTTTGCCGGCTTCTTATCAGACCGTTCGTCAAAAAATTCGCGCTCATCCATAAATAGTAGGGCCTCGGCCAACGCGGGGAGCCCCCCGGCCCTTCGCTCTTGCGAAAGGCTGAAGTACCGCGCCAACCTCAGATTATTGCACTTTTACGAGTTGGATGTGCGAAGATGCGGGCATCCGACCATGCCGCGCAAGCGTAAGAAAAAAATCTTCTCCGCCGCCAAGGTCGTCCGCGAAATGGCCCGGGAACGGGTGGGCAGTCCCAAACCCTCGCGCCTGGTGCCGGCGAAGAAGACGAAGCCGGAGAGACACAAGCCCACGCTGGGCAAGTTGCTAACAGAGGAGTAGTGGCAGAGGTGTTCGCGCGCTCAGCTTGTTTGGAACGTCGCTACCAGCCCAACTCCGCCGACTGGGATGGTGACGGTGCAGACGTTCGCACTAGTCGTGGTGCAGCCCGTCCAAGTTAGAAAAGAGTAGCCCGAAGCGGGCGTTGCCGTCAGTGCGACCGAAGCCCCCACCGGGACTACGGCGATGCATGTAACCGACGGGCAGTTGATGCCGTATGTCAAGCTGGTTACCGTCCCACCCACGTTTGGTGTGATCTGCACGCTTACCGTGGCTTCCGTGTTGCCACCCGGGCAAGTCGCAACCTCAGGATTGTCCACGGTCACGGTCGCAAACGCAATCATAACGTTCGACCCACCACCGGTACCCACAGGAACACTTGCCGAAATATTTCCTCCACCGCAGAAGCCCGGCGCCGGAGTGAACAAGCCGCGAGCCGTCATCGTAACCGCTCCGTCATCAATCTTCCAGGTCGCCTGATTGGTGACGTCCATCGTCGCCGGAGGTTGGATGTAGGTGCCGATCGCGGTGTACTGTTCGGTCAGTGCCGTCGGATACGGATTCAGAAAAGTAAATGCCCCGGGTTGAACCTCAAGGCTCACCAGCTTTTGGCTGTGCCCGCAACTCGGCAGACTCAAAGCCGCTCCCACTGCCACCAGCGCGCCCAAGGCGAGCCCGATATAGCTCCGCTTCATACCCATCACTCCTGGAGGCAAGTTTACGGCCTGCCCGCTCGTCAGATCAATGTTCTTCAAACTAAAGGAAACTTGAAATCTAGCGGAACCGCCCCCAAAAAGCAAGAAACGGGGGACGACACAGAGAGGGCAAGTGACCTGCGTACCCGGCGGGGGCAAAACCGCTACGGACCCTGCACCACCTGCAAAGGTTGAGGGGTCTGGAGTCGCCGGCGAAGGATGGCGTTCCGGGCGGGGATTTCGGCAATGGCATCGGCATTGATGACGTAGGCGCCCCGGGGGAGCGTATTGCCAAAGGGAATTTGAAAGTCGGTAGTGCCCGCGTTTAACGGAAAATGCTGATAGCCGATTGCCGTCGCCCGCCCATTTTCGGCGACGGCCACGATGATAATGGTCAGATCGAAGGCTTCGCTGGAACCATTGGAGACCTTGACGACGCCGTCGATCCGGTCGTCGCGGACCTTTGGAGGTTGAAGCCATTCGAGCAACAGAGAAGCGGTTACCACGCCCCGGAACACTTTATTGATGGCGTGCGCGGGATGGCCGGAATCTTCGACTTTTAAGACGAGCGTGAAAGCCCCGGGCTTGGCGGGGCGCCCAGCCAGCAGGCCTTCCGGGCTGAGCGTGATTCCTTCGGGAAGAACGCCACTGGCCACGCTCCAGACGTAGGGCGGAACGCCGCCGCGGGCATGAAGAAGAACGTGGAATTCCACGCCCGCGACCAGTGAGGGCGGAGCTTCGTCCACAACGGCGAGTGGGGGAGCCTGCGCGGCAAGCAGACTGCGGAAACAAATCAGGATCGCAATGAGCCGAACGATCTTGGTGAAATTCATTCCGGTTGGTTTGATTTTACGCTGGGCACGGCGTAAAAGAGCTGCAATATGTCTTATCGCGTGTCGCGCGTTCCCATTGGCTTCTTACTTGTCTGCTCGGTTATCTATTTGATGAGCGCGGACGCACGGGCGCAGGCTTTACCTCCGTCTTCATCCCAGCCGAAAACCAATAACGCTAACTCGGAAGAGGCCGCGGTCTTCGAGCGAATTTTAAACCGTGTCCACTTTGAGAACGACGGAACCGAAGTGAGCGAGACCGAGACCGTGGTTCGGATTCAAAGCCAGGCGGGCGTGGAGGAATTCGGCCAACTGGTTTTTGGATACTCATCGGCGACCGAGAAGCTGGAGGTTGAGTATGTCCGCGTGCGCAAGCCGGATGGGCAGGTGGTGGTGACGCCGGAATCGACGGCGCAGGATTTCGCTCCCGATGTGCTGAAAGAAGCTCCGATGTACAGCGACTACCGACAGCGGCATATTTCCGTGGCTGCGCTGCAGCCCGGCGACACACTGGAATACCGCACGGTGACGCGGGTTGTCACGCCGCTGGCGCCAGGAAACTTCTGGTACGAACACACCTTTCCGAAGGGTGTGGTGGTCAACGAAGACCGGCTGGAGATTGACGTCCCGAAAATGCGGGAAGTGAAGCTCAAAACGCCGACGCGAAAGCCGGAGATTCAGGAGACCGGAGACCGCCGCATTTACACCTGGGTGGTGAAAGACATTAAGCCGGAACGCGATAAAGATAAAGACGAGGCGGACGAGGATGCCCGCCCGGAGGTGCAGCTGACGACTTTCACCGACTGGAAGCAGGTGGCGCAATGGTATGCCAAGCTGCAGGGCGAGCGCATGACAGTGGACGACAGCGTGCGAAAAAAAGCCGAGGAGCTCACCAAAGGAGCGGATACGCCCACGGAAAAGGCGCGACGGCTCTACGATTTCGTGGCGCGCAATGTGCGTTACGTGAGCATCTCGCTCGGAATCGGGCGCTATCAGCCGCACTCAGCCTCGGACGTTCTGCAGAATGGTTATGGCGACTGCAAGGACAAGCACACTTTGTTTTCCGCGATGCTGCGGGCGCAGGGAATTCAGAGTTATCCGGTGCTGATAGACAGCACCCGCAAACTGGATGTGGACGTTCCCTCGCCGGCACAGTTCGATCACGTGATCACGGCGGCTCGACTGGGGACGGGAACCGGGCTGACCTGGCTGGATACGACTCCTGAAGTGACGCCCTTTGGGCTGATTCTTTACCAGTTGCGCAACAAAGAAGCAGTGGTGGCGTCGGAGGATAACGAGGGAGGTTTGCAGCGGACGCCGGCGGATTCGCCGGTCAAGACCTTCATGCGCTTCACGCTCGACGGCAAGTTCAGCGAGTTCGGCGCGCTCGATGCGGCGCTTGAGCTTACCGCCCAGGGAGATCGCGATTGGCCGATGCGTGCAAGCTTCCGGCGATTTCCGCAGGCGCAGTGGAAGGAGTTTGTAAAAGCCCTCTCTGCGAGTTGGGGCTTGCCGGGTGACGTCGATGACGTTCAGCTCGATTCCATCGAGGACACGAGCAAGCCTTTTCATCTGAAATATCACTTGCATCAGGACCGGTATTTTGTGGTGCCATCGGCGAGTGTGGATTTTCGCCCGATCCCCCCGCTGGGAATGCCTGCGATTCAAGCGTCGGAAAAGAGCACGGAGCCGATGAACATCGGTCCCGCGGGTGAAATGGACTACCGGGTCCGCTTGCAGTTCCCCTCCAACTACATGGTGCACACGCCGACCGCGGTGAAAATGACGCGAGATTATGGCGATTATTCATCGACCTATTCGCTGAGCAAGGGAATTCTGGAAGGCGAACGCAGACTTGTCGTGAAGGTGAATGAGCTGGCGGCGGCGCGGCGCGCGGACTACGAATCGTTTCGCAATGCAGCGCGCAGCGATCAAGATCAGGTGTTGTCGTGCACCATCCTGGCGCCGTCGGGGCAAGGGGAGCAGATGGCGGCTTCGAGGATGGAAGGAACCCCCGAGGAACTCCACAAAGCGGGAGTGAAGGCGTTGCAGAGCAAGGATTATCGCACCGCGATTGACTTGCTGAAACGCGCGGCATTGGCGGATGAGGGGCCAAATTCAAGCCTGAAAGACGGCTGGTACGACCTGGGACTGGCTTACGCAGGAACCAACAATCATGCGGAGGCGATCGCGGCGTTTTACCAGCAGCTTTTGCGGGATCCGAATCACAAGCGCGCAAATGGCGAACTTGCGATGGAATTGCAGCAAGCGGGACAGACCAACGAGGCAGTCGCAGCTTATCGCAAGCAGCTCGAAATCACTCCCTACGACAAAGCGGCGCTTAAGAACTTCGGCTTGTTGCTGGCGCAACTGGGACGCGATGCCGATGCGCGCTCGGAACTGGAAGCGGCCGCCGCGATTCCTCCGGATGATCCGGAAACGAAGATGGCGCTGGCCCAGGTGTACGGACGATTGGGAGAATCCGCGCACGCGCAAGAGTTGATGAAGGGACTGACGGGCAGCGCGGGTACAGATGCGGATCAGGATATCTTCGCGGCGGCATTAAAGAACGACATTGATCCGACCGAGACCGAGAACGATGCGCAGCAAGTTCTGTACGACATTGGAGGACAGTTCGACTCGGGCGAGTTGGATCGGCTGGGGCCGTCGGCATTTTCGTCGATGCGGCTGGTGGCGCTGGCGTGGGCGCGGATGGGGTGGGCGAAATTTCATCGCGGCGAAAATCTGGCCGCGATGCAGTTTCTCACGTCGGCGTGGCTCTTAAGCCAGTCGGGGACGGTCGCGGACCGGCTGGGGCAGGTACTCGAAAAGCAAGGGCAGCCGGAGAAGGCGCGTCATATATATGCGCTGGCCGTGGCGGCGGGCGGAAGCGCTGCTGAAATGCAGGATTCGCGGGCGCGCTTGGCGAAGCTGGCGGGCGATCCCGCAGCAGCGGAGAAGGAAATCGCGCTGGCGCCAACCGAGCTGGTGCAGGCACGCACGGTAAAGCTCGGCGCGATTACCAGCAAGCCGGCTTCGGCGCGGTTCAACCTCGTGTTCGACAGTTCGCCTCGTCCCGAGCGCGCCGAGTTTGTTGACGGCGACGAAAGTCTTCGTGCAGCGGGCCAGCAACTGCGGGAGAAGGATTTCCCCGTGAGATTTCCGGATGTGTCGTCGGTGAAAGTCGTTCGCCGCGGCGTGTTGAGCTGCGGCGGCTCGGGATGCAACATTGAGCTGCTGCCGATCGAGAAGGACGCTTCTTCGAACGCCGCAGCGGCAACTTCAAACAAATAAGTTCGATAGTTTCCTCTGTAGAGACGCGGCTTACCGCCTCTCCGTCGTCATCTCCTGATTTTCAGTCCACGCCAGCGGCCCGGCTGCGTGCGGCGTCCCCTCGACGCTCGCACATGGACTCCGATAATCTAATGAGTTCTCTAAGGGAGGTCCTGCGCATGCGGGAGGCCGTCGAACGACTGTGGCCGGAAATTCAGTGGATCAGCGATCCCAAGCTGCGGGAGCAGGTCACACAGGCGTGGATCAAGGCGCTAGAGCGCAGTTTGCTGAAGCCTGATGACCTGAATCAAATTCCTTTTACTCTGCTGGTTCCGAATTGTCCGATCACCTTCATGGAGCACAAGCGCTGCGTGGTGCACATTGCGCGAGACAGCGCCAAAGCGATGACGAACTTCATGGGGCGGGCACTGCCGATCGACACCGATGTGGTGATTGCAGGCGCCATCCTGGCGGACGTTGGCAAGTTGCTGGAGTATGAAATCGGTCCAGACGGGAAGAGCCGGCAAAGTGAGCGTGGAGAAGCATTGCGGCATCCCTTTACCGGAGTCGCGCTGGCGATGGAGTGTGGTGTGCCGGACGCAGTGTGCCACATCATCGCCGCGCATGCAGCCGAAGGCGATCTGGTGAAGCGCACGACGGAAGCGTTCATCGTGCATCACGCCGATTTCATGGCGTTCTTGCCGTTCAAGAATCCGAAGAACGTGAAAGTGAAGTGAGGTCTCAGGTGTTAGGTCTTAAGATTTTCCCGAGAGCTGAGAGCTGACAGCTGCTCCTTAGAGGAGATGTCCTTGTCGACACCACCAGCCACCACCAAAGAAACCATCACTGCGACCATGTCCCGCTGGGCTGCGGGACTTGAATACAAGCACCTCTCGCAAGACGCGGTGTACCAGGCCAAGCGTTTTCTGCTCGATTCGGTGGGCTGCGCGCTGGGCGGATATCGGCAGCATGACGTGATCCTCGCGCTCGAAGTGCTGAAGGAGATTGCCGGGCGCGGGCCGGCGACCGTGATCGGCACCGGCCAAAAGATGGACGCAGTTTCGGCGTCGCTGGCCAATGCCCTGATGATCCGCTGCATGGATTACAACGACATTTACTGGAAGCAGGACCCATCGCATCCCTCCGATATTTTTCCGGCCGCAATAGCGTGTTGCGAGCGCGCCAGAAGCGATGGCCAGGAATTGATTGTTGGATTTGTGTTGGGCCACGAGTTCGAAATGCGCTTGTGCGAGGCGGCTTTTCCTGGCATCCGCGAGCGCGGCTGGCATCATGCGACGCTGACGGCGTTTGTTTCGCCGATCGTGGCGGGACGCGCTTTACATTTGAGTTGGGAGCAGATTCAGCATGCTATCGGCATTTCAGCTTCGCGGCATTGCACCATGGGCGCGGTGACTGCGGGCAAGCTGACGATGATGAAGAACACGGTCGATCCGATGGCGACGCAGAGCGGCGTGCTGGCGGCGCTGCTGGCCGAGCGGGGATACAGCGGTCCCGAGCACGTTATCGACGGCAAGGAAGGATTGGTGCACTGTTTCGGTCCGGAGTGGAAACAGAATTTGCTGACCGACGGACTCGGCGAGTCATGGCGCATCACGAAGTGCGGAATGAAATTTTTCCCGACTGAGGCGTTGACCCTTGCTCCGATTTCGGCGGTGCTTGACCTGGTCAAGGGCAATGACCTGCATCCGGATCAAGTGGAGAAGATTCAGATTCGTTCTCTGGCGCGCGCGGCTGACATTCTATCTGACCCGAGCAAGTACGATCCGCACACGAAGGAGACGGCCGACCATTCGCTGCCCTACGTGATTGCAGCCTCTCTGGTGGACCGGCAGGTGACGCCGGCGCAATTCGAGATGAAGAAGATTATGGATCCGACAATTCGCGCGCAACTGAAAAAAGTTGAAGTTGTAGCGGATCCCGAGGTCGAGAAGGTTTTCCCGGCGCTGCAGCGGGTAATTGTGAATATCACAACCACCGACGGGCTGAAATACTCGAAGCAACTCGATTATCCGAAGGGCGATCCGCGAAATCCGCTGAGCGATGCGGAAATCGAAGAGAAATTCCGGGCGTTGGCGGAGGGCGTACTTTCGGCGAAGGCGCAGGCCAAGCTCATTGACGCGATTTGGAATCTGGAGAAGTGCGCGTCGGTGACGAAACTGATGGCGCTGATGAAGGCGGATGTGAAGAAAAAAACGCAATCGAACGACGCCAAGCCGAAAGTGAAGAGGCGTTGAGGAGTGAAGAATGGCTGATCTAAGAGCAACAATTGCATCAAGCCTGACGGCACGTTACAAGAAACTGGCTGGCGTGGTTCGCGAACTCGCGACGCCGCTGAACGACGAGCAGTTTTGGGCTAAGCCTTTTCCATTTGGAAACAGTTTTGGCCACCTCGTGCTGCATCTCACCGGTAACTTGAACTACTACATCGGAGCGCAGATTGCCGGAACGGGCTATGTGCGGGATCGTCCGTTGGAATTTTCGGAGGCGACGCGGCCATCCAAGACAGAGGTGTTGAAGAAATTTGACGAGGCGATTGAGATGGTGCTCGGCGCGATCAATAGTCAGACGGCGGAAGACTGGTCAAAGGAATACACGGCAGTGGGTGTGGACTCGCGCGACCGGTTCGCCGTGGTGCTGCTATGCGCGACCCATCTGCATCATCACATCGGGCAGATGATGTATCTGGGATTCGAGTTGAAGCGGAGAGGCTGAGTTACTGGGAGTAATCATGGGCCAGACCATCGTTGAGAAAATCGCTCAGAAACACATGACCGAAGGGCCGGCGCGGCCGCTTCGGACGGGGGATTTTCTGTCGATTCGTCCGCACCGCTGCATGACACATGACAACACGTCGGCGGTCATGAGCAAGTTCAAGGGCATCGGCGCGAAGAAGGTGAAGGATCCGCAGCAGCTCACGTTCACACTCGATCATGATATCCAGAATAAAGATGAAGCAAACCTGAAGAAGTATCGCGCGATTGAAGCGTTCGCCAAAGAGCAGGGCGTGGATTTCTATCCTGCCGGGTCGGGCATCGGGCACCAGATCATGGTGGAGCGCGGGTATGTGGTTCCGGGTTCGTTCGTGGTCGCGTCCGATTCGCATTCCAATATGTATGGCGCGCTGGGTGCGATCGGAACGCCGATTGTGCGCACGGATGCGGCCGCGGTGTGGGCCACGGGCGAATTCTGGTGGCAGATTCCGCGGTCAATTCAGGTTGTGCTCGAAGGTAAGTTGCCGGACGGGGTCACGGGCAAGGACGTCATTATCACTTTGTGCGGGCTGTATAACCACGACGAATGCCTGAATGCGGCGGTCGAGTTCACGGGGCCGGGAGTGGCGTCGCTTTCGATGGATGCGCGGCTTTCGATTTCGAATATGACGACGGAGTGGGGTCCGCTGGTGGGTTGGTTTCCGGTGGACGAGGTCACGATCCAGTATTTGCGCGGTGTTCATCAGCGTCTCAAGGCGATGGGTGTGGGTACGAGTGTCGTCCGGTTTTCAGAGAAGGACATTGAGAACTGGGCTAAGAATCCGGCGACGCCGGATGCGGATGCGGTCTATGCAGCGCGGATTACGCTCGATCTCGGGCAAGTGACTCCGCATGTGTCGGGACCCGATACGGTGCAGGCGATGCAGTCGCTGGCTGAAATTGAGAAGAAGAAAGTTGCGATCCAGAAGGCGTATCTGATTTCGTGCGTGAATTCGCGCCTGGAAGATCTGGCGGCGGCGGCGCAGGTGCTCAAAGGTCAGAAAGTTGCTTCGGGCGTGAAGTTTTACTTGAGCGCAGCCAGTAAGTGGGTGCAGGAAGAAGCGGAGAAGCGTGGTATCTGGCAGACGCTGATGGATGCGGGCGCGCAGCCGCTGCCCTCGGGTTGTGGCCCGTGCATTGGGCTGGGCGTGGGACTGCTTGAGGCGGGCGAGGTCGGCATCTCGGCGACGAATCGAAATTTCAAGGGCCGCATGGGATCACGCGATGCGAAGTGCTACCTGGCGAGTCCGGAAGTAGTGGCGGCGTCGGCGATTGCCGGCTATATTCGCGGGCCGCATGAATTCGCGAATCGCGCGCCGCAGCGCAACTACACCGAATTAGCGTCGGCGTCGGCGTCGGGTGCCGCGGAGAAAGTTGAAATCCTGCCAGGCTTTCCGCAGCGCGTTCAGGGGCGACTGGTGTTCATGCCGCAGGATAACGTCAACACCGATGCAATTTATGGCAAGGACTACACCTATCGCGACGACATGACTCCGGAAATGATGGCGAAGGTGGTGATGGAGAATTACGATCCACAGTTCGCCGCGCGCACGAATACGGGCGACGTGATCGTCAGCCAGTTCAACTTTGGCACCGGGTCGAGTCGCGAACAGGCGGTCACGTGCCTGAAGGCGAAAGGCATCCCGCTGGTGATCGCGGCCAGCTTCTCGCAGACCTATCTGCGCAATGCGTTCAACAACGGCTTTTTGTGCATAGAAGTGCCGGAATTTGTGACGCGTGTGCGCGAGCAGTTGGCGAAGGAGATCGCCGCGAAGCAGAAGACGATCGTTCCTGGGGACGAAATTGATATCGACTTCACTTCAAGTACGATCGGTTGGCGCGGAGAGAAATTTACGTTCCCGGCGCTAGGCAGCGTGCCGCAGTCGCTGGTGATTGCCGGCGGAGTAGAGAATCTGGTGGCGAAGCGGTTGGGCGTGGCTTAGATCTGTTCGCCGCCGAGAGGCCGAGCACGCCGGGAAATGCAGAGGTCCTTCGCTTCGCTCAGGATGACAATTTTCTTGGCGCTAGAAAGTCCGAGGAGCAATTATGGCGAAATATACAGTTATTACCATGCCGGGAGACGGCATAGGAAACCAGGTCTTGCCGGAGTCGCTGCGGGTTCTAAAAGCAGTCGGCTTTGACGCCGATTACATTCATGCCGATATCGGATGGGACTGCTGGTGCACGCAGGGTAATGCGCTGCCCGACCGGACCATCGAGTTACTAACCAAGCATAAGTTGGGTTTGTTTGGCGCTATAACTTCGAAGCCAAACACGGCGGCGCAGGCAGAGCTTAAACCCGAGTTACAGAGCAAAGGCTACGTTTATTACTCGCCGATCGTGACCATGCGACAGAAGTTCGATCTCGACATCTGCATGCGGCCTTGCGTTGGGTTCGCGGGCAATCTGCTGAATTACATTCGGAAGAAAGCGGATGGCGGCTACGACGAGCCGAATATCGACACTACCGTGTTCCGGCAGGGTACGGAGGGGATGTACGCAGGCGTGGAGTGGACGAACCCTCCGGAGAACGTGCGCGCCGCCTTGAACAGCCATCCCAGGTTCGAGGCCTTCGCCAGCGTGCCCGGACCGGAGATCGCGGTGAGTTGCCGCATCATCACTCGCAAGGCGGCCCAGCGCATCGTGACCGCGGCTTTCGAATATGCGAAAAGGCGCGGGTTCAAGGGTGTGACGATCTGCGAGAAGCCGAATGTGGTGCGCGAGACTTCGGGCATGATGGAAGAAGTGGCAAAAGAGGTTGCGAAAAATTACCTGGGGGTTGCGCTTTGGTCGACGAACATTGACGCGCAATTGATGTGGCTCAACAAAAATCCGGAAGAGTACAACGTGGTCGTATCCTCGAATCTGTTCGGCGACATTCTTTCGGACGCGTTCGCGGGTCTGGTGGGTGGTCTGGGATTCGCAGCGTCCGGCAACATTGGGGATGACGTGGCCGTGTTCGAGCCGACACATGGGTCCGCGCCGAAGTATGCCGAGCTGAATCCGCCCATCGTGAATCCGATTGCGATGATTCTTTCAGCGGCGATGATGCTCGATCATGTGGGCGAAGGCCAGAAAGCGAATCGCATCCGCAAGGCAATTGCGGATGTGGTGCGTGAAGGAAAAGTACGGACCTACGATATGATGCGCTTTACGGGCGGTCCGAAAGCGATCAGTCAGGGTGCGGCCTCGACGGTGCAGATGACGGATGCGATTTTAGAGAAACTGAAATAGGCGGCCAGTTGGGAATCTTCGAGTTGAGGATCTCGAGTTGAGGAAATTATGAGCAGCGCTGTCGAGACTACGTCCCCGCGTTCTGGCGAGGCAGGCCATTGGGGCCAAGAAGTTCGGTCGGACGTGCACGTCACCTTTGAGGCGCGGGACAGCGGCGGAGTCGAGATCTCACTGGAGTCGCGCGTTGCGCCCTATTACGGCACGGCGATAATGGAGCAGACGCGAGAGGTTCTGGGCGAGCTCGGAGTGAAGCACGCGCGGGTTGCGATTCATGATGAAGGCGCGCTGCCTTTTGTCATCGCGGCTCGCGTCGAAGCCGCAGCGAGGCGCGCAGGGATCGCGCTCGGGAAACGCTCGCTGCCGGAGCAGCACCCGTTGCCAGCACCGTCCCAAAAGGACCGGCTGCGTCGATCGCGTCTGTATCTGCCGGGCTCCGAGCCGAAGTATTACATCAACGCCTCATTGCACGCGGCCGATGCCGTGATTCTCGATTTGGAGGATTCCGTGCATCGCGGAGAGAAAGATGCCGCCCGCATCCTGGTGCGAAATACTTTGCGGGCGGTCGATTTCGGATCGTGCGAGCGCATGGTGCGCATTAACCAGTTGCCGCTGGGCCTCGAAGATCTAGCGGAATTGGTGGGGGAAAGTCCGGACCTGATTCTGATTCCGAAGGTCGAGGAGCCTGAACAGGTGAGAGAAGTGGACCGGATGATCGGCGAGATCAAGGCGCGCCACGGAATCATCCGGCCGATCTGGATCATGCCGATACTGGAGTCGGCGCTGGGAGTCGAGAACGCATTTGCCGTCGCCACGGCGAGTGAAAATGTGGCGGCGCTGACGATTGGGCTCGAAGATTACACCGCCGATCTGGGCGTGGTGAAGACCGCGGAAGGACTAGAGTCGCAATATGCGCGGTCGCGCGTGGTGAATGCGGCGCACGCCGCGGGAGTGCAGGCGATTGACTCGGCCTTCGGCGATATCGGCGACATGGACGGGCTGCGGCGATGGGGAGAAGCCTCGCGGGCAGCAGGATTTGAAGGCATGGGATGCGTTCATCCCGGGCAGATTCGCGTGATCCACGAAGCATTTCAACCCACCGCGGTCGAAATCGAAAAGGCGCAAAAAGTGGTTGCCGCTTTTGAAGAAGCACAAAGCAAAGGATTGGCCGTGGTCAGTCTGGGTTCGAAGATGATCGATCCGCCGGTGGTGCAGCGGGCTCTGAAGCTGGTGGAGCGGGCGAAGGCGATGGGAGTGATTTCGTGCGTGTGAGTGTGAACGCGAAAGAAAGAGTAGAACTGGCGCATAACGCCGCCGGCCGCGCGGTGCCGACAATGGTGAACGGCAAGCCGCAGATTCCGTTTCTGGGCACGGGAAAATATCATCCGCGCGGGCGAAAGGCAGCGCCGGCGATCTGCTCGAATAAAGATTATCCGGATAGTGGCGATAAGCGCGTGGCAGATCTGGAAACGGCGCTGCGCCAGTGCGGACTGCGCGACGGGATGGTGATCTCGAACCATCATCACCTGCGCGACGGCGATAAAGTGGCGCTGATGGCGCTGGAAGCGGCGGCCAGGATCGGCGTCAAAGATCTGATGTGGTTTCCGAGCGCGTCGTTCCCTTCCCAGGAGGGTGCGATCGAATTGATGGAAAAAGGCGTGATCCATCACATCGAAGGCTCGATGAACGGGCCGCTGGGCGACTACTGCACGCAGGGCAAGATGCGCGGCATGGGGGTGCTGCGCTCGCATGGCGGCCGCTACCAGGCGATCCAGGATGGAGACGTTCACATTGACGTCGCGGTGATTGCGGCGCCGACCGCCGATTTTTTCGGAAATGCGGATGGTTCCCACGGCAAGTCGGCCTGCGGGTTGCTCGGCTTTGCGCTGGCGGATTCGATCTACGCTGACCGCGTGATCGTGGTCACCGATAACCTGGTGCCATTCCCGTGTGTGCCCTGGCAGATTCAGGGCAACAACGTGGACTTTGTGGTGGAAGTGGAATCGATTGGCGATCCGACGAAGATTGTTTCCGGCACAACGCAGATTACGCGTTCGCCGGACCGGTTGCGGATCGCGGAGCTGGTAGCGCGGTTTCTGCGGGAAGCGGGAATCATGAAGAACGGATTTTCTTTCCAGGCAGGAGCGGGCGGGATCGCGCTGGCGTTCGTCGAGTATCTGAAACAGATGATGAAACAGGATGGAGTGAAAGCGCGCTTCGTTCGCGGCGGGTCGACGAAATTCCTGGTTGAGTTGCTCCAAGAAGGGCTGACGGATTACATCCTGGATGGGCAGACGTTTGATCTCGACGGAGTGAAGTCGATAGCGAACGATCCGCGGCACGTGGCCACTTCGCCGTTCACTTCCTACAACTACCACGGTAAGGGGAACTTTGCTTCGCTGGTCGATGCCGTGGTATTGGGCGCGACGGAAGTTGACGTGAACTTCAACGCCAACGTGGTGACGCACTCCGACGGGCGTTTGCTGCACGGCATTGGCGGATGGCAAAACTGCCTGTTTTCGGGCTGCACCATTCTCGCGCTGCCGTCGTTTCGCGACCGCATTCCCGTGATCGTGGATGAGGTTACGACGATGACGGGGCCGGGCGAGATGATTGACGTGGTCGTGACTGAGCGTGGAATTGCGATCAATCCGCGGCGCACGGACCTGCTCGATGCAGTTACATCGCAGGGATCGAAGCTGCCCATTCGTCCGATTCAGGATATCAAGGCGGAAGTCGAGAAAATTTGCGGCAAGCCGGCGCGGCCGAAGTTGGGCGATCGTCCGTGCGCGGTGGTGAAGTGGGTCGATGGGACGGTGCTGGACACGGTGTGGCAGGTTAGCTGACGTGGCTTCCGGCGCGGCGACCTGGCTGCCGCAGAGGTCGCTCAGTACGCGGAGAAACAGCTTCAGCTCGAAAGGGAAGCTATAATCGGCAGCAATGCTAAAGTTTTTCCGCATGCTGCTTTTGGCTCTGGTTCTGATGACGGTGGCGCTGATCTCGGCGCTCACGGCCATGCAGTTGGCCATCCACGGGCGCGAGGTAGCTATTCCGAAACTGGTGGGCATGAGTCCGCTCGAAGCTGAGCGCGCGGGCGCGGCGTCGGGCCTGCAAGTGGTAGTCGAGCGGCAGTTCTACAGCCCTGACATTCCCGAAGGAAAGATCATGACCCAGATGCCGCCGCCCGGAACGAAGGTGCGGCGAGGGTGGTCGATCCGTGTGGCGCAAAGTCTTGGGCCGCAGCGGGTAGCGATTCCCGACGTGACGGGAGGGAGCGAGCGGATCGCCGAGTTAAACATACGGCGGCGCGGGCTCAGTCTAGGGTCGGTCGCGCACGTCAGTTTGCCGGACGCGCCGCAGGACCAGGTGATCTCGCAAAGCCCGCCGGCGAATGCCAGCGGCGTGGCGGCGCCAAAGATCAGTTTCTTGGTCAGCGACGGCCCCGAACCGCCAACCTATGTAATGCCGAATCTCACCGGACAACCGCTCGGCAGCGCGATGCTGGCGCTACAGGACGCCGGCGTTAAGGTCGGCAGAGTCAGCGTGCTTCGGCCGCCGTTGCCCGACGAGCCGCAAGCCGTGCCAGTTGCGCCGTCTGCGGTCTCCGAGGCCAGTGCGGCGAGCATGATCGTGACCCAGGCACCGGCGCCCGGACAGAAAATCACGGCTGGAAGCGCGGTGAATTTCGAAGTCCGCTAGCGTAGTGTCCCGCAAGTTCGTTGCATATCCCCGCAACCCAAGTTTAGTGTGCGAATTTGCACACCACACTGGCTGCGCGTTCCGCTCGCTCATCTCCGTTCGATCATCGCGGCGAAGAATCCGTCGCAAGGATGCACGCCGGGAACTGTTCTCAGAGAGGGTCCGGCAAGAAGCGACGCGATATCCTTCCAGCACATCTCGCCAGACTGCCGCAGCTGCTCCAGTTCTCTCTTCAAATCGATGACCCGGAATTCCGCCGCGCCCTCGAGGGCAGCTTCCACCACCGCTTCGTTTTCGTCGTGCTCCAGCGAACACGTGGAATAGACGAGCCGCCCGCCAATCGCAAGCTGGGCGAGCGCGGACTTCAGGATCGCCACCTGCCGCGCCTGAAGATCGTGCAGATCTCCAACTTTGAGCCGCCACTTGATCTCGGGGTTGCGGGCCAGAGTGCCGGTGCCGGAGCAAGGAACGTCGGCGAGAATGCGGTCGAAGGTGAAGGAGAGAGAGAAGGGCAAAAGGCGTGCGTCCGCGGCAACGACGTGCACGTTCGGCAAGCGATTGAGGTTCTGCAGCAAGCGCGCGCGGTGAGGATGCAACTCCGTTGCAAACACTTTGGCGCGCGGGTTGCGCCGGGCGAGCAAGGCAGTCTTGCTGCCGGGAGCGGCGCAACAATCAAGGATCTTTTCTCCACGACCAACCAGCAACGCGACCAGTTGCGAGGCTTCATCCTGAATGGAGATACGGCCCTCCCGATAGGCGCGCGTTCTGGTTACGTCGCCCGAAAGAACGCGTCGTGCCGCCGATAACAGCCGACCCGGCGAGAGCTGCACGCCTGCCTCGGCAAGTCCGGCATCAGCTTGATCTTGGTGAGATTGATCACCGTGAATGTGAATTGCCGTGCCGGGCACCGTCTGATCATGTGCGCAGATCTGTCGCGCTGCCTCGAGTCCATAGTGCTCGATCCAGCGAGCTACCAGCCACGGGGGATGAGCAGCGTTCTGAGCGAGCGTCATCGAGTCGGGTGATGAACCGATTTCCGCGAAAATGTCTTCCGCACCGGCCCCGGCAATTTTCCGGAGAACCGCATTGACAAACCTTGCCGCCGAGCGCTTGCGCGCAGCCTTGACGAGTTCCACACTTTCGAAAATCGCCGCCCGCGCCGGGACTCTGGACAGAAACTGCAATTGATACGCACCGAGGCGCAATGCGGTCAAGACTTCGCCGTCCAGCCGATCGAGCTTCTGCGACGATGCGGCGGCGAGTCGCCGATCGAGCAGAGACTGCCAGCGGAGAACTCCCATCACAAGCTCGGTGGCAAGCCCGTGATCACGCGAAGAGAGCTTTGCGAGGCGGGCGGAATGGAGCAGTTCGGCGGCGTAAGATGCTTCGCGTTCGACCCGCAGAAGAATTTCGAAAGCTACGGATCGAGCGGAAGAAACGGCCATTGCAGGCTATTGTCCCAGATGGTCGCCGGATTTGGGCCGGTAGCCGTTAATGAATTCTTGCGCGCTCACGCGGCGCTTGCCCTCGAGTTGAATCTCGATCAGCTCCAGCGCTTTGTCGGTGTCCTTGTCGTTGTTCTTGCCGCAGCCGACGAACAAGCGCATTCCCTCCACTCCGACCTCTCCCGGAGTCAACTTAGCCGCATGTTGCAAGGGTTGAGCGCGGTGCACTTGCAGCGTTTTACCTTTAAAGGTCGTGAACGCCCCAGGCCACGGCTGAAACCCGCGCAGGCGGTTGAACAGATCTCTGGCACTGCGAGCGAAGTCCATGCGACCATCTTCTTTTTTCAGAATCGGAGCGAGCGTGGCATGCGAATGATCTTGCGGAGTCGGGTGAACTTGGCCCGTGTCGAGTCCGCGCACGGTCGCGACCATTAAGTCCGCGCCGATGGACGCCAGCTTCGGGCCCAGTGTTTCAGCCGTATCTTCCGGACCAATCGGAATTTCACGCTGCATGAGTATGTCGCCGGTGTCGAGCCCGGCATCAATCCGCATGGTCGTTACCCCGGTGACGGATTCACCGTTGGCGATCGCCCACTGGATCGGCGCCGCGCCGCGGTACTTTGGCAGCAGAGACGCATGCAAGTTCAGATTTCCCAGCCGGGGAAGATCAATCATCCACTGCGGGATTATGCGGCCATAGCCGACGACTACGATTGCGTCAATGCTCGCGTCCGGACCAGTCGCCGCCAACTGGTCGCGGAATTCAGCATTGTTCTTGATGGTGGCGGGTTGCAGAACGGCAATACCCAGGCGGATTGCCGCATCTTTCACCGGAGAAACCATCATTTCCATTCCGCGCCCGCGAGGCCGGTCGGGTTGCGTCACCACCAGCGGCACGGAATGACCGGCCTCGACCAATCTCTCCAGAGTCGGGACAGCGAATCTAGGAGTGCCACAGAAAACCAGAATCATAGTGTGTAGACGGCTATCAATTCTCACCAGAGTTTGTCATCCCGAGCGAAGCGAGGATCTGCATCTTGCGGCGAACTGCAGATCCCTCGCTTCGCTCGGGATGACAATTCATGAAAAGGAGTCGCTACCACTCTCCCGCCTTTATCATTTTCTTGATCTTGCGCTTGATCAGGTCGCGCTTCAGCGCGCTGATGTGTGAGATGTATAGCTTGCCGTTCAAGTGATCGGTCTCATGCAGGAAGGCCCGCGCCAGCAGTTCTTCTCCGGTGTGCTCGAAAAACTTGCCGCTCAAGTCCTGCGCGCGTATCGTCACAATCTTGGCGCGCGTGACCTCTTCGCGAAATTCGGGAATGCTCAGGCAGCCTTCGCTGCTTCGCTGGCGGCCTTCTTTGCTAACGATAACCGGATTGATCAGGACCAGCTTGGCGCCGGGGTCCTCCTTGAAGGTCACATCCACGACGGCGATTCGTTTCGAAATGCCGATCTGCGGAGCCGCCAGGCCGACGCCGCGAGCCGCGTACATCGACTCAAACATGTCTTCCACCAGCTTCTTGAGCCCGTCGTCAAAGCTGGTCACCTCTGCGGCAGGTTTTTCCAGAACCGGATCGCCAAATTTTACAATTGGATAAATCATTTTGGGATTACTAATCTTCGATTACTAGTTTCGGATCAATAGTTCTTCAGTTGTTCCAGATAGCCTTGAAAATTTCGTTTCGTTTCTTTTATCGAGTCGCCGCCGAATTTCTCGAGCGCGCAGCGCGCCAAAGTAAGCGCGACCATGGCCTCGGCAGCAACGCCGGCGGCCGGTACCACGCACACATCCGAGCGCTCGTATGCCGCCTTCACCGGCTCACGCGTCGTGAAATCCACCGACTGCAACGGACGCCGCAGCGTGGAGATCGGCTTCAAATAGCCGCGAACCCGAATCTCCTGCCCATTGGAAACGCCACCCTCCAGACCTCCGGCATTGTTGCGCGTACGCGTGAAGCCCGCGAATCCCGTGTTGCTCCGGTAACCGATTTCATCGTGCACGGTCGACCCTGGCGAATGCGCTGCCTGAATCCCGTTTCCAATTTCGACCGCTTTTACAGCCTGCAACGACATGACCGCCGCGGCCAACAGCGCATCCAGTCGCTCGTCCCATTGCACGTAACTGCCAAGACCGGGCGGAACATTGTGGGCCACCACCTCGAACACTCCACCCACCGAATCGCCCGCGCGCAGAACTTTATCGACTTCTTCTTTCATGCGCTGCTCGGCATCAGCGTCGCCGCAAGCCAGCAGCACCTCGTTCTTACGCGACAGTGGCTCGATTTGCTCCCAGGCAATTTCCCGATCCGCAATCGAAACCGAGCCCACCGCAATCACGTGACTCAGAACCTCCACGCCCAATTCGCGCAGCAGCAGTTTGGCGAGCGCGCCAATCGCAACCCGCGCCGCCGATTCCCGGGCCGAGGCGCGCTCCAGAACATAGCGCGCTTCGGTAAAATCGTACTTCAAAGCTCCCGCAAGATCGGCATGACCCGGGCGCGGCGACGCCACGCGCTTGTGTTTCTCGGGATCACCCGTTTCCACCGGAAGCGATTCTTTCCAATTTTGCCAGTCGCGATTCTCGAGCAGCACCGCGATCGGCGAGCCGATCGTCTTGCCGTGATGCACGCCCGAGAGAAAGTGGGCCCGGTCGCTTTCGATTTTCATGCGCCCGCCGCGTCCAAAGCCCTGCTGGCGCCGCCACAGTTCGCGGTCCACAAAAGCCTGATCCACAGCCAGCCCGGCCGGCAGCCCGGAAAGGAACGCAACCAGAGCCTCGCCATGGGATTCTCCGGAAGTGAAGTATCGCAGCATGTCGAAGAGGCATTGTAAATGAATAAGAAAGGTTCAGCTCTGGTTGATTTTCGCCAGCCGTTTTTGCGCCGAGGGCGTCCCGTATGCAGGTACAATGAAAACTGGTGTTTTGTGCCGGTAATTGCCGGACCACCCGGGTTCCATACTCATCGCGCCCACTACTTCTGGGTACGCGGGGATTTTTTTCACATGTTGACCACCAAGGCTGCTTCGTTTCATCCGGAAGGTGCTGCACGTATCCGTTGCGTGATCGCTGACGATCACGAAATGCTGCGCTACGGTGTGCGCCGCCTGCTGGAAGACGCTCCCGACTTTGCCGTTGTGGGCGAAGCGGGCGATGCCGCCGAAGCGCTCAAGCTGGTCCTGAAGCACCGCCCCGACCTGGTGCTGCTCGATATCAGCATGCCCGGCATGTCGTCGTTCGAAGCCGGGAAACTCATCGAAGAACACTGCAACGGCACCCGCATCGTGTATCTGACCATGCATGAGGATCAGGAGTATGTGCAGCAAGCTCTGCGCTCGGGCGCCAGCGGGTACCTGCTGAAAGATACTCCTGGGCCGCTTTTGTTGAGCGCGCTACGCGGAGTGCATCGCGGCGAACGGTCATTGAGTCCGCAGATCCAGGCCAGATTGAATGACGATGCGAACCTGCGGAGCCAGACGGTACAGGTACCGCTGCGGAGAAGTACCCTGACGCTGCGCGAGCGCGAAGTGATGAAGTTGCTCGCCGAGGGCAATACCGTAAAGAAAGCGGCGGCGGTTCTCGGAGTCAGCGCCAAGACGGTGGAAGCGCATAAGTTCAACTTGATGCGCAAACTCGACATTCACAACAAGGCACAACTGGTCACGGTCGCCATACAAAAGAAGATTCTTGCGATGCCGATCCCGACGTAAAAGCGTCAGTCTCACGCAGGTTGCAAGACCGCTGAGGCAAGGCCGGCAAGATCGGGAACCTCCAGGTCCGCTCGCTTCTCTGAGTCTGGAGACGCGGAGGCTCGCACGGCGCCAATCCCGGGACGAGCCGACTTCCGGTTCACCCACACCGTCGAGATCCCCAGCGATCGCGCCGGTACCACATCGTGATAGACGCTCTGCGCGGCGTGCAACAGTCGATCCGGAATAATCGCAATCGTGCGTAAGGCCATCCGGAAATTATTGACGGAAGGCTTGTAGCTTCTCGCCTGTTCCGCCGTGATCACGTCATCGAATTCCACGCCGAGACGCTTGCGCGTCTCCGCAAATAGATCGTCGTCAATGTTTGAAATGACGACGAGCCGGTAGCGCTTCTGAAGCTCGCGCAGCGCTGGCACTGTATCCGGAAAAGGCAGCCACGCCCGGACGGATTCGCCCAGCGAGCGGATTTCGGCGGAACTGGCCTCGAAATGGAAGCGATCGGCAAATCCCCGCACCACCGATTGCGGTACATCCCGGTAGCTTTGGTACGGGCCGCTTTCCTCCTGCGCTTCAAATTCTCCATAGAGTTCAAGAATGTCGACGTCGGGCAGACTTTGGCCATGGTTCCTGAGCACCGTTCGCAAGGTGGGCAAAATCCCAGACTCCCAATCAATCAAAGTACCATAGCAGTCAAAGCTGATGGTGGTGAAGCGTGAGAAATCCATAGGCAACGCAACCAGACGATTCGATGTCACGATTCGACGTCCAGGGACAGACTCCAGGTTTTACGTTTTCTGTTCGCTGAACAGGTCAAGCACTGCCGGTGCGGACGGTGGATGCTCCGGCAGTTCGGGCGTGACCGGCGGGGCGCCGGAATCATCCGCGCTGGTTTTCGCCGTCGCCGCCTTCTCGCCTTGCATAAATTTCCTGGAATCGAACAGCGGGCGCCCCAGCGACGCGTTATAGCTGGTCCACGGCCCTTCGAGTTCAGCCTCGCGCTCGAAGTGAGCGCGCATCGCTTCCATCTTGGAATCGAGATCGTCGAGATAGTGCAGCATGAGCGCCTCGGGAAACATCGGCAGCTTGGGCGATCCGAAATCGTACTGTCCGTGATGGCTGATGATCAGATGTTCGAGCAGAGTTTTCAGTTCCGCGGGAAAGTCAGGCAACTGTGCGAGCTTGGCCTGCAGCATCTCCAGTTCGATGATCATGTGCCCGAGCAACTGGCCGCGTGTGGTGTAGGAAAACGCGCGATTGTAGGTCAGTTCCTGGACCTTGCCGATGTCGTGCAGGAACGCCCCCGTCAACAGCAGGTCGCGATTGACTTGTGGATAGTTCTGGCACATGAGATCGCAGGAGCGGAACAGCGACACGACGTGATCGAGCAATCCGCCGATGTAGGCGTGATGAAGGGTCTTGGCCGCCGGGGCATTGCGGTAACGTTCCGCAATTTCCGCGTCCGCCATGAACAGTTCCACCAGCGACTTGAGGTGCGGATTCTGGAACGTGGCCACAAACTCCGTGAGCGTTCGCCAGAGTTCACCGATGTCCTTGGTGGTCTTGGGCAGGTAGTCGGTGAAGTCGATCTCAGCTTCTTCCATGCGCCGCAGCTTGTGAATGGTGAGCTGAAAACGATTCTTATACTTGTTGATGAGCCCCTTGACCTTGAGAAAGTCGTCCTGCTCGAAGGCGAGGATGAATTCCTCGACGTTGTCCCACATTTTAGCTTCGATCTGGCCGGTGCGATCCGCCAGGGTCAACGCCAGGTAAGGCTCGCCATTTTTCTTGGCCTTCACCTGCTTCGATGCCACCACAAAGCTGGAAGTGATGACCTTGTTTTCCTGTTGGGAACATTCGGAGATAAAAAACTCTTTCATGAGCGAAACCTGAGTCCTTCCGCAGCCTGTTGAAGTCGCGCCCTTCCCAACAACCTGCCCAAAGCCACTTATTAAGACCAGTTCCAGCTTAAAACACGCCGAGCTTCTTCTTCTTTTTCAGATTCTTCGCGCCGGCTTCTTTGTCCGCGGTCTCGACGGGCTTGGTTTGCTTTGTGCTCGCGCCCGTGTCGATATAACCGGATTTGTAGTCAATGTAGGCTTGTTCGCGCAGTGTGGTCAGATAGGCGCGCAGTGCGGGCTGCAGTTTCTGCATATACAACGCATCCTGAATGCGCGGCTCAGCTTCCTTTAGAGTGGGAATGCCCGCCATCTCATGCTCGGCCGCGAGCAGGATCACGTATCCCTGCTTGGTGCGAATCACTTCCGACACTTCACCCGCCTTCAATGCGAAGACCTTGTCGTCCAGTTCTTTCGGCATCGTGCCGCGCTTGAAATAACTGAGGTCGCCGCCATCTTTCGCTGACGGTCCGTCGGAATACTTCTTCGCCAGGTCTTCAAACTTTGCGCCCTTGTGAATCTGATCGAGCAGATCCTCCGCCTTGACCTTGGCGGCGGCCAGCGCTGCCTCCGTCTCAGCATCCGATGGCGGCTCGGGCTTCGCGTCGGGGCCGGCAGCGGGTTTGGCCGGTACTTTGGGCGCAATCAGAATTTCGCTCAGGCGAACCTGCTCCGGGTGCTCCATCTCCGCCCGGTGCTGCTCATAGAACTTCTTCTCGTCGTCCTTGTTCATGGCCAGTTTCGAGCCCACTTCCTGCCCAATCACCCGCTGCGTGATGATCTGGTTGCGCATGGTCTGCTTGAAGTCTTCATACGAAGCTCCCTGCGCCTCTGCCGCCTTCTCCAGGTCTTCCATGGTTTCGAGGTTCATCTGCTTGCGCATTTCATCGAGGCGCTTGATGAGCTCGGTGTCGCCGGTGATGCCGAGATCCTTGCCTTTTTGCAGCAGGAGTTGCTGGTCAATCAGATCGCGCAGAACGTCGCGTTGCTTTTCGGCGAAAATGCGGTCGGCGTTAACCGGGTCCTGCTGCTGAACTTCTTGCTTGAGCTGATCGCGGCTGCGGATGTATTCCGAGCGCGTGATGATTTCGTTGTTTACCCGGGCGACAATCTCTTCGACCACGGTATCGGCCGGCGAAAGGGATGGGAGCAACACCGCAAACCCAACCGCCAACAGCAAGGGAAGTCTGGTCTTCTTCATTAGGGCTCTCTCAAAAATTTCTCTTGAAACCTGGGCAGCACCCGAGGAATTTGTTTTCTATTTTACGCCGCAAGCGGCATGGAGGCCAATGGAGCGGGTCGCTAAGCTGCTCGTGTGAGCGTCAGTGCGGTCACGTCGTTGTGCTTTGGAGCCATGTGCATGAACTCCTGCACGCTCTGCAGGATGCTCTGGGAAAGATCTCTGGCCGAAGAGGGTCCCGCCTGCATCACGCTCTTTACTCCCTCCAGACCGAATTCGGCGTTCTTCGACTCGGCCTCCACCACTCCACGGGAGACTACCGCCAGCAAACCCTTTGGTCCCAGGCCGACGATGCGGGCGTCCGTCGGGGCCAGCGAGAACAACCCAAGTGGCAGGCCCGTCGCGGGCAGTTCGATGACGCTAGCGTCATCGCGCAGCAGGCCGGGAGTGTGGCCCGCATTCACGTAGCAAACCGTGCCCAGTTCCTCGTTGTAGCAGCCGGCGAAGGCTGGGCAACTGCGCACCCCTCCGGCCGCGCGCATAATCTCGAGATTCAGACGGCGCGACAGTTCGATCATCGCGTCCGATTCGTTCAGTTCGGTGGTCGCGAAGAGTTGTTCGCCCGACGAGCGGAAACAAGCCTGCGCGGCTTGCAGCACGGGGCCGCTAGTCGCGCGCTTGCCAGCAACGTCGAGCAATCCGAAAAGAACGCGATGCGTCCCGACCCGGAGGAAATCGTGCAGGTCGCCTCCGGAGCGCGAGGAAAAATACGCGACCGCGAGGTTAGCGCTCTGGAGCGCGGGGGGGTGCGCCTGGACGATTTCGGAAACTCCCGCCGTCTTTGAGCCGAACCCCAGCTTTGAAAGGAGCGACATGAGGTGCGAAATTAGCACAAAGTTTGGGTCGGGGCAATGAGCGGAAAGTGCTAGGCGCGCACTTTTAATCCGAAGTAAGGTCGCGAGAGACCGAACTCACGGCCGCCCGACGAACTCAAAACTTTGCCCATTCGTACGGGAACAATTTCCCGGCTGCTTCCGGATCAAGTTTTCCGCCGACTTTCTCCACCGCGCGGGCCAGTACCGGATCGCGGCCATTGGCGAGGTCTTCGGCCGATGGCAACATAATTTCGTCTGGCACCACGCCGTTGTGTTCGAGGCTCTTACCGTCGGTCATGACGATATCCGCGTCCGTAATCGATGCCCCGTAGAAAACCACGGTATCGATTCCAGCCTTGTAACTGTAGTGCTTCGCTTCCATCACACTTCCGGAGCTAAGGTCTCCCAGAACGGTTCCTCGCTTTTCGATCTGCACCACACGGGCGAAGAGCTCTGCGGCCGAGGCAGACTTGCTGTCCACCAGCACCACGAGCTTGCCAGTGAATGGATGGCCATGGAGCTTGGCGACCATCGGTTTCTGCTCCGATCTGCCGATGCGGTCTCCGATCTTTATTTCCTTTTCGAAGCAGCCGCCGATCAGATACTTAAGGGTTTCGACGCTGCCACCGGGGTTCCCGCGCAGATCGAGGATGAGCGCCTTGTGCTTGCGCGCTTTGCCGACCATGCCGTCGATCTCCGACTCGGTAAAGTCGAATTCCGGAAACTTCAAGATACCGACGTCGTCGCTCAATTCGGCGAATCGGGCACGTCCAAGATGTTGGTCGCTCTCCTCTTGCCGGATCAGGTCCCACATATCATTGCCGTTGTCCATACCGGTCAGATCCATGACGCGCTTCGTTTCTTTTTCGGTGGCGGCAACGTCCAGTCTGCGCTGCTTACCGGCCGGATCGCGCAAGTCCAGTGTCAGGCCATTCTTCGGGCGCAGCGTGTTATAAACGTATTCCATCTTCCAGAAGTTTCCTCGATTCGGAGTGTAGCCTTCCAGCGCTACCAACTCGTCGCCCGGCTTCATGCCCTTTTTTTCCGCGACGCTGCCTGGCTTAACCCTAACGACAAAGCAGCGGTCCCCGATCACCTGTGCCAGCCAGCCGTAGTCGTGCCGTTTGACGTAGGTCGGTGGGACAAAGAAGGTGTGGGAGTCGTTGAGGGAATCTAGCGCAGCTGCTACTTCCGAGAAGGCCTGAGTCATCGACTCGCTTGCGTTGATTCTCTGCCTCATCTCTTCGACCTTGGCGTCCCAATCCACCCCGTGAAGCTTAGGATCGTAATAATGTTTTTTGATGTCGGAGGATATCTCGCGGAGCATGGTCTGCGCCCTTTCCCGATCAATTTTCGTAATCTTCTGACACCAGCCATTTGCTGTAAGAAGTCCGACGATTACTATCAACGCTGCAGCACGGGTCCGTCCTAACTCGCGATTCATTACTTCCCTCCTGTTGTTACAACTCCGACGGGCATCCAAAAGCGCCGTCTCAAAAGACACGGGCCATTAATCGACCGAGGAGTGTAACTCAAAAGTACCGGTCGAAGCAGTGACGAATGACAGCTGTTTTTCCCGGAAATCTTGGTGAGTCGGAGTTATTAACCGCCCCCGCGGATAGGAGTGTCCGCACCGCACGACTTTATTCGCCGTATCTTCCTTTTAGTTTGCTCGTCATTTCGTCGCGGAGTTGGCGGTAATCGGAGTGAACAGTGGCGCGCAAAGCGGCCTCGGTGGAGCTGCCTTGCGACAGGCGTTCCAGGATGCGCGCGATTTCGCTCATGCCATAGGCGTCGCGAATGTATTCGGTGGCGGCTAAAGACTCGGCGTAGGCAAGGGTGGCTTCGGGAGCGGAGAAGCTCATGAAACTGCCTTCGAGCACATTGAACGGAATCTCATTTCCGGAGGCGAAGAGCCGAGCCAGTTGGCGTCCGCTGGAAGCGGACGACTTACCCTCTTCGATTTGTGCGATGCCTTCGTTCAGCCAGGTGGGGCAGCGGTTGCCGGACATCTGCGAGACGAAAGAGTGAGTCAGTTCATGTTTGAGGACGCGAGCCAGTTCGGGCGTGACGCTCTGGACGCCGCTGATCGGGATTCGCAGCTTGCCATCGTTGATGGCGCCGCTCCAGGAAGGCGCACGGGTAACGTCGAAGAACGCCTGCTGCGTGTAAAGCGTGACGGCGATGTTGTTGCGGGGCGAGTAGCCGAGGTCGCGCACCAGGTCGTCATACTCCGAGTCGAGAGTGGCCAGCAGGTCGCGGCGAAAGGTCTCGGAGGTGTCCTTGCCTTCGAAGTGGAGGTTGAAGTGGCTGCTTTCGCGCTGCAAGAAATCCGATTCGGCCGTCGATTCGCGTTCGGCGCGAGCAAGGTATTGGCTGACGGTGGCGTCGGGACGCAGGGCCAGCGACTTCTTCCAGGAGCGAATGGCATCGGGCGTATGGTCGCTGGCGAATTGAACGAACCCCAGCATGGCAATGGCGTCGGGTGACTCGGGAGCAATGCTGGCGGCGTGTTGCGCGTAGGCGAGAGCTTCCGCGGCATGGCCGGTGCGCATCAGGGTGGCAGCGTAGTAGATCAGCAAAGTGGAGTTGTCCGGCTGGAAGCGCAGCGCGGATTCGTAATAGCGCCGCGCCTGGGGGAAGTTGCCGTGATCGGATTCGTGCTTGCCGGCGAGGAAGTAGGCGGTGGCAGCGAGTTCGGGATTGGATGCTTGTCCCAGGCTCGAGAGTGCATCGGTATCGACTTTGCCGTCGCGAATCACTTTCTCGGCTACGTCGGCTTCGTGGTGAAATGAAGGCGCGGGTGGGGTAATGTCCGGGGCGTCGCTGGGTGCTCCGGCGGATGCTACAGAACCGGCGTGCACAGGAGCAAGGCCTCCCGCCTCTATGCGCTCGACCGAGGATTTCGGGATGGCGTAGGTGTCTTCGCCGAGGTCATACTCGACGCGGTCTTTGGTTTCGCGGACCTGGTCGGCCCAGATAACGCGTCCATTCTTAAGATGGATGACGTCGGCGCCCGCGGGCAGCGCCGCGAGAAGCACTAGAATAAGGACGAGGGCTCGCACTCGGCTGATTCTAGCAACCGAGAGCAGGGTCGGTAAGATGACCAAGGTGCTGGAACCGGGCGGCAACCTCGGGCCGGGCAACGAAGCAATTGAAAGGAGTTGTCAGTTCCCGGTTCTCAGTTCTCAGTGGCACCGGCGGCCCTGGGTTTTTCTAAGAACTGGGAACCATTAATGAGGCCAGATCTGCTTTGGTCGCTGCGCATGATCGGGTTGGCATGGTGCTTCGTGGCGGCGACAGCTTGGCCGCAGGCAGCGGGCCCCGGCTGTCCCCAAACCACCAGCGGGCTCTACGCGAGGATCCGTTCCGTAGGACTCGATCCGCAACGCGTCTACCAGGTTCGGGCCGCCTCGATTGACCGGCCTAATCTCCACCTCGATTTCGACGACGGCACGCTGGCCTTTACGGAAGACATTTGCGGGCGGATCACAGGCGCATTCTTCGAGGGTGAGGGCGAGATAAGGCTGCGGCCACCGAACCCGGTGGAGCGCGGATCGTTGGCGCTGTTTACGGGGATGGCAATTCTTGAAGAGCAGTTCACCTCGGGATATCTGCGCTTCAACGACGACACGGCGGCGCTCTTGCAGCGCTTTCTAACGCCGACGCCCGAGGGCGCGGAATTCATAACACGATGGAGCGACGCCAGCCGCAGTCTGGCGGAGTTTGATGCCCTGCGCTTGCTGCTGGACTTCAGTCATTTTCTTCCCTCCCCCGGTGGGCGCGAGGGTGGGAGCGAATTGGCTCGAAAATTTCCACCCTTGCTGCACGCGCATTTGCTGGGCAAGAAACTGGGTGACTTCGAAGTGTTCTGGGACGCCGCCAGCCCAGAGCCGTTGTGGGCGGGGCAGCCGCGGGTGAAAGACGGCATCTCGTTTTTCGATATCTGGACTTCATTTGCGCCCGGTAGGGGCAGCCCGACCAGGGTTCCCCCGCCGGTTGATGTCTCGATCACGACTTTCCGGATTCGAGCATCGGTGCTGCCTCCGACTATGTTGCGAGCATCCACGGAGCTGAAGCTTCGAATTCGCGGCGGAGGAGAAAGGACGCTGCTGTTTGAGTTGTCGCGCTATCTGAAGATTGATGCGGTCGAGGCGGATGGGAGAGCAGTGGATTTCATCCAGAACCAGGCGATTGAAGGCTCCGAGTTGCGGCGAAAAGGGAACGATCTGGTGGCGGTCGTATTTCCCGCTCCGCTCTTGCCCGGGCAGGAACTGAGACTGCGCTTTACCTATGCGGGCGAGGTTCTGTCGGAGGCCGGGAACGGATTGCTGTATGTGGGCGAGCGCGGCACCTGGTATCCGAATTTCGGTTTGAGCCCAGCGCAGTTCGAGATGGAGTTTCACTATCCGGCGAACTGGACGCTGGTGGCGACGGGAAAACAGATATCGCCTGCGGGCAGCGACAAAGACGAAGCCGGGCTGGAGAAAGTTTCGCGTTGGACCTCAGAGCGGCCGATTCCGGTGGCGGGGTTCAACCTGGGCAAGTACGTTCGCGCCGAGGCGAAGGCGGGGAACATTCTGGTGGAGGCGTACGGCACCAAGGGGGTTGAGAAATCGTTTCCCAAGGCACCACCGGAGGTGATCGAGCAGCCGGGTGTTCCCGCTGTTTCCCCGGGGAGATCGAGATCGAATGAATCGATCGTGCTGACTCCGGCGCCTCCGTCGCCGGCGCGCAATGTGCAGGCGGTGGCCAATAGAGCGGCGAAGGCAATTGAGAGTTTCTCGCAATGGTTTGGGCCGTATCCCTATGGTTCGCTGGCGCTGACGCAGATGCCGGGCAATTTGAGCCAGGGATGGCCCGGACTGGTGTTTCTGTCGAGCTTTGCGTTTCTCAGTCCGCAGGAGCAGACGGATCTGCGACTGGACCCGGTGACTCGCGAACTCGACAACCAGGTGTTGGTCCACGAGACGGCGCACCAGTGGTGGGGCGATCTGGTGCTGTGGAAGAGCTATCGCGATCAGTGGATATCAGAAGGACTGGCAAACTATTCGGCGCTGATGTTGCTGGAGCAACAGAACCCCACGCAATTCCGGCAGGTTCTGGAAAAGTACCGCCGCGATCTTCTGAGTAAGAACAAAGATGGAGAACGGCTGCGCGACGCCGGACCAGTGACGCTGGGGCCACGGCTGGAGTCGTCGCATTTTCCCGGAGGCTACGAGGCGATCAGTTACGAAAGAGGCACGTGGCTGTTTCACATGCTGCGATCCATGCTACGCGATGCACTGCTACGCGATTCCAGGTTCCGCGATTCCACGCTGCACGATGCCGAAGCGGTATCCCGTTCCCGGAAAGGGCGCGCGAATCCCGCCGCGGATTCAGATGAGCCTTTCTTCCGCGCTCTCCGGAAAATCAGGGAGCGGTATGCGGGAAAGAGCATAAGCACGCGGGAACTGGTGCAGGTTTTCGCAGAGGAACTGCCACGCCCGCTTTGGTACGAGAAACGTCCAAACCTGGACTGGTTCTTGCAGGGTTGGATCGAAGGTACGGCGATACCGGAACTGGAAGCGCGCGAAATTCGCATCACGGAGAAAACTGGCGTGACCACGGTTACTGGCGTGATCGTACAAAAGGACGTACCCGACGATCTGGTCACGGCGGTTCCGGTGTATGGCGAGACGGCGGGCAACGCGCTCGTGTTTCTCGGCGAAGTGCTGGCGGATGGCCGGGAGACGGGGTTCCGGCTGATCGCGCCGAGCGGCGTACGCAAGATTGTGCTCGATCCGAAGCAGACGATTCTTACCGCCCCGAAGTAGATTCCGAACATATTTCGAACCGCAGAGACCTTGGTGCGGAACGCGCCGATTCCCCGAAGACGCCGGGGCTGTGCAATTGCTGAAGAGGAGTTGTAAGCAAAGTGCATTGGAGGTTGCTATGACTCTTCAGCCATTCGCATACACGAACGATCGCCCCAAAAACGATCGGGCCCGGCGGCGCACGATTCTGCTGGTTGAGGACGAACCCTTTGTACGCGAGGCGACTTGCAGCATTCTGGAAAGCGCGGGCTTTGAAGTTCTGCCCGCCGAGGATGCGCAAGATGCGATGAAGGTTTACGCAGAATGCAAGTGCGGAATCGATCTGGTGATCACCGACATGGTGCTTCCGGGAAGGACAGGACAGCAGTTGGGGCAGGATCTGCGCGAGCATTCACCAGAGCTTGCGGTCCTGGTGACATCGGGCTACAGCAACCCGGAGTACGACATGGAAGCCCCCGAATCGCGCACGTATTTTCTGGCGAAGCCATATTCAAGGCGGACGCTGGTCGAAAGGATTGAAAGGATTCTCGGGGCGTCTCCGCTCGGCCGTGCGGCAAAGCAAGCGGGCTGAGGTTCTGCGGTTATAATCCTCCGTTCTACACATCCGTTCCCAGGTTGGGTTCCTAAGCACAAGGAGCACTCATGAAACTCGAGGGGCGAGTCGCGCTGGTTACGGGAGCGTCGCAGGGAATTGGTCACGCCTGCGCGCTGGCCCTAGCGCGGGAGGGCGCGACGGTTGCCTTGGCGGCGCGCAACCGGCAGAAGCTGGAGGAACTGGCCGCGCAGATCGCCGCTGCTGGAGGCAAGGCTGCGGCTTTCGTTATGGACGTCGCGGACGAAGAGCAGGTTAAGTCCGGGATCAAAGCGGCGCTTGGGCAATTGGGCAAGATCGACATCCTGGTGAACAACGCCGGCATCACTCGCGACCAGCTGGTTATGCGCATGAAGCGCGCGGACTGGGACTCGGTGCTGAATACTAATCTGACTTCCGCTTATCTCTGCATCCAGCAGGTGATTGGTTCGATGCTCAAGCAGCGCTGGGGACGGATTATCAACATCACCAGCGTCTTCGGGCAGATGGGGCAAGCGGGACAGACGAATTACGCGGCTTCAAAAGCCGGACTGATCGGGCTGACTATGGCGATGGCTCGCGAGGTGGCTTCGCGCAACATTACTTGCAACGCGGTCGCTCCGGGATTTATTGAGACCGGGATGACGGCGGTTCTGAGCGACGAATTCAAACAGAATGCGGTGAAGTCGATTCCGCTGGGACGGGTCGGCTTGCCGGAGGACGTTGCCAGCGCGGTGTGCTTTCTGGCTTCCGACGATGCTTCCTACATCACGGGGCATGTGCTCAACGTGAATGGCGGGCTGCTGATGGGATAAGGCCAGCTCTCAGCTCTCAGCTCTCAGTTCTCAGCTCTCAGTCAGAGCCATAGAGCTTGGTTTTTCAGTTAGAACTGGGAGCCGAGAACCAAAATCGGCTGCGGGAGACTGCGGATTTTTCCTATTTACTCTCAAGGTAATAACCTACTGGTATGGGTACCCCCCCCTACCCCCCCTACCCCCCTTTTAAACATATTAGGATCATCGGGTTAGCGGGGAGTCTCCGCAAAGTATTCAAGAATAGGGACTTATAGGTAAAGTATTCAGGAATAAGAACTTAGCTTCAATTTTCGGGCTTTGCACATATAAACCTTTCTGCACAACAACTTACCATCCTGCACAAAAACCTTATCCTGTCGGGCATTCAATCTGAAAGCTGCACGAAATCTCTCTGGATTTCATAGTCTCGGACAGCTTCCCTAGTTTCTCCACAAGCAGAACCATACCGCTCCATTCGGTAGTGTCGCGCTTGAATCCGGTCGATGATCCGCACACCACACAGTTGCGCTCCAAGACCGCTCCCAACTCAAGAGCATAAGACAGAGGGACGAGGGTCGCCGTACCACATTTAGTACAGGTTATTCGGATCGCTTTAATATCGGACGGCAAAATGAAGCACGCTTTTTCCACTGTCATATAGGCATTCCCAACGATCAATATGGGGCTGGTTTCCCCCCACAAAGATTTATTGCTCGTATGAGCGCACGGGAAAACCTCTTAGCGGAATCTTCAGAGTCAAAGAACATTTGTTCTTGGGCAATCCAGTACGTCTGTTTTTTCCCGTCGCTCGTCTCGGTTTGCATCTCAATTTTGGCAGACGCATCTGATCGCTCGAACTCCACCGCATAACTTTCTTCGCTCTTGTCTATTTCCAATCGCACAGCATTCGGCGCAAGATCGGACAAGGATAAAGTAACGATTGTCACTGACGGCTGCGCCTCATTTTTCACACTTGAGACACTGATTTCGTCCACAACAACACATTCGCTTTCGGAATGGATAGCGTCATGCCGTACTTGTCCGGTATTGAGCGTTCTGATACCGTGCGCCCAAGTAAAGTTCTCCATCCAAGTGACAGTTTCCTTGAGCGATGAATTCGGGACAGATTTCTTCTGCCCGTGAGACGCTGACGCAAGGCACAGTGCGAACAGGACAAGACAAATAATCGGTTTCATGCCCCCCTCCTGCCGCCATAAAGCCTACCACTTGCCTTGCTAATACTGTCCCGCTCAAGCGGCCACGGCTCTCCCCTCTTCTTCATCTCCTCAAAATACTTCAATGTTTTACGTAAGGCAGATAGCTTCGCTTTGGCATCTTGGATAGCCTCGTCCCATCTGTTCTTCACAGAAAATACCCCCTTGACAGGTATGTACAGACATGTCTATAATTCGTCTCAACATTATGACTGATCCACAATATCGCAAAATACTCGTGAGAGAAATTCAAAGGCTGCGCTCTCTTATCCAGCAACGCGACGATACAGAATTGAATATTTCCAAGACTCGACAGTTTGTGCGTGCGACCGTCAATATGCTGCCCGACGACGAACGCCAAAGAATGGAAAAATTGCTGGCCTACGTGGACAATTCTGATAGCCAGAACCGCGCTGGTTTGGCCGATGCAATCCGTAATGTCTTGGAGCATTCTCCTAAGCGATGGTTTACGGTCGCTCAAGTCCGCGATGCGCTCCGCGATGCTGGATTCGATTTCAGCCGCTATACCTCGAATCCTCTTTCCAGCGTCTCGACTACGCTCAAGAGATTCAAGTCCCCCAATATAGAAAGCACAGAGATAGACGAAGTTACCGCTTATCGCTGCAAGAAGGCACCGAAAAAAATCCGTTCTAAAAATACTGCAATGGAGGCGGTTCTCACTTCTCTGGGTATTCGCGACAGTGCGCCATTCAGCACCGAAGAAATTGATTTCGATGCAGAAGAGAGCGAGAAGGAGGACTAAGTGATTTTTGCAATGCGAGTGGAAGGACGTTATTGAGGCGCATCTCCCACTCGCATCATTTAACGGAAGGGCAATGCTGCTGGCAGCTAGGAGTCTGCAAAACTCCGAACGGCGCTCACACGCCGTGGGTTCGACCCCCTGCCCTTCCGCCAAACCATTATCGCGCTTTGAGTTTATATTTGCGTGGTTTGTTCCAGTACGGCGATTTGCACTTGGGGCAAACTCCCGGTTCGCCGTCTGTGCTCTTTCGGGGTATCCACTCGTGTGAGCAGCGATTGCACCTATACCCCTTTTGTTTGACCGTAACCATCGCCATGACCGAAATAATATACTCGATAATAATATATTGTCAAGGTGCATTTTTCCCTTGACTAATATATACCTATTTAGTAATATATTTCTCGGGTGATGATTATGGACCTGAGACAGATTCGCGGCATGGAACTGGCGGAAACGCGGACCATCCGTAAGCGTGATGGATGGTGGTGGGTTCCTTCGCAAACGGGAAGCAAGTTGTACCGCGTGCAATTGACTAGCAAGTTTGCGACGTGCGAGTGTGCCGATTTTGAACGTCGGGGCCAGGCGTGCAAGCACATTGTTGCGGCGTGCGTTATGCAGATAAAGCAGGAACAAAATGCGGACGGCACTACCACGGTCACAAAGAGCGTGACGTTCGCGGCGGAGGAGAAAACTACCTATCCGCAAAACTGGACCGCTTACAATCAGGCCCAAACTGGCGAGCAGGATAAATTCCTCGCACTGCTTGCCGACCTGTGCTCCGGTCTCCCCGTTTTCCCCGCCAAGAATGGTCGTCCTAGATTGCCGCTCTCGGACGCAGTATTCAACGTCACATTCAAGGTTTACTCCACAATCTCTCAGCGCCGCTTTATGAGCGATCTTCGGGAAGCCCACGTTCGCGGGTACATCTCCAAGGTGCCGCACTTCAATAGTATTTCCAACTACCTTGAGAATCCCGATCTGACTCCGATTCTCCGTGACCTGATTATCCAAAGCAGTCTGCCCCTGCAATCTGTCGAAACTGATTTCGCCGCCGATTCTTCGGGCTTCACAACTTGCCGATTCACTCGCTGGTTTGATGTGAAGTACGGGAAGGAGCGAGTTAAACAGGATTGGGTCAAGGTTCATCTCATGTGCGGAGTCAAGACAAACATTGTGACCGCCGTGGAGATTGAAGGCCAGCACGCCAACGATTCCAGACTGCTTCCCGCGTTGGTATCCGCTACCGCACAGAACTTCACGATGAACGAGGTTTCCGCCGACAAGGGGTATTCGAGTAAGAACAACGTAGAAATCATCACCAAGTTCGGAGCTGTGCCGTTCATCTCCATGAAGGAGACCGACAAGGGGCTTGGCGGTGGAGCATGGGCGCAGATGTATCACTATTTCAATTTCCGCAAACAGGAATTCTTGCAGCACTACCACAAGCGCAGCAACGTGGAATCTACGTTCTCGATGATGAAGCGGAAATTCGGTGACTCGCTCCGCAGCAAGACCGATACCGCGATGGTCAACGAAACGCTTTGTAAAATCCTGTGTCATAACCTTGTCGTTCTCATCCACGAAATGTGTGAACTCGGCATTGATCCTGTTTTCTGGCCGCAATCGAGCGTAAACTAGCGGCCATGCTTGCAATTTCGGTGCTCTGGCTTCTATTACTATCAGCACCTCAAAACCACACCGCCAGCAATCAGACCAGCAGCACCCGCAACACCCAAGGCCCAGTACGCCCACCAGAGCGCGCACAAGAGTCTCCCGACTCTGGCTACTCTGATAACGCGTCCGGTACTCAGTTCACCTACAATTCCCAACAAGAAAGCGGGAATGAAACCGCAAAAGTAATATTCGATGGGCTTCTCGTACTCCTGACAGGCGGATTGGTCGTGGTTGGAATACGACAGGCCCAGATTCTCAAGAAGCAGGCCGATATTCTTGAAAAGCACGAGGGCTGGATGCAGAAGCATGACGCCCATCTCGCTAAGCTCGCCCAAGCGGCAATGGATAACGCCAAGGCGTTGGTTAACAGCAACTGCTCCTTGGTCGAAGTGTTTGTAGAATGGGTACCGGGTTCCAGCCATCTTAAAATTGTTGGGGATAAAACCGAGATATTCGTTAATTTCATTTGCTCGAATCGCGGACATTCCCCCGCTTCGATTGTTGAGCGCATAGTTAAGGCCGAGATATCTGATGGTTTTCGCGGCCCAGATATCAGCGCGGTGAATGATTCGGAAATTGACAGGGAGTTGATACCTCTTGCGAAAACCGACGTCAACGGTTCTCGGAAGGACAGAAACTACAGGCTCTATGCCTCGGGTAGACCGGGGAACAAATTTATCCTGATATATGGCGTGGTTAGATACCGCGACATATTTACACCCAAAGACAAATTGCGAGAGACTTGGTTTGGTTTTTATACAACTGATCAAGACAGCGCGGCGGGCCACAGCCCCACACGTATACAACAACCCGACTATAACCGCCATGAATAACAAAGCTGCACACAAACTCCGAGATCTGCACTTAAATTCCTGATTTAATGGCACTTCTTGTGCAAAGCCCAATTTTCGCTTTTTCAGGGCTTCGGCGGCGGGTTGGCGTCCAATCATCGCCTCAACTTTTGTTTATCTTTGTTTATCAAAGAGCCATTGGCAAACGGGCTTGGGCGGGTTCGCGGTCCGTCTCTGGAGACGGGCACACTTACTCATTGCCCTTTCAGTAAACATTGTCGCATCGGTTGGGCTGGATGTCTGTGATGGGGCTCACTGGTTGGGTGTGATGAAAAAAGTCAAAGGACCCGCCCAAGCGAAGCTTGGACGGGGCACCCATCAGCGCTAGGTGAACGCGAAGTCCGGGCCACCCGCCACAGAAAGGCATCCTCAATGCCTGATTCCTGTGCAGCCAAGTGGGGTTCTTGTGCAAGAACCTGAACCTCTTGTTTCGACCCCCGAAAAGCATATCCTTCATGACATGCTAAGACTTTTCAAGAAATGGCGTTTGGTGCGCCGACTGCGTAAGGAGTGTCTAAGCCATATCGGAAAGCAAGGAGACGGCTTTGTCTCAAGGGAAGGAACGATGTGGGTTTCTAAGGGCGCTTTCGCGCAGCAAACAGTCGAGCATTTGTGGCGAGCACGATTCTGGAGCGAACAGCACAGGATCGAGAAATTACAACAAATTCATTCCCTCTTGGAGTCGTGCATTGCCGAGAAATTTATTGATACTTTTCTGCGGGAAGACGGCAAGAGATTTATTAAGACCAGTCTGGCGGGGGAGGATTTTTGCGGCTTTATGGATTTTATGGAATTTTGTCTATCCAAGTATCGCTCGTTAGCCACGATCATAATTATCCCTATTGTCACCTTCGCGCTGGGATTTTTCGGCCCATCAATCCTCAAGAAATTAACTGAGAAGCCGCCCCAAAAAGCCTACCAATCATCCACGCCTGCTGAGAATTGCTCAGATGACCTCACCGCTTACGACGCAGGGCCAGTCATCTAATAGTCGAAATACTGGCGCTAACGGCGCTAGCTCAACGCGCGGAAAAGTGCCACATGAAGCGCCAAACACTCCCCCGCCCGCGATTTTGCAAGATTGCGGGGGCGGGAATTGCGCGGTATCGTCCGGCCAAACAGGGGGAGTAACTGCAGGACAGATTAACGTCGATACTGATCGACACCTAGCACCCAAGCAGATCGCCGACATAGAAGCGGCCAAGGCTGCGTGCGCCGCAATGTCTTTTATTCATGTCACGGCTTCAAGCGATGAAGCCAAACGACACGCCTACGAGTTTATAAATGCTCTTCAGAGTGCAGGATGTGGCGCTAATTTGGATTTACCGATTCCCGGCCTTAGGCCGAATGTATTTGGAGTCTGGGTAGGAGTAAGAGATATGAAGAACCCCGATCCTTCTGCAAGGGCTTTGAGCACAATCCTAGGAAACGCAGACGTTTCAGCACCACTCGCGCCGATGGAATCTAATTTTTTCCCTGATTCGACTTTCGTACTTGTAGTTGGTGCGAAAGGATCGAAGTAATGTGCGCAGCGTTTGTGAGTTCTTTGTATTCGAGGTTTTAGACACTTGCAGTGTTCGGCCAGAACACAGGATCAATGCCAAGTTCGCACATTTCGTGGATGAGAACGACAAGGTTCAGGTCGGGAATTTAACGCTTAGCGGACAGCGCGGATGACGAGAATCATTCCCGGCCGCAAGGCAGCGATATTGCGGTTGTCTTTCTTTAGGGCGGAGACGGTGGTGTTGTAGGAGTTGGCGATGGAATACAGGGTCTCGCCTTGCTTGACCTTGTGATGCTTCACGGGGGCGTGGACGGCTGCGCTGGAAGTTCCTTTGGACGATCGGCTGGCCGCGGCCGTTTGGGTTCCGGCGGGGTGATGCGGTCGGTTGGCTCCGGAGACGGGGCAAGCCCCGTCTCTACAACTCTTTCGGCTTGAACTTTTGCTGGCTACCTGCGTTTCTCTCGCTCTTTCTCCCGGTTGGGGCGCAACGGGCAGGTGAACGTACAAGACCTTTCTTCCGGCCAGGCTGCTGCCTTTCAGGTGGTTCCATCCGCGCAGCATTTTGACGGAGACTCCGAAATTCTCGGCTACAGACTCCGCCGTATCGCCTTTGCGCACCTTGTAACGCAGGGTCGTGTGGGCGTAGGTGCTGGTATCGGTTTGCTTGCCGGGGGCGATGGGGATGATCAGACGGCTTTCGGGCGCGAGCGCTTCATTGTACGAAACCCTATACAAACGCGCATTATACGAACGCGCATTCGAAGCCTCTTCGGAAACTTCTTCTTTCGAGTCTTCTTTCGCAGCTTCTTTCGAACTGGTGCTCAGGTCATTGGCTTCGGCTATGGCGGTTGGGGTGGTGTGATAGGTGCGGGCTAGGGAGGCCAGGGTTTCTCCTTCTTGCACCTTGTGATAACGCCAGGAGACTCGCTTGTCGACTGGGATCGCGGCTACGGCGGTTTGAAACCTGGCGGCGGTTCCGGCGGGGACGTGGAGTTCGAAGCTGCCTTCATTTCCGGGAAATTTCGGGGTGGTCAGGCGGAGCAGGCTGGGGTTGAGGTCGAGGAGGTCGGAGGTGGTGGCATCCACGCACTCGGCGGCGAGGCGGAGATCGATGGGGTAGTCGATCTTGATGGTGTCGTAGGGAACGGGCTTATCCTTTACCACCGAATCCAGTCCGTATTGCTCGGGATTCTTGGCCATGATGGTTACGGCCACTATGATGGGAACGTAGTTGCGGGTTTCCTTGGGCAACACGTTGCGGTGGTAGAGTTCCCAGAAATCGGCGTAGCCGGTGCGCTTGACGGCGTTCTGGACGGTGCCTGGTCCGGAGTTGTAGGCGGCCATGGCCAGGTACCAGTCTCCGAACTCGTTGTAGAGATCTTTTAGATGGTGGGCGGCGGCTCGGGTGGCCTTTTCGGGATCCTGGCGGTCATCTACCCACCAGTTGCGCTCCAGGCCGTAGCCTTTTGCGCGGCTGCCCATGAATTGCCACATGCCTCGGGCGCCGGCTCGGGAAACGGCCAGGGGATGGAAGCCGGATTCCGCCTGCGCCAGATAGATCAGGTCTTGCGGCACTCCCTCTTCTTGCAGGGTGCGGCGGATCATATCCTCGTAGCGGCCGGAGCGCGCTAGAGCTCGTTCCAGGGTGCCTCGTCCACGGGTGGAGAAGTAATTGATGTAGCCGGCTACCTGGTCGGTCATGGCCAGCGGCAGGTCGGATTGGGTGGATTTCAGTTCGGCCTCGGCTTTCGCCTTGACGTTGGCGTCGACCGGGAAGGTGAGTTCGTTGGCCTCGTCGATGGGAGCCGGTTCCGACTTTTGCGCGGCGAAGCCGTCGCCTTGCTCGAGGGCGGCTAGTTCCAGGGTGTTGATGCCGTCCAGAATGCGCTCGAGCTCGCGGGCGAGGCGGTCGTCCCCGTTAGAATCGGAGCGGAGATCGAATCCGCTGCCGAGGAGTTGGTTGAAGGCGGAGTCGAAATTCTGCTTCGCGGCTTCGAGGTGGCCGGCGCGATAGTTGTCCTGGCCTGACTGGTATTCTTTTTCGACGCGGGCGATAAGGTCGCCTATGGGATCGACCTCGAGCGCCTGCGGCACCTGCGGCTTCGATTGGGGATCAGCGGCGGCGGGTCTCTGCTGATGCGGATCAGGCGCGCGGTTGGCCGCCATCAGGGCGGGCGCCTGAGACTGGGCGGGAGGCATGAAGGAAGTTTTCTGGGCACTCTGGCAGGCGAGGGTCGCCGCTAATGGGGCCGAGAGAATGATCGCGAGATACGAGTTCGAAAAAAACCTCATATTTTCAAAAACTTACCGCACCGCTTCCGAGCGCAAATCAGCTTACCTCAGTATTGAGATGGTACTATCACAAAAATCGTTGGGTCAACGATACAGAAGACCCATGAACCCGCTTACTTTCGGGACCGGTCGGCCATGTTACCCGAGGCTGGCAGGGGATGCAATAGTGCAGTAATTCTGGGGCGGAAGCGGCATCGGAGCCTTTCGGGCTCTTGCCGGGGGGTTTGAAGGGGGCGGGTTGCCGGCAGCGAGTCGTTTGCCGTTACGGATTCATCGAAAGGCGCATATGAAAGCTATACAGGTTAAGCAAACGGGTGGTCCGGAAGTGATGGAACTGGTGGATTTGCCGGTTCCGCAAGCGAAATCGAATGAGGCCGTCGTGAAGATACAGGCGGCGGGCGTCAACTTTATCGACGTCTATAACCGCGAGGGGCGTTACAAGGCGGCGCTGCCGTTTGTTCTGGGTCAGGAAGCGGCGGGCGTGGTTTCGGCGGTGGGTTCCGACGTGCGGGAGGTGGCGGTCGGCGATCGGGTGGCTTACACCTCGGTGCTTGGGAGCTATGCCGAGTATGCGGCGGTGGCGGCTGAGCGCCTGGTAAAGATTCCGGCTGGAGTGGGAGAGCGCGAGGCTGCTGCCGCCATGCTGCAGGGGATGACGGCGCATTACCTGGCTCATGATACTTATCCGCTGAAAAAAGGCGAGACGGCGTTGGTTCATGCCGCTGCCGGTGGAGTTGGGTTGCTGCTGGTGCAGATGGCGCACAACCTTGGCGCTCGGGTGATTGCGACGGTTTCGACCGAAGAAAAAGCCAAGCTGGCGCGAGCGGCGGGAGCGGACGAGGTCATTCTTTATACGCAGGCTGATTTTGAGGCGGAGACGAAACGGCTGACCGGGGGCAAAGGCGTGGATGTGGTGTATGACTCGGTGGGCAAGACTACGTTCGACAAGGGTCTGAACCTGCTGCGTCCGCGAGGCATGATGGTGCTGTTTGGAGGGTCGAGCGGGGCGGTCGCGCCGCTTGATCCGCTGGTGCTTACGCAGAAGGGATCGATCTTTTTGACCCGGCCCTCGCTGGCGAATTACATTGCTACTCCGCAGGAGTTGCAGCAGCGTGCGGGAGCGGTCTTTGGCATGATTCGCGATGGCAAACTCAAGATGCGGATTGAATATGTGTATCCGCTGGCGCAGGTGCAGCAGGCGCACAGGGATCTTGAAGGGCGGAAGACTACGGGGAAGTTGCTGCTGCTGCCGTAGAGACGCGGCTCGCCGCGTCTGCCGGACTTCGTCCGGCTGGACAGCCGAGGGCGGCTGTCCCTACGCGCCTGCGGACGCGCGCAGTTCACCAACGAAAATAAGTCGAGATCACATGCCGTTTGTGGAATTGAAAAACTCGCCGCATGCGGCTGGGGTTCGGCCGGTTCAGATTCACTACCGGGATGTAGGCAGCGGAAAGCCGGTGGTGTTCTTACATGGGGGGTGGGGTTATGGGGTGTATCCCATCGATCGCCAAATTGAAGACCGGCAGATCGAGGCATTTGGGGAGCACTTTCGCTTTGTGATTCCGGACCGGTCCGGCTACGGGCGCTCGGTGCGATTGTCGCGGCAGATGCCGACGGACTTTCATCGCCGGGCAGCGGAGGAGACGCTTCGTGTACTGGAGGCGCTGGGGATCGAGCGGGCGGTTCTTTGGGGACACAGCGACGGAGCGGTGATTGCCGCGATGATCGGCCTCGCGGCGCCCGAGCGGTGCGTGCGTCTGATTCTGGAAGCATTTCATTTCTATCGTGACAAGCCGAACTCGCGGAGTTTCTTCACGCGATTTGCTACCCATCCGGAGGAGGTAAGTGAAAAGGTAAAAGAGTTGCTGGTGGCGGATCATGGCGCGGAGCAATGGAAGAAAGTAGTACAGCGGAATTGCGGGGTCTGGTTGAAACTGGCGGCCCAAAGTGAGGAACTGGGCGAGGATCTATATGACGGGCGGCTGAGCGAGCTGAAAGTGCCGGTGACATTTGTGCACGGGAGAGGCGATCCGCGAACGGAGCCGGGAGAGATGGAACGGGCGCACGCGACGATCGCTGGCTCGGAGATGCGGTTTATCGAGGACGGGCGGCATAGTCCGCACAGTGAAAACGCGTCTTGGCGGGAATGCAATGGGATTCTTCGGGAAATACTGGAGAGGAAGTAGTTCTTGGTTTGCCGACGCTCGTCCTGGATGAGCTGGCTGCGGGGTACCCAGCTTTCCCTCGGCGGCTAAAGCCTACTCTGGAAGGGAGCCTTTTATCGCAGCGGTGAACCGCTGCGCCACCCAAAATCAAGGGCTACGATTTTTTCTTTCGCGCGTAATTCTTCAGATATGCGGGCAACTCCTGCTGGCAGCGGTCGTCGCGGATGGGCGCGCCAGAATTTATTTCCAGCGGAATCACTCCTGCCCAGGTTGGGAACGAGTAATCCTCTTCATTGTCCAGCGGAGGGCCGACGCGGACTTTCGCTGAGAATTCATTGATTGGAAGGCGCAGGACGGATGTTGCCTTGAGCTCTTTTTCGTTGGGCTGGCGCGAGTCGTCCCAGCGATTTGGCAGGATATGCTCGCTTAGCGCGCGCAGGGCTGCGAGTTTTTCTGCAGGATCTTCAACCAGCGTTGCCGTGCCCAGAATTATCACCGAGCGGTAGTTCATCGAGTGATTGAAGACGGAGCGGGCGAGCACTAATCCATCGACCAGCGTGACCGTGATGCAGACGGGGAGGCCCTGTTCAAGATGGCGCAGCATGCGGCTGGCGGGCGAGCCGTGGATGTAGAGGACGTCTCCGTCGCGTCCGTAGGACATGGGGATTACGAAGGGCTGTCCTTCGACTGCGAAACCCACGTGGCAGAGGAGAGCTTCGTCGAGAATCTGGTTGACGGCGTCGCGGTCGTAGACTGCGCGCTGCGGTTCGCGCACTACGCGGGTGCGGGGAGTGGGATTGGGATTGCTGGACTTCAAACTTGTGGACATGAACTGACTTCCTAGGCAGGCGCCAAGAGTGGTGACGGAGAATCTTAGCAGGTCATAGGTCGCAGGTCGGGCCCGCGGCTACAGTAGTCCGCCGGTTTTTACCGCCAAGGTGCTGAGCGCCATCTCCAGTTTGGTTATGGCTTCGCCGAGTTCGGGATGATTGCCGAGCTTCTGCTGCAGGTCCTTCAGAATCTTATGGGCACTGGCGACGTGCTCGGCCGCCTTGACTGGATCTTGCTTGGGCTTCGGTGCGGTGGGTGTTGGCATGGTCTGCTCCCCGGTACAACTCAATTCTATATGGGATCTGCGACTGTGCTGCAGGGGCATTTCAGTCTTCCGCCGCCATACGATTACTTACGCCGGCTCTTCGCTGACGGCTTTGGCTGCTCTTCCAGCACCGCGAACTGGATTTTCTTTTCGACGGGATCAATCCTGTCCACCAAGACCCGCAGGCGATTGCCCAGGCTGTAGGTTTTGCGCGAGCGCTGGCCGATGATTTGGCGGGTGTCTTCGTGGTAGGTGTAGCGGTCGTCGTCGAGTGTGTTTAGCGGGACCAAGCCTTCGACGAAGAGGTCAGTCAGTTCTACGAAGAAGCCGAACTTGGTCACGCTGATGATTAGGCCGTCGAAGTCTTCGCCGATGCGGCTTTCCATGAATTTTACTTTTTTCCATTCCATCAGGCCGCGTTCGGCTTCGTCGGCGCGGCGTTCGGACTGGCTGGATTCTTCGGCGATGGCGTGGAGCTCTTCGAGCTTGATTGGGCCGCCGATCGGCGCGAGCGCTTCTTGATGGGCGTCGCGGTCGCGGCGCTTGGACCACGGGGATGGCGGCGGGTCGCTGCGGTCGCGGCGGAGGTAGGGGTCCTTCGACTGCGCAAACCGATTCGCTTCGCTCATCGTTCCGCTCCGCTCAGGATGACAGTTTAGTAAGGGTGCGGATGGCGATGCGGCGGAGGCGCCGCGGCCCGGCGAGACGCCCACGGGGACTTCTTCATCTATCTTTTCTGGCGACTTTCGCAGCACCTCTTTCAAGATGCGGTGCACGATGAGGTCGGGATAGCGGCGGATGGGCGAGGTGAAATGGGTGTAGGTGGTGGCGGCTAAGGCGAAGTGTCCGCGATTTTCTTCGGAGTAGCGGGCTTGTTTCAACGAGCGCAGCATCAGGAAACTCAGGATTCTTTCCTCCGGCTTGCCTGCTATCTTCTCGGTTAGTTTTTGATACATGCGCGGGGTGATGTGGACTTCCTTGGGGACTTCGATTTCGCGGACGCGCTTGCCGGTGCCGCGGGCTTCGCGGCGGTCGGCTTTTAGTTGCATGCGCTGAATGGGCAGGGCGCCTACTCCCAGCGAGTATCCGAAGGTGGCGGCGATTACTTCGAAGTCGTAGACGCGCTTGGCGTCGGGTTTCTCGTGGATGCGGTAGAGCGAGGCTATGCGTTTGTTTTCGAGATAATGCGCTACGGACTCGTTGGCCGAGAGCATGAATTCTTCGATGAGGCGGTGGGCGATGTTGCGTTCCGATCTGGTGATGCTTTTCATCATGCCGAGTTCGTCGAACTCTATGACGGGCTCGGGGAGATCGAAATCGATCGAGCCTCGGCGTTTGCGCTTGCGGTTCAGGATCATCGCCAGATCGCGCATGCGTTCGAAGTGTTCGACCTGGGCGGCGTATTCGCTGCGGGCGGCGGCTTCTCCTTCGATTACGGCATTTACGGCGGTGTAGGTCATGCGGTTGGCGCTGCGAATCACTCCTTCGTTGATTTCGTAGCCGACGATCTCGCCTTGGTGGTCGATCTCCATGGTGCAGGAGAGCACTAGACGATCGACGTCGGGGCGCAGGCTGCAAATGTCGGTCGAGAGCTCTAACGGCAGCATGGGGACGGCGCGGTCGGGGAAATAGACGCTGGTGCCGCGGAGGCGGGCTTCCTGATCGAGCGGCGAGTTTGGGGCCACGTATTGGGCTACGTCGGCGATGTGGACTTGCAGTTCGTAGTTGCCGTTTTCGAGTTGGCGGACGTGGACGGCGTCGTCGAAATCGCGGGCCGTTTCTCCGTCGATGGTGACTATGGGAAGGTCGCGGTAGTCGCGGCGGTGACGCAATGCTTCGGCGGGAATTTCGGCTTCGTTGCTAGTTTCGAGGGCTTGGGCTTCCTCGATTACTGCGGGCGGGAAGCGGTGGGGGAGGTGAAACTTGCGGATCATGATTTCGACGTCGACTCCGAAGTCATTTTCTTCGCCCAGGATCTCGATCACGCGGCCGCGCGGTTGCTGCGTGGCGCTTGGCCAGTCGGTGATTTCTACGTCTACTACTACGCCTTCCAGATCCCGCCTGTCGGTGTGGACCGCGGCTTCTTTGCCTATGACGCGATCTCGGGATTTTTTTTCGGGGGCGCTCTTTCTTGTCCCCTTTGGCTGCTTTGAAGAGTCAACGTCAAATGCAACCACAGGGGACACAGGGGACTTGGGGTGCTCCATCCCGGGCGGGATTACGATTTCCTGCGTTACCTTTTCGTCGATGGGCTTGACGTAGTTGTGGCGGTGTCCGTAGTGGAAGATGCCGACTACGGTTGGGTGCGCACGCGACAGGGAGCGGACGATGCGGCCGTCGGCGCGGCCGTCGGCGCGGACGGCGGAGACTTCGACGAGAACGCGGTCGCCGTGCATGGAGGAACCGATGGCGTGCGGAGGAATGAAGACATCGCCGGCGAGGCGGGCTTTTAGGCTGGCATCGAGCGACGTGGCTTCGGGAATCACGAAGCCGAAGCCGTCGCGATGCATGGTCAGGCGGCCGACGAGCAAAGTTCGTCCCTTGGGCATCTGTCCCAGTTCTCAGTTCTCGGTTCCCGGTCTTCGGTTCAGTTTACTGAGAACTGAGAACTGGGAACCGAAAACCAAAATCAGCGGAGGTATTTCTCTTCCAGAATTCTACGATGATGCAGTTCGTGTCCGGCGATGATGAAGGCTAGGGCTCGCACTGTCACTTCGTTCTTGTTAGCTACTCCCCGGCGGGTCCAGGCGGGCTCGTCGAGATTGCGGAATAGTGAGACGGTGGCTCGTCTGACAGCGATGTAGTCTTCGATCAGGTCGGCCAGCGGACGGTGCGCGAATGGGGCGTTGCGGACGTAGTCGTCCTGCTCGAAGCCTTCGATGGGAGTTAGGTCGCCGCGCGCAATGCGCAGGGCGCGGTAGCTCATGATGCGCTCGGTATCGTTGATGTGGCCAAGCACCTCCTTCAGGCTCCACTTATCAGGCGCGTAGCGAAGATCGCCGTCGGCCTCGGTGAGTCCGGAGAGAAAGAGAACCATCTGGCGGCGGTGGTCTTCCAGGGCGGCGAGAACGTCGTTGCCCGGGACCAAAGAGATGTAGCAGTCGTGGTAGGGAGAGTATTCTCCGGGTTGGGGCCGGAGGGGGGTGGTCGTCGGAGTTAAAGTTGTCGGAGTTAAAGGCATGGATTTCTCCTCAGGGATGACACACGGTCGGGTTGTGCCCCCACGGTTCCATACTATCGCGGAATTACCGTAGGGAGGGCAGGGCTTACACGATCGAGGCAGGGCCGATCATGCAGTCGCTGGGGGAACCATGAGTGGAACTATGAAAATCAATAAGAACGCTGGATTTCCACAGGGCATGAAGTTGGGTGGGGAGTACAATTTGTTTGGCCCACGAAATGCGGCGGTGATTCAGAATCCGCTAATAAAGGAGGATTTCGACAACAATGTGGAAGCCCACGAATCAACCTGCGACACCTGGCCGGCCGGCTGAGCCGGAGCGTCCGAGCACGTCCACGGCGACGACGGCACCGCTGATGAGCACGAGCGAGCCCGCGGCTGTACCGCGCCCGGCTACGACCACCACTTCGGACCAAGCCACGATTGGCAAGTCGCTGGTGATTAAAGGTGAAGTGACTGGTTCTGAATCTTTATATATTGACGGCCGGGTGGAAGGATCGATCAACCTCTCCGGCAATCGCGTAACGATCGGCCGCAATGGAGTGGTGGCGGCGAATATCAACGCGCGGGAAATCGTGGTGCTCGGCAAGGTGCGGGGCAATTTGACCGCGAGCGACCGGGTGGACATCCGCAGTGACGGTTCGCTGACCGGCGACGTCGTGGCGGCGCGCATCTCGATCGAAGACGGCGCCTTCTTCAAGGGCGGCATCGACATCCGCAAAGCGGGACCAGCGGGAGCTAAGACCGACTCGAAGGCGGAAGAAGTGACGAAGAGTCCTTCGACGGCGTCGTCGGAACCGGCGCTGGCGGCGCGGGCGTGAGCGCGTCGGCGCTGTTCGTCGTTCGCTATTCGCTCTCGTACGACTGAGCGACGATGAACGGCGACAAACAGGTTTAGGAAACGGGCCTCTTTTTGGGGCCCGTTTGTTTTGTCCTCTGCTTAGGAAGTCGCGTAGCTAAGGACGAACAGCGGCCATCGCGAATCCAAAGCTGCTGTGAGCGCAGGCAGCTGCCGAGCTGTGCTCGGCTTGGACGGGCGAAGGCGCCCGTCTCCACACGAGTGGGCTCACGGCTCTTTGCCCGTCGCCATGTTTTCCGCGGCCTGGCTCTCGGCCACACCCGGGAAAGGAGCGGATCTTTTCCTGCGCAGGTCTGCCGGTAATTCCGAACGCAATAACCAGAGCCCTGCGGCGACACCTGCAGCCCAGGTTAAGGAGCCGAGCCCGAGGGCGAGAAGATCGGCGCGGCGGCTGCCATCGAGCGCTATGCTGCGCGTGACTTCGTAACTCAATCCTCCGGAAACGGCGCCCACCAGCGCCGCCTTGCCTAATTCTCTCCAATTCAAGCCGCCAAGCGGAACCATGCCGCGAATATGCAGGAGCAGGGCGATGGCTAGGGCGTTGGCGGTGATGCCGAGGTCGGAGGCGATGGCCAGTCCGGTGACGGATAGTGTCCGAAAAAACAGCGCGTACATGGGCAGAGAAGCGAGGGTGATCAAGCTGCTGGCGATCATCGGGGTCAGCGTATTGCTGGAGGCGTAAAACGCACGCGCGTACAGCGCCTGGCTGGACCACAATGCCAGCGAGAGCGAAAACACGAAAAAGTAGAGGGCGGTGGATTCGGAATCGGCGAAGGTGAAGCGGCCGCGGCGGTAGACGAGATCGATGAGCGGCAGGGCAATGGCCATCATCCAGCCCGTGAGGAGCAGCGAAGCAGCGGTGATGCGATAGACGGAGGCATTCACGGTGGCGGCGAATTCCTCGAACTTTTTTTCTCCGAACAGGCGGGAGAAAAAAGGGAGCGACGCCTGGCCGGCGGCCTGCCCGAGAATCGCGATGGGAACTGCAAAGAGACGTTTGGCGTAGTTCAGGCGGGCGATGTCGCCGATGCCGCTGGAGGCGAAGTAGCGGAGGATCCAGTCGTCAGCGGTGACCAGCGAGACGCCCAGCATCAGCGGGATGGAAAGGCGCACCCACTCGCGGAAGGCAGGATTCTTCACGTCGAACGAAGGGCGGTAGCCGGTGCCGATTTTGGCTGCTCCGATGGCGTTGATGAGAAATGGTCCGGCAATGCTGCCGGCGAGCGCGCCGAAGGCTAGGGAGGCGATGCCCATCTGGCGTCCGGCAATCACTCCACCGCCAATGATGAACACGTTGTAGATCAGCGGTCCGAACGCAGGCAGCAGGAACAGACGGTGTGAGAGCAAGACCGCCGAAACGACTCCTCCGACATAAAAGAAGATCTGTGCGGGCAGGAGGATGCGGGTGAGATGAACGCAGAGTTGCATCTGCTGCGGCGTGAAGCCGTGGAACATCCAACCGGCGAACTGCGGGGTGAAGATCTCGGCGAGGATGGTGCCAGCGATCAGCACCGTGGTCATTACGGTAATGATGATCGAGAAAGTTTTCTGGGCGTCCTGCTCGCGCTTTTCCGCCAGAAACCGGGTGTAGATGGAGATGAATGTGATCGAGGCGGTGCCGCCGGCAACGATGTAGTTGAGCCAGTCTGGGAGGGTGAACGCGGCTACATACGCGTCGGTCTGCTGTCCGGCACCGAAGGCATAGGCGATGTAAGCCTCGCGGATGTATCCGATCACGCGCGAGAGCGTGATGGTCGTCATCAGCAGCAGCGTCGCCGAAAAGGCGGTGTGCTGGTGCGATGGGCGGAAGAAGCGAAGCAGACGCATCCTTCGCAGATTAACGCATCTGGCGGGGGGTGGGAGAGTTATCGGAGGGCTGGAATCGGGAATGGCAAGTGGCGAGAGAGAGCGCGGGCAGCACGCGGACGGGGTCGCCTGCGCCCACAGGCTATAATCCCGGTGTGAGCGAACCTGTCGTGACTGCGCCGCGCGGCGCCAACTTCCGGCAGGCAGCGCGCGTCCACGGAAGTTTCCTAGCTGCCGCCGAGAAGCGGGTTCTCATCTGGATGGCGGAGCGCATGCCGGCGTGGGTGAATTCTGACCATTTGACTCTGCTCGGGTTCGCCGCCCAAATAGCGACCGGCGTCTGCTATGCGCTCGCGGGCCGCGATCGCCGTATGCTGCTGGCGGCGATTGTTTGTCTCGCCGCGAACTGGTTCGGCGACAGCCTCGACGGAACCTTGGCGCGCGTCCGCCAGCAGCAGAGACCGCGCTACGGCTTTTATGTGGACCACATGATCGATTCCATTGGCGCCGTGGCGATGATGGGCGGGCTGGCTCTTTCCGGCTATATGCATCCGGCGATTGCGATTGGGTTGCTGATTGCGTTTCTCCTGCTTTCGGTGCAATCGTATCTGGCGACATATACGCTCGGTGAGTTCCATCTTTCCATGTGGCACTTCGGTCCGACTGAGCTGCGCGTCCTGCTGATAGTTGGCAACCTTGCCCTGTTCCGGTGGGCGTGGGTGATTCACGGGCGCTACCGGCTGTTTGATATTGGCGGCGCGATTGGATTGGCTGGAATGCTGCTGATGCTGGTTGTGGCGACACTGAAGAATACGTTTCGGCTTTACCGCGAAGAGAGAATTCGATGAGGCCGGATGGTTCTCAGCCGCCGGTCCCCGGTGCGCAGACGAAGCGGACCTTTTTTCGCTGGCTGAAGTTCAACACGGTGGGTGGAATCGGCATTGGCGTGCAATTGGCGGCGCTGGCCGTTTTCCGCTCCTGGCTGAAGCTGGATTATCTTCTGGCTACGGGACTGGCGGTTGAGATCGCGGTGATCCACAACTTCGTATGGCACGAGCGCTTCACCTGGGCGGACAGGCCGGCTGCGCGACTGGCTCATTCCTTGATCAGGCTGGCGAAGTTCAACGCCAGCAACGGCGCGGTGTCGATTGTCGGGAATCTCTTGCTGATGCGGCTGTTGGTGGGAAAACTGAAGTTCAACTATGTGGTGTCGAATTGTGTTGCGATCGTCGCTTGTTCGCTGTTGAATTTCCTGCTCGGCGATCGGTTCGTGTTCGAAGAACAGGCAAAGCCGGCAGCGATCTCGACCTAGTATTTTGCCGTGATTCGCGGTGAGCCGAGGCGACCCTTCAGGGCTTGTCCTTTCGGGGGTTACGCCGCGATCTTGCCCGGGATATAATGTTTATAACCGCTATGCGCTCGAAGGGCTACATTTCGCTTGTTGGGGCGTGCTGGATCGAGGGGCGCGCTTGTCCTCGGCGGTACCTTTCGTTTCTGCCTTCGCACGTGCGCGCCAATCTCTTTGGCTGCGACTAATTTTCTTTCTCTCCGGTTGCTCAGCTAATCGCTTTTAGCCTTTGGCTCTTAGCTTTTGGCTCTTAGGCCAGGCAGCCTATCTCCGTGGTCGCTGCTCGAATCCGGCCCGAAAAACCACTGCGAAACAAGAACCGATTTGGAGGAACTTATGACCACCAAGACTTTGACCGTCGGCCCCAAGCTCATTACTGCGATTCCTGGCCCTAATGCCAAGCGCGTTCTCGCGGGCGATGAGAAATACATTTCACCTTCCTACACGCGCTCCTATCCGATGGTTGCCAAGCGCGGGCGCGGGATTGTGGTTGAAGACGTGGACGGCAATGAATTCTTCGATTTTTCCGCCGGGATTGCTGTGACCTCGACTGGCCATTGCCATCCGGAGGTGGTTGCGGCCATTCGGAAGCAGGCGGGCGAACTGATCCACATGTCGGGCACGGACTTTTATTACGAGGGCATGGTGACGCTGGCCGAGCGGCTTTCGAAGATTGCGCCAATGCCTGGGCCGCACAAGTTCTATTACGGAAACTCCGGAGCCGAAGCCATCGAGTGCGCTTTGAAACTGGCGCGCTATCACACGAAGCGGCAGCAGATGATTGCCTTCTTCGGGGCTTTCCACGGACGGACCATGGGCGCGCTCTCGCTGACGGCCTCGAAGCCGCAGCAGAAGCGGCGCTTCTCTCCGCTCGTGCCCGGAGTTACGCACGTGCGCTATCCGGATGTATATCGCGGCTGTGCGGGCGGTAAACAGGATGCCGAGAAATTCGCGCTCGGCTGCGCACGCTACATCGAAGACAGAGTATTTAAGACCCTCCTCGCGCCGGAAGAAGTCGCGGCCATTTTTGTCGAGCCGATCCAGGGCGAAGGTGGATACGTCATCGCGCCGACGATCTTCATGCAGGAACTGCGACGCATCTGCGACCAGCACGGCATCCTGCTGGTGGTGGACGAAGTGCAGAGCGGCATGGGCCGCACGGGCAAGTGGTTTGCGGTCGAACACACGGGCGTCCATCCTGACATTGTTTGTATCGCTAAGGGCATTGCCTCCGGGATGCCGCTTGGCATTACCATGAGCAAGGCCGGCATCATGGACTGGGTCCCCGGCTCGCACGCGTCGACTTTCGGCGGCAACCCGGTCTGCATTGCCGCGGCGCTGGCCACGCTGGATGTGATCGAGAAAGAAGGGCTGATTAGGAACTCGCGGGAGGTCGGCGATCACATGGTGAAGCGCATGGGGAGCTGGCCGAAGAAGCATAAGATTGTGGGCGACGTCCGCGGACGCGGCTTGATGATCGGCGTCGAGATCGTGAAAGACCAGACGACCCGCGAATACGGCACCAGCGAGCGCGACCGGATCGTGCAGCTGGCGTTCGAGCGCGGCATTCTGTTTCTCGGCTGCGGTCCGAGCACGATTCGCATTGCGCCGCCGCTGATCGTCACCAAGGACGAAGCCGACATTGCCATGGATGCGCTGGAAGAGTCGATCTCGATCGTTGAAACTTAGATCGTGGAAACTTAAATCGTTGAAGCTGAGAAGAACTTGTATCGCCTGAGGTGCGCCCTGCTGAACGGAACTGTGGAATCGATTCACATTGCCTCCTCCGCCGAGGGGCCAATGCAGTCGGTTGCTCAAGCGGCGGCGATTCCAGGCGCGGGGCTTGAGGGTGACCGATACGCGCTGAAGCTGGGCACCTTCTACAAGCCTGAGCCGGATTACGAACTCACGCTGATTGAGGCGGAGGCGATTGAGGCGCTGCGGCGCGACTATCAGGTCGAGCTTGCTCCGGGCGAAGCTCGCCGCAACATCGTGACACGCAACGTGCCCCTGAATCACCTGGTGGGGAGGGAGTTTGCCATCGGCGGCGTGCGCATTCGCGGCATCCGTTTGTGCGAGCCTTGCGATTACCTGGAGAAGATAACCGGGAAGCCGGTGATCAAGGGCCTACGGCACCGCGGGGGATTGCGGGCTCAGGTTCTCACGGCGGGGACGATTCGCGTCGGCGACGAGGTTAGCTTTATCGCGTAGAGACGCGGCTTGCTGCATCTCTGCAGCCTGAGACGGGGCAAGCCCCGTCTCTACACAATAGAAATTCTTCCTGGAAGGAGGCCCCGCGATGCCACGCTTTACGTCCCGCACTTTTGTCGCCCTGGCGTTCGCGCTGGTCATTTGGGCCTCTGCCTTTGCCGGCATTCGCGCCGGCCTGCGCGCTTATTCGCCCGCGAATCTCGCTATCCTGCGCTTTCTGGTCGCGTCTCTGGTGCTCGCCATCTACGCCGGGATTGCACACTTTCGCCGTCCGGAGTTGCGCGACATTCCCGGGCTGGTCCTGACCGGCGCGATTGGGATCACCTTTTACAACCTGGCGCTGAATTACGGAGAGACTCGCGTGACCGCGGGCGCTGCCAGTTTGCTGATTGCTTCGACTCCGGTCTGGACGGCTCTCGGGGCCCGACTATGGCTGCACGAGAAACTGACTGCGATCGGATGGTGTGGAGTGTTTGTGAGCTTCGCGGGAGTTGCGCTGATTTCGATTGGAGAAGGCGGAGGCATCCACTTCTCATTCTCACTGCAAGCGCTTGTCATTCTTGCCGCCGCGGTTGCCAACGCGCTCTATATCATTCTGCAGAAGCACTATTTGGGCAGGTACAGCGCGCTGGAATTTACGGCTTACGCTATGTGGTTCGGTACGGCGCTGATGCTGCCCTTCGGTAATGGTCTGATGCACACCGTGCGAACTGTTCCCGCGCCCGTGACGCTGGCGGTCGTTTATCTCGGCATTTTTCCGGGTGCGCTCGCCTACGTGGCTTGGGCCTATGTGCTTTCGCACGGCGCCGCCGGACGGACTGCGACGTTGCTCTACGTCATTCCTATCGTGGCCATCGGCATTGCATGGATCTGGCTGGGCGAAGTACCGAGGCTGATCTCTCTGGCCGGCGGCGCGGTCGCGCTCGGCGGCGTGGTGCTGGTGAACACCGTTGGAAGGAAGAAGCCGGGCACAGGGAAAACGGTCGATGTAACTGTCTTGCCGGTTTCGGAAGTTGTGAGCTGAAGTCGCGGCAGCCGCACAGTCTTTTATCCCGTTGGCGTGCCTACGGTCAGCGGGCGGCGAATTGTACCGGACGCGGGGTGATGAGGATCACATCACGGGCGGTTGGTCCAAGCTAGGGTGAAATGGGGTTTCCCATGTTCGCCGGACGCCTGACGCAAGCCACAATACGCGCAATGGACTGGCTGGCAGCGAGAACGCTTTCGGCGGAGGACTTGCCCGCGCACCAGCGTACCGGTCGATGCGGTGAGGAAGACGCTTACTTCTATCTTCGCCGGCGGGGCTACACGATGATTGCGCGCAACTATCGCTCTCCGCATCATCGCGGCGAAGTCGATCTCATCGGCTGGGAACTGGATGTGTTGTGTTTCATCGAAGTGAAGACTCGCACGACGCGTGAGGTCAAGCCCGCCGAAGCGGCTGTAGATCGCGATAAACAAAGGGAGTTATCGCTGGTCGCCCGCGATTTTCTGCGCCTTATGCCCGCTTCGTGCCAGTGGCGGTTCGACGTGGTCGCCGTATACTATGAGCGCGGCCACAGCCGGCCCTCATTCGAGTTGTTTCAGAATGCGTTTTCCGTATCGTACAATCGTAGGTTTGGGGACTCCAACTGAGAGGATCTAGTACGTGCCTGAACTGAGAAAAGACCCCATCGTGGGCCGGTGGGTGATTATTTCCACAGATCGCGCCAAGCGGCCTAACGACTTTGTGCGCGAAGCGGTGAAGATCAAGGGCGGATTCTGCCCCTTCTGTTACGGCAATGAGGGCAAGACCCCGCCGGAGATTCTGGCCTACCGGCCAAGCAACAACAGCAATCCTCCGCAGAAAGACAGTCCGGGTTGGACCATCCGCGTGGTTCCGAACAAGTTTCCCGCACTCGGCATTGAAGGCAACTTGAATAAGCAGGCCGAGGGCATGTTTGACAAAATGAATGGCATCGGCGCCCACGAAGTGGTCATCGAAACGCCCGACCACAATGCCACCCTGGCCTCGCTGCCTTCGAAAAAAATCGAAGACGTTCTATGGGCCTTCCGCGATCGTATTCTCGATCTCAAGAAAGATCGGCGGTTCAAATACATTTTGCTTTTCAAGAACCATGGAGAGGCAGCTGGCGCCTCGCTCGAGCACACGCACTCGCAGCTGATCGCGTTGCCGATTGTGCCCATTTACGTGGTGGAGGAACTGCAGGGAGCCAAGCAGTATTACATCTATAAAGAACGCTGCGTCTTCTGCGACGCCATCCGGCAGGACATCGAAAATGGCGCCCGAGTGGTGGCGGAGAACGAAGATTTTCTGACTCTCGCCCCGTATGCTCCGCGGTTTCCCTTTGAAACCTGGATCCTTCCGAAAACCCACGAGTCTGCCTTCGAGAACTCGTCGTCGCACATGTTCGAAAATCTGGCGAGAGCGCTCAAGTTGCTGCTGATGAAAGCGGACCGCGTGCTCGATAATCCGCCGTACAACCTGGTCGTACACACGTCACCGGCGCAGGATCCGGCCAACGAGTATTACCACTGGCACATCGAATTCATGCCCAAGTTGACCAAGACGGCGGGATTTGAATGGGGCACTGGTTTCTACATCAATCCCACGCCGCCGGAAGAGGCAGCGAAGTTTTTGCGCGAGGCGAGCGTGGAGGATGCGGCTCCCATCCCAGTGCGGTGACGGTTCGCTGATTGGGTTGCGTGGCCTTGTACCCGGGCACCGCGCCCGGCTGGACGGGCGAGGGCGCCCGTCACTCCACAAGCAATTATCCTTGGGTTCGGTCGAGAACTTCCGCGTGCCACGCCATCTGAATCGCTTCCAGCTTGGCTTCGTTCGAGGTCGCTGGGTCGTCCTTGAAGCCGGGCAGCGCGACGACATACTTGTGCAGGTCGGTGAAACGAATCGCGAGCGGGTCGAGTTGCGGATGAGCTTCAGAGAGCAGAATCCCGATGTCTTCGGCATCGCTCCAGGTAAGTTCTTTTGGCATGAATCAGTGCTCCTGTTTGTGGTCGCGCTTAACCGATCCGGATCGCGGCTTGGCTAAAAGCTAATAGCTAAAGGCGATTTGTTTAATGCTCTTCTGACACGTAATTCCGGTTCCACGCCGGGATTTCCACGACTACCTTGCCGGGTTTCTTGATTACCGTCTGGCATCCAAGGCGGGAGTTTAACTGAAGATCGGCGGCCATGTCGAGCTTGTCGGCTTCGTCGTCGTCCATCTCCGAGATCAGGTCTGCGCCTTCCTTCACCCAGACGTGGCAGGTCGTGCAGGCGCAGTTTCCTCCGCAAGCATGATCGAGAGGAATGCCGAAGTTCAAGGCTACGTCGAGCAATGACTCTTCCTTGCCATGGTCTTTATACGGCAGCTTGCCGTGTTCGAAGGTCACCGTCTTGCCTTCGGGTAGAAAAGTGACCTCAACCGTGTTTTCGTTATTTTCAGCGGGGGGAGCATCCATTGTGGTAGTCCCGGTTCCCTGTGTTTTTTCTTCAGACATGTATGAACCCCTATTCAAATTCTGCCTTCGCCACCGGATGGCCCGCCTGCGGGCCTTCTTCGAGATCGGTGTCGTCCATGGCCTTACCCTTGAGCGCGGTCGAGACGGCTGTATCCATCATCAATTCCGCCAAATGCATGGTGGCCTGGTTCAGTGCGTCAATCGCCTCGCGGATCGCATGATAGTCGTCGCCTTCTTTGACTCCAACCAGAGATTTTTCCAGCGTCTCGACTTTGCTGCGTTCTTCGCTCGTGAGATCCTGCCACGCCGGATTCTTCTTTCCTTTCGCGAGCGCGGTCAGGATCGTGTCGGCCTCGCGCCGCGCCTCAATGATCTGGCGCTGGCGGAAATCCTCTTCCGCGAAATCGAACGACTCGAGCAGCATGTTCTCGACCTGTTCGTCGGTGAGGCCGTAACTGGGCTGGACGTCGATTTCAGCCTCTTTCCCGCTGCGTTGCTCGCGTGCCGTGACGCGCAGAATGCCGTTGGCGTCGATCAGAAACCTCACTTCAATGCGCGGCATGCCGGCGGGCATGGGTGGCACGCCTTTGAGATCGAAGCGCGCCAGCGACCGGCAATCGCGCGCCAATTCGCGTTCGCCTTGCAGCACGTGAATCGCGACGTTCGTCTGGCCATCGACCTGGGTGGTGTAGTACTGCGTTGCCGACGCCGGCACCGTCGAGTTGCGCAGGATGATTTTGTCGGTCACGCCGCCCGCCACTTCGATTCCCAGAGAGAGCGGGGTTACGTCGAGCAACAGCATTTCTTTCGTGATTTCGGAGCCGCCGGCCAGAATGTTCGCCTGCACGGCCGCGCCGAGCGCAACCACTTCGTCGGGATTCAAATCCGTGTGCGGCACGCGCCCAAACAGATCCTGCACCAGGCGGCGCACCTTTGGAATGCGCGTGGAACCCCCGACCAGCACGACCTCGTCGATTTGTTCGGGCTTCAGGCCTGCGTCTTTGAGCGCCTGCTTGCAGGGTCCGACGGTGCGGTCAATGATTGGTTGGATGATCTGCTCGAAAGCTTCGAGTGAGATTTCCCGCTGATACTTTTTTCCGCCGGGCAAATCGACATCGAGCTTTGCCGTGGGCTGCGACGAGAGCGCAATCTTGGCTTCAATCACGGCCTGGCGAATACGCTGAATGGCTTCGCCGCTGTGCCGAGGGTCGCGTCGAAAATCGAGCCCGAGCTCACCGCGAATGTCGTCGAGCGCGATGGCGATCAGCAGATTGTCGATGTCGTCTCCGCCGAGATGGGTATCGCCGTTGGTGGCGATTACCTCGAATATGCCGTCATGCAGCTTGAGAATGGAAATGTCGAACGTGCCGCCGCCGAGATCGTAAACCACTACCATGCCGTGCTTTTTCTTGTCCAGACCGTAAGCGAGCGATGCTGCCGTCGGTTCGTTCACCAGCCGCAAAACATTCAGCCCGGCGATGCGGCCGGCATCTTTTGTCGCTTGCCGCTGCGCGTCATTGAAGTAAGCGGGGACGGTGATGACCGCCTGGGTTAGAGGGGCTCCGAAAAAGCGCTCGGCATTGCGCTTCAGTTGACGCAGCACCAGCGCCGAAATTTCGGGCGGGGTGTAGGTTCGCTCACCAATCTTGATGCGCAGGACCTCTCCCGCTTGAAGGTCATCCGCCAACTGGAACGGAAAGAGCTTCAGTTCGTCCTGTATATCCTCGAGGCCGCGCCCCATCAGACGCTTGATTGAATAGACCACCCGCTCGGGCGTTTCGATAAGATATCTGCGCGCGGCGTTGCCTACTATGATCTGGTTGTTCTCGTCGAGCGCCACCACGGAGGGCACAAGGTTCAGCCCGTCTTCTCCGGGGATGACGACGGGGGAATCCCCCTGCATGTAGGCCACGAGGGAGTTCGTGGTGCCGAGATCGATTCCTACGATGTGGTTAGTTGCCATTTGGTCGAGAATTGCAGAGGTCAGAGGTCAGATTGCAGAGGTGAAAACCGACCAACTCATGCTTTACTTCTGCAATCTGACCTCTCACCTCTGACCTAGTTTTCCAATGCCTCATTCACGTCCCGTACCAGGTTCCGGACATAGTTCCTGCGGTTGAGAACATCCAGCATCTTATCGAGAATCTTCCTCCGGTCGTCTTCGGCTCCGTCGGTGGTTCCTTTGTCCACGAACTTGTCCCACTTGTTCCACTCGGCCTTCAGTTCGTTGAAGAGCGCATTGTACTTTTCTTCGAGGGAAAGTTTGGCCTTGCCGATTTCCTCAAGCAAGGCGGGGTCGTCTTCGCCTATTTTTTTCTGGGTGCGCAGCTCTTCCAGATGCATATTGAGTTCGAAGACTTCCTCCAGGAGATCGGCAGGGACTACCTGCTTTTTCAGTTTGCCGGTCGCGCGCGCCTTTTCCGTCGCCTGTTTCGATTGCTCTTCCAGTTCGACGCCTTCGAGGCGCAAGAGGTATTCGGTACGCTTGATCGGATCTTTCAGCGTGCGGTAGGCGTCGTTGAGCATGGAACTTTGTTCCAGGCTAAAGGCACGTTCCTCGGGGTTCGCCTGCGCAAACAAGTCAGGATGAAGGCGGCGACTCAGCGCGTAGAACTCTTTTTCCAGAGCGGAGATGTCAAGGTTGAGCTTGCGCGGAAATCCAAAGAAAGTGAAATAGTCCACCGGGACCGGCGGCTGCACTTTGCCGCAGGAGGCGCAGAAATGCACCGCGCGCATGGTGCCGCACGACCAGCAACTTGGAGTTGCCTCGCCAGCGCCGTGCCCGGGGATGATTAATGACGACTTGGATTCAATGTTTGCCATACAAAATTTAAGGCGAGCGCACGGCCCGCCCTGTTGGATCCTTCGACTACGCTCAGGACAGGCTCGCGAGGCCCGTCTCTCCACTCCACTTCTATTACGAGAAAGAGCTCCCGCAACCGCAAGACTTGGTCGAGTTCGGGTTTACGAACACGAATCCTTGCTGCATGAGAGTTTCGTGGTAATCGAGAGTCATCCCGTGCAGATAGATGAAGGACTTCGGGTCCACAAAAACCCGCACATCGCCAAACTCGAACACACGATCGCGCTCGCGCGGTTGCGTATCGAACCGTATGTTGTAAGTCAGGCCCGAGCATCCGCCGCCCTGCACGCCCAAACGAAGGCCACCCTGCTCCGGCGAAACGTTTTCTTTCACCATGGCTAAGCGAATCTTCTTGAGGGCGTTTTCGGTCACCTGGATGCCTTTGGCCGGAGCCGCGGGTGCGGGGGGTTTGACCGCTTGCTCTTTGAGCGCTTCGTCTTTGACTATTTGGTCCATGATTGATTCTAGACGCTTCGAGCTTCGGCCTGCGAGCTAGTTACGTTTGAGACGGGGCAAGCCCCGTCTCTACAGCAACTGAGCTACTGCGCCGACCGCACTTCCACGGGTTTCGCGGACTCCTGCTTCTTTTTCCAGTCGCCGATTGCGGCACGGATGGCATCCTCGGCCAGCACCGAGCAGTGAATCTTCACCGGCGGCAAGGCCAGTTCCTTCACGATCTCGGTGTTTTTGATCTCGAGGGCCTGGTCAACCGTTTTGCCCTTGACCCACTCGGTCGCGAGCGAAGACGACGCAATGGCCGAGCCGCAGCCGAAGGTCTTGAACTTGGCGTCTTCGATGATGTTGGTCTGCGGGTTAACCTTGATCTGCAGCTTCATCACGTCGCCGCACTCGGGGGCGCCGACCAAGCCGGTGCCCACATCGGCATCTTTCTTGTCCATTGAGCCCACGTTGCGCGGATTGTTGTAGTGGTCGATTACTTTATCGCTGTATGACATCTGCAATCTCCTTGGAAAATCTCTTTGCCTTGTTGCCTAAAATCGGTCGTCCCTCCGGGACTTTATTCATTTCGTGCGCTCTTCCCAGCGCTGAAGCGCTGGGCTAAGCTCGCACGCCCCTCCGGGGCTTAATGCGCTTCCGCCGCCCACTTCACACTCTTCAGGTCCACACCTTCTTTCGCCATTTCGTAGAGTGGCGACAGTTCGCGCAGACGCAGTACGGTTTCAACCACGCGATCGGCCACGTAATCGATCTCGGCTTCGGTGTTGAAGCGTCCGATGCCGAAGCGGATCGAGCTGTGCGCCAAATCGTCTCCGGTGCCGAGAGCTTTCAATACATAAGATGGCTCAAGTGTCGCCGAGGTGCATGCCGATCCGCTGGAAACGGCGATATCGTTGATGCCCATCAGCAGCGACTCGCCTTCCACGTAAGCAAAGCTGATGTTCAGATTGCCGGGGAGGCGATGTTCCATGGAGCCATTGATGTATACCTCGTCAAGGCGGCTCATGATGCTGTCTTTCAGACGGTTGCGCAGGCCCGCCATTTTGCAGGATTCCTGCGGCATCTCTTCCTGCGCGATGGCGCACGCCTTGCCGAGGCCGACGATGCCGGGAACATTGAGCGTTCCGGAGCGCATGCCGCGTTCGTGGCCGCCGCCGTCAATCTGCGCGACCAACTGCACTCGCGGATTCTTGCGGCGAACGTACAAGGCGCCAGCGCCTTTGGGACCGTAGAGCTTGTGTCCGGTGATGGACGCGACATCGAGGTTCATCTTGTTCACGTCGATCGGAGTCTTGCCAATTGCCTGCACCGCGTCGGAATGGAAGACCACGCCGCGTTCGCGGCACAGCTTGCCGATCTCGGCTAGCGGTTGCAGGATGCCAATCTCGTTGTTGGCTGCCATGATCGTGACCAGAATCGTCTTGTCGTCCATGGCGCGCTTCAGGTCGTCGAGGTCGATCAGTCCATCCTTCTGCACCGGCAGATAGGTCACGCGAAAGCCGAGTTTCTCAAGATGCTTGCAGGTATCGAGCACGGCCTTGTGCTCAGTAACCTCGGTGATGATGTGGTTGCCTTTCTCGCGGTACATCTCGGCCACGCCCTTGATGGCCAGGTTGTCGCTTTCGGTGGCGCCCGAAGTGAAGATAATCTCTTTCGCGGACGCGCCGATCAGCTTGGCAATACGCTCGCGCGACAACTCGACCGCTTCTTCCGCCACCCATCCAAAGGGGTGATTGCGGCTGGCGGCGTTGCCGAACTTCTCGGTGAAGTAGGGCAGCATTTCTTCGAGAACCCGCGGATCCATGGGCGTGGTCGCGTGATTATCCATGTAAATGGGCAGCTTGATCCCAGCGGGAGCAGCATCGTGATTGATTGGGGTCGCCTTGTTGCCATTCGTGCTCATGATTGCCCGTTTCTCCTACCCAGCCCCTGAAGGGGCAATTATTTTTACCGCTTACGGCATCGCTAAAGCGATGCGTTGATACAAACCTGCTCTACTTCCGCACACTGCGGACTACGAAATCGTAACCAACTCTGCCGGCTTCCTGGTTTCCGGCTGCTTGACCTGGATGACTTCCGGGTCTTCCTTCATTTGCGAAATCATAATGTTCTTCAGCACCTGCTCGATGCTTTCATTCACTTTCCGCAGCGGCTCGCGAATTGTGCAGCGATTGCTCTGACCGCATTCGCCGCGGACAGTGACGCACGAGGTAATGAACAGCGGGCCGTCAATGGCCTTGATCACTTCGAACGCGGAAATCATCTTCGGATCCCGGGTCAGTGTGTAACCGCCGTTCATGCCATGCTGGGACCGTATCAAGCCGACCTTCGCCAGCCGTTGCAGGATCTTCGCCAGCGCTTCCTGCGGGATGCCGTAGGCCTCAGCGACGTCCTTGGCGCTGCAAGCGCCCTGGTCGGCGTGCTCGGCCAGATGCTTCATGGCCATGAGGCCGTAGTCCGCTTTCTTGGTCAGTTTCAGCATGGGCGGAATGCCGACCTTTATAGTCGGATTCAATTCCGACTGTTTCGGTCGCACTTTAATTCTAACCTTGGAGGTAGCTCCGCGCAAGCCCAATCAGGCACCGGTCAGATTTGACGATCAAACGGTAAGTTTTAGCAGGTAAACGGCTTAGGGGTTGGGGTCGTTGCATGGTTGTGGTGCAGGTCGCGGCAGAGTCAGCAGCTGTCTAATTTCTGCCGTGCGACCGGGCTTTCAAACCCTTCAGCACCAGCCTGCAAATTTCGTCGGCGAAGCTTTCGTCGAGCTTAACGTGCCGGATCAGAAAGCGCATCAAAATGGGCCCGTAGAGCGAGTCGAGGATAAGGTCAAAGTCGCAGCCACCGGGTAGTTCACCACGGTCAACGCCGCGCTGCAGAGTTTGATAGGCCTGTCTGCGTCTGGGCCACAGAAATCGGTCGCGATAAGCCTCGAGCAACTCCGGATCCGATTGTCCTCCGGCGAGGAGCGCCGCCACGACCTTGCCGCGCTCGGAACGGAAGACGCGAATCAGCCGCCTCATCTGCAGATTCATGTCGCGCTGCACAGAGCCGGTATTCGGGAATTGGAGTTCCTCGTCGGCACTGGCGGAGAAGGCGTCGGCGACCAGGGCAGCCTTGGTCGGCCACCAACGGTAGACAGTGGTTTTGCCCACGTTGGCGTCGGCGGCGATAGCCTCGATACTGAGTTCCGGGAATCCATTTTGCTTAAGCAGTTTCAGGGTGCTGCGCAGGATCGACTGGCGCGATTCCTCACTGCGTGGCCGCCCCGGCGGGCGTTTCCCGTTCGTTCCGTTACTTCCGCTTGCTCCGTTACTTCTGTTCCGGGGCCCGACGTGTGGGATATGGTTTTGAGCCATGGCTAGAGTGTAATATAATTTAAATCCGAAACGTAGTGTTTTGAATCTCAGCTTGCAAGTTTGCTGGCCGGTGGGGCCGCAGCTTCGACGGTACGATTTCCGCTAGTATGGGGTTTCGGCATTACCAGTTTTCGTCAGTCTTATGTGGATTGTTGCATTAGCGCTTCGTCGTCCTTATACGTTCGTGGTGATGGCACTGCTCATCATCATTCTTACGCCCCTCACCATTCTGCGCACCCCGGTCGATATTTTTCCCGAAATTAACATTCCCGTGGTGAGCGTGGTGTGGAGCTTTGACGGCATGTCGCCGAGTGAGATGGCGGACCGGATCATAAGCAACTCCGAGCGCGGATACACGATCACGGTCAACGACATCGAACATCAGGAGTCGCAGTCGCTGTACGGAAAGGCCGTGATCAAGATCTTCTTCCGGCCTGGCGTCAACATTTCCATGGCGGTGACACAGGTGACGGCGATGTCCCAGACCATCCTGCGCGGACTGCCTCCGGGCACGACCCCGCCGCTGGTCATTACCTATTCGGCATCCACGACGCCGATTGTGCAACTGGGCTTGAGCAGCAAGACGCTGCCGGAACAGCAGTTGTTCGATCTGGGGAACAATTTTCTGCGTACGCAGTTGACCACGGTGCAGGGCGCGGCCACTCCGTGGCCTTACGGCGGCAAGCCGCGCCAGGTGCAGGTAGACCTCGATTCCGCCAAACTACAGGCCTATGGTTTGGCTCCGGCCGACATCGTCAATGCAGTGTCGGCGCAGAACCTGATTCTGCCGGCGGGTACGACCAAGATTGGGCCGACCGAATACAGCGTGGAGATGAACGGCGCGCCGGATACCATCGCGCAGCTCAACGATCTCCCGGTGAAGACCTCGAACTCGTCTACGCTATACCTGCGCGATGTAGCCCACGTGCGCGACGGATTTGCGGTGCAAACCAACATCGTGCGCCAGGACGGCGTGCGCGGCACGCTGATGTCGATCTATAAGGTGGGCGGCTCTTCCACGTTGACGGTGGTCGATGGCGTGAAGGCGCTGTTGCGAGACCCGTCGAAGTATCTGCCGCGCGACCTCGCGCCCCAACTCAGCATCAAGGCTCTGTTCGATCAGTCGCTTTTTGTACGCGCGTCGATTCAAGGGGTTGTGCGGGAAGGCATAATTGCCGCCTGTCTTACCGCCGTCATGATCCTGGTTTTCCTGGGCGATTGGCGTCCGACCTTGATCATCGCGGTCTCGATTCCTTTGTCCATTTTTGTCTCCGTGATTCTGCTGAGCGCGCTCGGCGAAACCATCAACATCATGACCCTCGGAGGACTGGCGCTCGCCGTCGGCATCCTGGTGGACGATGCGACGGTGGAGATCGAAAACATCGAGCGCAATCTGGCCATGGGCAAGGAGATGAAGAAGGCCATCCTCGACGGCGCGCAACAGGTCGCGGTGCCCGCTTTCGTATCGACGCTGAGCATCTGCATTGTGTTTGTGCCGATGTTTTTTCTGACCGGAGTTGCGAAGTTTCTTTTCGTGCCGCTGGCGGAAGCGGTGAGCTTTGCCATGCTGGCGTCGTATCTGCTGTCGCGAACCCTGATTCCGACGCTGGTGATGTTTATCATGCGCGGGCATGAACACCGCGCCGCCGAGCCAAAAAGCTTCCTGGGAAAATCGCAGCGCGGATTCGAGCGCTGGTTTGAAAGCTTCCGCGGCAGCTACCGGCAACTGCTGGAAATCACGCTCGACCACCGGAAATTGTTCTCGTTGTGCTTTGTTGCTTTCTGTTTTCTATCGCTGGGGCTGGTGTTTTTTTTGGGGCGGGACTTTTTCCCGCAAGTGGATGCAGGCCTGATTCGGTTGCACGTCCGCGCCCGGCCCGGCCTGCGCGTGGAAGAGACGGCGCGTCTGTGCGATGAAGTGGAGCGCGTGCTGCGCAGCGAGATTCCGACGGAAGAGTTGCAGACGGTGCTGGACAATGTCGGCGTTCCCTATTCGGGCATCAATCTTTCCTACTCCAGTTCGGGAGTGATTGGGACGAGTGATGCGGAGATCCTGATTTCTCTGAATCCGGAACACCATCATCCGACGGCGCAGTACGTGCGTCAGTTGCGCCGCGTCCTGCCGTCGCGTTTTCCGGGTGTGGAGTTCTTCTTTCAGCCCGCCGATATCGTGTCGCAAATTCTCAATTTTGGATTGCCCGCGCCCGTCGATATTCAGGTAGTGGGCGCCGACATACGTGGAAACTACGACATGGCGCAGAGAATCGCAAATCGGCTGCGCCAGATTCCCGGCACCGCCGACGTACATGTGCAACAGCTGATGGGTTTGCCCACGCTCTACCTCGACATGGACCGCACGCGCATCAATCAGGTGGGACTGAATGCCCAAAATGTGGCGCAAAATGTGCTGGTCAGCTTGAGTGGAAGCTTCCAGACGTCCCCTAACTTCTGGCTGAATCGAAGAAACGGTGTGAGCTATAACATCGCCATCCAGACGCCGCAGTATCACATGACATCGTTGCAGGACTTGATGAACACGCCGGTGACGGGCGGGAGTTCGCAGACTGCTCCGCAAGTGCTCGGCAATCTGGCGCAGCTTACGCCGGTGGCGCGCCCCGCCGTGGTCAATCATTACAACGTGCAGCCGGTCATTGATGTGTATGCCAGCACGCAGGGGCGCGATCTGGGCGGGGTCGCGTCCGACATCATGAAGGTGCTCAAACCATTCCAGGAGCATCCGCCGCGCGGAACGCAAATTGTGGTTCGTGGGCAGGTGGAGACGATGCGGTCCTCGTTCTTCGGCCTGGGCGTTGGCTTGATCGGGGCGATTGTGCTCGTTTACTTGCTGATCGTGGTCAACTTTCAGTCGTGGCTCGATCCCTTTATCATTATTACTGCGTTGCCGGGAGCGCTGGCGGGAATCTGCTGGTTCCTGCTGATTACGCGGACGACGCTCAGTGTTCCGTCGCTGACGGGCGCGGTCATGTGCATGGGGGTGGCGACCTCGAATTCGATTCTGCTGGTGTCGTTTTCTCGCGACCGCATGAATGCGGGAGCGCCGGCGCGGCAAGCGGCGCTCGAGGCGGGGCACACACGGATACGGCCGGTGATTATGACGGCTCTCGCTATGATTATCGGCATGGTGCCGATGGCGCTGGGCTTGGGAGAAGGCGGTGAGCAGAACGCACCGCTGGGCCGGGCCGTGATTGGCGGCCTGCTCTTCGCCACCGTAGCCACATTATTTTTCGTGCCCAGTGTGTTTACGATGATTCACGGCCGCCGCGAGGCACGCGAGAAGTTGGAGCGGAAGTAGAGAAGAAGAAGAGAAGCAGAGATTTTTTTGGAGATCGCAATCATGCCAATACAACCGCCGGTAACGGCCGAGCAGAACGAGACGGAGGCCGTGCGCCCAGATGAGTATCAGCCTTCCGATGTGGGACCCAAACCGGCAGGCCGGGCCAAGCTTCTGATTGTCGCCGTGCTGCTCGTTCTGATCACCGCGGGCGCAGTTACGTTTCTGAACCGGAAGAGCGAGACCGACGCGTTGGCCAAAGAAACCGAAGCCGTTTCGATTCCGACCGTCGCCGTGGTGCAACCGCAAGCCGAGCCCGGAAACGATGAACTGGTGTTGCCCGGAAATTTGCAGGCCTTTATAGAGTCCCCCATTTTTGCGCGCACGAACGGCTACCTCTTACGCTGGTACAAGGACATTGGAAGCAAAGTTGAGAAGGGGGAACTGCTGGCGGCGATCGACACGCCGGAAGTTGATCAGGAGCTGTCCCAGGCACGGGCCAGCCGCGAACAGATCAAGGCGGCGCTGGGGCTGGCGAAGATTTCTGCCGACCGTTGGGCGAATCTGCTCAAGTCCGACTCGGTTTCGCAGCAGGAAGCCGACCAGCAAGCGAGCGGCTACCAGCAGGCGCTCGCCAACCTTGCGGCGGCGGACGCGAATGTTCGCCGTCTGGAAGAACTCGAGTCTTTCAAAAACGTATACGCTCCGTTTTCGGGCGTGCTGACCCGGCGCAATGTCGATCCGGGCGCGCTCATCAATTCCGGGGCGCAGGCGGCGGGCAGAGAGCTGTTCGATATATCGCGCGTCGACCCGCTTCGCGTTTACGTGAGTGTTCCGCAAGCGTATGCGCCGAACATCAAGGTTGGGATGAAGGCCAACGTCACCCTGCAGGAATTTCCCGGCCAGAAATTTGTGGGCACGGTGGTTCGCACCGCCGAAGCCATCGATCTCGCGACGCGTACTCTGAACACGGAAGTGGATGTTCCCAACAAAGATGGCAAGCTGCTGCCCGGTTCGTTCGGCCAGGTGCATTTTGCGACCGGGACTTCTGTTCCCAGGATTACGATCCCGGTCAACGCCATGCTGTTCCGTGCCGAGGGTCCGCAGGTCGCGGTCGTCGACAAGGACGGCAAGGTGCATCTGCGCCCGATCAGCATTGGACGCGACTTCGGCGCTACGCTTGAAATTCTGGGCGGGCTCGAGATGAGCGACCAGATCATCATCAATCCGTCGGACTCGCTGGAGGAAGGGCAGAAGGTGCACGTGGCCAAGGCGAGCGCAGGAGATGGCCGCTCGTGAAGCGATTGCCGCCCGTCACCAACATAGGTTTGCTGGCCGCCGCCGCGTTGCTTGCGGGCTGCAGCTTGGTGTGCACTCTGGGTTGCACCGTGGGGCCGAGATATAAGCGCCCCACCGCGCAGGTTCCTGACACGTGGAAAGGCGAAGGGCCGTGGCAGGCGGCGGCTCCGAAGGATGCAATTCCGAAGGGCGCGTGGTGGAAGATATTTCATGATGCGGAACTCGACCGGCTGGAGCAAGAGCTGCTTCAGGCAAACCAGTCGCTGGATGCGGCGCGGGATCGCCTCTTGCAGGCTCGGGCGCAGGCGCGGATCGCTTCCTCGGCGTACTTTCCGGTGCTCAGCACCGATCCCAGCGGGCAGCGAATGCGCTTCTCCGGCAACCGTCCGCTTGAGGGCGCCAAGCCCGCTAATGTTGTACCCGACACTGAGAGCGTTTTTGCCGTCCCGTTTTCGGTCAGCTACGAGCTTGATTTGTTCGGACGCGTGCGCCGCAATCTTGAGGCGGCCAACGCTTCGCTGCAAGGCAGCGCGGCCGACCTGGAAAATGTGCGCCTGGTGTTGACCGCCGAACTCGCCGCTGACTATTTCAACTTGCGCGAGAGTGACCGTGAAGCGGGAGTGGTACGGCAGTCGGTCGAAATCCAGCAAAGAGGATTGGACCTGGTTAACCATCGTCACGAGGGCGGAGTGGCGAATGGGCTGGAAGTCGCGCAGCAGGCCGCGTTACTGGATTCGACTGCGACGCAGCTTCAACTCGTGCTGCAGCAGCGCGCGCAATACGAACACGCCATCGCCGTGGTGACGGGAAAGTCCGCCTCGGTTTTCAGCGTGGCTGAAGCGCCGTTCGATGCCACCCCACCCGCGATTCCCACTGGAGTTCCATCGGAGATCCTGGAACGCCGGCCTGACGTTGCCACCAGCGAGCGCCAGATGGCGTTCGAAAATGCGCAGGTTGGCATAGCGATGACTGCGTTTTATCCGCATATCACGCTGTCGGGGGGCGGCAGTTGGGAAAGCCGCGACATTACCACCCTGGTAAACGCTCCCAGCGCTATGTGGTCGCTGGGTGGCGATCTGCTGCAGCCGATCTTTAATGGCGGACGCAATCGAGCCAACCTGGCGTCCAGCCGAGCGGCCTATGACGAATCCGTCGCCAATTATCGTGAATCCGTGCTGGTTGCATTTCAGCAGGTGGAGGATGGGCTCTCCGGTCTCGCGCTGCTTGCCCAGGCCATGAAGACTCAGCAGGCAGCGGTCGCCGACTCGCGCCGCGCGCTCGCGCTCGCCAATGACCGTTATGTTGGCGGGGTTACGACTTACCTCGATGTTATAACCGCACAATCGACGCTGCTGAGCAACGAACGCCTGGCAACGCAGTTGCTTGGTCAGCAGATGACCACTTCGGTTTACCTGGTGAAGGCTTTGGGCGGCGCGTGGGACGCTTCCGAAATTCAGCAGGAACAGGTAAGGCCGGCGCTGGTTCAGGCTGTACAGCAGTAACTCCGCAGTGGGCAAACTCAGTTCAAGCGGAGGTCGCATTGCGCCCGGCACCAAGCCAGTAGGCACTCTTCGGCGCTCACCCGAATTCAAGCTAGGCCGTGGTGTGGCGTGCCAATCTGCCGTGCTGCGAACGGATCTCGCGCTCCGCAATCAGCCAATCCGTGTTCTCGTCGCCGCCGTTGACGTTGACGTTCTCATTGCCCGCGGTGGCTCTGCGCTGCAGGTAGAGTTCATAGGCGCGGCGGCGAATCTCTTCTTCGAGATTGACTTCGAGATTGACGGGGGCATCGACAAGAACGAGGCTGGCCGGCTTTCCATTCTTCGGAACTTCCGGTGCAACCTGCACGGCGGCAGGCTGAATCGACGCGGCGACTTTCTTGCTGCGACTGGTGGTAGAGCTTCCGGTTGTCTTGCGAGCCATACAGTACTCCTTACAGATGCCCAACTCTAAGAATGGTCTTGCGTAACGAATAAGCGACATTCGCGTACTCCGATTAGCCGCTATCCGACTAGCGAAGAATGACCTACTTAACTATATCGCGACTGCCTGTGGAATTGTGCCGCAAGGCATTGAAAAATTCGTTCCGCCGTATACGAAAAGTCACTCTCTTGGACACGACCAAGATTACGTTGCCGGAAGGCTGCAAAAGTACTCCGGTAACTTGTCGAAGAGTTGCTGGTACCCGCAGGATAGCTAAGGACAGTCTCAAGGGCACAACTATGTCATCGAGTGGCAATCAAGGGTTGGGAACCAAGGCCGCCAAGACCAGCGTCAGCGAATTGGAGAGGATGCTTTCGGAATCTCCAAGTTCAGATCGAGTCTGCCTGAAGCTGGCGCAGGCGCTGCACGTGCGCCGCAGCGAAGTGGCACTGCTCAGGTTAGAAAAGGGAAGTCTGCGATTTATCTTTCCACCGGAACTGCGATCGGCGGGCGTACTGCCGCTGACGGGATCGGCGGTTGCAGCCCGGACTGCAGCGACTCGCGCTCCACTTCTGTCGAATACCTTCATGCGCGTGAAACACGTCAGTCTGTTTGAAGCGGTCAAGCTGGGAGTCGAGGAAGAAGAGCGAGACCAGGAGCAAATGCCGATTCAGAAAATCATGTCCGTTCCTGTGATACGCTCCGGAGGAAATGTGATGGGGGTGGTGCAAGTTTCGCGCAAAGGGCTGGATGCTTCGGTGGCGGGCGCAGACTTCACCGGCGAAGACCTGCAAAAACTGGAGCAGGCGGCGGAAATTCTGGCCCGTATGCCGTTCATGCAGGAAGGCGCGGAGATTTAAAATTTGTGATTTGTGATTGGTAATTGGTAATCGAAAACCAATTGGCCATGGGGTGAAATTACAAATCACCTATCACCAGTTGTCCTATATTGCCTGTCCGGCGCAAAATCCGGATGCCCACGCCCACTGGAAGTTAAAGCCCCCGAGTTGGCCGGTGACGTCGACCACTTCACCGATGAAAAAAAGGCCCGAGACTTTCCGGGATTCCATGGTTTTGGCAGAAAGTTCGCCGGTATCAACGCCGCCCGCGGTGACTTCCGCTTTTCCGTAACCCTCGGTTCCTTGTGGCTTGATTTCCCAGGCATGCAGTTGGCGTTCTGCGTCAGCCCAGGCGCGATCGGAGTTTCCGGCTAGGGGATAGGTTTCGAGCCAGCGATCCGCCAAGCGGCGAGGCAGGATTTCTCTCAGCAGCGACTTCCAAATCGATAGGTCGCGATGGCCGCGGGTTCGCAAATCAGCGGTGAGATTGCGGCCGGGCGCGAGGTCGAGTTGAATGGGTTGCCTGCCGTCCCAGTAAGAAGAGATTTGGAGAATCGCGGGCCCGGTGAGGCCGTGGTGCGTGAAGAGCAGGTTTTCCCTAAACGCCGGTGGCGTCTGTTTCGTGCCGCGAGTGGAGGCAACCACTTCGGTGGAGACTCCCGCCAGATCGCACCAGCGCTTGCGCTCCTGTTCGCTAAAGGTGAGAGGGACGAGGGCGGCGCGTGGGGGCTCGATCTTCAGGCCGAATTGCCGGGCCAGATCGTAACCAAATGAGGTGGCGCCGATTTTCGCGATGGACAACCCTCCGGTGGCGACCACGAGGCGAGGCGCGGCGAAATTAGCATCCTCGGCTTGCACGGTAAACTCGTCGTTGTTGCGCACCTCGTTCTTGTGCACCTCGTTCTTGCTCACCTCGTTCACTTTCGTGCTGCACCGGATTTCTACTCCGGCGTTGCGGCATTCCTGTTCGAGCATCATAGTGATATCGCTTGCCGCTCGATCGCAGAACAACTGGCCAAGCTTTTTCTCGTGGTAGGGGATGCGGTGTTTTTCGACGAGTCCTATGAAGTCGGCCGGAGTGTAGCGGGCGAGCGCCGATTTGGCGAAGTGTGGATTGGCCGAAAGGAAATTCTCCGGGCTGGTGTGCAGGTTGGTGAAGTTGCAGCGGCCGCCGCCGGAGATGAGGATTTTCTTGCCGATTCGATCCGCGCGTTCGAGCACCAGAACACGCCGGCCACGCTTGCCGGCCTCAATGGCACACATCAGGCCGGCCGCACCGGCTCCGAGAATGATGACGTCGTATTTCCGATTCACGCAGGAATGAGCTTAGCAGGGCCGGAAAGACCGGGCATTCGAGTGGCTGGAGAAGGTCTATCAGGAACGGTCAAGCTATCTTCTTTTCATGAGAGGCCATCCGTCTACGGTTCCTCTGCGCTCAGATCGGCGCTTCCAAGACTTGGCGCGCCGCATCGGCCTCCCGCTGTAACCTCAGGATGTGAACAGATCAGGCAGGTCGCTGTATTGCTTGCGGCTGAGGACGCTGTCAAAGCTCTCACCCAAGCGTAAGAAGTGTGCGAGGACGAGGTAGCCGAAATCACTGCAACATCGCATCGAAAGGCTTAAAATAAGGTAAAGAATTATAGGTAGTTATTGATAAACGGGTCAGCTGCCTGATCGTCGCAGGAGGTTGATGATGAAGACCCTGACACACTTTAGCGGGTCCGGCGAGAGCCATTTCCGCGCACATCCGTTCCACACCCTATTTTTGCTTGTCGTAAGCTTGGTCTTGGCAATCTTGGCTGTGTTGATATTTACAGTGCCGGCGAAGTAGGGAATGAGGACGAAGCGCGAAAGTATGGTTGTGTTGGTTTAAGCGCGACAAGTATCGAATGGCTCGCCCTCGCCGGTACCGAGTTGCGATCAAAGGCCGAAGCAATGCTCTTTCACTGCAATATCTGAAGGAGGTGGTATGAAGTCTCAGAGGGCATCGAAACCAAAATCCCATCCACCCGCCGTACGTTTGAGCCCATCAAATCCTGCAGATCTCCAACCGAAGATGCAGAAGGTGCAGCTTGCTATTGCTCGTCGAGCGCATGAGTTGTTTGAAGCTCGTGGCGGGGAGCATGGGCGCGACTTGGAAGACTGGTTCCGGGCAGAATGTGAGCTGCTGAGTCCGGTTTCGCTTTCCATGTCGGAATCAAGAAACGAGATTAGTGTTCGCGCCAGCGTCGATGGCTTTAATGAGAATGAACTTGAAGTCAGCATCGAACCGCACCGCATCACGATCTTGGGCAACAATGAGACGAGTGGAATGAAAGCCGAGCGCGGAACAATCGAGCAGGCCGGCTCGTATCCCCATCAGATCCTGCAAGTCGTCCACCTTTCGACGGAGGTGATACCGGAGCGCGCAGTCGTCGAATTGCAAGCGGGAGTGCTGAAAATTGAGCTGCCCGCAGCTGCCACGAACGAGTTTGCAACTGCTCCTGCGGCTTGAGCGGAGGGGACAAGCGCCTCGAAGAATATGGATCAGCGCAAGGCAGCTGCGGTGGTGAGATTTTTCAGGAACGCATTTCTCAACCGTTGATCCACTATGCCGTGGGGAGCGTGGATCAACAGGAACACTTGCATAGAGAACTCTGCAAGCACAGCAGCGACGCAGCTCGAGAATCACTGCGGCGAGGAGGAACCCATGGGACTATTGGAGAAGTCTCTATTCGGCGAGACGCCTACCGTGGTCTGTGCCGAGTTCCTAGATGCTCTTCTGGCAGATTACCCGCGGCGTGACTTCCAGGTCCGGTTGTGGGACGGCACCACGTGTGGGACGGAAAGGCAGCCGCGCTTCACGCTCGTTCTCAAGCACCCGGGAGCGCTGCGTGCGATGTTTCTCTCGCCTAGCGAACTGGCGCTGGGAGAAGCCTACGTCGACGACGATTACGACATTGAGGGTGATATCGAAGCTGCCTTCGACTTGGCCGACTATTTACTTGGTCAGGAGCGCAGCCTGTGGCAGAGTCTTGATCTCACCGCGCGGCTGCGGAGGATGCCTGGGAGTGATCTCCTGCGAACAGGCCTGCATCCCGCTGGACTCCCGGGACCGGTCCACTCCAAGGATCGGGACCGACAGGCTGTCCGCTATCATTACGATCTCCCGGCTGAGTTCTACGCGCTTTGGCTGGATCGGCGCATGGTCTATTCCTGTGCTTACTTCGCCAAGCCGGAAGAGGATCTGGAGACCGCCCAGGTGCGCAAGCTGGATTACATATGCAGGAAGCTGCGGCTACGCCCGGGCGAGCGTCTCCTGGATATCGGCTGCGGTTGGGGCGGATTGATCATGCACGCGGCGGCACACTACGGCGTGGAAGCTTTGGGGATCACACTCAGCGAACCGCAGGCGGAGCTGGCACAAAAGCGCTTGCGCGAATCCGAGCTGAATGATCGCGGCCGCGTGGAGGTCTGCGACTACCGCGACCTCAAACACGACCAGCATTACGACAAAATTGTGAGCGTGGGCATGGTGGAGCACGTCGGTGAAGAGCTCCTGCCAGAGTACTTCCGCCGGGCCTGCAGTTTGTTGCGGCCGGGTGGTGTATTTCTGAACCACGGGATTGCCTACTCCGCTAACTACCAGAGGCGGGGACCATCGTTTACTGATCGTTACGTGTTTCCCGACGGCGAACTGCTACCGATCAGTACAAGCCTTCGAGCGGCGGAGCTGAGCGGCTTCGAAGTTCGGGATGTCGAAAGCCTGCGTGAGCATTACGCCTTGACACTCCACCACTGGGTCCGGCGGCTGGAGGCCAGTGCAGAGGAGGCGCGTCGGATCACTAACGATGCCACCTATCGAATATGGCGCCTGTACATGGCCGGCGCGGCCCATGGATTCCGCACTGCTCGCCTGAACGTGTACCAGACGCTGCTCGCCAGGCCACGGCAAGGCGACAGTGGTTTGCCGCTAACGCGCGAAGATTGGTATCGCGTCTGAGACACAAGCGATCCGACATACGATGCGGAGCCCGCGCGTAGTTCATAAGAACGCGAGGGGGAGGAGCATTCTCTTATATATTCTCCACGAGGTGGTAAACAATGAGCTCTGACGAGACTGGACGTCTTGTAATTCTTAGCGGGCCTTCCTGCGTCGGTAAGAGTCCGCTCTACAAGTCCCTTGGCAAGTTCTGTCCTGAGCTGCGCACGCAGTTTCATAAACTCGTGCTGGTGAACAGCCGCGCTCCACGTCCCGGCGAACTCGAAGGCGTGGACTATCATTTTCGCACGCGGGCTCAGGTTGAAGCGTTGAGGAAGGACAATCGATACGCGGTGTTGGAGGCTCGTGATGACCTACAAGCACTGGATGTTCAGGAACTCGAGTCTTTACTGCGACTGGGCGATGTCTTCTTCGAGGGGCACCCAAATGTGGCCAGGGCACTGCAGACGCATCCCCGCCTCGCGGGTGTGAACCGACTCAGTATTTTTCTCTCCCCGCTTTCACAGGAAGAGATCGCTTTCCTGAAGGCGCCTGAGCGCAATGTATCGCTTCAGGAACTCCTCACAGATATCATGCGGCGCAAGCTCTTGCGGCGGACTCGGCGCCAGAAAGGAGAGCTATCGGCTAAGGACTTGGAAAATGTGGAGACTCGTGCCTCAAGTGCTTATGGCGAACTGCAAGGGGCGTGGCACTTCCAATATGTGATTCCGAATCACGACGGCGAGGATAGTGATAACTGGGAAGCGTTTTACTACTTGATTGGCGACGCTCGCAAAACATTCGACGCTTTCGTCGCCTTGCTCAAGGGCGTCGTTCGGCCAGGGGTGGAGAAGTGGAAGGAAGACCTTTTGCAGGCACCCATAAAAGGCGGATAATAGATGTAGAGGGATGGGGATCCTTCACAGAACTCCCGAAGTCAAACCTTAAATGCCGTGTCTCGCATAGGCGCGGGGAAAGGAGGGAGCAATGTCCATTCGCAGAGTCTTTTCACTCGTTGTTCTCATCGTTGGTCTTGCCGCATTGGGTGAATCTCAACAAAAGCAGATCAAGTATGTGCCGGTGCAGCCGACGTCGCCTGCGTCCGGCCAAGAGATGTACACCGCATATTGCGCCGTTTGCCACGGCAAGGCAGGCAAGGGAAACGGTCCAGCGGCTGAGGCGCTAAAAGTCCCCCCACCGGATCTCACGATTCTGGCCAGAAAGAACGAAAACAATTATCCCTACGATCGCGTTAGAAGCGCGATAGTGGGCGACGAACGCTTGACGGTACACGGCTCGAAGGACATGCCGGTTTGGGGCGAACTCTTCTGGGGTATGAGCCAGGGACACTCCTCCGAAGTACAGTTGCGTATCAACAACTTGAATAAGTACATCGAATCGATGCAGCGAAATAACTGAAACCTTCTGGGCGGCTCTGAATCCTGGCGGGGCCGTCCGCCCAGGAACGTAACGCCTTTCCGGTAGACTCTATGACGAGTCAACATGATGAAGACAGTTGGAATTGTTGGCGGTCTGGGGCCGGAATCGACGATCGACTACTACCGATCCATCATTTCCCTCTATAGGCGGAAGGTAGCGGACGGAAGTTATCCTTCGATCATCATCGTTAGTCTCGATGTGGACAAGGCGTTGCGCCTAGTCGGTTCCAATGACCTGCAGCAACTGGCAGAGTACTTCGCAGGCGCAATTCGAAAGCTCGCAGATGCTGGCGCGGACTTCGCACTGTTGTCGGCGAACACTCCGCACGTCGTCTTCAACGATGTTCGTCGCCTCTCGCCGCTGCCGCTCATCAGCATTGTGGAGGCGACGTGCGAAGAAGTGGCACGCCGAGGGTTGAAGAGGGTCAGCCTGCTCGGTACGCGATTCACGATGAGCGGCCGATTCTACCCAGAAATTTGCGAGAAACATGGAATAGCCCTGGTGGCGCCTTCACAGGAAGAGCAAGCCTACATTCACGACAAGTACGTGAACGAGCTACTCAATGGGGTCTTCCTGCCTGAAACCCGCGACCGCCTGCAACAGATCATCGCCATCCAGAAGCAACGCGATTGCATTCAAGGCGTGATCCTTGCTGGAACCGAACTGCCATTGATCCTGCGCGCCGAGTCTGTTGAAGGATTACCAATACTCGATACCACTCAGATCCATGTCAACGCTGCGGTTTCGGAAATGCTGTCGAGCCAAGGGAAGTGCGCCGTCTAGATTCATCGCGCTTGGCTGCGGAAATCGGTCTACTCGCGTCGTCCGGGGCGGTTGACGGGCTAGGCGGAAGTTGACCGCAATTCGTCCGACAAGACCAAAATGCGGAAACGTTTCTGCGGTTATCGGAGAAATTCTCGCATTCGGGCTGTGTCGCGGAACGCTTCCGTGCCGCCACAGTCGGTGACGGAAAATGCTCCGCACAGGTTTCCGTGGGCCAGGCAGGTGGAGAGATCCGCCCCCCGGAGAAATTGGTGGAGGAATCCGGCGTCGAAGCTGTCACCTGCGCCAATCGGATCGATGACGGTTACCGGCACGGCAGGTGCGCTGAATCGATGCCCATCCTGAATAGCAACGGCTCCCTTGGCGCCCATCTTGACCACGATGGTTTTCACCGCTTGTGCCAACCGCGAAAGTGCGGTTTCCAAGTCGCCAGCCCGGGACATCTTCATCGCTTCGCGTTCGTTTGGCAGCAGGATGTCCACGTGAGGCAGGATCTCAAGGACGTTGTCCCAGCGATCGTCGGGATCGTCGTTGGTGTCGAGCGAGGTGGTCAGGCCGGCGGACTTCATCCGCCGAAAAAGTTCTGGCACACGCGGCAACAGTTCACGCTGCAAAAACAGCGACGACATATGAAAGTGGCGCGCCGATGCCAGATAATCAAGGTCGAGATCCTCGAAGCGCAACTCGGAGATTGTGCCCAGATACGTGAGGATGTGGCGCTCGGGTCCGTGGGGGAGAATGAGCGTTACGCCGGACTTTGCGCCATGCGCGATGCCGGCCAGGTCTACACCGCGTTCACGCAGTCGTTCCACCGCGAGCGCTCCGAAGGAGTCATCGCCAACCTTGGTGACGAACCCCACGCGGCTGCCAAGAGCGGCGAGATTATGCGCCAGGATGGCCGAAGAACTGCCTAAGGTGATGGCAAAGCCGCTGGCCAGCAGTTCACATTCCGCGGGCATGTGTTCAGGCAAACCGTAGAGGATCAGGTCAAGATTGATCTCTCCGGCGATTGTGATATCAAGCTTTGACATGGAGCAGGCCCGTTGGTTTACTGCCAGTTAGTAACTGCTGGTTCTAGTGGCCGTCCGCGAGTTCGACCACGCGCGTCAGGTTTTTTGGCGAGTCGGGGTTGAGGCCCTTCTTGAGCCCGTAGTAAACCCCATACAGTTGACCCCAGATCGCGAAGGCCGCGGGGCGCGCATACTCGGGCGACTGGAGGCCAAGTTCGATGGCGAAGTCAGAAGCACGCTGAGCCCGGTTATCGACGCGATTCGCAATCACCATGGTAGCCGCTCCGAGAGCTTTCATTTCTTCGAGCAATTCGACTTCCGCGCCGTAAGAGGTTTCCGACATAACGAACGTGATCAGCATCTCGGGACCTGCGATCGATTTCGGACCGTGACGGAACTCCAGCGAGTGAAATACCTGGGCATAGGAGCACGATGATTCGGTCACCTTCAACATGCACTCCGAGGCAATGCCGAACAGTGGACCCTGCGCCAGGAAGACAAAATCCGAAAAACTGCGAGACTCGACAAACAAACGCAGCCGTTGCGGAATTTCTTTCATGAGGGGCTCGACTTGTTGCGGGAGATCGAATAATGCGCGAAGGAAAACTTCATTACCCGAGACCATGGCTGCGAGGTATTGCAGCGCCAGCAGCATCGATGTGAACGATCGCGTCATGACCGTGCTCTGTTCGTCGGCGTCGAGAAGATTCAACGTCACGCTGCATGCCGGCTCCAGCGGTTGGCCATCGGCACAGGTGATGGCGATGGTGCGAAGATTGTGATCTTTCTCCAGCATCTGCGCGGCGCGGACTGCCTCCGAGGTACGGCCGGAGCGTGAAATCACCACCGGTACATAGTCCCGTCCGGTGTGCAGAATCAGTCCAGGAAACATCAGAAGATCCGAAGCGGGGACGGCCCGCGCGGGCAGATTGAGATAGTTGAAGCTCGAGGCAGCGGCCTGCGCAAGATAATAACTCGTTCCACAACCTATAAACACCCACTCCGCTCCAGGCCGCGCCATTTGAACCGCCGCACGAAGTTCCGCGCTGACCGCCAGCTTTGCCAGACACACTCTCCAGCACTCGGGCTGAGAAAAGATCTCGCTCAGCGTGCGCTGGCCTTGCTCCGTTATCGCAGACGGTTTCATTGGTTCTGTCCTGACTCCGCTCACACCAACGTGACTTTTACTCCGGCCTCTTTCAGTGCGTGCAAATCTGATTTCGGGATCTGCTTGTCGGTAATTACTTCATGCACCCCCGTGACCGGCATTATGTTGCACAGGCTGCGACGCCCGAACTTGCTTGAGTCGCAAACCGCGATTGTCCTGCGGGCAATTTCGACCATCGCCCGGTTCACTTCCGACTCCAATAAATTCGGGGTGAAAAGGCCGACCTTAGTGTCGAAGCCATCGACGCCGAGGAACAGGATGTCAGCGCTGAGTTGGCGCAGAGTCCGCTCGGCCAGGGGGCCGACCAGAGAAAACGAGTTCTTGCGCAGCATGCCTCCGGTGAGGATCACCTCGATGTGCGTGCCCGCCAATTCGGCCGCGATGTTGATGGCGTTCGTGATCACGGTGAGCTGCCTCATGTCTTTCAGGGCGCGCGCGATGGCCGTCGTGGTGGTTCCGGAATCGAGGAGCACGGACTGACCTTCTTCGACTAAGCGGGCGGCGGCGCGGGCAATCTGCGCCTTCTGCTGGCGGTGGAGTTTCTCTTTCTCGCGCAGTGTCGGATCGAGCAGCGCGCCGGCCGCTACGGGCAGGGCGCCGCCGTGTGTACGCTGGATGACCCCCTGGCCGTCGAGAAACTCCAGATCTTTGCGGATCGTGATCTGTGAAATACGGAAATGCCGGGCCAGGTCCTTGACGAGCACGCGTCCATCGCGGTGCAGGACGCCAAGGATTTCACGGCGGCGTTCTTCGTTGAGCAAACCGTTTGATCGCATCACTCGACTCGAAAGCGGTTTCAGAAATAGAGCTTCAGCGCAAACTGGATCTGTCGCGGCGCACGCGCTGCCAGCGGGTATCCGAATCCAGTCTGACCAAGCTCCAAGGGCGTGGGCTCGGCGCTGATCGCGCCAAACTGGCCAAACAAAAAATTCACATGGTTGAGCAGGTTGAAGAATTCCGCGCGGAATTCAAGATGCATTTGTTCGCGTATCGGGAACTGTTTGACCAGAGAAGTGTCCCAGGTCTTGTATCCCGGGCCCTCGATGATGTTGCGTCCGGCGTCGCCGAATGTTCCGAGGGGGATAATTCCGGGGATGGTGCTGTCGTCCGCAAATGCGCAGGTGTTAAACAGCGTTCCTGGAATGCAAGGCTTAGCGTTGGGATTGCCGACTCGAGCGGGCCGTGAGCTATAGACGGCGACGTTACCGCCGGGGTCGCTGCCTGAGACATTGGTGATGTCGGTGGCGGTGTAGTAATTGCCGGTAGCGACGGAGAAGACGCCAGCCATTTGCCAGTCGCCGAGAACCTGGTTCACGAAGCCGGAAACATTTTTGGCGAACAGGCGCCCCCGGCCAAACGGCAAGTCATAAACATAGCTGAAGACGAAACGGTGGCGCACGTCGAAGTCGGCATTGCCGTATTCGGCGTTGGGGTAGCGCTGGTCGCGGAAATCGCCGTTGTTCACCGATCCCAGGTCGGCGCTCGAAGCGTTGTCGAGCGCGTGGGCGAAGGTATAAGCGACTTCGTACTGGAGTCCGTGAGAGTAGCGCTTCTCCAGGCGAACCTGCAGCGAATTGTAATTCGACTGTGCATTCGAGCGGAAGGTGGGGATGGCGACATCGAGCGCAGGATTGCAGTTTACTCCTCCGTCCGCCAGCGTACAGGGGCCGGAGGCGCCGGGTGCTTCGTCGTTGGCGGGACGCCGCGGCGCGGTGGGAAGCGAGTCCGTCCCCAGAACAGGAACGGCCTGATTGCCGTTGTAGAAAGCGAAGAGCTTCAAGCCGCGTGAGCCAGCGTAGGAAACTTCGAGAACGGTGTCGGCAGGCAATTGGTACTCGATACCCAAGTGCCACTGCTGGGTGTAGGGCGTGACCAGACGCGGATCGAGTGAGTAGAGCTCGGGTGCGTTCGGGTCGGCGAGCGGGCTTTTGCCGGTGAGAGTATTGTTCGGAAAGCCCGCGCTTAGCTGGTTGAGCGCCAAGCCGCCGTTGTTCGCGGCCGAGATCGAGCAATCCTGTGCCGAGCTTGCGGATGGCGCTTGACAGGGCGCGTTGTATGCCTCCGAAGACAAGAACGGAGGATTGAAGCCGGGGCTCGGGTTGGAGAAGGGACCGTTTTCCTGCCCGCCATAGAAGATGCCGTAGCCGCTGCGGAGGACGATCTTTTCGGACAATTGGTAAGCCAGTCCGATGCGGGGCGCGAAATTATTGCGATCGGGACTGATGAGTCCGCGAGAACCGTTGTTCTGAAGCGTGAGTTCGGTGCCGAGCGTGGGGGTCAATTGCGCGTTCTGTCCGCTGGGAGCGATCAGTGAGAGTGAGCCGTAATTGAAGGTGGCCTGGTTGTTGTTGGCTTCTTTGATGGTCGTGAAGAGTTCGTAGCGGAGGCCCAGGTTCAGTGTGAGCCGCGGAGTTACCTTGAAGTCGTCGAGAGCATAGACCGCGTAAATCTGGCGGCGATAGTCGACGTTGGGGGTCACACTGGTGATGGATCCGTCGTCGGGAATGCCCTGCATGAAAGAGGCGAAGGCTTCACCACCGGTACCGGGGGCGGCGAGATTGTCGTTGATTAGAAAGTTGCCACCGAAGTCCATGTAGCCACGAGGAGCGGCCGGCTCGAGTAACGTGAACTGTTCGAAGCGCAGTTCGCCGCCGAACTTCGCGGCGTGACGCCCGTGGATCCAGTTCAGATTATCGGTGAAGACATAGCTGTGCTGCTTTTCGATGGCGGGCAGGAATTCTGAGGCGCCAATGGCCGCGGTGCCATCCCCGAAGCTAAGAGAAGGCAGACCGCCGATGTACGGTCCGAACGGAACTCCGGGAAAAGTAGTGGGGGCTCCCGGAAAAGTAGGGGGGAGTTGTTGGGAGACGTTGACGTCGTAATTCAGATTGTAGCGATGGGAGTTGAGGTAATTGAAGCCGAAGCGAAATTCGTTGATCAGGTTGTTGCGAAATGTGTGGAGCTCGCTGGCCGCCAGGCCCTGGGCTGTGTTGTTGCTGTAGCCATCCTGAAAGCTGCCGCCGTCGAGCACGTTGTTGAACGGGGAGGGAAGGAAATTGCTGTCGTTGCCGTAACTGTAGCGAGCGAAAAAATTGTCCTTGTTGGTCAGAGTGTCGTCGATGCGAATGTCGAACTTGTTCTCGGTTTCGCTGCGCTTGGGTTCTGACAGGTAGTTGCCAGCGGCCTGCAGAGTGTTAATGTTGACGTTGGGCGCGGGAAACAAATTAGCCAGTTCCTGGCCGAGTGGGTCGATGGCGGTGCCAGTGCCAGTGCCACCAGGGTTGGTGAATTTGTTGGTCGGGGTCCCGGTGTAGTTGGGGCCGGTGGTGCCGATGGGGAGACTACAGGGTCCGCCATTGTATGGCGAACTAGTTTCCGCCTGGGTCGGATCAAATATCTCTCCCTGGTAAGTCGGGTTCCCTTTGCAGTCGACGACGCCGGTGACGGTGTTGGTGAGAAAGGCGGAGAAATCGCCGCCCACCTCGGCTGGCGTGGGAACCGTGGACAGCTGCGGCAGTGCCTGGCGAATACGGAGGCCTTCGTAGTCTCCGAAAAAGAACAATTTGTTCTTGATGATGGGCCCGCCCAGGGTAAAGCCGAACTGGTTCTGCTTGTAGGGCTGTTTACCTAAGATGTCGAAGTAATTGCTAGCATCCACTTTCTCGTTGCGCAGAAACTCCCACAGGTCGCCGTGGAACTGGTTGGTGCCAGACTTGACGACGGCATTCATGATGGCGCCGTTGCCGCGGCCGAATTCGGCGCTGTAGGAATTGGTCTCGACTTTGAATTCGGCGATGGCATCCACGGCAGGCTGGACGACATAGGCGGCGCCGTTGAGGACGTCGCCCAGATTCGCGTTGTTGTCGATGCCGTCGAGCAGGAAATTATTTTGCAGAGAGCGGGCGCCGTTGGCGCTGAAGCCGTAGGTGGTTTCGACGCGCGATCCAGGTTCGGCAGCAGCGATGCCCGTGCCCAGAAGAGCGAGTTGGGCGTAGTTGCGTCCGTTCAAAGGAAGCGCGTTGATGGTCCGGCTGTCCACCACCTGGCCCAGTTCGGAGGTTCCGGTTTCGAGCTGCGGGCGTTGGCCGGTGACCGTGACGACTTCCGTTACCATGCCCGCCTGAAGGGTCAGATCCACGGCGACGCGATCCTGGATGTTCACTTGCACCGGGCCAGCAACGGCCTTCCTGAATCCCTGCTTCTCGACGGTGACACTATAACGGCCGATCCTGAGCGGGCTGGCGACATACTGTCCCTCAGCATTGGTGGAGAAGGTTAACTGAATGCCACGATCGACGTCGGTCACAGTGACCTTGGCGCCCGTGACCACGGCACCGCTCGGGTCACGGACCAGGCCTACAATGGCTCCGGCATCTTTTTGCGCCCATAGCGGCGTGGCCAGCGTCAGGAGTAGGGAAAACAACAGGGCCGAGAGGGTTCGCAGGCGAAGGCAAGGGGTGGGCATGGCGACGCTCCTGGACGCTCACCCGAATGTTCGGAAAGGGCCTGGTTGGGCCCGGCGAAAGTTCGGGTGTCGGGACTACGAGCTTTCGGTGTAATATTACGAACCATTACTTTTACTTTCGTTTTATATCTTTTGTCAACTGCGATTTTTGGGCGGGGGTTCAGAACAACAAAGGAGGAGGTTCCTGATGAGCGCCCGAAGAAACGGGATTGCGCTGCTCTGTATCACGCTCGGGTTCATGTTCCTGCTGACGGTCTGCTCGAAGTTGCCGAAGTCGCCTCTGAGAAGCAAGACGGCCAAGCCAGAACCCACTCAGCCTTCCGCGATCGGCGTGGACGTGAAGTCAGGCGGACCCGTCACGCTGACGACGAGCGCTGCCGAGTTTCAGGTGACGCCGGATGGTTATGTGCAAGCGTTTCTGCTGCCAGATGGGCAGAAAAAGAACGGCAAGAAGCTTTCGTTGGACGAACCCAGCGTCGGCGCTCCCTCGGACAGCGATTTTGTGCGGGTCGCGGGCAACGATGTGCACTTCACGCTCGACTTCCAGCAGGCCGAGGTGCATGAAGCAATCGGGAAGATGGGAGTCGGCAAGCGTGTGGAAATTCCGGCGCGTCCGCTGGGACCATCGGGAACCGACTTGCAGCGGGTTCTGGCGCTCGAAGTCTATGACAAGTTCCCAAACATTTTGTTGAGCACGGTGGAATACAAGAACACTGGCGCGAGCGAAGTTGTCATCGAAAAAAGCGTGAATCAGCGGCGGCGGTTGAACGCACGCCTGGTCGACCCGAAGGCGCGGCCCTGGGAGATGTGGTCGTTTCATGGCGCCAGCTACGATTGGGGAAAAGATGACGTGGTGAAGCTGACGCCGGCTTTTTCCCAGCCCAACATCATGGGAGAGATGGTCAAAGGCGGCTATGGCGGCGGGATCCCGGTGGTAGCGTTCTGGACACGGCAGGTGGGCGAAGCGGTCGGGCACGTGGAGACGATTCCGATATCCACAGCGATCCCGGCAACAGTGGGAACCGATGGACGCGTAAATGTCGAGGTCGACTATGCCGCCAACATCACGCTGAAGCCGGGCGAGACGTACTCCACGCCGCGCAGTTTCGTCTCGGTCTTTGCGGGCGACTTCTATGAGCCACTGCGGATATGGTCGAGCGTGTTGCAGAAAGAAGGATGGGAGCTGCCGAAGCCATCGAGCGAAGCCTACAACGTGAGCTGGTGCGGCTGGGGATACGAAGCCGACGTAACCCCGGCGCAGATGCTGGGCACGGTTCCGAAGCTGAAGGAGATGGGCATCAAGTGGGTTACGCTCGACGATCGCTGGTTCGACGTCTATGGCGACTGGAATCCGCGCCAAGATACTTTTCCCGGAGACTCCATCAAGAAGATGACGGACGCCTTCCACAAGGAAGGCATGCTGGTGCAGTTGTGGTGGCTGCCGCTCGGGGTCGAGGATGGCGAGGGAAAGTACGAGTCGCACAAGTACGCGGTTTCGAAAGTGGTGCAGGAGCATCCGGAGTGGCTGATCCTGGACAAGAACGGCAAGCATGCGCACATGACTCGGGGCCTGGCGGCGTTGTGTCCGGCGCTACCGGAAGTACGGGCGTATCACAAGCAGCTAACGGAAAAATTCATTCGCGACTGGGGATTCGACGGCAGCAAGCTCGACAACATCTACAGCGTTCCGGCCTGCTACAACCCGGCGCATCATCACAAATCGCCACAGGATTCGGTGAATGCGATGGGGGATGTCTACAAGGAAATTTTCCAGACGACGCGCGCCCTCAAGCCGCAGAGCGTGACTCAGAGCTGTCCGTGCGGCACACCGCCATCACTCGCCTGGTTACCGTTCATGGACCAGGCAGTGACAGCGGACCCGGTGGGGGCTGTGCAAGTGCGGCGGCGGATCAAAATGTACAAGGCATTGCTGGGACCGGAATCGGCGGTCTACGGCGATCACGTCGAGCTTTCCGCGATGACAAAGGTGGGCAACGACTGGAGAGAACACGGCGACGATTTTGCTTCCACGATTGGAGCCGGAGGCGTGGTGGGGACGAAGTTCGTCTGGCCCGATCCTGGTCCGAAATTCAAGGACGTCAACCTGACCGCTGCGAAAGAAGAACACTGGAAGAAGTGGATCGGTTTATATAACGAGAAGATGCTTTCGAAGGGTGAGTTCAGGGACCTCTACGTGACCGGCTACGACACTCCCGAGGGATATGCCATCGCGAAAGACAACAAAATGTATTATGCGTTCTTTACCCCGGCAAACTGGGAGGGCGAAGTCGAACTGCGCGGATTGAAGCCCGGGAAGTATCGGGTGAGTGACTACGGCGAGGGAAAAGACCTTGGCACGGTAGACGCGGCGGCCAATGGCGTGGCGAAGCTGGCGGCGGAATTCAAGGATCATCTGCTGCTCGAGGTCAGTTCGCAGCCGTGAGCACAAGGATATGCGATCAATCTTGTGAGGGGTGGGCAGAATCGCGCTGATGGATAACTGCCGGTTGGCCGATCATCCGTCGGGGATCGTTGGATCGGCCACGGCGCCGCTGCTGTGGACTATAATGGCGCCCACGGATGGCGCTCACTCCTGGCACAAAACTCGGCCCCTATGAAATTCAGTCGCCCCTGGGCGCAGGCGGGATGGGCGAAGTCTACCGGGCGCGCGATGCCCGCCTCAGTCGGGACGTCGCCATCAAGATTCTTCCCGCGTCCTTTTCTGTGGACCCTGAACGCTTGCAGCGCTTCGCGCAGGAATCCCGCGCCGCCGCTGCCCTCAACCACCCTAATATTCTTTCGATCTACGACATCGGCGACGACCGTGGTGCCCCATACGTCGTCTCCGAACTGCTGGAGGGTGAGACCCTCCGGGACCGCTTGCGCAACGGTGCCCTCTCCTCGCGCAAGGCCATCGAGTACGCGCAGCAGATCGCGCGCGGCCTGGCTGCGGCACACGAGAAGGGCATCGTCCACCGCGACCTGAAGCCGGAGAACCTTTTCCTCACGAACGACGGGCGCGCCAAAATCCTCGACTTCGGCCTGGCCAAGTTCACCCCTTCGGAACTCGATGCTCCTGACAATGCGCCCACCATGCAAGTGGCGACGGAGGCGGGAACCGTTCTGGGCACCGCGGGCTACATGTCGCCCGAACAGGTTCGCGGCAAAGCCGCCGACCCGCGTTCCGACATCTTCGCTTTTGGGGCGATTCTCTATGAAATGCTCTCCGGCAAACGCGCTTTTCACGGCGATTCCGCTGCCGACACCATGAGCGCGATCCTTAAAGAGGATCCGCCAGAGCTGGCTGAGACCAACCGCAATGTCTCGCCCGCGCTAGAGCGCATTGTCCGCCACTGTCTCGAGAAGAACCCCGCCGAACGTTTTCAATCCGCTCGAGACGTGGCCTTCAACCTCGAAGCGCTCAGCGATGTCTCAATCTCCAGCCGCGGCGCTCTGCCCGCCATCCCGGAAGCGCCGGCTGTTCGTCGATGGTTGTTGCCGTTGCTTGGCGGATTGTTGTTGCTTGCGTCGTGGGTTGGGATCTATCGATTTGCGCATCGCGGCGCCGCTGCCAGCCCGACCTTCCACGAAATCACTTTTCGCAACGGTACGATTTGGGACGCGCGCTTCGCCCCGGACGGCCAGACCATCATCTATGGCGCAGCGTGGGAAGGACGGCCGCAGGAAATTTTCTCGACCCGTTTCGACAGCTCCGACTCCCGCACCATCGGGCTTCCACCCGCTCAAATTCTTGCTATTTCCTCGAAGGGCGAGATGGCGGTCTCCTTGCACCCCGGAAATTCTTCCCCCTTCATGCAGGCGGGCACCTTGGCGCGCGTACCACTCGCCGGGGGAGCTCCGCGCGAGGTGCTCGAGAATATTCTATGGGCTGACTGGACTCCCGACGGCCAGTCTCTGGCCGTGATTCGTCCCGGCGCCACCGGGGCCGGCCAACTGGAATTTCCTGTTGGCAACGTGATCTACGAGCCTAAGGGCTGGGTCAGCCATGTGCGCTTTTCTCCCAGCGGGGATCACCTGGCCATCGGAGATCACATCAGCGGAGGCGATGACGGCCGGGTCGTTATCGTCGACCTTCACGGGAATCGCAAGGCCATTTCTTCCTTTTACTCCAGCGTAGAGGGTCTAGCGTGGGCACCCAACGGCAAGGAAGTCTGGTTCTCTGCCGTTCCCTCAGGAGCCGCTCGGTCGATCTATGCGTTGGACTTTTCCGGCAAGGAGCGCCTGATTTATCGCGCACCCGGAGGGCTGACGATCCACGACATCGGCCGTAGCGGTCTTGTCCTCTTAACCGCAGATAAATCTCGTCTCAGTATCTTTGCGCTTGCACCGGGCGAGACACGCGAACGCAGCCTTTCGTGGTTTGACTGGTCTTTGCTTGGCGACATGTCGGCCGACGGCAAGACCATCTTGTTCTCCGAGAGCGGAGAAGCAGCCGGCGCCAACTCCAGTATTTTTCTGCGCCCAACGGATGGTTCGTCTGCCATCCGGCTCGGAGAAGGTGACTTTGGCAGTCTTTCTCCGGACGGTAAATGGGCGCTCGTCGATGTCGGATCTCCGCGCAATCTCGTGCTCCTTCCGACCGGCGTCGGAGAACCGAGGCAGCTTACCAATGATAAGACCGAACATTACGCCAGCGCCTGGCTGCCGGATAGTAAGTCGATCGTGTTCTCCGCCAACGAGCCCGGCCATGCCCGTCGCACCTACTTACTCGACACTCAGGGCGGAACTCCGCGCGCGATTACTCCCGAAGGCATCGGGGGAAGCCTGATTACCCCCGACGGCAAATTTCTTCTGGCCATGGACAGCAAGCATCAGCGTTGGCTTTACCCGGTTGCGGGTGGGGATCCACAGAAATTCAATGTGATCCCGAATCCTACCGAACGCATCATGGGCTTCTTTGACGGCGGAAAGAGCGTGCTGGTGCGCACTTCCAACGTGCCCGTTGAGGTCACTCGCGTCGATCTCGCGACGAGCCGTCGGGAACCCTGGAAGGAAATCGCCCCGGCCGATCCGGCGGGCGTGCAAAGTATTCCCAGCCTCAGGTTCAGCGCGGACGGGAAATCCTATGCCTACTCTGTCGGACGTATCCTCTCCGACCTCTACGTGGTCGATGGCCTGAAATAGGCCGCAGTCTTTCAGCTACGAATTTCATGGAACCTTGCGGAGATCCCATACACGCCTTAATGGTTCCGTCCGGATGGCGGGCAAACCGGAAGCAAAACACTTTCCGGCGCATCTTGCAATGGACGGATCGCGCACGTCGGGATCGAGAAATGACTCCCCGCTCAGTTGCTGCCGACCGTTCGGGAGCCTCATCGTTGCGAACGATGCGCTCGGCCCAAAAAACCTCTTCCGAAGTTTGGAACTAGTCCAGAAGGATTAGCCCAGCGGGGTTAAGTCCAAGTTAGTACTTGTAAAGAACTAACCGATTGGTTTACATTAACTCGGCGCCGCGACCTGTCCTCCCCCCAGACCAGGCGCTACCAAACCCAGGAGGACCCAAAAATGAAAAAGCTTGGATTGTTGTTGCTTCCGCTACTGGCAACTACCCTGATGCTGGGAGGGAATGCCTTCGCTCAAGACAACAGCGTGTTTTTCACCACCTACTACTCCCACGCAAACACCGCTGGTGCCCCGGACGCTACGGTGCGCATCGTAAACGATGGCAACACAGACGGTAACCTATACGCAGACATCTACGTGCTCGATGACAGCCAAGAACTACAAGAATGTTGCGGCTGCCTCGTATCGAAAGATGGTCTGCTCTCAGAATCCGTGGACAACGACCTCACGGCCAACTCCCTAACCGGGAAGGTGAACACACGTGGCGTCATCAAAATAATGGCTGATGCCTCTCCAACTGGTTGGAATGGCACAACCGCCGTTAGCTCAAAAGCTGGACTACGGGTATCGGCGACGCACGTACAGTCAGTGGTTGAAGGCTACGCCCTAACCGAAACCAATGCCAACGACGCAAACCTTGGATCGGTTGAGAAATCGCTCATACCGGAAGAGTGTGGTTTTGTAACCGGCACCGAAGGCGCAGCCGGTTTGGGCAGCGGCCAAGGGGTTTGCTACTGCACGCCGGAAGACAGCGACTTTTAGTCAAAAGCAATGGCTTCCGACTTGAAGGGCGGTTGCGGCCGCACGATGGCTGAAGTAGCTTCGTAGGGGCTCTTTGGCCGGGTCAAATGCAAACATCCGGGATAGTGCTTGTTGTGGCACTTCCTCCTGAAACGGCCGGGAGTTTTTCCCGGCCGTTTTTGCTTAGTTCGTTTGAAGAGTTTACCGGATTCGCGACTTGGGACATAATTCGCTAGTATGACCTCTCCCTCAGATCGAGAACGACGCCAGCATGAGCGTCACCCGCAGGTGCTTAAAGTGCATGCACGGAGTTTGCTATCGGGTCAGGCGACGAGTGCCCAGCCAACGGAATTTGACGGTCACATTCAGAATCTGAGCAACGGCGGCGCTTGCATCCTTAGTTCGTATCCCCTGCACGCGGACACGTTCCTGTGCTGCGATTTACCTGTGTTCGATGCCCCGGTTTCAATTCCCACGCTCATGCTGGTGCGATGGACTGCGAAGCGCGGAAATAAATCCGCGGGCTACATCAGTGGCCTTCAGTTTGTTGTCTAAGGAAAAACGAGCTACCTGAAGTGATTGGTGGAGCTAGTCGGGCTCGAACCGACGACCTCATCGTTGCGAACGATGCGCTCTCCCAGCTGAGCTATAGCCCCATATGGCGGCGAGTTTACTTGTTGATTTTAACAGCCGTCGCTCGATTTCGCCTATGCACACGTGATTTTGCGGCTGTGCCCGCCGCGCGCAGTGGAACGCTCAAGACATCGATTATCGGGATCTTGAGCAGTCGAAGCGGTGTGTACCTGAAATCGAAGGCTATAATTTAGGGGTGAGTTCTTTAAAGGTAAAACAGGTGGCATCCGCGGACTTCCCGACGCGTTGGGGACACTTCCTGATTCACGGGTTTGCGACCAAGGCGTCGGCATCGGGGGACGGCGCCAGGACCGAAGAGGCCGTGGCGCTGGTGATGGGCGAGGTGCACTCCGGGGCGCCGCTGGTGCGCATCCACTCGCAGTGTCTGACCGGGGATGTGTTTGGCTCGCTGCGCTGCGATTGCCGCCAGCAACTTGAAATGGCGCTCTCGATGATCGCCCAACTGGGGGCAGGCGTCCTTATCTATGAGCAGCAGGAGGGCCGGGGCATTGGGCTGATGGCGAAACTGCAGGCTTATGCGCTGCAGGACAGCGGATTTGACACGGTGGAAGCGAACGAGCGCCTTGGTTTTAAGGCCGACCAGCGCGAGTTCCAGATGCCGGTCGCGATCCTGAAGGCGTTGGACATCAAGCGGGTTCGCTTGCTGTCGAACAATCCTGATAAAGTCGCTGCGCTCGAAAACGCCGGTATCCAAGTGATCGAGCGCGTGCCGTGCGAAGTCGCGCCCACGGAACACACCGAAGAATATTTGAGGACGAAGCAAGAGAAGCTTGGCCATTTGTTCAGCAGTCGCCGGACCCGGCATTAGAGATCACGAGCGCGTGTTGTTGCTGCTGTCGATCCAAGCATGCTGATGGAAATCCGGGCGTGCCGGTCGGGATGGGCGAGACGCCCGTCGCTCCAATGTATGACTCAACGCAGGAGCCGCTGCAATCCGTTCCGGTTCTTCACCGGCAGTCCGCGCAGGGCGGCTCGCGCCAGCGCCACATAAACCTCGCGCGCTCCGGGATGCTGCTTCAGGACCGCCAGGTGTTTCGCCACCGTTTCCGCGTCTCCGCGAACCAGCGGGCCGCTGAACGAGCGCGCCGGACCGAGGCGCGAATAGTTGGCCAAGGTCTGGCGGATGATGGGCAGGCTCTTCTGGCGCGCATCTTTCCGCGTTAGGCCGGCGGCGCGAGCGGCTTCTTCGAGCGTCACCAGGAACGCTAGCAGCAGCGGCGAAGTCATCGTGGCCCATGCGTGGTACGCGGCCTTGCGCGCTGCGGGCAATGAAAAGCTCTCGCCGCCTAAGTCGCGGACGATTCGCCGTGCAACTCGCATGGCCGCGTCATCGCCCTCCATCGCAAAAGGCACACCTGTTAAAGAAGGATGCGCTTCGGCAACGAACGTCATCAGCGGATGCACCGACGCGACTGCGGTGCCTGCTTTGCGCAAAGGCTCAAGCGCGCGGCTGGACAGGGCTCCGCTGGAGTGGAAGGAGTAGCGAACGTTAACTTTCTGCTGAGCCAGTTCGCGAGCAACCAGATGATCCGCCACAACTGAAGCGGCGCCGCGAATCTCGCGATCGGGAACGCAGAACCATAGCAAGTTGGCGTCCAGCGCGGCGGAATTTGCGGTGACGATCTGCGCGCCCACTTTCGCGGCAAGCCTGCGCGCGCGCTGGCGGGACTGAGGCGAATCGCGTGCGACTATCTCGGTAATCGTGAAACCGGCGTCGTTCAATCCCACGGCCAGAAAAGTCGCCAGTCTCCCGGCACCGACGATGGCTATGGAGGGCTTTCCGGTCATTGTTCTTGTTCTTCCGGCCGTCTTTGTTCTTCCGGTCATGTTTTCGGGAATGGGTTTTCGGCTCACGGGCGCAGGATACCTTATATTGTTGTCATGGCGAAATCAGCAGGAACGAAAGCAAAGCGAGCTCGCGTCCTCTCTTCCCGCGTCAGTTTCCAGGGGCCGGTGTTCAGCGTCACGACGGATGAAGTGGAAGAGCCTGGAGGGGTACGCGCCCGCCGCGATGTCATACGGCATTCCGGCTCTATCGTTGTTTTGGCGGTCGATGATGGGGCAAAAGCGGGCCGCAAAGCCGAGCCGCGCATCCTTCTCGAGCGCCAGTATCGCCACGCGGCGCAGTCGATGATGTGGGAGCTGCCCGCCGGACGCATTGACGATGGCGAAACGTCGCTCACCGCCGCCAAGCGCGAGTTACTCGAAGAAACCGGCTACTCCGCCCGCCAGTGGAAGAGAATCCTGCATTTCTACGTAAGCCCCGGTTTTCTCGACGAAACCATGACCATCTACCTGGCACGTGGCCTCCAGGCGGGCGAAGCCCAGCCTGAGCCGGACGAGAAGATCGCAACCCGGTTTTTCGCTTTATCGGAGGCGAAACGGATGGCGCTTAATGGACGCATCCGCGACGCCAAGACCATCTCGGGAGTCTTGTGGCTGGCGCAGACGCTGCGACCAGCTCGCTAGAGAGCCGTCCCGGTGACAACCTCGTCGCTCCCCAGGCCCTTGCCGACAACCAAAGATGTGTGACGCTGAGCCTTGACAGCCCCCCCGGTGAGCAGCACAATTCCTACACATTTTTTGCGGGCCCTGAAATCGCGCCTTTTCGGGGAAATCCGCAAGAAAGAGGGGCGCACGTGGAACGTTTGAAAGGCACCGTCAAGTGGTTCAACAATGCCAAGGGATACGGCTTCCTCGGCCGAGACGATGGACCGGATGTATTCATTCACTACAGCTCAATCACCACCGAAGGCTACAAGAGCCTGCAGGAGGGCGACAGGGTGGAGTTTGAGATCGTCCAGGGACAGAAAGGGCCGCAAGCGGCCAATGTAACCAAGGTCCCGTGATTTGAGGTTGCTTTGCTCAGGCCGGTTTTGCGGATCAAGCTCTGTGCGCGCTCCACGCCCGGGGTAGCTGTGTCCTTCAGCCCCTGCTAACTCCCTGCTGCGACCCTTTCATCAGCGTTACAATCATTCCCTCGGGTTGACAACTTTGGATGGACAACAAAGCCATCGCCGGAATTCTCTACGAGACTGCCGATCTGCTGGAGATCGACGGGCAGGACTCGTTTCGCGTGCGCTCTTATCGCAACGCAGCGCAGGCCATTGAAGCGCTGCCGCAACAGGTGGCCGACCTGATTCAAGAGCCGAAGAAACTTCTCGAAATACAGGGTATTGGCAAAGGCATGCTGGCCAATCTGCAGATGCTTTTCAAGGATGGCCGCATCGAGGCGCACGCCGAACTTCTGAAAAAATACCGCCCCTCGATGCTCGAACTGCTCAAGATTCAGGGTCTGGGGCCGAAGACGATTGCCTTGATCTGGAGCGCCTACCAGGTCAGCGACCTCGAGGGCGTAGAGAAGTTGGCGCGCGAGGGCAAGATCCGCACGCTGCCGCGGATGGGTGAAAAACATGAAGTAAAGCTGCTTAAGGCGATCGAAGACTACCGCCGCATCGCCGGACGATTCCTGCTTGACACCGCCGAAGAACTGGCCGAGAAACTGGTGGAGCATCTGCTGGCGGCTTCATTGGGCGATCTGGGCATCGAAAAAGTTACGCCCGCCGGATCGCTGCGCCGCGGACGTGAAACCGTCGGTGACCTCGACATCCTGGTCACGGGCAAAGCCTGCATCGAGGCAGAACCGCGGCAGAAGATCATCGAACATCTGCTTCGCTTTCCCGGGCTGATGGACGTGATCGCTCAAGGAGAGAACAAGGTCAGCTTTCGGCACCGCAACGGCATGCAGGTGGACGTGCGCCTGCTGCCGCCGGAGTCTTTTGGGGCGGCCATGCAATATTTCACCGGGTCGAAGGCGCACAACGTGGCCTTGCGCCAGCGCGCGCTCAAGATGGGCTTCACGCTGAACGAATACAGCCTGTCGAAGATCGAGGGCGTCGAAGACGCGAAGCCGGTGGCGCGCAAGACCGAAGAAGAAATCTACGCCAAGCTCAAGCTCGACTTCATTCCTCCCGAACTGCGCGAAAATCTTGGAGAGATCGAAGCCGCCGCCGGACACACGCTGCCCGTGCTGATCCAACTATCCGACATCCGCGGCGACGTGCATATGCATACCGTCGAAACCGACGGCCGCAACACCATTGAAGAGATGGCCGAGGCGGCGCGGGAACGCGGCTACGAGTACATGGCGATCACCGATCACTCGAAGAACCTCGCCTTCGCCAACGGGCTCACCGACAAACGGGCGATGGCGCACATCGAAAGAATACGGGCGGTCGAAAAAGAGATGAAGGGCATACGCATTTTCGCGGGGATTGAAGTGGACATTCTGGGCGATGGCTCGCTCGATCTCTCGGACTCGGTGCTTGAGCAGATGGACATCGTCATCGCCAGCGTACACTCGCAGTTCAACCAGGATCGCGCCACCATGACCGAGCGGCTGCTGAAAGCGATTGCCAATCCCAATACCTCGCTGATCGGGCACCCCACTGGACGGCTGCTGCTGCGCCGCGATGCCTACCAGTTCGATCTCGACGCCGTGCTCAAAGCGGCAGCCAAGCACAAAGTAGCGATGGAACTGAACTCCTATCCCGACCGGCTCGATCTCAGCGACGTTCATCTACGCCTGGCCAAACAGCATGGCGTGAAAATCGTCATCAACACCGATTCCCACCACACCTCGCACATGGAGAAGATGCGCTACGGAATTCTGCAGGCGCGGCGGGCCTGGCTCAGCAAGGAGAATGTGTTGAATACCTTGCCTGTGGCGAAATTTGCCGGGGCCATGAAGCGTGTCTGGTAAGCAGCCGGGGCAAGAAAGGGAAACAAATTACCCACAATTGATGGCCGCTTGCCCCGAGATTTCAGTGACGCTTCCTGCTGGCGGTAAACATCCATTAAAATCAAACAGTTAGGCTGAGGTAGTGGGGCGGTTTTGGACTGCGGTTTGCTGGGCAAGGGGCGGGAGAGGTGTGCATTTTGGACGAGCGGCAACAGCCTCGAGTGAGCGTCGTCATTCCTGCTTATCAGGCGGCGGGGCGTATCCGGGAAACGCTGGATTCCGTGTTCGCGCAGACGTATACGAACTTTGAAGTCTTGCTGGTGAATGACGGCTCGCCGGATACGGAGGCGCTGGAACAGGCGATCCGGAGCTACGGCGCGAGGCTGATCTACATCCGGCAGGAAAACCGCGGACCATCGGGGGCGCGCAACACGGCGATCCGTGCGGCGCGAGGCAAATACATCGCCTGCCTCGATAGCGACGACATCTATTTGCCCGAGCACCTGTCCCGTCTGGTTCCGTTGCTTGAGGAACAGGCGCTGGATCTGGTTTATTGCGATTCCTACTTTATAAGGGATGGAGTGCATGTCGGCCGGTCTTTTGAGCGCCAACCGCAGAGTCCACCGGTGACGTTCGAAAAGCTGCTGACGGAGGAATGTGCGGTGACGACTTCGGCCGTGGTGGCCTCGCGGCAGGCAATGATCGACGCCGGACTGTTCGACGAACACTATCGGCGCTCGGAGGATTTCGACCTCTGGCTGCGCATGTCTTTTCGCGGGGCGAAGATGGATCTCTTGCGGCAGGTGGGGATTGAACACCGACTGCTCCCGGATGGGCTGGCAGCCGACGGCTATCTGCTGAAGCGGGCGCAGATCGAGATCTATAAGAAGGTGCTGGCGACTTTGCCGGTTTCAGCAAAACAGAAGAAGCTGATCCAGGAACTGATTGCGCGGGTCGAGGGGCTCTGCCAAATGGACCTGGTAAAGCGCTATTTGCGGGAGGGTCGTTACCCTGAAGCACGGCTCGCGGCGGCCCAGGCGGCGGTACTGCTGCAGGACCGGAAGAGCCGACGAATAGCACTGGCGGTGCAGATTGCGCCTTGGGCAGCGCGCCGTTTTCTACGCTTGCAGGATGCCCGGTTGGCCCGGAAAGGCAAGCAGAGAGCGGGTTCTAGCGGGCACGGATCAACCGAAGTGGGTCAATCAAGAACGGGAAGCGTTCAGCTATAATGAAAAAGATCCAGGAGTAAGGCAAGATTGAAGTACTAGAACGTCCCAGCCAGCGTGGCTACCCCAGATACAAGCCGCGTCTCCCCCGAAGGTCCCGGGTGGGTAGTCGATCAAGAGAGCGAGAGGTTCGACCTATGATGCAGTGGCTGATCCGCGGAACGCGGCGGGCGCTGGGATTGCACCACCCAGGACGCAATCTGGACGTTTTTCCAGACGATGTTTTTATCGTTTCTTACATAAAGTCGGGCAATACCTGGACCCGGTTTCTGATTGCCAACCTGGTGTATCCGGAAACCCCAGCGGATTTTTCCAACATCAATCGGCTGACGCCGGACCCAGAGGCGCTCTCGAAACGCGAATTGGCAAAAATGCCGCGGCCGCGGGTCCTCAAGAGCCACCAGTATTTCGATCCACGCTACCCACGAATCATCTACATTGTGCGGGACCCGAGGGATGTGCTGCTGTCGGGATACTACTTTCAACGCAAGCGCCGCCAGATCGACGACCAATATCCCTTCGAAAAATACGCGGCCCGGTTCATGGCAGGAGATTTCAACCCCTACGGCTCGTGGGGAGACAATGTAGCATCCTGGCTGGTCACCCGGCACAACCACCCCGGGTTCCTTTTGCTCCGCTATGAGGACATGCTGGCTAATACCGCGCAGGAATTGGCTAAAGTGGCAGTTTTCCTGGGAATCGATCCAGATCCGGAGCGGATCGCAACCGCAGTACGCCGGAGCGACGCCAGCACCATGCGGAAGCTGGAGAAATCGCAGGCCCTGTTGTGGAGTTCGACCCGGGAGACGCGCCAGGACATTCCTTTTGTGCGGGCCGCCAAATCCGGAGGCTGGCGCACCGAGGTGCCGGAATCGGCCATTTTGCAACTGGAAGCTCAATGGGGACACCTGATGACTTATCTGGGATACGAGCTGCATTCTCCTGCGCCAGAGACGCATACCGGTTCGCACCCTGTAAGCGCGCTACTCGGCGAGGCTTATCGGTAGCTAAGAACCGTTTCCGGTATGCTGATGGCGGATTATTCGTAAGATTATTAATCTACTATGCGATGCGAGGGGGAGCAGCGCGGATGACGGAGCCGTTCCGGCTGGCCATTCTGGGCTGCGGAGCCATTACTCGCAGCGAGCACATTCCGGCGGTCAGCGCACATCCTGGCGTGCAACTGGTGGCGCTGGTGGATACCGATTTGCCCCGGGCCAAAGCGCTGATCCGGAATCGCGGGCTGAGTTGTAGGGCAGTCGCGGATTATCGCGAAGTGCTGGGACAGGTGGATGCGGTGGTTAACGCGCTGCCCAACCATCTGCATGTTTCCAGCAATATGGATTGCCTGCGGGCGGGCGTGCATGTGCTGTGCGAGAAGCCGTTGGCAATTACAGCGGCGGAGGCGCGCACCTGCACCGAATTTGCGGAAGAAAAGAAGCTGGTGCTCGCTGTAGGCATGAACCGGCGCTTTGCCGCTAGCCATCCCCTGCTTAAGCTGATCATCGAAGAGGGCCAGCTCGGTTCCATTCAAAACTACGACTTCCAATATGGCGGCGCGTTCGATTGGCGCAGCGCGTCGGGCTTTTATTTTGACCGCGCCAAAGCGGGCGGCGGGGCGCTGCTGGATTTCGGCGTCCACATGCTGGACAGCGTGATCGACTGGTTCGGGCCGGTAAGTGGGTTCGACTATCAGGACGACGATTGGGGCAGCGGCATCGAAACCAATCTGTTTCTCGACCTGAAGCACGCGGGCCGCTTCGGCGAGATTCCCGGACATCTGCAGATAAGCCGCACCTTCGGGCTGAAGAACCGGCTGCTGGTGCGTGGTGCCGCTGCCAGCGCGGAGATCTCCGTGCGCGATCCGGAGGTGGTGGTGATCCATCGCGTGATCGGCGGCGCTCCGGTGAGCCAGACGTTGCAGCTGGAAAACTTTTCGGGTGGGAGTTCGTACTGGCGGCAACTCGACAATTTCGTGCAAAGCATCGCGAACCGTGGAAAGCCGGAGGTGGACGGCTGGCAGGCGGTCCGTGTACTGGAACTGATCGAGAGCTGCTACGCGCACAAGCGGCGAATCGCGGAACCATGGACTGAGATCGGGGCTGAGATCCGGGCCGAGGCGCGAAGATGAACTGGCGTAACGAGACCGTGTTCGTGACCGGCGCTACAGGATTCATCGGCGGGCGGGTATGCGAACGGATGATGCAGGCCGGACTGCCAAAAGTTCGCGCCCTGGTACACGGAATGCATCGCGCGGCGCGAATCGCGCGCCTGCCGATTGAACTCTGCCCGGGGGACTTGCTGGAGCGCGAATCGCTTCGGCAAGCGCTGGGCGAGGCCAAGGTTGTGATCCACTGCGGGCTGGGTCCGGCGAGCGGCATCGTGCGGGGGACGGAAAACATGCTGGCGGTAGCGCATGCAGCCGGGGTGAAGCGATTTATCCATGTCAGCACGGCGGCCATCTACGGGATCACACCACCTCCGGGATCGGAGAGCGAGGACGCTCCGCTGCGCCGGACGGGCGATGCCTACTGCGACAACAAAGCGGCGGCGGAAAAAGTTGTACTCAAGTACGGCGAGCGCGGACTGCCGGTGGTGATCCTGCGGCCTTCGATCGTATGGGGGCCCTACTCGGCGTGGAACACGCGGCTGATGGACGATCTGCGCGAAGGACGCGTGGCCTTAATCGCAGGCGGGCACGGCGCCTGCAATACGACCTACGTCGACAATTTGATTGACGCCATGGCACTCGGACTGGAAAACGACCGCGCGCTGAACCAGGCTTTCTTCATCACCGATGGCGAGCGTGTGAGCTGGGGAGATTTCATACGGGCGCATATGGCGCTGATGGAACCGATGCCGGAAGTGGGGGAGATTTCGCGGGCGGAGATCGAGGCAAGCCGGGGCAGGAGTTCCGGACTACTGCTGGGCTCGGTGAAGGCTGCGGCAAGAGTGGCGCGCAGCAAGGAATTCCGCCAGATGCTGATGCAGGTTCCATTGACAGAAGCGGCGATGAAGAGGGCGTGGAACTGGGTCAGTGCGCTGCCCCCGGAGAAGCGGGAGCGACTGCGGGCGCGCTTCGGCGTGCGACGCGCCGTGGCGAAGTCCGCCAATGCAAAATTCATTCCGGACGCCGTGACGGAAGGAACGCAGAGCACGACGGTGTTCTTCAGCATCGAGAAAGCGCGAAAGGTGCTGGGCTACGAGCCGCGGGTACGGTTTGCCGACGGAATGAAACTGGTCGAGCAGTGGTTGCGCTATGCGGCCTATCTTTAATTAATCTGAAGAGCAGGAACTGGGCGCGAGAAACGGGAACGGACCGGAGCAGATGCGGAAGTACGAAAAAAGACAGATCCTGAAAAACGTCGGCTCAAGCTGGTCGGCGCTGGCCGTGAACGTGTTGGTCGGGATTTTTCTGTCGCCCTTCATTCTGCACCGGCTGGGCGATGTCGCGTTCGGCATCTGGGTCTTGATTTTTTCGGTCACGGGTTACTACGGACTGTTTGATTTAGGAATCCGCTCCTCGATAATTCGCTACGTCTCCAAATACACTGCGACCGGCGAAAGCGGCAAGCTGGCGTGCTTCGTCAATACCAGCTTCTTTACCTACACCGTCATCGGGGTTGTAAGCATGGCCCTGACCACGGTGCTCAGTTCCTACGTGGGAGGACTGTTTCGTATTCCGCCCGAGATGCACAGGCAAGCGCATATTCTTCTGCTGCTGGTCGGGGCAGCGGTCAGCCTGGGATTTCCGTTGGGCGTTTTCGGCGGCATGCTGGAAGGCTTGCAACGGTTTTACATTCTGAATTGGACGAGCATCGGCTCGACCTTGCTGCGGGCGGCGCTGATCGTGCATTTCCTGAATCGCGGCTATGGGCTGATCACGGTCGCACTGATTACTGTAGGCTTGCCCATCCTGTCTTCAATTCTGCGCGGAATCATCGTCTTCCGCTTGTGCCCGGTGCCGATCGGTTTGCGCTACGTAGACAAGGAATCCTTGCGCAACATGGCTACCTATGGCGGAACGACGTTCCTTGTGATCGTGGCCGGACATTTGCGCTTCCGCACCGACGAACTGGTGCTGGGCAGAATGATGTCCGCAGTGGCAATTACGTATTTTTCGATCGGCGCGCGGATCGTGGACTACGCCCAGGAATTCGTCTCGAGCCTGGCGCAGATTTTTGTCCCCATGTCGAGCCAGTCGGAAGCGAAAAACGATCTCGAGCGTTTGCGGAAGGTTTATATCGCGGGAAACCGGGTGTGCGCGCTGCTGATTCTGCCCATCACGGTAATCCTGATTCTGCTGGGGAAACACGTCATACGGATCTGGGTCGGCGCGCGCTACATTCCGCACAGTTACCCGGTATTGGTGGTGCTGATTATTCCTTTCGCGCTGATGCTCATGCAATCGGCTTCCGGACGCGTGCTTTTCGGCATGGGAAAGCATCAATCCATGGCAAAAGTCACCTTGCTGGAGGGGATCGCGAACTTGATCTTAAGTATTGCGCTGGTTCCGCCGTTGGGGGTGGTGGGCGACGCGCTGGGCACGGCAGTTCCGCTCGGTTGCACGTTCCTCCTCTTCATGCCGCGCCATTTAGCGAAACAGATCGGCGTGCCAGTGAGCAGTTTCGTGCGCCAGGCGTATTCGTTGCCTTTTCTGCTGACCTTGCCACTGGTTGGAGTGGTCTGGCTGGCAAACAGGGTCTTTACTCCCAAGAACTTAGTTCAGTTGGTGATGGAAATTGGAACGGCGTTCCTGATTTATGGCATGGGAGTGCTCTGGGCTTATAAGACAGGCCGTGTGCTTCAGGTCGCGGAGTCCAGGGCCTCCGTCCAGCCAGGGGCTCCCGAGGTTGCTGTCACGGAACCTGTGATCTCGGTGGAATACCAGGAGGAATCTTAAGGGGGAACCATAGATTCCAGTTTGAGGATGGAATAGTGCAATATTTTTCACTCTGGCGCAGAATGATGGTCCTCCAAGAGGTTTCCAGTTGTAGCACTCTTTATTCCAAGGGCTTACCTGCTAGGTTGGATCCCCCTAAGGAAGCGGAATTGCTGGGTTTACCTGCTAACATTGATTGCACATGAATGTCGTGAGTTGGAGTGCCGCCTGAAAAGCGGCGGCCCGCAACCTCAGCGGGCCAATGGAACGAAAATCGGGAGTTTGGTCCTTTGCCAAATCAGGGCAACGCACAAGTTTGAAGGACACATACGGGAGGAATACTGCTTTGAACGCAACGACGAGTCATCTTATCTCCCCCCACGGGGGAGAACTTGTTCAGCTGCAAGTGCCAGCCGCGCGCGCCGCGGAATTGAAAGCTCACTCGAAGGATTGGCCTTCATGGGACCTGACGGCCCGGCAGCTTTGCGATCTGGAACTGCTGATGAGTGGCGGCTTCTCGCCGCTGCGCGGATTCATGAACCGCGGCGATTACGAGGGCGTCTGCCACAACATGCGGCTGGCCGATGGCACCCTGTGGCCCATGCCGATCACCCTCGACGTGACTGAGGAATTCGCCAAGAAACTGACGGCGGGCAGCAGCAAGATTGCACTGCGCGATCCCGAAGGCGTGATGCTCGCCGTGCTCAGCGTGGAAGATGTCTGGCAGCCCGACCGCAAGGCCGAAGCGCAAGCGGTTTTCAATTCCACCAGCGCCGCGCATCCGGGCGCCGACTACGCCATCAACAAATCGAACCCGTGGTACGTGGGCGGAAGGATTGAAGAATTGCAGGCTCACGCGCACTATGATTTCCGCTCGCTGCGCCTCACTCCCGCCGACCTGCGCGCGCAATTCGGCCGCCTGGGCTGGACCAAGGTCGTGGCCTTCCAGACGCGCAATCCCATGCATCGCGCGCACGTCGAACTGACCATGCGCGCGGCCAAGCAAGTCGCGGCGAATCTTCTGATTCATCCCTCGGTCGGCATGACCAAGCCGGGCGACGTCGATTATTTTGTCCGCACGCGCTGCTACCAATTGCTGCTGTCGAAGTATCCGAAGGGCACGGTCGAGCTCGCCATGCTGCCGCTCGCCATGCGCATGGGCGGACCGCGCGAAGCGGTGTGGCACGGCCTGATTCGCAAGAACCACGGCTGCACTCACTTCATCGTGGGCCGAGATCATGCCGGCCCCGGAAAGGATACGGACGGCAAGCCCTTCTATGGTCCTTACGACGCCCAGGAACTGTTCAAGAAGCATGAAGAGGAAATGGGCGTTAAAATGGTTCCGTTCCAGATGATGGTGTACCTGCAGAACGAGGACCGTTACGTTCCGGCCGATGAAGTGCCGCAGGGGGCCAAGGTGCTCGACATCTCCGGCACGGAATTGCGCCAGCGCCTCAACGAAGGCCGCGACATCCCTTCATGGTTCACTTATCCCGAAGTCGTGCAGGAATTGCGCCGCAGCTATCCGCCGCGGCACAAGCAGGGCGTTACCATTTTCTTCACCGGGCTTTCGGGATCGGGCAAATCCACCATCGCCAATGCTCTGATCACCAAGTTTCTCGAGACGGGTGGACGTCCCGTCACGCTGCTCGATGGCGACCTGGTGCGCAAGAACCTGTCGAGCGAACTGGGATTCTCCAAGGCGCATCGTGACATCAATATCCGCCGCATCGGCTATGTCGCCTCCGAGATCACCAAGAACGGCGGCATCGCCATTTGCGCTCCGATTGCGCCCTATGAAGAGACGCGTAAAGCGGTGCGGCAGATGATCGAACCGTTCGGCGGGTTTATCCTGGTGTACGCAGCTACCCCGCTCGAAGTGTGTGAACAGCGCGACCGCAAAGGCCTATACGCCAAGGCTCGCGCCGGCATCGTCAAGGAATTCACCGGCATCTCGGATCCGTACGAGGCGCCAACCGATGCCGAAGTCGTGATTGACACCGTCAAGCTGAGCCCCGAGGAAGCGGCGCAGACCATCCTTCTGCACCTCGAGCGCGAAGGCTTTGTTGGCGCCAACGGCAACAGCTAGGAAGGCGCTTCCCAGTTCTCAGTTCCTTAACCTGATTTTGCTTTAATGAGAACTGCGAACTACGAAAGCAGCTAATGATGTCAATGAAGTCGATTATTGCAATGGACTTTATGGGATAATATCCTTCTGAAAACGGCTCTCAGTACCGGTTTTAAGTTCTCAGTTGCTTAACCTGATTTTGCTTTACTGGGAACCGAGAACTGACACTCATCGAAAGACGGCATGGATTTCTCGCTGCTCAAAGTGCTGATCGGCTTCATCGTGGGAACGCTGATCGGGTTGACGGGTCTGGGCGGCGGCGTGTTGCTGCTGCCCATGCTCATTTTCGGCCTGCGCGTGCCCGCCATCATTGCCGTCGGCACCGACGCGCTCTTTAACTTTTTCACTAAGATTCCGGCCAGCATCATGCACTTGCGCAAAGGCACGGTGCGGAAGAAAGTCGTGCTGGCGATGGCGGTCGGCAGCGTTCCCGGCTCTTACCTGGGCGTGACTTTTCTGGTGCACCTGCGTCACGTCTACGGCTCGGGGGTCAACGACTTCATCAAGTCCGCCGTGGGACTGCTGCTGGTATTGATTCCGACGCTGCTTCTTTTCCAGGGCCGGATTGAAGAACATCTCGCCAAGCGCGAGCCCACCATGAAATCGTTTGCCGGCATGAGTGTCATCGGCTTGGTCGGCGGCTTTCTGGTCGGCATCACTTCGGTCGGGTCGGGCAGCATCATCATGATGTTGCTTCTTTTGTTTTATTCGTTCGTGCCCAAAGTCATGGTCGGCACCGACATTGCCCATGCCGTGATTCTGACCGGCGTCACCAGCCTGTTGCACTGGCGGGCAGGCAATGTCGATCCCCGCCTGGTCGTTTCCCTGCTGATCGGCTCGATCCCCGGCGGTATACTCGGCTCGCATCTGAGCACGCGGGTTCCGGTCTTGTGGCTGCGCCGAATCCTGTGCACGGTTTTATTGATGACGGGAGCAAGAATGCTGTGGGCTTGAAAGAACCGGTCTCAGGTGTTAGGTCTTAGGTCTCAGACCGAGCACGAGACTTCGAACGGCTGAGATCTTGATTACGGAGTAATCGTGGCCTCATACTCATCGGCGGAGACTCTGGAACGCATTCACGCCGCGCTCGAAGCGGCGCGGGCCGTACTCAACCGCTTTACTCCCGGCGCTATTGAAGCCGAATACAAAGTTGGACACGATCCCGTCACCGAGGCTGACCGCGCCGTCGACGGCGTTCTGCACCAGACCCTTCTCCGGGCTGGCGAAGGCTGGCTCTCAGAAGAGACTGTGGACGACTTCACCCGGCTCGACAAACAGCGGGTCTGGGTGGTCGATCCGCTCGACGGCACGCGCGAGTTTGTGCAAGGCATTCCCGAGTTTTGCGTTTCGATCGCGATGGTTGAGAATGGAATTCCCGTCGCGGGCGGAATTTGCAATCCGGCAACCGACGAACTCATTCTGGGATCGCGCGAAACCGGCGTGACTTATAACGGCAAGCCCGCCCAACCGAGCCAGCGTAAGGCCCTGCACGGCGCGTTGGTGCTCGCCAGCCGCAGCGAAGTGAAGCGCGGCGAGTGGAAGCAGTTCGAGTCCGCCGAGTTCAACATTCGTCCCATGGGATCGGTCGCCTACAAACTAGGACTGGTCGCCGTTGGCCGCGCCGATCTTACCTTCACGCTGGTTCCGAAAAACGAGTGGGACGTTGCCGCCGGCGCGGCGCTGGTCGAAAGCGCCGGAGGCTGGGTGCGGAAACTCGACAATTCTCCGCTGCGCTGCAACCAGAAAAATCCGCTGATCTCTGGCCTGCTGGCGGGCGGCCCGTTTCTACGCGATCCGCTGCTCGCCATGCTCGACCGGCACTCGCAGACGATCAGCAGCGACAAGCAACCCTAACCGCAGAACATCATGGCTGCCTCACGCATTGTGTTCCTTATGTACCACGAGTTGGAACTTGCTGGCCGCAAGTTGTGCCAGTCCAAGCCCGGCTACGTGCGCTACATTTTGCCGCTCGAAACTTTCCGCGGCCAGATGACGTGGATGAAAAGCTCCGGCTGGCGCGGCCTGAACGTCGGTGAAGCTTTACGCTATCCTGCCGAGCCGAGTGTTTGTGTCACCTTTGACGACGGCTGCGAGACCGACCTTATCGCCGCTGCGCCCGTGCTCCGCGAGTTTGGCTTCAACGCAACCTTCTACCTCACCGCTGGATTCCTAGGCACGCCCGGTTATCTCAATTCCAGCCAGGTGCGCGATCTTGACGCGCAGGGTTTCCAGATCGGCTGCCATTCCATGACGCACTTGTATCTCTCCGATCTCCCCGAACCAGACCTGAAGCGCGAAGTCGTGGATGCGAAGCTCCAGATCGAACAAATCGTCGGACACCCAATCGAACACTTTTCCTGTCCCGGGGGACGCTACGATCGGCGTACGCTCCAGATGGCGCGCCACGCCGGATTCCGAACTGTTGCCAACAGCCAGTTTTATGCGAACTCCTCCAGCACCAGCCCTTACGAACTTGGCCGCGTAGCCATGCGGCGTGACCTCACCATCGAGGAGTTCGGCGCGATCTGCCACGGCCGCGGGTTGTGGAAGAAACGCCTTCAGCATCAGGCCCGCCGGAGTGTTCAGAGCGTGCTCGGAAACCGGGCCTACGATCAACTGCGCGCGGTCTTGCTAGGGGAATCCCGCCGGTAACCGCATTGTCGGCGATTTTTCCCTGTTCCCGGCCTCGTTTCCCAGGCCATGCCGCGATCAGCGCATCTCCCTCTCCGCCCAAACGGCCCGTTCCGCAACTGTGTCCATACTTCGCACCCAGCGCACCAAGGGACACTGGGTGCCGCGAATCTGTACATGTCACCCGCAGGTACTAACGCTTTTCCAATGCACTTCCGGTATCTGGGAACCCGTGAGACCTCCCGATAGATTCAGCGAGAGGACCCATATCGACTGGTCCCCCATTCTTAAAGTCGAGGGCTCGCGATGTTTGAAACCGAAGTTGCTTTTCGAAACCGTCATTATTCTCATTCCAGATTTTCCCGAGCGCTCGCACGGCGCCTGCGCATTTCGATACTCCTGCTGACAGTCGCGCTGGCGACCGCCTCCTTTGCCCAGAGCAATTACGATGGTCCCGCGGAACTGCCGAGAATGACCGTTGCCAGTGCGATGGCCGACACGCCCGCACCGGGATCCATCATCAGCGTCAACGCTGGCGGCGATCTGCAATCGGCCTTGGACAACGCCAGCTGCGGCGACGTGATCGAACTTCAGGCGGGCGCAACCTTTACCGGCAAGTTCGTTGTGCCGGCCAAGAACTGCGACATCAACCATTGGATATGGGTCCGAACCAGTGCTCCGGACAGCGCTTTGCCTGCAGAAGGGCAGCGCGCCACGCCCTGCTATGCCGGGGTCGCCTCCCTCGAAGGGCGCCCGCAATACAGCTGCACCAATCCTCAGAATGTGATGGCGAAAGTACAGATTCAAACGCGCGGTGATGGTCCGCTCGAACTCGCCCCGGGCGCGAACTATTACCGCTTCATAGGGCTGGAGGTTACTCGTCCCGCCGGAACCCCTGGGTCGGCGCGGCTGATGTTTGTCAAAGGCACCGCGGATCACCTGGTGGTCGATCGCTCATGGCTGCATGGAGCGCCTCAGGATGAAACTCATGCCGGGGTAAACGTGAACGGTATGACCAACGTGGCCATCGTCGATTCCTACTTCAGCGATTTCCATTGCATTTCCAAGACCGGGGCTTGCGTCGATTCTCATGCGGTTGCCGGAGGCACCAGCGACACCCAGGATGGTCCCTTCAAGATCGAGGACAACTTCCTGGAGGCCGCGGGCGAGGCCATCATGTTCGGCGGCGGAGCAGCCACCTTGACCCCTGCCGACATCGAAATCCTGGACAATCACTTCTGGAAGCCGTGGCAGTGGATGAAAGGCAACCCGAACTTCATCGGGGGACCGGACGGCAATCCCTTCGTGGTAAAGAATCACCTGGAATTGAAGAATGCGGTCCGCGTGCTGGTCGAGGCGAATCTCATGGAGAACACGTGGGGTGGCTTCAGCCAAACCGGTGACGCCATTCTACTCACCCCCAAGAACCAACACACGCCGAGCGGCGCTAACGTTTGCCCGCTATGCCAGGTGACCGACGTCACGATCCGCTATGTACACGTCTCGCATGGCGGGGCCGGAATGCAGATGGCCACCGTCCTCTCCGGGGACGCCAAAGATGGAGCCCCAGCGCTGGCTGGTACTCGCTGGAGCATCCATGATGTGGTTCTCGACGACCTCAGCACCAAGTACAAGGGCGGCGGCACCGTGTTCGAGATCATGAACGGGTGGCCCAAGAACCCGCTCAACACCGTCACCATCAATCACGTCACTGGTTTCCCGGATCCCACCAGCCACATGATGACGATAGGGAACCTAGCCAAAAATGCGCCGATGTATGGATTGGTATACACCAACAACCTGATGGTCACCGGCCGATACCCGGTGTGGAACACGGGAGGCCAATCCAGTTGCGCTTTTAAAGATGTGCCGATCACCAGCATCGCCAAATGTTTCGCCACTTATGTATTCGGCAACAACGCCCTGATTGCGCCTCCACCGGAGTTCCCGCCGTCGACTTGGCCGGCGAGAAACATGTTCGCGCCAACCATCGACAATGTCGGGTTCGTCGACTACAAGAACGGCGATGGCGGGAACTACGAGCTTCAGCCGAACAGCCCTTACAAGAACAAGGGCACGGACGGCAAGGATCTCGGGGCCGACATCGTTGGGCTCAACGCAGCGCTGGCTAACGTCGAATAAGTTACGGCTTCGAAGGATTTTCAGCTTCCACGAAATCGGGGTCCGCGGTTCGCCGCGGACCCTCTTTTTTCGCAGCAATCACGACCTACCAGCAAATTCGAATCGATCCGGAGCGTGCTATCATGCGTTGATCCAGTACACTGGGGCGGGAAGCATCTTCGCGGTGGTTACAGGTGCATGCGCGGGGCGTGCGGCGGATAGAAGGAGAAACGAAACATGGCTCCGCTTCCTTTGCGGTGCTTTCGCTCTGTTCCCGTGGTGAGAAACTTGCCCCCGAAAAGGTTTCATTTCTTCTGTCTGGCTTCCGCCTTTGTCGTCTGGACAACGCTGGCGGCGCTGGCGGTTGCCCCTCCCACCGGTGAAAACGCCTATTGTGGTAAGGGCAATGTCGCGCAGTTTGGCGACAAGGACGGCCCGGCCGAACTTCCCAAAGCCTGTTACTACACCGCGCTCGACGGAACGCCGTCGCCGGGAAAACAGGTTCGCGTCGCCGCCAATTCCGATCTGTCCGCCGCCATCGACGGCGCCAAGTGTGGAGATACGCTGCTGCTGCCCGCCGGAGCTTCGTTCAATGTAAACGAGTTGCCCGCGAAGAAATGCGACGACCAGCACTACATCACGGTGCGAACCGACACGCCCGACTCCAAGCTCCCCGCCGAAGGGACGCGCATCTCTCCGGCATGGGCCGGAGTCGCGAGCCTTCCCGGACGGCCGCCCTTTGCGCAGCCCTCCCACGGAGCTGCCAAGCTGCTCGCGACTCTGCTAGTGCGGCGTGCTTCGGGCGCAATCGTGGGAGATCATATCCGCTTCATTGGAATTGAGTGGACAACACCTCCTGACGCCGAGATCGGTCGTATTGTGACCGCCGAACACTCAGACCACGTCATCTTTGATCGCAACTGGGTCCACCCCGCCGATGGCCGCGAAGTGGGCCACGGCATTGGCATCATCCACGGCTCGCACATGATTGCCGTCATCAACTCCTACATTAGCGGCCTGAATTGCATCGCGCGCACCGGAAAATGCACCGATGCGACCGCCGTCGGTGGCGGCAGCGGCGACGATCCCATCTCCACCCTTAAGATTTACAACAATTTCCTCGAATCGGCTGGAGAGAACATTCTGTTCGGCGGCAGCGCCGCTACGCAGGTTCCAACCGACATCGAGATCCGCCGTAATCATCTGTTCCGCCCCATGCTCTGGAAGGAAGGCCAACCCGGCTACACGCCAACCGCCTCGGGGGAGCCTTACATCGTCAAAAACAACTGTGAGCTCAAGAACGCGATTCGCGTTTTGGTGGAGGCCAATCTGCTGGAGAACACCTGGGGCGGGTTCAGCCAGACCGGATATTCCATCCTGATCACGCCCAAGAACCAAGCCAGCGAGTGCCCGATTTGCCGTGTCAACGATGTCACCATTCGTTTTGACCGGATTCGAAATGTTGCCGGAGTCTTGCAGATTGCCAACGCGCTCGCGAAGACCGGCGCGGCTGCCGCCGACGGCGGACGCTACAGCATTCACGATATCTTCGCCGACGACCTGCACGACACGGACTACAAGGGCGGCGGCTCCTTCCTGATTCTGATCTCCGCGCGGCCACCGGTGCATGACATCCAGATTGATCACGTAACCGCGTTTGTCAGCGGCGTTTTGCTCTCGATCCTGAACTCCGGAGCGAAGCTGCCGAATTTCACGCTGACCAACAGCGTGTTTTCCGCCGGAGATCGGCGGCCACCAGTGGCCTCGGCGGGCGGAGGTCCCCAAAGTTGTGCATCCAAGAACCAGGCGCTGGGCTCGGAAGCCGTCCTGCAAGCCTGCTTTGACCCCTATCGATTCGATAGGAACTTGATCATCAGCGGGCGCGGATCCTTTCCCAAAGGAAACATCGTCGTCGGATCCCCTGAAGCGGCCGGCATCCGCGACCTCAAGGACGGCATCGCCAAAGATCCAAGGCTATGTCACGCGAAAGGGCCGGGCTGTTCAAAGGCTTCTCCCGGAGCAGGCGCTGCTTCCGATGGGCGTGACTTGGGGGCGGACATTGACGTGGTTGAAGCGGCCATTGCGGGGGTGGAATAGAACTCGGGCATGGGCGGGGTAAGTGAGCTGAATCACCTCCATGATCCCGGGACATGATTCCGGAACAGTCCCCCTTACCTGGTCCGTTCGAACTCGACGATAACCTTAATAACCATCTCTACACATCCGACGGGAAACTTGCCCACGGCCGTTTCCGCCGCGAGCACAAGGCCATCCACACCGTCGGCCAGCGTGTTGTAAATGTCGTTGATTTCCGCCAGCGTAGGCACTGCCGAGTGGACCATCGACTCAAGCAAATTGGTAGCAACGTAGACCGGTCGACCGATGGCCTTTACGCGCCCGATGATATCTTTCTGCTGTCCAGGAATCTGTTCCAAATCCATCTGCCGTGACAGGTCGCCGCGATCGATTAAGATGGCGTCGGACAACCGGGCGATCTCCACAAGATTCAAAATGCCATGGCGGGATTCAATCTTCGAAATTAGCGTCGCTGCTGGACCGATCAGCTCTCGCATCTCCTGAACATCCTCCGGCCGATTTGCGAAGGAGAGGGCGAAATGGTCGACGCCCATCTCTCGCCCGATCTCGATGGCCTTGCGGTCCTTGACCGTGATTGCAGGCAGCTCGATCTCGCGATGGAGGTTGCAAGCCTTATTGTTGCCGACACGACCGCCTTTGAGGATACGCAGAACAGCTCGGCCGCCTTCAATCTCCATGACTTCGGCGACGACCGCATGAAAGTCAATGGTGATGAGATCGCCGGGTTGTAACAATTCGAGAATGGCCGGGGGCGCGAAATTGAACTTCTGTGCATCGCCGCAAACTGGATACGGGCGAACCTCGATGAGGCTGCCTTTTCTTAGATTGATGGGCGCGGTTGCGAACGTACCGGTCCTGATCTGCGCCCCTTCGCTGTCGAGACAAACCGGTACAGTGGTGTGCTTCTGCAGGAAGGCGACGGCCGGCCGGACCTCCTCAAGCGGCGTGTGAGAAAGGTTGATGCGAAACAGGCTCACGCCGAGCGCCTGAAGACGTCGGATAATTCTGGGCTTAAGCGAAGCCGGGCCGACGGTGCAGATCACTTTTCTATGAACGCTGGGGACCTTGTCCCGTTGAATAGAAGGAGTCATTTTCCTGTCGAGTTCCAATCTTGTCCCCTTGGCGAGCCGGCCCACAAGAGCGCGCTCGGAGAGTTTCTGGACCACGCCAACCACCGTTTTCGATGCCACACCGGCCTTAGATAAGTCAATACCACATAATGGCCCCGAAGGCCTCGCTATTGCCGCGAAAAGGCACGGCCAGCGCCTGGAAAGTGTAAATCATTGCACCTCGTGGCCGGGAAGCAGGGGCGTTCGGCAGGTAAGCCATACATTCACATTCTCGCTGCAGAGCTTGCAAAACGGCACCGGCCTTGCAACGCCATTTCAGAACGCCTATTACTGTTGTAGACTTTGCTTTGCGCACGCTTTGTTCCGCCGTGGAATTCTCCTCCACGACCGAGGTAGCCTCCACCCAGAGTCGACAATGAACGATTTCCAATCCGGATCTGTGAGAACCGCTCGGAGCAAGGCGCCTGTTTTTGTCATCGGCTGCAGCCGGTCAGGCACGACCCTGCTGTACCATATGCTCCTGTCGTCGGGGAATTTTGCGGTTTACCGCACCGAGTCGTTCATCTTCACCCTGCTCGAACCGCGCTTTCGCCCTCTCAGCAGGCCGCGGAACAAGCGCCGGATGCTCGATGCCTGGTACAACACTCGTCTTTATACAAAATCTGGCCTCGAGCCCTCGGAAATTGAGCCAAGGATAATGGCGGAGTGCCAGAACGGCGGCGACTTTCTCCGCATCATCATGGAGGAGATGTGTCGCAAGCAGGGAGTGGAACGATGGGCGGAAACCACCCCGGAGCACCTGTTGTACATACGCCGGATTAAAGAGACCATCCCCGACGCACTGATCGTTCATGTGATCCGTGATGGCCGCGATGTAGCCTTGTCGTGGGAGAGACTTTCCCAAATCCGCCGGTTGCCCTGGGATCGAAAGCGGGCCGCCATGGCGGCGGGGATTTATTGGGAATGGATTGTGGGCAAGGGGCGAGAGGCTGGTCGCAGGCTGGGCGGGGACTATGTCGAGGTCCATTATGAAGACCTGGTGCGCACGCCAGCCGGGGTTCTCAAAAATCTGGAGCCTTTCATTGAGCACGATCTGGACTATGAGCGGATAACCCGGGTGGGAATTGGTTCTGTTAGCGCACGAAATACCGCATTCAAAGACGACCAGCGAAGCCCGATCGGCCGGTGGAAAACCGACCTTTCCCAGCAGGAGCTAGCAACCCTCGAAAGCCTGGTGGGCGGTACGCTGCAACAACTGGGGTATGAGCTCAGCACGAAAGGGTCGCGCCGCTTCGACCTGGCGAGCATGCGCGCCGCCTACAGGCTCTGCTTCGAGAGCAAGCAATACCTGAAAACCAGGACGCCTGCGGGAAAGTTATTGGTGACACGGAATCTGTCCTGGGTCTAGGGGGCTGGTCCGGGCCCTCGGCATTGTCAAACCACCTGGTGACTTCAGTAACACTGTTCTAACCAGGGCCTCACACGGCCCACTCTCCATTGCGTGATAAGATTTTATGGTGCTTACGCCCAGCCCGAGCGATCGCAAGCATGCTCCCGTCTTCGTGATGGGGTGTCACCGCTCTGGGACGAACCTCCTCTATGACATGCTGTTGTCCTCCGGTGGGTTTGCCATCCACCGTGGATATTTGCCGCTGTACAAGAAGCTGATTCCCCGCTTCGGCTCCATGAAGAGCCGCGCCAACCGCGAAAAGATCTTCGAAACCTGGCTGCGCAGCAAGGGTTTCCGGCGCACCGGCCTCGATGTCGAGCAGCTGTCTGCCCCCATCCTGAACGAATGCCGCACCGGGGGAGACTTCATCCGCGTCGTCATGGACTCGGTGGCCCGGAGCCAGCACGTGCAGCGCTGGGCGCTGTACGATCCTGACAATGTGCAGCACGTTGAGCGCGTGAAGCGCGACATTCCTAATGCGCTGTTTGTGCACATCATCCGCGACGGGCGCGACATTGCGCTCTCGCTGAAGAAAATGGGCGGATTCACTGCTCTGCCCTGGGACCGAGGCCCGACCGACAGTCTGGTGGCGACAGCGCTCTATTGGGAATGGATGGTTCGCCGAGGGCGCGCTCATGGCAGCAAGTTCCCGGCCGACTATATCGAGATCCGCTACGAAGACCTGATCACCGACCCGTACGAAACGCTCGGCAAACTCGGTGGCTTCCTCGATCATGATCTGGATTACAACCGGATTCAGCGCGCTGGCCTGGGCCGCTTGTCGGAAACAAATTCTTCGTTTCGCGAAGAAGGCGCGAAAGAAACCATCAATCCGCTCGGCCGCTGGAAAAAACGCCTGGCGCACGCCGATATTTCCGCCATCGAAGCGACCGTGGGCGAGTGCCTGCAGGAAAACGGCTACGAACTTTCGCTGCCCCCCGCCGATCGCCGTCGGAGTTTAAGGCAGTGGTGGATGCGAGGAATGTATCCCGTCTTTCTTGACAGCAAGCTGTGGCTGAAGTTGTATACCCCCCTCGGCCGGTTGGCCAGCATGGCCACGCTCGAACTCGAAGAAAAACCGGTGCAGGTGGCGGAGTCGGTCCGGTCCTGAGGTTCGAGTTGAGGATCGTCATGAATCCGGCAACCCGAGCTCCGGCAAACGAAGTCGCATCCCAAGAAATGGAAAACGCCAACGCGCTCGTCGAAGATCAGCCGGCAGGTCGAGCGGACGCGCGGGGCGCTCGTGGCGCTCGCAGCGTTCGTTCTATGGCTCCAGTGTTTGTGCTGGGCTGCGGGCGCTCCGGAACCAAGCTCCTCTACCACGCGCTGCTTTCGGCCGGAGGGTTCGCCGTCTATCACGCGGAGAGTAACGCCTTCAACCTGCTCGGCCTGCGCTTCGGCAACCTCGCCAGCCGCCGCAACCGCCGTCAACTGCTCGGCGCCTACTTCACCAGCAAGCTGTTTCACCGCACCGGACTCGATCCCAAAGAAATCGAAGAGCGCGTAATGGAAGATTGCCGCAATACCGGCGACTTCCTGCGCATCGTGATGGAAGCCATCGCCCGCAAGCAAGGCGTCGATCGCTGGGCCGAATGCACGCCGCTGCACTTGCTCTATCTTCCGTTGATCAAGCAAGTGATTCCCGATGCGCTTGTCGTCCACATTATTCGCGACGGCCGCGACGTCACCGCCTCGCTGTACCGCGTCGGCTGGATACGGCCGCTGCCTTGGGACCGCGCGCGCGCGTTTGTCGTAGCGGCGATTTATTGGCGATGGGTCGTGAGCAAAGGCCGGCGCTACGGTCGGGCGCTGGGCGCGGATTACATGGAAGTTCATTACGAGGATCTGGTGCAGAATCCACGCGACACGCTGGCGCGCATCGGCAAGTTCATTGAACACGATCTGGACTATGACCGCATTCAGCAGGTCGGGCTGGGATCGGTGCGCAATCCAAATTCCTCGTTTCGCGGCGACGGCAAGGAGACTGAAGCGAACACCATCGGCCGCTGGAAACGCATGTTCACTCCGGCGCAGGTGCAGGACTTGGAGTGTAGCATCGGCAATTTGCTCGTCGACACCGGATACCCACTCGAAACCCCGCCAGCGGAGCGGCATTCGTCGTTGTCTGTGGGTTTCATGAATTTCCTGTATCCGTTATATTTCGACTTCAAGATTTGGCTGAAATCATATACTCCGCTTGCCCGCATCGCCGACAAGGGACGCATGGGCACCGCCGAGTCGGATGTCAAACCGGGTGCGTAGTCGTTCGTATAAGTGCCCCCGAGGCGCGGGTGAGCGACGCTTTTTCAAACCTGGCGAAAAGGGCGATGAGCTTCTGGCGTTGAGCTTCTAATGATGAATGCGATTTCCCTAACCTGGCAGCCCGAAGGCGCGTTTCACCACGTGGGCTTCGTCGTGGCTTCGATTGCGAACTCCGTGCAGGACTTCGCCAGCATGCTGCAGGCGGATTGGGACAAACAGGTTTTTCATGATCCTAACCAGGGAGTTCGCGTCACATTCCTGAAGAGTCGGCGCGCAGGCGATCCGCTCTGGGAACTGGTGGAACCGGCGGATGAGCAATCCCCCGTGCAAGCTTTCGCCGCCAAGGGGGGCGGCTTGCACCACGTTTGTTATGTCGTGGACAACCTGGAACAGGCGCTCTATGGAGCGCGCGCGCTGGGAGCAATTGTCGCGCGGCAGCCTATGCCGGCAGTCGCGTTTGGCGGCCGGCGCATCGCCTGGATCTACACCAGAAACCGTCTGCTGATCGAGTATCTGGAACGCTGATTTGATGTCTGATTCGATGTCCGATTCGACGCCCAATCCGACGCCCGCCGGGCACAATCCGTCAGACCTGCGGGCCGAAATCGACGCGCTGGTTGCCCAAGGTACTTTCGATCTTGCCTGGAGACGTCTGGCCGAACTTTGGCGGCGCGAGCCCGCGCCCGGTACGGCGAGCTTCGTGGCTTCGCGACTCGATGAGTTGCGCGAGAAGTTGCGCGACAATCTTGCCCTTACAAAATTCAAGCTGGCGATTCTGCGCTCGTTCACGGTCGAGCCCATCGTGCCGCTGTTGCGGGCAGAAGCATTGGCGTACGGTATCGATCTGGAAGTTCAGGTCGGGGATTTCAACGCCTACGTGCAGGACATGCTCGACGGCCAGAGTTCGCTCTACCGCTTCGCGCCGAACGCGGCCGTGTTGGCGGTGCGTACCGACCAGGCCGCACCCGAGTTGTGGCGTGACTTCGCCGATCTGGCGCCGGAAGCGGCGCAGCAAGCCGCCGAGCGCGTGGTTCGCGGTTATGAACAGTGGATCGCCGCGTTTCGAAAGCAGAGCCAGGCCGCGCTGATCATTCATTCCCTGGAGCTACCCTCGTCTCCAAGCCTCGGAATTCTCGACGACCAATCCGACGCGGGCCAGTCCGGACTCATCCGGCGGATCAATCGTGAACTGCGGCGCATCGCCGAGGGATTCCACGGGGTGTACAGCCTCGACTACGAGGCGCTGGTGGCGCGACATGGCAGCGAGCACTGGCACGACGAGCGCAAGTGGCTGACGGCGCGGCTTCCCATCGCCGCCGGTTATCTTCTTCAGATGGCACGCGAGTGGATGCGTTTTATCGTGCCGCTCAGCGGCCGCACCGCTAAAGTTCTGGTCGTCGACCTCGACAACACGCTCTGGGGCGGCATCATCGGCGAAGACGGAATGGCGGGCATTAAAGTTGGCCCCGAATATCCGGGAGCGGCTTATCAGGCCTTGCAGCGCGTGCTGCTTGATCTGTCGCGCAAAGGAATTCTGCTCGCTGTGTGCAGTAAGAACAATCTCGACGATGCCATGGAAGCGCTGGAGAAGCATCCGGGAATGCTGGTGCGCGCGAAACATTTCGCGGCGCTGCGTATTAACTGGACCGACAAGGCGCAGAATCTCCGCGAGATCGCACAGGGACTTAACGTCGGCAGCGATGCGCTCGCCTTTCTCGACGACAATCCTTTTGAGCGCGAGCAGGTTCGCGCCGCTCTTCCGGAAGTTACCGTCATCGATTTGCCCAAGAATCCGCTGAAGTATGCCTCCGCCGTCCGGAATTGTGCGGCTTTCGAGCGCCTGACCCTTTCGGCGGAAGATCAGCAGCGCACCGAGATGTATGCTGCGCAAAAACAGCGGGCCGGCGCCGAGCAGAGCTTTCAATCGAAGGAAGATTTCTTTCGCTTCCTCGAGCAGGAGGCTGAACTGGAGCCCGTGTCGGACCTGACGCTGGCACGGGTCGCGCAACTGACGCAGAAAACCAACCAGTTCAACCTGACCACACGGCGCTACACCGAACCGCAGATTGCGGAGATGGCGAAACAGCCGGAGTGGCACATATTTTCGATCCGGGTGCGCGATCGTTTCGGCGACCACGGACTGGTCGGAGTCGCGATCTCGCACGACGAAGGCGAGCAGTGCGAAGTCGATACCCTCCTGCTGAGCTGCCGCGTCATCGGAAGAACGGTCGAAACCGCGCTTCTCGCCCATCTCGCCGAAAGCGCCGCCCGGCGCGGCCGCAGGCGGCTGGTGGGCTGGTTTCTGCCGACGAAGAAAAACGCTCCGGCCCGGGATTTCTACCCGCAGCACGGCTTCGAGCGGCAAGAGACAAATGGCGCGGGCTCGCTGTGGACGATCGATCTGAAGAGTTCCACGCTGCGCTGCCCCGATTGGATTAAGCTGAAGGTGAAATGACAGAAGTTGAGCTTTACTGCGAAGGGGCGGAAGCGAAACCGGGAGGAAGCGATTGACGGCCAGTACGTTTGAGCAGGTGCGCAACGTCGCCAGTGACATTTTCGGGGTTCCAGCCGACAAAATCACGTCGGAATCTTCGCCGGAAACCATCGAGAATTGGGATTCCATGCAGCATCTGAATCTGGTTCTTGCCATCGAAGAAAAGTTTGGAGTGCAGCTCGATCCCGAAGATATCGAACAGATGAAGAACATCGGCGCGGTCGCGACGCTGGTCGAGAAGCTGCAGTCGGCCACGCGATAAGATATTCCGGCAAGCTCGGATCTACCATTCATTCATGGCCATCGCCATCCAGCCTTATCGTTCTGAGCACGAGGCCGCGGTCGCGGAGTTCAATCAGCGCCTTCGGCAAGCGGGCGAGGACGAGAACAGGGTGTTCTATCGCTCGGCGCAGCCGCGCTGGCTGGCGCGCACGGCGGGATCCCCCATTTACAACGAATTTTTCGTCGCCGTTGATGACGGGATCGTGCGCGGCGGCTACGCGCTCAAGACCCAGGAGTTTTTTTCCCCCGACGGACAAAGTCGCTCCATCGGGTACTATCACCATCCGCTGTCCGAGGGCATCGTCAATAAGGCTCACGCCATCGTGGGCACGCTGCTGCTGCGCGACGCGATGCAGCGCGCGCCGCTCCTCTATTGTCTCGGCATGGACGGATACGACCATCCGTTACCCCAGATGCTGGTTCGTCTGGGCTGGGCGCATTGCCTGGTGCCGTTTTTCTTTCGGGTCGTGAATCCCTCGCGCTTTCTGAGAAATATGCAGACCCTGCGCTCGTCGCCTTCGCGGAAGTTTCTGCTAGACCTCGCAGCCTACAGCGGCGCTGGATGGGCGGGCTCGAAGCTGTTCCAAGGGTATCGCGCTTTGGTGGCGCCACGGTCGCCGGCGGTTGAGTGCCGTGAAGTCGCGAGCTTCGAAACCGCGGGCGTCGCCGAGAGCTTGCAGTCCCTCTGGGAACGGGCCCGGCAGACTTGCCCGTTCACGGCGGTGCGGAATGCCGAGGCTTTGCGCATTTTGTATCCTCCGGAGCAAACGCATCTCACGCGCCTGCTCTTGCGGCGCAACGGCTCCGCGATTGGATGGGCCGTGGTCGGCGAACGCCGCAAGGACGCGAAATACGGCAGCATGCGCGTTGGGTCGGTCGTCGACTGCTTCGCGCTTCCGGGAGAATTGTTTTCGGTCGTGCGATGCGCCACGCAGATGCTCGAGCGGCAGGGTTTTGACCTCATCCTCAGCAACCAGAGTCATCGGGCATGGGGCGCGGCGTTCCAGGCTGCGGGCTATCTGCCGGGGCCGTCAAATTTTATTTTTGCCGCGTCGAAAAAACTGGCGGAATTGCTGGCGCCGTTTGAGGAAGTGCGTCCGCGGATGCATTTGACGCGCGCCGACGGAGATGGGCTGCCTGCGAATTTCTAGCGCGGCGATGCTATGCTGTTTGCGCCCGGCATGATTTGTGACCGTGAGCTCGGCCGAGCAATCCTGGAATGATGATTGTCCTAAAATATTTTGCGCTTGGGTTTAGCGCGCTTTTGCCTTTGATCAATCCCCTGGGTTCGGCGCTGGTTTTTCTGGGGTTGGTCGGAGTCGCGCCAGCTGATGTATACCGCAGTCTCGCCCGCAAGATCGCGATCAGCAGGACGCTTTTCCTGCTTGTTGTGGAGCTGGTTGGTGCAGGGTTATTGAATTTCTTTGGTATTTCCCTTCCGGTGGTCCAGGTGTCGGGCGGCTTTGTTCTGGCTGCAATGGGCTGGGGGTTGCTCAACGAGAAAGACAGTACAGCGAGCAGCGATAAAGGAACTGTCGCCCCCGTTGATTTCCATTCATTGGAAGAAAACGTCTTTTATCCCTTCACGTTCCCAGTGACGGCGGGTCCCGGTTGCATTGTGGTTATGCTCACATTGAGCGCACACGCATCGGGGAAGAACGTTCTCAACAACATTCTTGCGCATGTTGGAATCCTGCTGGCAGTGTTTGCGCTGAGTTTTACCGTCTTGATCAGCTATCGGTACGCGCCACGAATCACTCAGAAAATCGCGCCGCAAACTGTCCATGGGATCTTGCGGGTGATTGCGTTTATTCTCTTGTGCATCGGTGTGCAGATTGCGTGGAATGGAATGCAAGCGCTGATACACAGCGTAGCAAAGTAACCGGGCCGCCGGCGCTTATGTCAACTGCACTGATACGCGAGTTTCTCCGGCGTGGCACTACATCTTCACTGGGCTTGCGTGCGTGATTTCCGAGGCTTCTTTTTCCGTTTCGGTGGAGAGCTTATAGCCGAGTTGTTTCATGATTGGGCCCCAGCGGGCTTCCATGTAGGTGACGGTCTTCTCAGGAAGGACGGCTCGCCATCCGCCGGACGACGCTTTGCGGACGAAGGGCTTGTCGGAGCGGGTGTGGAATGTGGCTACCCATTTCTTGCCCTGCGTCTCTTCCATCTTGCGCATGTTGGCGGCGGAACTGCGTTCGATGGCTTGGTTGATGCGCTCTGGGTCGGGATTGAGTCCCATGAAACGGGCCACGCGCGCCAGTTCGCGCTGCGGATTCGCCTGCAGATCTTCGTAGCGCATCAGGAGGAAGCTATCGTGTCCCTGGCGCGTCGCCAGCCAACTGTTGACGTGATCGGCCCAGGAACCGATGCGGCGCCAGAAGTTGCCGTCCATCCAGCGGGGCACGAATTCTTCCATGGGACAGCCCTCGGGAATCGAACGCAGTTTCATCTCCCAGTGATAGTTGGAAATGGCCACATCGCGCGGGTCGCGCACAATGTAGATGACACGGCGGTAGCGGGCGTCGAAGCACTCGTGACTCTTGAGCACGCGCGGGCGGGGACGGCGGCGCAAGACCCAGTCGGCGGTCTTGTACATGTCGGGAACCAGGCGTTCGACATTCAGGAAGGTGACGGGCTCATTGGGGTTGACGAAATTGCCGACCAGGAAGCGCGTCCAGGTGTTGCCGGAACGCGGATAGGACGTGAGGAAAACGTCGTCGTCGAAAATAGTGATTTCGCGCTCGAGCAGGGTGCGCCGAAACAGCACGTCGTGAACCCGCGATAGATGCCGGAATGCTCGGCGAATGAGTAACGCCATCGGTGCTTCCCCTCCGTGATTCTATTCCTCGTTCCACTCTTCGGCCGGGCTGCGGTCAGCGGCGGAACGGTTGCCTTGCAGCCATCCGAGAAATTTTTGCTTGCGCGCAAACATGGTGCGAGCCTCGTTGCGCAACTTGCCCACAATCTGATAACGAGACTTGGTGAACCAGGGCACGCGATGCGGCGTGCATCCGTACTTTTCTTTGTACGTGCCTTCGCCACCCCAGTCGAAGATGGTGGCGCCGCGCTTTTTCCAGTAGCGCATGGCGTACCAGTGGCAGGCTTCGTTGGGGCGCAGGCTCTGATGGGAACGGAAGCTGGCGTTGCCCCAGAACTCGGCGATCTGGTTGAAGCCGGGATAGATTCCGGTGGCGATGCACTTCCCCTCCGGATCGCGCGCTCGGATCAGCAAGATATTGCCTCCCGGCTCAACGTTGCGAACCAGGGCGCGGACGCGCTCGATGGAATAGGTGGGAACAAGGGACTGTTTGGCGAAGACGTCCTTGAGCTGCTCGTAATATTCGTCGGCGAAGGCGAGGTCGTGCGCTTCTTCGATTTTTAGGCCGCTCTTATCCGCTTTGCGAATGCAGCGGCGGCAGGCGCTTTCCATACCGTTGAACAAATCTTCTTCCGAGCGGGTCAGGTCGGTGCGGTAGGAAGCGTAGTATTCGGTTTTGAATCCCGCGGTCTCGCCGTCTTCTAAGGTGAAGTTGGGATCGGAGACTTCCAGATGCAGGCACTTGAGATCGTCCCACGCAAATTTTTCGAGAGCTTCGAGCGCGGAACGGCGCGGGATGCCGGGGTTGAGATTGAAGCCGATGTAAGGAGTCGTCCAGCCGGGAAAAGAGCTGCCCAGGACTTTCATGCCGAATTTCGAGAACGTGAGCCCGGTAAAGTATCCGAGGACTTCGCCCGATTCGCGCAACTCGGCGAGCACGAGCCGCGCGTTCTGCGACTCAGCGACGAATTGCAGCCACTCGCGCGTCTGGAAGACGGTGCGGTCGGCGAACTGGTCGAGGCGCTTCCAGTCGGCGGATCTGATGTCGATGGGATAGAACTTCATTCTTGTTCCAGTTGCGCGACCTCAGCGGCTAAAGTGCGCTCAACACGACCCAAGCGAATTCTCATGGCAATGGAGCATCCGAGGGCCGCTTTGGCGGCACTATGAACTATACCAATCCCCACTTCGACGGTAGCAAGCCACTGTCCATCGGGGGCCTGGAGGCAATCACGCGCAGTCAGTAACGCATTTATTTTCAGCATCTTAAACAGAGTTATTCCTATCCAGCGGAGTCTCGTCCGGCGGTGGGGCAAAAAGTGGACAACTATTTCCACCGGGGTGGAACTGTGAGGGGCCAAATTGCCCAGAAACTCGTTCGTACCGCGGCGCCCAGCCCCGGTCGGAGTTAGGAACTGGCGAGGGTACCAACAGTAACCGGGGTGTTAAGAGCGGCCTTTTCAGCATGTAAGATAGGGGAATCTGTGGCTTCTGGATGGCAAAGCAAGCTGACGCGCGTGTCCCGGATGAACTGGGAAGAGGTGCGGATGCGAGTGGGGCAGGAACTCCACAAGCAGAGCGACCTGCTCATGCACCGGATGGGCGTGCGGAACGGGGCGATTCGGCTAAACGCAGAGTCGGCGGCGCGGCCGGGGCAATTCTTTTTTTCGGCGAGCGAGTTTTCTGGCATTGAAATTTCAGAGCGCGCGGATTTGTTGCGCAAACATCTTCCCGACGAGGCGGCCGAGATTCTGCGCGAGGCCGATGAGATCTGCGGCCATCGGTTTCGTCTGCTTGGCTACGAGAATCTCGAATACGGCAGCGAGATCGACTGGCATCTCGATCTGGTGCATGGTAAGCGCGCGCCGATGGATCCTTGGTTCAAGATTCCTTTTCTTGATTTCGCCGTGGTGGGCGACCACAAGGTTACATGGGAATTGAACCGGCACCAACACTTGGTGACGCTCGCCAAGGCCGGGCTGCTGAGCGGGAATAATAATAATAATAAGTACGTTCGCGAACTCGTGGCGCAGTGGCGCAGCTGGGTCCGGGCGAATCCGTACCCGTTGGGGATTAACTGGGCAAGCGCGCTGGAGGTTGCGTTCCGCAGCTTGTCGTGGATATGGGTGGACCAGTTGCTGGCGGGAGCGGCTGAGTATGCGGAGCTTCATTCGGAAATAGCGTCGGCGCTCGCGTTTCACGGGCGTTATATTGAGCGCTATCTATCTACTTATTTCTCTCCGAACACACATCTGCTGGGGGAAGCAGTTGCGCTGTTCTTTCTGGGCACTCTGTATCCGCAAATGCCAAGCGCCGCTCGCTGGAAGGAATCCGGATGGCGGATTGTGCTGCGCGAGGCGGAACGGCAGGTGCGTCCGGATGGCGTTTACTTCGAGCAATCGCTGTACTACCACGTTTATGCGCTCGACTTTTTCTTATATGCGCGCTTGCTCGCGGCGCGGAATGGAATGGAAATTCCGCTGGCGTATGACGCGGTGCTTGGGCGGATGCTCGATGTAGTGGCGGCGCTGGCGCAGGCCGGACCGGCGGAAGGCTTCGGCGACGATGATGGCGGGCGGGTGTGGAATCCGCGGCGCAACCGCACGGAGCAGATGACGGACCCGCTGGCGCTTGGTGCGGTGATGTACTCGAGGGAAATGTACCCCAGGGAGTTTTCCGCAGCGCGGCTGACGGAGGAAACGATCTGGTTGTTTGGAAATCAAGCCGTCGAAAAACTCTCTACCGCGCACCTGAGCACACAAGCTAGTCCGGCGCCGCGTTCGCTCGCCTTTCCCGACGGCGGGCTCTACGTACTGGCGGATTCGCAACCGTTCGCGCAGGCAATGGTGGTGGATGCCGGTCCGCAGGGCGTGGGCCGCTCGGGGCACGGACACGCCGATGCACTCAGCTTGCAGCTCACCATGAATGGGCGGCGCTGGCTGGTGGACTCCGGGAGCGGCGTCTACATTTCAAAAGATCCGGCGGAACGGAACACGTTTCGCGGGACGGGTGCGCACAACACAATGCGCGTCGATGGAGTGGACCAGGCGGTTGCGGATGAACCCTTTTCATGGACTCACATTCCGGCGACGCAAGCGGAAAGTTGGATTGTGGGGAAGAGCTTTACTTACTTTGTGGGCAGCCACAATGGATATGCGCGGCTGGCGGATCCGGTTGTGCATCGGCGGCACGTGCTGAAGATCGCGGACGATCTCTGGCTAGTGCGCGATGTGGCGCTCGGTCGAACGGAACATGAACTGGAGATACGCTGGCACTTCGCGCCAGATCTCGAAGTTCAAAACGGAGCTCAAAACTCTGGCGCGGGGCGACTGGAAATAAGGACGGCTGGCGCTGCCTCCTGCGAATCAGGGCTGAGCCTGATCGTGCCAGAAGAAACCACCTGGCAAACGGCGACGGAAGTTCCGAGAACTCTGCTCTCGCCCGCCTACGGTGCGTTCCAGCCTGCGCCGTTGGTGCGATGCCAGGCGCGAGTTTTGCTGCCGGCGGAGATCGCGACTGCGCTCGTACCACGCTCTCGCGCGATCCGGCAGGAGGGCGAACCAGAGATGGAACCTCGATTGCTGAGCATGGCGCAGGCGGCCGTGCAGGTTTACGAGCTCAAACGTCATGACGAAAGTCGTGGATTCTTTTTTGCGCTTGGTGACGAGGCGTGGAGTTTCGGTTCGTTGTCTTCGGATGCGCGAGTGCTGTATTGCCACATCGAAAAAGAGAAACTTGCCCACCTGATCGTGATCGGCGGAACGCAAGTTGCTTGGCAAGGACAGCCGCTGCTGAAGCCGGCAGAGCCGTCCCAATTTTTCGAGTGGCGCAGGCGGGATGCAGTGATGAACGCGGCGCCGGGTGAGTTTTCGGTTACGGCGCTGTTCGAAGAGCTGACCGGGGGTTCCTGCTCCTCATCCCTGGGCGTTGATCATGATTCGTCGCGTCATAGTTCGTCACCATACGGTCCGTCACCATACGCGGAGAAACACTAGATGTGCGGGATTGCCGGGATTCTTGAATTCGGACGGGACGCGCGGGCGAACGCCGCGGCGCTGCGCGACATGTGCAGCGTGATCAGCCATCGTGGGCCGGACGACGAAGGCTTTTATACGGATGGCGCAGTCGGCATCGGCATGCGGCGGCTCAGCATTGTCGATGTCGCGGGCGGGCATCAGCCGATTTCGAATGAAGACGGCACGCTCTGGATCGTGTTCAATGGCGAGATCTACAACCATCTCGCCTTGCGCGAGCAGCTCATCGCACGCGGCCACCGCTACAGTACGTATAGCGATACCGAGACCATCATCCACCTCTTCGAAGAGTACGGCGCGGATTGCGTACAGCACCTGCGCGGCATGTTCGCCTTTGTCATCTGGAATCGCAATACGAAAACGCTCTTCATGGCGCGCGACCGGCTGGGCATCAAGCCGCTGTACTACGAATTGACGCCGGAGCGGCTTCTTTTCGGGTCGGAAATCAAAGCGGTGCTGGCGCATGGCGGGATTCGTCCGGAGTTCAATCGGGCGGCGCTGCCGGAATATCTGGCGTTTGGATATTTGTCGGGCGCGGAAAGTTTCTACTCCGGAATCCTCAAGCTGCTGCCGGGACACACGATGACGATTGGCCCGGACGGCAAAGCGGAAATCCGGCAGTACTGGGACCTGGATGCGTCGACGCCACACGAGTCGGGAGTTGATAGTTACGACGAGAGTTACTACGTCCAGAGCTATCGCGAGTTACTGGAAGGCGCCGTCAACAGTCACCTGATGAGCGACGTGCCGCTAGGCGTATTTTTGAGCGGCGGCGTGGATTCGAGCGCCGTAGCTGCGCTGATGACGAAAATACGGCGCGAGCCGGTTGAGACTTTTGCCGTCGGCTACACCGAGCAGACTTACAGCGAACTGTCCTTTGCGCGCACGGTGTCGGAGCACATCCAGTCGCGGCATCATGAAGTGCTGGTCAGCGAGCTGGATTTTTTTGCGGCGCTGCCGCATTTGATCTGGCATGAAGACGAGCCGATCGTATGGCCTTCGAGCGTCTCGCTTTATTTTGTCGCCCGGCTTGCCCGGGAGAGAGTTACGGTCGTGCTCACAGGCGAGGGCGCGGATGAAACCCTGGCGGGCTACACGCGCTATGCCTTCACTTTGAAGAATGTGGCCATGGATCGCGTGTACCGTAGCGTGGTTCCGGGCATGCTGCGGCGCGGATTGCGCCACTCGGTTGCGACCTCTTCCCTTCTGGGAGCCACCCTGCGCCGGAAACTGGAACATACTTTTCTCGCGAAGGATGGAAATTCCTGGGCTTCTTTCTACTTCGATAATTTCTTTTCCGCCTTCGGCGAAGTGGAGCAGAGCGGATTGCTGACCGGCGAATTCGCGCGGGAAGCCTCGCCCAGCATGGCATATAAGAATGTGCTCAAGTACTGGGAGCATTCGGCAGCGGTTCCACCAGGGGGCGAAATGCTGCAACGGCTGCTCTACACCGACATCAAGACTTACCTGGTGGAACTGCTCATGAAGCAGGACAACATGAGCATGGCCGCATCGATCGAAAGCCGGGTTCCGTTTCTCGATCATGTGCTGGTTGAGTTCGCGACGCGAATTCCGCGCGAAGTGCAGATTCAAGGATTAGCCGGCAAACGGATTCTGAAGAAGGCGGTGGAAGATCTGCTGCCGCACTCGATTCTGTACCGGCCGAAGCTGGGATTTCCGACGCCGTGGAGCGGGTGGCTGGCCGGACCGCGGCTGCAAACGATTCGCGAAATGCTGCTGGAGCCGCGCAGCATGAATCGCGGATACTTCAGGCGCGAAGCGATCGAGAAGCTGTTTGACGAGCATCGCGCGAAGTATCGCGACAACTACGATCGCATCTGGCGGTTGCTCAATCTTGAGTTGTGGCATCGCGTCTGCCTGGAAGGCGGAGCGAACGACGAGATTGGCGAGCCGGCGATGAAGATGGCGTCGACGCGGTAGCTTGCAAAGCGGGCGCGAGCGCACTAAAGTACGTCCAAGACGGAACGGTTCACTGCTGGTGCGACGGGCGTGGCGCAAGCGGTGGACAATCACAGAAAGGGGAAGGATACAGGATTGAAGATCTCGCAAAAAGGGCTTTACGCACTGCAAGCGATAATGACCCTTGGCCACCGATACGGAACTGAAACGGTCAAGATCCGCGATATCGCGCTTGATAGCAACCTGCCGGAGAAATTTCTCGAGCTGATTCTGTTGGAGCTCAAGAACGCGCGCATCGTGGAAAGCGTTCGGGGCGCGAAGGGCGGCTACCGGCTGCGGCGCGCACCCGCGGAGATCATGCTCAGCGAGATCATTCGTCTGGTCGACGGTCCACTCGCACCCTTTGGGGATGCGGATCAACTGCGAAGCCTCATTGCCACCGATCCCGACCATCGCGCGCTCTATAGCGTGTTCCTGGAGGTGCGAGATGCCGCGGCCAAGATACTGGAGAGTACCTCGGTCGCTGACATCCTCGATGGTTCTTCCAAATCCCGCAAACGATCGAGCGCGAATAAGAAGGTGAAGAAGGGTCCTGCTCTGTCTATCGTTCACAAGGCCGCGAAGAGCAAGTAACTGGTGGCTTCCAGCCCATCGGCGCGATTTCGTTTCCGCAGATTCATGTTAGCCTTTTCAATTTCAATATTCCTGAAAGCGGAGCGTAATGAACGATTCTCGGGTTTTTTCTGTCGACCTCCAGGCCATGGCGCGGCAGGTCATGCTGGCACGGGGTTTCGAGCCGAATTTTCCGCCAGCGACACAGCAGCAACTGGCGGAGATCAAGGCTCATCCTCCGCAACTGGCCCTTTCCGATAAGGTCCGTGATCTGCGCGGGCTGCTCTGGTCTTCTATCGATAATGACAGCTCGAAGGATCTCGATCAGATCGAGGTCGCTGAACGCTTGCCCAATGGCGACGTCAACGTGATGGTGGGCATCGCCGATGTGGATGCGTTTGTCGCCAAGGATTCTCCCATCGATCAGCATGCGGCCAGGGAGACGACCACTGTCTACACCGGCGTTTGCAATTTCTCCATGTTGCCGGAAGAGCTCTCGACAGGTGCGTCGTCTCTGCTCGAAAACGTGGACAGGCCGGCGGTGGTGATCGAATTCGTGGTCGACATCGATGTCAATAATGGCGGCTCGATCAGCGCCAGCAACGTGTATCGGGCCATCGTTCGTAACAAGGCACAACTCACTTACAGCGCGGTCGGGACCTGGCTGGAAGGCACGGCGGCACCTCCGCCGAAAGTGGCCGCGTCTTCGGAACTACAGGCGCAGCTCAAGCTGCAGGACGAAGTTGCCCAGGCGCTTCGGAAACTGCGCTACGAGCAGGGCGCGCTGAATATTGACACCAGCGAAGTTCATCCGGTGGTGCTCAACGAGCAGGTAGTCGATGTCGTCAAACAAGAGAAGAATCGAGCCACCGAGTTGATCGAAGATTTCATGATTGCGGCCAACGGAGTGGTGGCGCGCTTCCTCGGAAAAGTTTCTTCCCTGCGCCGCATCGTGAAAACTCCCGAGCACTGGGACGGCATCGTGCGGCTGGCGGCGCAGGGTGAAAAGCTGCCCGCACAGGCCGATTCCAGGATGCTCAACGATTTTCTTTTGAAGCGCAAAGCCGCCGATCCCGATCACTTCGCCGACCTCTCGCTGGCGGTCATCAAGCTGATTGGACCGGGCGAGTATGTGCTGGAGCATCCGGGCGATCCCGAGCAGGGACACTTCGGACTCGCCGTGCAGGACTACACGCACTCGACCGCGCCCAATCGGCGTTTTGCGGACATGGTCACGCAGAGGCTGATCAAGGCGTTACTCGATGGAAAACCTGGGCCCTATTCCGACGACGAGCTTGCCGGCATCGCCACGAACTGCACACAGAAGGGCGATGCGGCGCGAAAGGTGGAGCGGGAAATGTCGAAGCGGCTGGCCGCCGTGGCGATGAGCCATCGGGTGGGTGAGACGTTCGACGCCATCGTCACCGGAGTTACTCCGAAGGGAACGTTTGTTCGCGTTCTGCAGCCGCACATCGAGGGATTGCTGGCTCAGGGAACTCAGGGACTGCATGTGGGCGACAAGATTCGCGCAAAGCTGACGCGGACGGATGTGCAGCGCGGGTTTATTGATTTTGTTCGAGCATAGGAGATCAGCCATCGGACGGACGGCGGTCTCTCCATCGGTGGATTTCGTGGCCCTATGGGCCCTTCCTCTCTGGCCGTGTTTCGAGCTGGTCCGTGGAGTATCATGGGCGGAAAATGAAGAACACCGCCGTCTTGCTCCTGAGTACTCCTATGCCCCTCGCTCGCAAAGGTGTGGTGGCGGCCATCTCCGACTTCCTGATTGCGCACAACGGCAGCGTCTTGCACAGCGACGACCACCTGGACAGTGGCCGCGACTTGTTCCTATCAAGGCTGGAGTGGGATCTGGACGGGTTCGATATTCCCATCTCCGATTTTGAGCACCACTTCAAACCGGTGGCTGGACGTTTCCTGATCAACTACCACCTGGCATTGACGGACTACCGCCCCAAGATAGCCATCCTGGTCTCCGCCTATGACCACTGTCTTGCTGACCTGCTGTACCGGCACGGCACCGGCGAACTGGCGTGCGACATCGTCATAATCGTCAGCAATCACCCGAACGCCAAGCCGCTGGCCGACTTTCATCACGTCCCCTTCCATCTGCTGACCAACCCCAAAGACAAGCGCGAGTCCGAGCGGGAGATGCTTGAACTGCTCGGGCAGGACGTGGACCTGATCGTGCTGGCGCGCTACATGCAGATCCTGGGGCCAGATTTTGTCGCCCAGTACCTGTTGCGCATGATCAATATCCACCATTCTTTTCTTCCCGCCTTCATCGGGGCGAAACCCTATCATCAAGCCTTCGAGCGCGGCGTGAAGCTGATCGGGGCTACCAGCCATTACGTTACCTCCACTCTGGACGAAGGACCGATCATCGAGCAAGACGTGGTGCGCGTTTCCCATCGTGACACTGTCGAGGACATGGTGGGCAAAGGCCGCGACTTGGAGAAGGTTGTGCTCTCGCGCGCCGTACGCTGGCATTTGGAAAACCGCGTTCTGGTCTACCAGAACAAAACAGTCGTGTTCGTTTAGAAACTGAACCAAGCTGCAACAGTCGAGATATCACGATTACACCAGGAACGCATTGGCTCGCTGGGGATCTCAGCCGTTCTTTTTTTCCAACTCGGCCCAACGCGCGTAGAGTGCATCGAGCGCCTGCTGCGCTGCGTCAAGCGCCGCCTGCGCACTTACAAGACGTGAAGCATCGGTCGCATTGGCTGGATCTTCGAGTTCTGCACGTTTGGTTTTCACGAAATGTTCGGCTTCTTCCACTCGCTGCTCGATCGCGGCGTACTCTCGCGCTTCGAGATAGGAAAGTTTCTTTTTCGTTGGCGCTGTCGTCGGCGTCGCCCCTCGCGGCGTCTGCGAACTCGTTGTTGCTGCTACTTCTGGCTTGGAGCGTTGCGCTTGCCATGCCTCCCATTGCGCGTAGTCGGCGAAGATGTTGGCGGCGCCCTTTCCGTTCAGGCCGAGCACGATGCTGGATACCCGGTCGAGCATGTAGCGGTCGTGGGTTACGAGCACGAGCGAGCCGGGAAAATCGATCAGGCTCTCTTCCAAGATATCGAGTGTTGGAATGTCGAGGTCGTTGGTCGGCTCATCGAGCAACAAAATGTCGGCGGGCTGAAGCATGAGTTGCGCGATCAGGACGCGCGCTCGTTCGCCTCCGGAGAGGCGCCCGACTGGCTGGCTGAGTTGCTCGCCGGTAAACAGGAATCTTGCCGCCCATCCGGCTACGTGAATTATTCGATCGCGATAGACGACGGAATCGCCTTCCGGCGCTAGCGCGCGGCGCAGAGTTACGTCGGGATCGAGGGTGCGGGTCTGGTCGAAGTAGACGATGCGCAGCCAATCGGCGCGGCGAATTTCACCGTGGGTTGGAGCGAGGTCTCCCTGCAACAGGCGGAGCAGGGTTGTCTTGCCGCTGCCATTCGGGCCGACGAGGCCTACGCGCATTCCGGCGGTGAGGATAAAGTTGAGGCCTTCGAATAATGTTCGAGAACCCAATGCTCCGCTAGCCATGGCGCAGGTGACGTCCTGCAGCTCGATCAGGCGCTTGGTTTTGCGGTCGGTGGCGGAAAAATCGATTTGCGCGGTGGTGCTGCGGGTTCTGGCGTTCAAGTCGGCGAGCTCGCCCATGAGTTCGCCGGCTTTGCTGATGCGGGCTTTGGATTTGCGGGTGCGGGCTTTCGCTCCGCGGCGGAGCCACTCGATTTCTCCGTGGACCAGATTCTCCAGCGCTTCCTGACGGCGGGATTGCGCGTGCAGGAATTCTTCTTTCTTCTCCAAGAACGCGCTGTAGTTGCCGTGGACTCGGAGCGAGCCGTCGGGATAAATGCGATTGAGCTCGACCATGTCGGTGGTGGCATTTTCCAGAAAGTAGCGGTCGTGGCTGACGATTACGCTGGCGAAGGGCGCTGCCTCAAGCAGATCTTCGAGCCAGTTGATCCCGGGCAGATCGAGATGGTTGGTGGGCTCGTCGAGCAAGAGGATATCGGGATGCTGCACCAGGGCTTCGACAATGGAGAGACGCTTCTGCCAGCCTCCGGATAACTCGATGGTGGGAGCTGCGAGGTCCTCAAAACCGGCGCGGCCCAGGGTTTCGGCAAAGCGGGCGCCGCGCTCGGACCCGGAGACGCCGCTGCGATCCAGCGCGCTTTCGATCACCGAGCGCACCGTGGCTCCGGGCTGGAATCGCGAGTCCTGCTCGACAGAGGCGAGACGGGTTCGTTTGCGCAGCGATACTTCGCCGCTATCGGCAGCAACCTCGCCCGCCAGAATTCGGAGAAGCGTGGTTTTACCGGATCCGTTCGGGCCAATCAGGCCGATGCGATCTCCTTCAGAAATGGTGAACGAAACATTCTGGAAGAGCGGGTTGGCTCCGAAGGCCTTCGTAATTTCCTGTGCGTTGACAATGGGCGGCAATGAGGTGCGGTCTCCGGGATTTCGATGTCCTGCTTGAGAGTAACAGTTGCGAGGGTTAGAGCGCTGCGCCTACTGCGCGATGACTTTTTGCCTTAAATCCCGCGCGGCTTGCGCCACATTCTCAGGGTTGCCGAGATCGCGCCAGTAATATTCGTCGGCGCGGAAGGCGAGGATTTTTTCTCCTTGGGCAGCGAGGCGCAAATAGGAAGCGACGATGGAGAACGCGCCCTCTTCGACCATCATGGTCAGAAGACGGGGAGAAATCACGTGGATACCGGAAAAAGCCAGCGCTTGCGCTTGCTTGCGACCGCCAACGAACTCCGGTTGATCGGCGCCGGATCGCCGGCCACAAAGCTGACGGCGATCGTCGAACAACAGGTAGCGAGAGGTCTTGCGGTCCTTCGTCGCCAGAGTCGCCAGAGCCTCGTTTTCAGTATGAAATTGCACCATGCGGCGGAGGTCAATTGTGCTGAGGACATCGACATTGTGCAGGATGAAGGGTTCTGCAGAGTGGCCGGAATCTTTGGCAGAATCCGCTACAAAGAAATGCGCGGCCTTCTTCAGCCCACCGCCAGTGTCGAGCAATGCCTCTTCGCGCGAGACTTCAATGCGCATGCCGAAATTGCCGTTTGTTTCCAGGTACTCCACAATCAGGTCGGCGAAGTGATGAACGTTGATTACTACCTCGCGAACTCCGAAGCTGCGCAAGCGGGAGAGCGTGATCTCGAGCAGCGTGCGGCCGTTGATTTCGACCAGCGCTTTCGGACGATCGTCGGTGAGCGGACGCAAGCGCGTGCCCAGGCCGGCGGCGAGAATCATGGCTTTCACAGAGCTCTCGCCTTCATTGATTCAGTTGCTCCTGCTCGCGATGATGTACCACCACCTCCACTCCATCTTTGCCGCGCAAATGTTTCGCCAATTGCTCCGCCAGATAGACGGATCGGTGCTGGCCGCCGGTACAACCGAACGATACCATCAAGTGCTTGAAGCCGCGGCGCTGATAGGTGCTGACGCTTGCGTCCACTAGCGACTTGACGCTGGCGAGAAACTGATGCACGCTCTCCTGCTGATCGAGATAGTCGATTACCGGCGCGTCTTTGCCGCTGAGGGCTTTGAAGCGCTCTTCGCGCCCGGGATTTGGGAGGCTGCGGCCATCGAAAACGAATCCGCCGCCATTTCCGGTCTCGTCTTGCGGCAGGCCTCGGTGGAATGAAAAACTGAAAACCCGCACCGTTAATCTTTCCGGTTCAGAAGTGAGGCCTTGCAACTTATCCGAGGCCACCATGCTTTTGAAGGCTTCCATCAGAGTAGGCAACGCAATGGGCAACTCCACATTGTGCAGCAGCCAGCGCAGGTTTTTCAGCGCGTAGGGCACGCTTTGCAGGAAATGCTCCTTGCGCTCGTAAAAGCCGCGAAAGCCATACGCGCCCAGGGCCTGCATGATGCGGACATAAACGTAGGCATAGTAAAACTGCATGAACTCGGAGCGATCGAGATCGATGAAACCGGCGAGGCTCGCGAGATAATGATCGAGCAATTGCTGGCGTAGATCCGGAGGCAGGTCGGCCTTGGCATCGTACAAAAGAGAAGCGATATCGTATTGCAGAGCGCCTTTGCGGCCGCCCTGATAGTCGAGAAAAAACGGCTGGTCTTCTTTCGGAACTTCGTTCGGAACTTTGTCCAGAACTTTGTTCAGAACTTTGCGCAACATGATGTTGCGGGATTGGAAATCGCGATAGAGAAAATAATCGCGGTTGGCGATCAGCAGAAATTTCGTCAAGCGGCTGAAATCGTCTTCCAGCGCTTGCTCGTTGAAGGGAATGCCGGCGAGCCGGAGAAAGTAATACTTGAAATAATTCAGATCCCACGCGATGGACTGGCGATCGAAGCTGGCGCGCGGATAGCACACTTTGTAGTTCAAATCGCGGCCCGCTTCGACCTGAAACCGCGGCAACACGGCGACAACTTTACGATAGGCCGCGACGGCCTCGGGAGCGATGGCCGCGCCGTTACGATGGTCCGAGAGAAATTCAAAAAGCGTGGTGCTGCCAAGGTCTTCTTCGAGATAAGCGCCGTGGCTCAAATCTTCGGCATAAATTTCCGGCACCAGCAGACCGTGCCTGCGAAAGTGCCGGGAAAATTCGAGGAAGGCGACATTCTCTTCGCGCACGTCATAGAGAATGCCAATCGCGCTGAGTTTGTCGGTGGAAAGCCGGATGATCTTGCGGCCCGAACCGCCGAGTTGGCCTTGCAGCGGCTGCACTCGCTCGACCGGCGCGTGGAAATACTGCTCAAAAAGTCTTTTGAGAACTTCCATGAAGGTGCTTGCCAGCGATTCGGTTGCGACTTGGCATCGTCGTCACAACCCCCATTAAGATAACATCGGGGCCGCGCCGCCATGGCGCGCAAAGTTCCTGAACGCTTGACTTGCGAGAAAACGCGCGACCGCCTTACACGGTTATCACGGCAGCTCCGTCGATGGAATCCTCTTTTACCGCAATCAAAGCTTCGTTGGCCTGGTCGAGTGGGAATGCAGTTACTTTCGGCCTCAGACCAATCGCGCTCGCGACCTGGAGGAAATCTCGAGCGTCAGCACGAGTCATGTTCGCGACGCTCCGAAGCTGGCGCTCGCCCCACAGCAGGCGATCGTAGTCGAATTGGGGAATCCGGTCCAAATGAATCGCGTTGATGGCAACCACTCCTCCCTTGCGCAGGCTGGCTAGAGCGGCTACTACGACATCGCCACTCGGAGCGAAAGTCACTGCGCAGTCGAGTTTCGCGGGCGGTTTGTCGGTCTCACTTCCAACCCAAACCGCCCCGAGAGAAGCCGCTAGCTGGCGATGAGTCGCTCCTCGCGTGGAGACGTACACCTCGCAATTCCAGGAGCGTAAGACCGCGATTGCCAGATGGGCCGAAGCTCCGAAGCCGAATAGACCGACACGGTCTCCAGGCTTGACGCCGGCCACACGAAGACTGCGAAAACCGATGATGCCTGCGCACAGCAGCGGCGCGGCGTGTAAATCGTCCAGCTGATCGGGCAGAGGGAAAGTGAAATCGGCGCGAACGACTGCATATTCCGCGTAGCCGCCATCCACGGTATAACCGGTGAACGTGGGTGAGTCGCAGAGATTCTCCAGACCAAGCTGGCAATAGCGGCAGGTGCCGTCAGTGCCTCCCATCCAGGAAACGCCCACGCGGGCGCCGATGGGAAGTTCTTCTGTGGCTCCGGCCGGATTTCCGGCCGCATTTCCGGATAGTATTTCGCCGACAATCTGATGTCCGGGGATTACTCCGGGGCGGCGCGGTGGCAACTCTCCTTCGACTATATGTAAATCGGTGCGGCACACTCCACACGCACGCACCCGCAGAAGAACTTGACCTGGCTCCGGCTCCGGGAGTGCAACCTGGCCAATCCGGAGAGGCCGATGCCGAACATCTTGAGGTGAGGTTAGAGTCGCGGCTTTCATCAACTCAGCGAGAGGTGTTCTCCTGACGGAGCAACCGTCGCGCAATTAATATACTCCTTCCATGAGACGGGATTATGACACCCTACCCCGAGAAAAAACCGCAACCTCAGCGGCTAAAACCGTCGATGAAAACAAGCGAGTTATCGCAGCGGTAAACCGCTGCGCCACCCAAAATCAAACGCGAAATCGAGTTTTCCTGCAGCCTGCTAGGATATCCCCATGAGCGTGCGCCGCATTGCCGAGCCCATCATCATGGACGCAGAAGAGCGTTTTGAGCGCTTCGAAACCCTGATGCCGTTCAAGGTGCACAACATTCTTCTGGTCTCAAGCCTCTACGATTCCTTCATCCTCCGCGAAGATGGCCGGCTCAACGAGTTGCTCATCGACGAATCGGTCGAACTCGACCTGCGGCGGGTCCCGGGGATTACGCAGGTCTCCAGCTGCGCGGAAGCGGTAGATCTGGCGCGCTCTCAACAATACAACCTGATCGTGACCAACCTTACGGTCGGCGACATGAACGCGGCGCAGTTGGCGAGCGAGGTGAAGCGGGCCGGGCTGGATGTTCCGGTGGTGGTGCTGGGCTATGACTACCGCGAGATGAAGAATTTCGTGACGCGGAATCCAGTGACCGAGATCGAACGCGTTTTTCTGTGGCAGGGCAATGCCCGCATCCTGATCACGATCGTCAAGTACATCGAGGATAAACGCAACGTGCTGCACGACACGCGGGCCATCGGCGTGCCGGTGCTGCTGGTGGTGGAAGACAACATCCGTTACTACTCGGCGTTTTTGCCCGTGATCTATACCGAACTGATCAAGCAATCGAAGCGGGTGATCCAGGAAGGCATCAACGTGGCGCACAAGCTGGTGCGCATGCAGGCGCGGCCGAAAATTCTGCTGAGCTCGAACTTCGAAGACGCGGCCCGGCTGGTGCAGGAGTATCGCAATTATCTGTTTGGCCTGGTATCGGACGTGGAGTTCCCCTGGGAGGGCAAGCTGAGTCCGGAGGCGGGGTTTGAACTGGCGCACATGGTGAAGAGCCTGGTGCCGGACGTGCCGGTGGTGTTGCAAACCGGCCGTACCGAGTTCCGTCCGCGGGCGCACGCCGCGGGCTATTCGTTTTTGCGCAAACGCTCGCCCACGCTGCTGAAAGATTTGCGCCGGATATTGACCGAGCAATTCGGGTTTGGCGACTTTGTGTTTCGTCTGCCGGATTTGAGCGAAGTCGGGCGGGCGAAAGACATGAACGAACTGGAAGAGCAATTGCAAACGGTTCCGGCGGAAAGCATCGTCTTTCACTCGCAGAGCAACCACTTCTCGCACTGGCTGATGGCACGCACCGAGTTTGCGCTGGCGGCAAAACTTCGGCCGCGAAAAGTTTCGGATTTTGCGAGCCCGGAACATCTGCGGCGCGATCTGATCGAATCGATCAATGACTATCGCCGCGAACAGGGCGAGGTGCTGATCGGCGACTTTCGGGCCGATACGTTCAAGCCTTCGGAATCAAGTTTTCTGCGGATCGGTTCCGGATCGCTGGGGGGCAAGGCTCGCGGTCTCGCCTTTGTGCGTCACCTATTGCGCAAGAACCGCATGAGCCGCCGCTTTCCCGGGGTTCGCATCTCGGTGCCTCCGGCCGTCGTGCTGGCGACGGATGTGTTTGACCAATTCGTAGCCGAGAACAACTTGCTGGACTTTGCCTTGCGTTGTGAAGATGACGCTGAAATTGAGCGGAAGTTTTTGGCCGCATCTCTATCCACCTCCCTCACCGAAGACCTGAAATCGTTCCTGGCCGAGGTCAGCCATCCGTTGGCGGTGCGCTCGTCGAGCTTGCTGGAGGACTCGCAATACCAGCCTTTCACCGGCGTGTATGAAACCTTCATGCTGGGCAATCAGCAAGCCAATGCGGACGACCGGCTGGCGGCGCTGAGCGAGGCCATCCGGCGCGTGTACGCCTCCACTTTCAGCCGCCATGCCAAGGCCTATGTGCGGGCTACGCCCTACCGTCTGGAAGAAGAAAAAATGGCAGTGATTCTGCAGCGGGTTGTGGGCACGCGCCACGGGGAACGCTTTTATCCGGATTTCTCCGGGGTCGTGCGCTCGCACAATTTTTATCCCGTGCCTCCGATGAGCTTCGAGGATGGCATTGCGGCCGTGGCTCTGGGGCTGGGGCGGGCGGTGGTAGATGGCGGGAAGTGTTTGACGTTTTGCCCGCGCTATCCCCGCAACCTGGTGCAGTTTTCCTCGGTCGAAGACATACTGGCCAACTCGCAGTCGGAATTCTGGGCCCTGGAGTTGAATGGTAGCGCGGAAGACCGGCCAGGGCATTGGCAGGAGAGGCGGTTCGGCCTGGACGCCGCCGAGAGCGACGGCACGCTGCAGGCGCTGGCTTCGACTTATTCCAGGGACAACCACGCCGTCTACGATGGAGTGAGCCGGCCGGGATCACGCGTCGTTACCTTTGCTCCCATGCTCAAGCACGGCACCTTTCCGCTGGCTGAGATTCTCGATGACCTGGTTCGGGCCGGTGAGGATGCGCTGGGCAACGCGGTGGAGATCGAGTTTGCCGTGCGGTTGCCGCAGCAGGCTGGGTCGATGGAGGGACAAGCGACTGGACAGGTGGCGGAGTTCGGGTTCCTGCAGATCCGGCCACTGACGCTGGCGCGCGACACCGAGGACTTAGCGCTGGACGATGTGCGGCCGGAGCAGTTGATTTGCCAGAGCAGCAAAGTTCTCGGCAACGGCCGCATCGAGAATCTGCACGATGTCATTGTGGTCGATTCGCAACGCTTCGAGCGCTCGCGCAGCCAGGAAGTGGGCACGGCGGTCGCCCGGTTCAATCGCCTGCTCAGCGAACAGAACCGGCCCTATCTGCTGATCGGGGTGGGACGCTGGGGATCGACTGAACCCTGGCTGGGCATTCCGGTCGAATGGGATGAAATCTCCGGCGCGCGCGTGATTGTGGAGGCGGGATTCCGCGATTTTCGCGTCACTCCATCGCAGGGCAGCCATTTTTTCCAGAATCTCACTGCCTTTCAGATCGGTTACTTCACCGTGAATCCAGACGCGGGTGAAGGCTCAGTCGATTGGCAGTGGTTGACGGAACAAACGGCCGTCGAAGAAGAAGGGTGTGTCCGCCACTTGCGGTTTGCCGAACCGATTCGCGTACTTATGAACAGCCGCACCAGTCAAGGCGTAATCTTCAAGCCGAAGGCCGAAGCGCAGGAGAGCGAAGAAGCGAGCTGGCGCGGTCCTGGTGTTTAATGGGCTGATCAGCGGCTGACATCACATCCCCTACACCGGCACCGGCACGCTCTCCACGATCTCACGCAACACTTGTTCGGCTTGCTCGTACTTTTTCAGAGTGGAAGTGTAGAGCGAATTTACGACTACGCGGTGGGCGAAGACGGAGACGACCAGGGGCTTGAAATCTTCGGGCGTGCAATAGTCGCGGCCTTCGAGAAAGGCCATGGCTTGGGCGGCGCGGTAGAGCATCTGCGAACCTCGGGGAGATACTCCGAGGGAGAGATACTCGGACTCGCGGGTTTTGGCGACGATGTTCAGCAGGTAGGTGATTAGCGATTCATCCACGTGGACTTGGGCTACGGCTTGCTGGATTTCGACCACGTCGGCGGCGCTGAGAACGGGGCGCAGGTTTTCGAGTTGGGCGGCGCCGGCTTCGGCGCGCAGAATCTCGCGCTCGGCGTTGCCTTCGGGATATCCCATGCGAGCGCGCATCAGGAAACGATCGAGTTGCGACTCGGGCAAGGGGTAGGTGCCGTGGTGCTCGATGGGATTCTGCGTGGCGAGAACGAGGAACGGTTGCGGCAGCGGATAAGAATGGGCGTCAATGGTGACTTGGCCTTCGTTCATGGCTTCGAGCAGGGCGGACTGCGTCTTCGGAGTGGTGCGATTGATTTCGTCGGCTAACAGGACGTTGGCGAAGACCGGTCCGCGCTTGAATTCGAATTTCTGCTCGATGGCGGAATAGATCGAGATGCCCAGCACGTCGGAGGGCAACATGTCGCTGGTGAACTGGATGCGCTGGAAAGTGCAGTCAATGGCGCGGGCGAGGGCCTGGCCGAGCGTGGTTTTGCCGACTCCGGGGACGCCTTCGATCAGCAGGTGGCCTTTGGCGAAAATGGAAACCAGGGCGAGACGGAGGACGTCATCTTTGCCGCGGATGACGCGGCGCAGGCTGTTTTCGAGTTCCGCGGCGCGGCGCGCGGTTGCCACGAGAGCTTCGGGAGCCATTATTGGCGATTCTACTATGTGCGCGACGGGGCCGTGGGTTACGGCGGTCACAGAGAAGTTCTCAGTTCCCGGTTCTCAGTTCTCAGTAAAACCGACCATTCTGCGTGGTTGCCGGTCACGGCGCTACAGCCCTGGAGATCCCACAATCTGGACTGGAGGGATTTATGGGGCGCTCTTATCGAGACTTGGTCGCATGGCAGAAGGCCATGAAGTTCGTCAGCGAAATCTACGCGGTGACCCAACGATTTCCGAGCGAGGAGCGTTACGGACTCACCAATCAATTGCGGCGAGCATCGGTTTCGGTACCGAGTAACATCGCAGAAGGGCAAGCCCGTTTTTCCCAAAAAGAGTTTCATCACTTCCTGAGTCAGGCACGTGGTTCTTTAGTAGAGATTGAGACTCAGCTTCTCATTGCCAGAGACCTGCAATACCTCCAACCGGCGAAAGCAGACGCCCTGCTCGCTGGCGCCGACGAACTCGGCAGAGTCCTTAACGGACTCATTGCCTCGATCAAGAGCCGTGCGGCGTAGCCCCGCTGGCTTTACTGAGAACTGAGAACCGGGAACTGAGAACTCATTGCATGAATTCCGCGGGCCTTCCCGTCAACCGCTCGATCCTTTTCGCGGTTGGCGGATGGGTCGAGAACAAGTTGCCGAAACTCATCCCTCCTAAGAACGGCGCGATGATGAAAAGATGGGCGGTCGATGGGCTGGCTATGAGTGGGCGCTGTTTGGAATAGGCGTCGATCTTCGCCAGGGCGCTGGCGAGGGCGTAGGGATTGCCGGTCCAGTGGGCTCCGGTGTCGTCGGCGCCGTACTCGCGGGAGCGCGAGACGGCTAACTGGATGAGCATGGCTGCGAATGGAGCGAGGAAGATCATGGCGATGGCTGCGATGCCGCCGCCTCCGCCGCGATCATCGCGGCTGCCGCGCATGCCGCCAAAAATCATGCCCCATCTGGCGATCGAGGCGAGCCAGGTGATGGCGCCGGCTAAAGTGGCGGCGATTGAACTGATGAGGATGTCGCGATTGCGCACGTGGCCGAGCTCATGGGCGAGCACGCCTTCTAGTTCGTCGTCGTTGAGCAGTCCGAGAATGCCCTGGGTTACGGCTACTGACGCGTGGTTCGGATTGCGTCCGGTGGCGAAGGCGTTGGGTGAGTCGGTCGGGATGAGGTAGACCTTAGGCATCGGCAGGCCGACTTTTTGCGCCAGGCGCTCGACGATGTTGTAGACGCGCGGCAGATCTTCGCGGCTGACGGGCTGGGCGCGGTAGGTGGCGAGCGCGATCTTATCGGAGAAAAAGTAGGCGACGAAATTCATGACGGCGGCGAAGGCGAGCGCCATCAGCATTCCGTTCTGGCCTCCGAAAGCGCGGCCGGCCAGCATGAGCAGCAGCGTCATGACGGTGAGCAGGAGCGTGGTTTTAAATATGTTGCTCATAAAGAGTGCCTAAAATTTGTTTCAGCGAATTAGATGCTGGACGCAAGGATTTAGGCTCCTTGTGTGGAAGCGGGGCTTCGGCCCCGCTTGGACGGGGCGAAGCCCCGTCACCACACGACCCTAGCCCTGCCGCTTTAGCGCCCGGTCTAGCGTTTGGTCGAGGGCTGCTTTGGCTTTTTCGTAATCTGCGGGCGTGATCTTGCCTTGTTTTCGTTCTACTTCGAGTTGGAACAGTTCTTCTTTCAGCGCTTCGAGCAGCATCGACGACTTTGCGGCCGGAGTGCTGGCCGCGGATGTTGCGGGCACGGCGGGTGGACGGACGGCTGCACTATTCACGCTCGACACTGCGCCAGTCTTCGCAGGGGAGGTCGCAACAACCGATGCTCCGGTTTGCCGTTTCGTAACCACCCATCCTCCAACGGCGAGCAGCACGGCGAATCCGAAGAGGATGGGCCAGCGATATTTCTGCAGAGCATCGGGAGCGTCGATGGGAGCGCCGAGTCCGCCGCCGGGCCGATTGTCACTAGAACGATTGTCGCGTCCCTGTGGTTCCTGCTGCTGGGCCGCGCCGGAGGCGGTCTCTCCGGGCGACTCGGTGATGACTCCGTTACCCTTCAGCGTGAAGCCGAGCTGCTGGCCGGGTTTGGTCTGTTGCGCGACTTCTACGTTGCTGTCGCTCTGGGTGGGATCCGGCATGGACTGGAAGCTGGAGGGATCCACGGCTTTGAACTGCATCGTTTTGGGAAGAACGATGACGAGGTGCTGGGCGGAATAGAGCGGCTTGGGATCGATCTTGATCTCGCCGGAGTAGGGCAGAGTGAATTCCACCTGGAATTGGGTTTCTCCGGGACGGAGCGGGAAGGCGATGGCGTAGCGGTTCTTCTCGGACGTTTTTTCGGGATCTGGCACGGCGTCGGCGGGGATGGGCTGGCCGTTCGGGGAGCGGGCCTGGACCTGTTCGACCTTTGCACCGGCGGGCAGATAGAACTCGAAGTTGTGATCGTTCATCTGCGTCTTCGGGGGAGAAGACGTGTTAGTGACGACGAACAGGCGTATGCCCTGCATGGTTCCGCTGTCGGCCTGGAAACGAATGACGTCGGCGGTCACGCTGAGGTCGGCGACTTTTGTGGCGACGTCATAGACCTCGACGTCCGCTGTATTGACGCCGGGAGGCGCCATCTGATGATAGTTAACTCCCTGATGGACGGCGCGGATGAGGTGCGGGCCGGGCACGGTGATTTTGAAGCTGAATTTCCCGTTGCTGTCGGTCTTGGTACTGCCGCCTACATCCATGCCGTTGGCCAGGTTGATGATAATGACTTCGTCGCCGACGGCGGGTTTGCCGGTGGTGCCGTTGGTGACGGTGCCGGTCAGGGTTTGGGCGGCGGCCGTGGCTAGGGCCAACGAGAAGATGGCGGCTAGTAATGCGGATTTTGCGAATTGAGTCAAAGGAACTCCTTGCTGCCGCAGATCGTTTTGCAATAAGCGGTAGCGCTAAGAAATCAGTGCTTCATAGGATTAGTGGTCGCCAATCCAGAACCACAAATACCCATCGGCCCGTTTGATGGCAAGGGCACGATGGTTCAACGTGCTGCGGGCGGAGTCACGCGACCTGCCCCGCAGCCTGCTCCAGCCGCGCAATCTCCGCCATGATCGCAGCCGCTTCCTCTTCGAGCGAGGTGCGCATGGATTGATAGTCCGCGTCGGGCACCTTGCCGGCCTTGTATTCGAAATTCAGATCGCGCAGGTTCTCGTAGACCGCTTCCTTGCGCTCGCGGAGATAGCCGAGGCGCGTTTTTTCCTCTCCGGCATAGACTTCTCCGGGAAAGAAGAAAACGTAATAGAGACAGGCTAGCGTGACGACGGCGCAGACGAAAATGATCATTGGGCGGGCTCCTTTCCCCGGTCCCCATCATTATCATTCGATCGCGGCTTTTCGCGGACAGGAGTGTCCGCGCCACACTTGCCACAACTGATCGTCATAGGTCGGTCTCTTTCCTTGCTTTCCGCCGGAACTCATCCAGTTCGCTGCCTTGCGGGATGGTGATGCCATCGGCTAGGGCTGGCTCGGGCCGATTCTTCCACGAGCGCACGATGTGAACCGCGAAGGCTATGCCGAGCGCCAAGACGACGAAGGGCATGATCCAGGCCACGCGATTGAAGCCGGTAGCGGTGGGCGCGGCGATTACGGTCGGTCCGTATTCCTGCACGAAGCCTTGCAGGATGAGGTCGTCACTATTACCTCCGCCTTTGTCGAGCGCGGCCTGCAGTTGATCGCGCATCTTGTCCGAGGACTGGCAGCCGACGTGGTTGCATTCCAGCAGGACCTGGCCGCATCCGCAGGTGCACATCATGCGGTGACCCAGATCTTTGAAGCGCGCGGAGTCGTCGCCGGCGCCCATGAAGACGACCACTGCGAGCGCGAGAATAGCGGCCTGCAGCCAGCGGCGAGGGGCGGATGCGGCCTCAGCGGCTAAAGCCGCATTCGAAGAAGTGCCGTAACCGCAGCGCTGAAGCGCTGCGCCACCCAAAATCAACTGCAACATCGAGTTCTTCCGCAGCCTGCTAGGGATCGAGGATTTCATCTTAGTCACCTGCCCCTACCTGCGCCGGGGCTCGAACTGGCGTGGTTGCGGCCACCTGGACGGCGGCGGCATTCGGCACGAGTGCGACGATGGTGCCGAAGACCATGATGATCAGGCCAATCCAAATCCAGGGCACCAGCGGATTCAAGTGCGCCTTAATGATGGGCCGTCCCGTCGTCTCGTTCTTGCCTTCATAGACGAGATAGACGTCGGTCACCAGGAAAAGATCTTCGCGGAAGCTGGGATAAATGCGGGGGAGGGTCTGCGGCTGTTGGCTGGCTTTATAGAAGCGGCGCTCGGGATACATGGTGGTAATCTGCTTGCCGCCGCGGAAGACGTTGATGATGGCCCACTCGTTGGCGTAATTGGGATTGTCGTCCTGGGTGAAGGACTGGCAGATCAGAGTGTAGGGGCCGATGTTGATTTTGTCGCCGAAGCCCATTTCTTTTTCGACTTCTCTGTTGAAAGGCGTTCCGAGGATTCCAATGATGACGAGCGCGACGCCGAAATGAACGATGTAGCCGCCGTAGCGCCGCGTGTTTCTGTGGCACAGGTGAATCATGGCGGAGAGCAAGTTTTGCTGTGTCTTGCCGGCGATGACGCGGCCTCCGCGGACGAACTCGGAGATGACGGTAAAGATGACCAGCGCCGAGAGAATGGCGGCCATGGTGGCGTAGAAGTAAGAGGGATCTTCCCAGGGACGCACGCCGAAAAGGATCATCATGCCGCCGACGGCGACGGAACCGATCGCGGGGAACAGGAAATTCCGCTTGAGGCTTTCGACGGAAGTTTTGCGCCAGGCAAGCAGCGGTCCGACCGCGGTGAGCAGCAGGAGCAGCAAGGCCACCGGGATAGCTACACGATTGAAAAACGGCGGCCCGACCGTGACTTTGTGGCCCTGAACGAACTCCGACAGAATCGGGAAAAACGTGCCCCACAGTATGGTGAAGCAGACCACGAGCAAGAGGAGATTGTTGAACAGGAAACTGGATTCGCGCGACACCAGCGATTCCAGCTTGTGCTAGCTCTTGAGGTGCGACCGGTTCGCTATCAGGAAGAAGGTGCAGACCGCCAGAGTCAGCACGATGAAGACCAGGAACCAGGTGCCGATCGAGGACTGCGCAAAAGCATGCACCGAACTGATCACACCCGAACGCGTGAGGAAGGTCCCGAGCATCGAGAGCAGGAAGGTCGCGAAGATGAGCGACATGTTCCAGACTTTCAGCATGCCGCGTTTTTCCTGCATCATGACGGAATGCAGAAATGCCGTGCCGGTGAGCCAGGGCATAAGCGAAGCATTTTCCACGGGGTCCCATCCCCAATAACCGCCCCACCCGAGGACAGCGTAAGCCCAGTGCGCGCCGAGGAAAACGCCGACGGTGAGGAAGCACCAGGTCACCATGGTCCAGCGGCGCGTGATCTGAATCCATTTCTCGCCGGGATACTTCATGATGAGCGCGCCCAGCGCGAAGGCGAAGGGAACGGTGAAGCCTACGTATCCCAGGTAAAGCATGGGCGGATGGATGACCATCTCGGGATACTGCAGAAGAGGATTCAATCCGGTGCCATCCGCGGGGAGCGCGCCCTGCATGATGGCGAACGGGTGGGCGGCAAAATTCAGAATCAGCAGGAAGAAAACCTGCACCGAGGCAATGATCACCGAAGCGTAGGCGAACAGCCGCTGATCGGTTTTGTAGCGTAAGCGGAGAACGAACCCGTAGCCGGCCAAGAGCAGCGACCAGAACAGCAGCGAGCCTTCCTGACCGGACCACAGCACCGCGAACTTATAGGCGGCGGGCAAATCGCGGTTGCTGTGATGGAAGATGTAGGCGATAGAGAAGTCGTCGTTGAACGCGGCCACTACGAGGACGATGCCAGCCAGGAGCACGGCGGCGAAAGTAGCGATTCCGGCGCGGCGTGCAGTCTCGCCGAGACGAGCCGACGCGGCATCCCGGCGGAACAACGCCACAAAGCCTGCCAGGAAACAGTACGCACTCAGGCCGAGCGCCAGCATCAGCGCAAAGCTTCCGATTTGAGACATCGCAGAAAACCCCACAGTATCTTATAGGTATTTTTTCAGAGAAGCGGGTGGTATGCAAACCGCCGGACGCTCGGAGGCTCAGTTCGCTCAGGAATGAATATACGCCGGAGGCGCGCGGGGGCTGCTTGCGATCCGCTATTTACCTTTACTTCTCCAGCGGGTAGCGCTTTTGCCGCCAGTCACGAATTCCGCCGTCCATGGAAATGACGTTGGTGTATCCCATTTTTTGCAGGCTGTCGGCGGCCAGCGCGGAACGGAAACCGCCGCCACAATAAAGGACGAGTTCGGTCTGCAGATCGGGATACTTGCCCTCAATGTCGCGCTCGATCACGCCCTTGCCCAGGTGAACGGCTCCGGGCAGGTGGTCGGCTTCGAATTCGCGGTCCTCGCGGACGTCGACGAGAACGAATTTTTCGCCGCGATCAAGCCGCGCTTTGACGGCGTCAACACTGGTTTCGCGAACGCGCTTCTTGGCGTCGTCGACAATCTTCACAAAGCGTGGTGGATGCTGAGCCATAGCGTGAAGGCCTCCGGGTGAGAATATTAGCAGGTTTCGAGAGCAGCTCTCCGCTCTCAGAAAAATCTCGCGGAGTCTGGCGGAGTCCTAAGATCCACGAACTTGAGAGCTGAGAATTGCGAACTGACGTTGGCACTTGCATGATCGGGTGCCTGGTGTGCTAAAGATAAAGAACGTTCTATGACGCTCATTCTTCGCCAGTCTCGCATTCACTCCTACGGTTGCTACACCACGCGGCCGATTCGCAAAGGGACGTTGATCGTGGAATACGTGGGCGAGTGCCTCACCTACGAGCAGGCCGACGATCTTTACGACGACTTTGAGAACACGTATTTATTCGGCCTGGACGGGGGCAAGCGCATTATCGATGGCTACGGCGTGGCTGCCTTCGTCAACCATTCCTGTAAACCGAACTGCGAGACCGATCAGATTCGCGGCAAGATGTGGATCATCGCGCTGCGCGATATTGCGGCGGGAGAGGAATTGACGTACGACTACAACCTCTACGATGGCGAGGATGACGCGCCGTGTTTATGCGGGGCGAGGCGCTGCCGGGGAAGTCTGTATTCGGCGGCGCACTTGCGCAAGCTCGCCAAGAAGCGCGCCAAGGCGGTGGCGGCCTCGGCCTCGTAAGCTCGCCGGTCAGAGAGGGCGCAACATTTTCCGATGTACAATTGTTGCTTCTCTTACTTCCGATTGCTGTTCTGATCTCGTTCGCAACTCTGGAGTCATGTCTTGAACCGTGCTGCCTCGGGCCTCGAAACCATCATCGCCAAAGCTCTACATCGCGCGCCGGCGGGCGAGAGCGCATTGCTGGCGTGGCCCGTCGCATGTGGCAGTGCGGTGGCAGAGCGAACTCGGGCGCTGATTTTTTCCGACGGTGTTCTGCGCGTGGAAGTTGCCGACGCGGGATGGCGCCGGGAGCTCGCTAACCTGGCGCCGCGTTATGTGGCTCTCATCAACAAGTATTCCGCGACTTCGGTCAAGCGGATTGAATTCGTGGTGAAGGCGTAGGCTGTTAAGGTTGTTTGTCATCCCGAGCAAGCGAGGGATCTGCAGTTCTCTGGCAGAATGCAGATCCCTTGCTTTGCTCGGGATGACGAAATATGTGGGGGAGCCTAAAGACTACTTGCGGCCATATGAAAGTTACTGACAAGGACGTCGCCTACGTGGCCGATCTGGCCAACCTCGAGTTGACGGAGGAAGAGCGCGCTCGCATGTTGCGCGATTTGAACTCCATCCTTGAATACATGGAGCGACTCAACGAGCTGGAGACCGACAAGGTTGCGCCCATGGCCCAGGTTTCGGACCGCTACGGCAAGAACAATGACGAGTCGCGCCAGGGAAGCGACCGCTTCGCTTACGCCATCCGCGACGATGTGAAGTGCGGTCTGCGGGAATCGTTGCCGCAGGATGTCGCGGTGAAAAATGCTCCGGACACGGACGGGACGTTCTTCGAAGTTCCGAAGGTGATTGAGAGATAGCGATGAGAAATAACGATGAGAGATAGACGGTGTCGGAATTGACGATTGATGACGTTCGCGCCGCAATCGCCGGGCGGCACACGACTGCGACCGCTCTGGCTCGGGATTTCTACGCGCGCATCCGGCAGGGGGACCCCGGGATTGGCGCGTTTCTGACTCTCTGCGAGGATCGCGCGCTGGCGCAGGCCGGACGTATTGACGCGATGGCCGCGGCGGGCAAGCCTTTGCCACCGCTCGCGGGAGTTCCGGTTGCGATCAAAGATGTCATGGTGACGAACGGAGTGCGCACCACCGCCGGTTCGAAAATTCTCGAGAATTTTATTCCGCCGTATGACTGCACGGCGGTGGCTCGCCTGGAAGCGGCGGGCGCGGTGATTTTGGGCAAGCTCAACTGCGATGAGTTTGCCATGGGCTCATCCAATGAGAACTCGGCGTATCACGCGGTGCACAATCCGCGCGACAAGAGCCGCGTGCCGGGCGGATCGTCGGGTGGTTCGGCGGCGGCGGTGGCTGCGGAGATGGCAGTGGCGACGCTTGGCTCCGATACCGGCGGATCGATTCGCCAGCCCGCGTCGTTTTGTGGCGTGGTCGGTTTGAAGCCGACTTATGGCCGAGTGTCCCGCTATGGGCTGATTGCTTTTGCTTCGTCGCTCGATCACATCGGCCCGTTTGCGAAAACGGTGAAAGAGGTCGCGCTGGTGCTGCGCATAATTGCGGGCCGCGATCCCATGGACTCGACGTCCGCCGAAGTGCCCGTGCCCGACTATGTGGCGGAACTTGAGAAACCCGTCAAGGGTTTGAAGGTCGGTGTGCCCAAGGAATATTTTGGCTCGGGGCTCGATCCCGAGGTCGGCGCGGCGGTTGAGTCTGCGATCCAGGAGCTGGCCGGATTGGGATGCGAGGTTGTGCCAGTGAGTTTGCCGCACACCGAGTATGCGGTTCCCACGTATTACATTGTGGCAACGGCCGAGGCGTCGGCGAATCTGGCGCGCTTTGACGGTGTGCGCTACGGCTACAGGGCCAAGGCGAACACGCTTTCCGAAATGTACCGCCTGACCCGCGACGGGGGGTTCGGCATGGAAGTCAAGCGCCGCATCATGCTCGGCACCTACGTCCTGAGTGCTGGATACTATGACGCCTACTATTTGAAGGCACAGAAAGTGCGTACGCTCTTGACGCGCGACTTCGACGAGGCTTTCAAGAAAGTGGACGTGATCGCTGCGCCGACCTGCCCCACGCCTGCATTCCGCTTAGGTGAGAAAGTGAATGATCCGCTGGCCATGTATCTCGCCGATATCTACACTGTAACTGCGAACCTGGCGGGCATCCCCGGAATCTCAGTTCCATGCGGCGAGAATCATGAGAAGCTCCCGATTGGATTGCAGTTGTTTGCACGGCACTTTGATGAGAGTACGCTGCTGCGAGTGGCGCACGCGTATGAGCAAGTCAGAGGTAGGTTTTAGCTCATCCTCTGAATGCCCTTGTCGGTTATCTTTATTCTCAAAAGCTCCAGCTCGTTCGCTACACCTTCGGCGGCAAACAGCTGCCGCCAAAGCCAACTAGGAACGGCCCCTCCGTCGACACCTAAAACGCAAACTTCACCTGAAGATAGCAGCGCGAGAACACCGCGATTGAACGCCTCGGCGTCTGGATAGAGTGCTCGGATGACCGCCAACGAGAGCTCGCCGCCCAGCAACGAATCAAGCGTTTCGAGTTCTGGCGACATATTAGTCACACGGAATTCTTCGCTACAGGACTTGGTAATAGCGGTCACCCGAGCACGCCCTGCATAGCACCTTCCCATCCCGCACCACTTCGCGCCGGAAATTAATGCCTTCGCCGCACTCGGCACACACGATGCGGTCGCCTTTGTATCCGGGAAATTCTTCCGCGGGGAGTTCGACCTTCACCCACTGTTTCGTGAATAAGTCGTCTTCCGCCATCTCGCGATAGGCCAGCATCTGTTGCTGGTTCCTGCTTTCGATCTCGGGATGCATCGAGTGCGCCAGCGCCTTGGACGATTCCTTCGCGGCGATGCGGATGGCTTTGCCGGTGGTTACGTCGACGAAGGTCGCGGCCATCTTTCCCCAGTCGCGAAATTTCAGGGCGCGCTTTCCGAGACGGCATCCGGTGACCACGCCGATGGCGTCGGTAGCGCAGCGGTCGATTTCAACGAACGTGACCAGGCGCTTGCGATCCTTTCCGCGAGGGTCTTCAATGCCCAGCTTCTCAAGCCCCAACATGGCCAGGCGCACGCCCAGTACCTGCCCCGCGCAGAGATGGCCGTGGGCCTGTTCGGCTTCGCGGAGATATTCGTCGAGAGAAAGCATTTTGCAATTTGGCAATTTTGTAATTTGGTAATTTGAAAACGCGCGATTCCTGGGCCAGCTACGCTTAGGCTTTTGAAATTACACAATTACCAAATTACCAAATTACACAATTACCAAGTCCGCTTTTACTTTCTTCTCCAGCGCACACCGTCTTTTGTGTTCTCCACGATGATGCCAGCGACGGTCAGTTCTCCGCGCAGGGCGTCGGAGGTTTTAAAGTTTCGCCCTTTTCTCGCGGCTTCCATTTCGGCCAGCTTGCGATTGACTTGTTCGTCGGCTAGTTGCGCAGAGCCGGCGATGTCCAGCAATTCGGGGCTGATTTCCTTTTCGCGACCTTCGGCACGGGCCCAGTCGAGGATGGCTTTCATCTTAGGCTGATCGTCATCTTTCAGCACGCCGAATATTTCGTCGAACCTTTCGAGCGCACAGAGCAGCGGCTTCACGTCGTCCTGACGAACTTCCGCGGCATCAAGCGCGGTGTTGGTTTTGCGCAACATGTCGAACATGGTGGCTTGCGCTTCGGCAGTGTTCAGATCGTCATCGAGGGCGCTCTTCATGCGCGCGATGGTTTCCTCCGCCAGTTGTGCCATCGGCGGGGTGCTACCGGCGGGAAAGTGCGCGCTCGTCAGGCGGAAGCGGAAGTTGCGCAGTTTCTCCACCGAACTTGCCGCCGACTTCAAGCCTTCGAAAGTGAAGTTTAACTGATTACGGTAGGGAACCTGCGTCAGCAGCCAGCGGATCGATGACGGTTTGTGGCCGCGTAACACAAGGTCTCGGACGGTGAAAAAATTCCCGAGACTCTTTGACATCTTCTGGCCCTCTACCAGCAGAAAACGCACATGAAACCAAAAGCGCGCAAACTGCTTTCCGGTGAGCGCCTCCGACTGCGCGATTTCGTTCTCGTGGTGCGGAAACACCAAATCTTCGCCGCCAGCATGCAAGTCGAAGCTCGGTCCGAACTGCTCCATCGACATCACCGAGCACTCGATGTGCCAGCCCGGGCGCCCGCGCCCGATCGAGGTTTCCCACGAAGCCTCGCCCGGCTTCGCGGCCTTCCAGAGAGCGAAGTCGCGGGCGCTGTCCTTTTCGTATTCGTCCACGTCGACGCGCGCGCCGTCGGTCATGCCGGCAAAATCTTTTTTTGAAAGCTTGCCGTAGCCGGGGAATTTTGCGATGCGGAAATAGTAAGAACCGTCATCCGTTCGATAAGCGAAGCCCTTCTTCGCCAGTTCGGCAATGAAGTCGGCCATGGCCTCGATGTGCTCGGTCGCTCGCACCAGAATCGGCCGTTCAATGTTCAACGTGGCCGAATCTTCCAGAAAGGCCTGAGCAAATTTCGCGGTGTATTGCTGCACGTTGACGCCGTCGCGCGCGGAGTTGCGAATGATCTTGTCGTCGACGTCGGTGATGTTCATGACGTAGCGGACGTCGTATCCGCTCTGGCGCAGAAAGCGATAGAGAAGATCGACGGCGATGAAGGTGCGGAAATTGCCGACGTGGCCGTAATCGTAGACGGTTGGTCCGCAGGCATACATGCGGACGCGGTTGCCGTCCAGCGGATGGAAATCTTCGATCTTTCCGGAAAGGGTGTTATAGAGACGCAGTGCCATGGACGATGACGAGTTCGCGAGCACAGTGCGAACCTTTCATTCTAGGGTGCCGTTGGAAAAGGATCAAATGGGGTGCGCTGATAGTTACTGCCGGGTGTAATTCAACATTTTCCACACTCGTGCATTCGAGCTGGGCGTTAATCAGCCGGCACACTGCTTCCTTGCGATTGACAATACCGTTTCTGCCTACTAGATTTCGGGACAGTGACTCCTCATTGAAGGGCGACATTCCAAACCAGCTGCTCCGCCGCAAAATGCCCGAATTGGACACGCTCCGCGGCGTGGCGATTCTCGCCGTCGTTTCTTACCACGGGTTTTCGCAATGCGATGCCACGGGCTTGCCAGGGATCGTGCGCGCCTTTTTCGCTGCTACCCGGTTGGGCTGGTTGGGAGTGAACCTTTTCTTTGTACTCTCGGGCTTTCTGATCACGGGCATACTCCTGGACAGCAAGGGAGCGCCGCGGTACTACAAGAGTTTTTACGTTCGACGAGCGTTGCGAATTCTGCCAGCCTACTTAATGCTTCTGCTGTTTCTCTTGCTGCTGCCGCGGGTTGGCATTGTGGACCATCGAATCTCGTGGGGCTTTGTCGGGTTGAGCCTCATTTACTTGTCGAATGTCACCAACTTCTTTGGTGTCGCCATGCAATACGGGCCTTATGGTCATTGGCAGTGGAAGAGCAGTTTTACTTGCTTTGGCCCGCGGCGGTGCGCAACTTTTCCCGGCGAGCGCTGGCGTTCTGTGCCCTCGCTGTCTTTCTCGGCTGCCCTCTTTTAAGGGCCATCGCATTTGCATACGGACACCCGGCGGAAGTCTGGTACGCGTGGATGGTGGCCGATGGGCTGGCGAGCGGGTCGCTGTTGGCGATCTCGAGTCGGACCCTTCTCACAGACCGGCGGTCCATGAAATGGTTTTCTGCTCTTTGCATAACAGCATCGCTCTTGCTGATATCCTTAGGCGCGCGGTTTGGCACTCTTTCGCCCGTCCCTCCAACCACTCTGTTGGGCGCATCGCTTCGCTGGACGCTGTTCAACGTGCTGTTTACCGGAATGTTAGGCACCGCACTTTTGCTGGGGTCGAGCGGCTGGGCGCGGATCGTACGGCGTCCTGTGCTGCAGTTTTTCGGAGAGATCAGTTACGGTCTGTACCTTATCCACACTCTTGTATTTGAAGTGACCGGCCATTTCGTAGTGCCCGTTGTAATGCGTCTCGCGCGGCTCAGAGTTCAGGGTGACGCTCCACTGCCGCTTATACGCTTCCTTGTCGGCGCGATGGCCGCAACTCTGATTGCATTTCTGTCCCGCCGTTATTTTGAAGAACCCTTCCTCAAGTTGAAAGACAAGTGGGCCGCCGCAACGGTAGAGTCCGCTTCCCTGCCGGACAAGGTGCGGATCCAAGCTGCGGTGCCAACCAGCCGGACCGAGCCGCATTGCATCCCTGGGGACTAGAGCTGCTGGATTGCGGGGGGCGGCGCGTGCGCATGCAGCCGGTGCTGCACCAGAAATGCATAGTGCACAGCGGAGACGATGGTGAAAATAAAGGTGGCGCGCAGGAAAGTTGTGCGCGCGATCCAGACCCAACGAACGGGCTCGATGAGCAGCAGCAGCACGAAGAAAATTGCGGCCACTTGCGCGAAGGTGTTGGCTTTGCCGAAGATGCTGGGGCGAAAATCGCGCAAGCCGGCAATCATGAACAGCACGCCGCTGATCAGCAGGATGGAGACGTCGCGGCTGAACACCACGACCGTATATTTCCAGGGAATCAGCCGTTCGATCGAGAGCACAAGAAACATTCCGCTCATCAGCAGCTTGTCGGCGATGGGGTCGAGATACTGGCCGAGCAGGGTTTGCTGATGCAGAGTGCGGGCGAGCAGGCCATCGAGGCCGTCGCTCATTCCGGCGAGAATGAACAGCGCCAGCGCCCATTTGAAATCGTGCTTGACCAGATTGATGACGATGAAGGGCAGGAAAATCATGCGCAGCAGCGTGAGCTGGTTGGGCGCAGTCAGGATCTGCCGGTAGTTCACCGAGCTTTCTCTCCTCCAGCGTGTTCTCCACGGGCATGTCCTCCGGCGTTCTCAAGAAACTCGCTCACCAGAAGCGGGGCGGGATCCTGCCCGGTCTTCTCGGCGAAGCGCTGGGCAAGCGAGAGGAGGTTTCCTTCGGGAAGATCCAGTTCGAGTCGCTCCACGCGGTGCATGGGGAAAAAGATGACGCCCGAGGTGAAGGGTTCGCCGCTCTTAATCTGCGAGGCCAGATCGTCGAAGGATGCGACATCGACACCGCGGATGCTAAGGCCTTCGGCCGCAAGGTGGAGAATCGCTCCCCAGAATTTTTCGCGCGGGTTCGTCAATGTCGCGATCACGAGCGCGCCCTGACGGAAGGGGCTGACGGCTTGCGGTTCCTGATAAAAGCTAGTGCTGGGCACGATGCGATTGTCGTCTGTTGGGGGCAGAAATTGCAAATGGAAGCAGGGGGGCCGCAAATTCGCGACATAATATATGCTTTGTCATCCTGAGCGCAGCGAAGGACCTACGTATTCCGCTGGCGCACGCGAAATGCGTAGGTCCTTCGCTGCGCTCAGGATGACAGCCTATTATGGGCGGATGACAGCTATGGGCGGTCGCCCTCGTTTCGCGTGGCCTTAAGATCAATCCCCACCTGTTCGGCCTTCTTGTAAAGATGCGATCGCTCCAGTCCCAACGCACGCGCCGTGTTCGAGATCTGGTGGTGATTGCGTTTCAACTCCGCCAGAATGGTTTGCTTCTCGAAGGCGCGAACGCGGTCGGCGAGCGGGCCGGTGCGGGCCGATGAGGAATCGGGCGCGGCGCCGGACCCGGGCAGAGCCAACGCCACCGTGTCGGCAGTGACTTCATCCGAAGTTGCGAGCAGCATCAGCCGCTCCACTGCGTTTCTGAGCTCGCGAACATTGCCCGGCCACGGATGCTCTTGGAGCGCGGCCATCGCGTCTGCGGTGAAGCGCATGGGTTTCCATCCGTTGGTGGCGGTTACCTGAACAGCAAAGTGCTCGATCAGCGCCGGGATGTCTTCGCGGCGCTCGCGCAATGGGGGCAGGCGCAGGGGGAAGACGAACACGCGGTGAAATAAATCCTGCCGGAATTTTCCGTCGCGCACCTGCGCTTCGAGATCGCGGTGGGTGGCGACGACGACTCGCACATCCACGGCGATGGCGCGCTCGCCGCCGATGCGCTCGACTTCGCCTTCCTCGAGCACGCGCAACAGCTTGGCTTGCATGGTGAGCGGCATGTCGCCGATTTCGTCGAGAAAAATGGTGCCGTGCTGAGCTTGCTCGAATTTGCCGAGATGGCGACCGGCCGCGCCGGTGAACGATCCTTTTTCGTGGCCGAACAATTCGGATTCGATCAGCTCCGCCGGAACTGCGGCGCAGTTCAACGTGACGAACGGAGCGCCGGCCCGCGGACTGCGCTCATGCAGCGTGCGCGCCACCAGTTCTTTTCCCGTGCCGGTCTCGCCGAAAATGCAGACGCGCGTTTCGCTGGCGGCTACGCGTTCCACTTGTGCCATCACGCGGCGCATGGTCTCGCCTTTCCACACGATCTCGTGTTTGCCGAGGCGGCGCTCCAGGTCGCGATTCTCGCGTTCGAGGCGGCCGAGCTTCAGTGCGTTCTCCACGGTAAGCAGCAGTTTTTCGGTCGAGATCGGTTTTTCCAGGAAGTCGAGCGCGCCGAGGCGCGTGGCACGTACGGCCATCTCGATGTGCGCCTGGCCCGACATCATGACGACGGGAGCCGGCACGCCTTGCGCTTTGAGTTCCTCGAGAAGCGTCAGGCCGTCTTTGCCGGGCATCACGACATCGCTGAGTATCAAGTCGAAAGATTGCGATTTGGCCAGGTCCAGAGCCTTGTTCGCGTTGTCGCAGACGGTGGCTTCATGACCCTCCAGACGAAACGCCCGCGACAGCGAGGCCAGTGTGTTGGCCTCGTCATCTACAATCAGCAGGTGCGCTTTTTGCGCCACGGTTCTCTCCTCTCAAACTTCTTAAATCTGGCCGAATTGCCACGGCTGCGGTTCGTACGGTAACTCGATGCGAAACGTGGTTCCTTTTTCTTTCGTGCTCTCGACGGAAATTTTGCCACCCTGATCGCTTACTACAGACTGCACAATCGCCAGCCCGAGCCCCGTGCCATGCTGCTTCGTCGTGTAATAAGGAGTGAACAGGCGCCCACATTCTTCCTGGGTCAAACCAGAGCCGGTATCGGAGACCGAAAGCTCAATGCGATCGCCCAGATTGCGGGTGCGAATCGCCAGTTCCCCGCCTTGCGGCAGGGCGTCGATTGCGTTGAGCACCAGGTTTTGCAGTGCACGATGCAGCAGCTCGGGATCGGCGGAAATTTCGGGCAAGGCCTCGGCCAACGTGGTTCGTACCGCAATCTGATTCTTCTCCTGCAATTGCGCTTGAAAGACGCGCAGCACCGAGCGCACCACATCGTTCACATGGGTTGGCCGGCGCTGGGGCTGCGGCATCTTGGAGAATTCGCTGAAGCGGCCGATGATAGTTTTCAGATTGTTGATTTCCGCCAACAGGGTCGCAGTCCCCTCGTGAAAAACTTCCTCAAACATCTCGGGCGATTTCTGTTTCGCGCGCACCAGATTCTCGACCGTGACCTGCAAGGGGAAAAGAGGGTTCTTCAATTCATGCGCCAGGCGCCGCGCCAGTTCGCGCCATGCGGCCACGCGCTCGGCTTGCAGAGTACGGTCTTTTTGCTGCACGAGATCTTCCGTCATGCGGTTGAACGCCGCCGCCAGTTCTCCCAGTTCATCGCTCGATTCCACCTCGACCTTGGCGTTGAGATCGCCCGCGGCGACCCGGCGCGCCGCCTCAGCCAGCGAGACGACCGGGCGTGTGACGCGGGCTGCGAACCACAGGCTGGCCAGCACCGCCACGAAAATTCCGGCGCCGCCGACCAGCATGGCGGTGGAGACGATCCGCCTTTGCAATTCGATCAGCGGACGCCGCGAACTGCCGACGAGCAGAACGCCCATCAGTTGCTGATTGACCGGGCTCTGATTCGCGGCCGGGCTTTGATTCAGCGAACCCTGATTTAGCGAACCTTGATTCGTCGCACTGAAGATGGGGCCGGTCAGTGGGATGGCATGAAAAACCTCGGCGTCGGCGGAATCGGACGTCCAATGGATCACGCGCTGAGATTCCTGCAGTGTGTCGCGTACCTGCGCGACCAGCGGAGCGATCTGGTCGACGCCCGCGGCCGGCCCGTTCAAATCAAGCAGAGATTTTGGATTCCATCCTGGGTCGAGGTTTTGATACAGCAGTACACGTGTCCCAGCGGGGATGTCGAGCGTCGCGAGGAAGCCCTGGTCGAGCCGTTCGCCGCCAATCACGTACAGAGGTTGCTCTCCGACGCGGGCCACCCGCACGGCAAACAGGCCGAGGGTTGCGCCATCCGGCAGCTCTTCGCGTTTGAGAAACGCTCCGGCTGGGACGGCAGGCGCGGGAGGCGTAGCTTGAGGAAGCGCGGCTTCCGGATATCCGAATTTCGCCTGCCACTGCGCGGAGGAGAGGATGGCGCCGCGATCGTCGACCAGTTCGAGAAAGTCGAGTTGCTGCTGCCTCGCGAGTGTGTGCGCTTCGCCAACGTACTCGCCTGGGTTGGTGGCGCCGCGGCTCATATCGAGAGCGATATGCTGCACGGTTTCGCTGGCTGCCACCGATTCGACCTTGCGCGCAACCTCCAGCCCTCGTCGCTGGAACTCCGATCGAAACTGGGCGGCGACGGCATTCGCGCGGACCTGATCCGCCTGCTCGAACGTGCGCCGGATGGTGCTGTACACCGACGCTGAAATGACCGCGACGCAGACGAGGACCGTTGCCGCAAACAACAGAAGAAGTTTCTGGCGAAAGGTCATCGCGACCCTGCCTCGGGCCGCGAATCAGACTGCCGAAGATCGGCCACCCGAACATCAGCCAACCACACATCAGCCAGCGAAAGCCCTGACTGATTCCAATCGCCCGGTCGTCCCGGTTCCCAGTCACGCACGCGTGCGCTCACCGCACTCGCCAGCGGCAACTGAAAAAGCGGGATAACGGCGTATCCCGCGAGCAAACCGCGCTCGGCTTGATACAGATCGTCCAAAGAATTGCCAGGTGTCGCCGGGAGTGCGGGCTGCGGCAATCCCAGTTGACGCGCCGCTTCGCCGAGCGAGGTGGCGGGATCGGGACTGGGCAGCGCTACGCGCACCAGGCGGATGTCTTCCGCTCCCGACAACGACACTTGCACGGTGATGCCAACTTCGCGCGCGTTGAGGGCAATGCGCTCGGCGATCAGTTGGGATTGCGGGTCCCTCGGATCGTAGCTTAGATTGAGCGCGGGTTGCCGGGAGCCCGCGAGCAGAGTTCGGGCGCGTTGCGGATTCGCTTGCGCGGAAAAGACGGCGCTGTAGCCGGTCATCCAGTTGGGAAGAATGCTGGCGGCGGGCTCTCCCGCACCCTTCAAGAGCACGGACTGGATGGGTTTGCGATCGATGGCGAGTGCCAATGCTTCTCGCAGGCGAGGGTCTTGCGCCTTTGAGTTTGCGGAGAAAACCAGCGCCAGCAACTCTACGGGCAGCGACAATGAAGACGATGTGCTGTGCCGCTGCGATCCGCTGGCCGCTTGCGGAGCCGCTTCGATCACGTCGGTCTTGTCCAGTTCGAGCGCGATGGCCTGGTCGCGCAGCGATTTGCCGAATTCGATCTCGACCGCGTCCACAAAAGGACGCCCCGCCCAGCTATCTTCATTTGCGGCGAGCCTGAGCCGTTTCCCCGGCTGCCACTCGGCGATGAGGAACGGGCCGGTGCCGATGGGAAGATGATTTGTATTGCGCTTGAGCAAGAGATTGCGCGGCAGCGCGAGTTCGGCGAGCAGCGCCGGCATGGGCGTCTCACTCTCGATCGATACCGAATCCACCGCTGCACGCACATTCCAACTGGAGTGGATTGCGCCCAGAATCTGCGCGATGGCTGCGGGCGACGCGGCGCTGCCGTCGTGGAACTTCACTCCGCGCCGCAACGTGAATTGCCAATGGCGGGCGCTCGGGTCACTCTGCCACGCCACCGCCAGCGCGGGCTGCGGGCGGGCTTGGGCATCCAGTTTTACAAGAGTGTCGCCGATCAGCGAGAGCGTGCGCGCGGCGTCCCAGTAGTCGGCGGGCGTGGCGTTGGCGGGAAGGTCGAGCGCGTCGGGCGCCGATTGCAACATGACGCGGAGGGTTCCTCCGTAGTGCGGACGGGTCGCGGCTGACGTGGTCGTTGACGCAATTAGTGAGATGATCAGGGCCGCGCCCAATAGGCAATGAGAAATCCAAAGCTGCCGTGACCGCCGGCAACTGCCGAGCGTTGCTCGGCTTGGACGGGCGAGGACGCCCGTCCCCACACGAGCTGATTCGGGGCTAGTTGCCGCACGAAATTGATACGCGATACGCCTCATACCATCCTGTGTCTTTTCGTCTTACGATTGCCGTTGCGCCATTGGCGCTGCTTTCCGGCCACAGCGCTACGATTCGCCCATCGAACTCTACCGCCGAACTGACAGCCGCTGGGTCGCGATCGGGGATCTCGAAGGCGCGCAGGCCGTCGCGCTCGGTATCTCCGCTTTCCGAGACCAGCAACTGCGTGCCCGTCCCGCAAGTGGAGTGAACCGCAGCCAGATCGCTGCCCCATTTTGCGCCGCGGATTTCCTGGTCCGTCATCCCATCCACAAGATGCAACGATCCATCCACCGCGGCGAGCACCCATAGCGTGTAACTCGAGCGCGGAAGCGGGGCCGCCGAATAGAACGAAGGAACGTTGGAGACCTTTCCGATACCGGGAGATAGCGCTCCGGTGAAGAAATTGCGCGAGGCCGCATAGAAGGCGCGCACGCTGCCTTCGTCCGGCGTCAGGGGCCAGGGATCGTCCGTATCGTTGCAGATGAGGTTGATCGGCGCGACCGCGCTGGAGTTCGACCGGCAGAGCATTCCGGGCAGGTAAGCGTCGAACAGGTGATCGCGGCGCAAGAGCAGGCGTCCGCGTATGTCGCGGGGAAAAGTACGGGAGTGAGCGATGGGCGACGAGGTCTCGAGTTCCCACGCTCTTGCCGGATTCGGTGCGGCCGGATTCGCTCCCTGATGACGATAGATCGCGACTTTGCCGTCATCGAGCACGATGAGGCGAGATCCTCCCGGCATTTCGACGAGGGAGACATCGAGCATGGGCTGTTCTTGCGCGAATAGAAGAGTGGCTTTCAAGACGATCGGCAACGCGGCGGCGAATGGTGTTCGGGTTAGCGATCGCGGCAACGAGACCATGGCGACCTTCTTCTCGTCGGATCCGATCACAATCTCGGCCGTCCAAACGTATTCGCGCAGGCTCTCGGAAAGTACGACCTCGATTGCTCCCATCGCTTGCTCGGCTTTGGTGGCGTGCACGCCTTCTACTTGCAACTCGGCTTCGAGCGCGCTGCGCACTTCACGCACGGACTTGTCGTCGAGCGACGAACGGTTGGTGACCTCGAGTGCGAAAGCGCCGGGGCCGGCGGCGGCGGCGATCTTGTGGGCCAGTTGGCGGGCGGTGTCTCCCAGGTTCGACGCGCATAAAGAAGATGGAAGAAAAACCGTCGCGAGCAGGAACGAAGTCAGCCAACCTAGCCGCAGACCGCTGGGCGTTCGAGTGGACTCTCGCGCTTGCATGTGTGGAATGCGCTGATTATAGCGCGTGGTTGATAGTGGCTTGTTCATCTCGTTACTCGTCAGCTATCCGTGTGTGGCCCTGTGACCTCTGTGGTAGCAATTTCTTTCAACCACAGGGGGCACGGAGGGCCACGGGGAAAAATCCACAGGGGAAGCTCCTGCACCAACTATTGTTGCGGTCTTCTGTCGGATCCTTCCACGTCTTCCGCCTGGCTCACGTGGTTCGGAGCGCCCATCCCGCGCAGCACATCGTTGGTGAAGAAAAACTTGCCGTCGGCCGGGACCATCATGATCTGCAACTTGTCGGAGAGGCGCTCGGCGACGATTTTATTGATGAGCAGCGGATTCTGCTTCAGGATCGCGCTCTCGCTTGTCATACGCTCGGCGTCGGCGGAGGCAGTCAAGCGGATGCGTTCAGCCTCGGCCTGCGCCAGAAGTTTGCGGCGTTCCATCTCGGCTTTGCTGTCGATAAGCTTGGCCTCGCCGGCAGCCTCGGCATTCTTGACGGTTGCTTCCTTGCGCGCTTCGGCTTCGAGCTTCGATTGCTCAATCTGTTTCTGTTTCAGCGGGAGCGTGTATTGCATGGCATCGGACTCGCCCTTGGCTTGCAGCACGCGGACGGCGGCTTGTCCTTCAGCCTGTTTCACTTCCTGAACCTTGGTGGCTTCGGCGTCGGCTTCGGCGTCGGCTTCGGCGATTTTCACCTGCTTCTGGTGGATCTCGGTTTCAACGCCCATGCGGTCGTTCTCTTGTTCTTTGAGCAGAAGCGACTCGAGGCCCTTGGCGTATTCCTGCGGAAGTTCGATGTCACGCAGCATGACTTCTTTCACCACGATGCCGTCGGCGGCCAGCCTTTTGCGAATCATTTCGGCGGAGCGCTGACGAACTTCTTCGCGCTTGGCGGAGAAAACTTCGCGCACCGTGTAGCCCGGCACCAGTTCGCGCCAGGCGGTGGCGACTACTGGCGGCACGATTTCTTTTTCCAGCGGTTGCGGCAGGTTGGCTTCGATGTAGTCGAGGCGCTTGGGATCAATCTGGTAGCGGACGGTGATGGCCAGGCCCAGGGTGAGTCCTTCTTTTGCCTGGACGTGCAGAGCCTGGACATTCGACCCTTCGCCTTTCGCCGCGCCTTTGGCGAGCGCATCTTCGCTGATGCCGGTGGTGAACAACTGGTCGCGAGTGTTGAACAGTTCGACGCGCTCGACCAGCGGCACCACGAAGTGCACGCCCGGATACAGAGTTCCGGCCAGCGTGCCTTTGGTCTGGCTCACGCGCACGCCAGCCATTCCGCTGGGCACGATCACGATGCCCGCCGAGATCAGGAGCGGCGCCCAGGCCAGCATCACCAGCGCAACCGAGGTGCGCCAGCGGAATTTAGGACTAAGTCCGGGCGGACCCGCCTCCGGATCCAAGTTTGAACGTCTGCGCTGCCAGGCGATCAGCAGGTAAGCGTCGTAGGTGAGAATTCCAGCGGCGATCACGAACATCGCGATTCCCGCGCTCAACAGCAAATACTTTAACCACAGCATGGCAGTGCTCCTTTCAATTCTTTGGCTCGTGTTCTGAAAAATGTTCAGGAGTTTCTGGACGGCGCGCGAACGCGACGCGGACGATTCGTCCGAAGATGAGTTCTTCGATCAGCAGAGACGCGGCTAGCGAGAATGTCAGACCGCCGATGATTACCAGACCTTGCAGCATCGTTTCCATGACTTGCCTCCGTGAGACCTAACCGCCCGGGGACGAGGCCAGCCTCGTCTCTACCATGAAATGTGGCGCGTCCTGTCCGTTGCCCGAGCTCTTTTCCGTCTCGACCTGCGCGATCGTCCCGGTCCTGGTTCCGGATCCCGAGCACCGCTCCGAGAACTTTTTCCTAGCACCCTGAGCGCTTTCCCCGGCCGATTCGCTTTGCCGTTCCCCAGCTTCATCGCACTGCTCCGGTCCGCTGCCAGAACAAAAAGCAAGCAGGAGGCCAGCAGTTAATCGATTGAAAATAAATAAGTTAATATCGTGCGCAGGCGGGATTGCGTGGGTGCATGAACTCGGGCGTGTCCGGCGTGACACGAGGTTCATGTCGAGATGGAGGCCTCGCTAATCGGTGGGTTTCAACTAGCGTGCGCGTGGCATTTCGCCGGCGATAAGCGGATGGCTTGCGGCGAGCGGAATGCAGTTACGGCTCCAGTAGCGAAACTCGAGGAGACAGAAAAAAACCGCCATCAGGTTTGCGCTGATGGCGGCGAGCAAAGGAGTACGAGGAAACTCAACTTGCGAGAACGTGAACAGTAGATCGCGCGCTAGCCGCGCATTAGCCTGCGCCGCATCGCTCCAGCGATCCCGAGCAGGCCCGTCGAGAGCAGCAGCAGGCTACCGGGTTCCGGCGAGGACAGCCCGGTCGATCCTTTATAGGCAAAGTGGTTGCCGGCTTCGAAGCGATAATTGAAGCGCGTCGCACTGACGTCTGTGGTGCTATTGCCAAGCACGAGTTTTCCAGCCATCACGCTAACGTGATTCCAGTCATTCGACGTGCGGATGTTGACCGCGTCATAGTTCATGGGCGTGGCCCTTACACCGCTAATCGAGGAATGG